>Ga0075418_10001625_pt1 | contig 25577 bp, 19 predicted proteins | sample SoiMetdeltSBSDD2_FD_81776 | JGI IMG/M metagenome (GOLD analysis project Ga0075418, IMG submission 81776) | Bulk soil microbial communities from a Populus tree surrounding site in Tennessee, USA - Soil MetaG P. deltoides SBSDD2 | ecosystem: Environmental > Terrestrial > Soil > Tree plantation...
CCCGAAGGTGATTCGACCGTCGGTCTCGAAGCGCTCTGCCTGCCATGTTGAGAAATTGCCTCCCGCGATGGCGTGCCGGTAGCGGAGAAGGACATTATCCGGGCTCGTCGATCGCCAGGCGATGGAGTAAAGGTTCTTGTCCGTTCCACAGTTTAGAAGATAAGCCATACGCGATCGGACGCTCGGATACCAACCGCTTGCGATTTCAAGGTCCGAAACGTACCAGTCGTTGTTTGCGCTCGATGATGGCCCCCGACCACCTCCACCAGTCCAGAGGCGTAACCGCTCGTCTGCCGTGATGCACACGCCAGGCTCCGCGGCCGCGAAGGGCAGTGAGCCGATCTCCAACCAGGGCCCCGTGCTACCGTCGGTTTGGATGGTGCATCTCATGATTCGATCGACCTCTACCGCAGACGAGCCACCCGTCCCCACTGCACCTCCGACCGAAAGGAGCGTGCCAGCGCCAGCGACCAAGCGCGACCCAAACACGCAGCGTTCACCGCGTGGGTCTCCAGGTAGCACGACTCCCGGCACGCTCAATCCCTCTGTCCATTGCCCAGGAGAGCCGTCGTCGTTGATCCGCACATACCACACGCGCGTTGCTGAGGCGCCTTCCACCAATTTCTCCGTGAGATACAGAGTGTTGTCGTAGGAGGCCACATCCATGGCTCGCGCAGGTGCAAGAAGAGCATCGTTCCAGGCCTGGACGGTGCCGTGCGGAGTCAAGCGTGCCCAGCTGAACAGGCTCGTTTGGCTGCTGTCAATCCAGAACAAGAACAGAAACCCGTTCGCCACTGCGAGCTGGCCCTCATTCAAAGGTGGGGGAGGAGAAGGGAGCTCGAGCCATGCTCCTAGCGTTCCGTTGGAACGAACGTCGGCGACTCCCAGCCTGCTCTCGTGCGGAGCAGGGAAATCGCCGTACACGTATAACCTTCCGTATGCGGGCACGTAATCCTCGGGCCAAGCGCCGTAAGGATACGTGCCTGCGATCTTCCAACTTCCTATGCCATCCCCGGCGAACGGGGCCGAGTAAATATCGTCTGTGTATCCGACATTTCCATTGTCCGCATAACGCGAGCCCTTGCAAAACAAGTGGCCCTGCGCTGCAAACAGGAAGGTCTCATCGAAGAATGGTAGGGGCAGTGGGCCGTGGACGTCCCAGTCGCTCACGTTGCTTACTAGATTCACCGTCTGAAGTCCACCTCCGGAGGAATGAGTGACGGAATAGGCGAGGGGTCCCGTCCCCTCTGAGAAGTCCCTTCCCGAATTCAGTATTCGTGCTTCAAGTACGTCGCCAAAGTCGACCGCATCTGGCTCGCCGTCAAGATCCCAGTCCCCCCATCCAATCTGACGTCTCGTGTACTGGCACAATTCAGCATCTGGCGCGCAACTCAGCATCAAACAGTGGCTGTTAAGGGCATCTGAGCAATCTTGATGATTGGCGTTCGTCTCTCCATTCACCGACTGCGGGCGATAACTGTAAAACAAGTACTGGTTCTCGCAGTGGCAACAGCAAGAGCCGTACTCGTCACGGGCACCGAAGGCATGGAGGAACTCGTGGGCGTACGCTTTCCAGTCGTAGTCAAAGTCGCTGTTGCAGCGACCTGCTGGCCTTGGAATGCGGAAGTAGTTTCCTTTGTCGTCCTGTTCCCCTTCTCCTATAGTGCCTGCCTCCCCTTCAAACAGGAAATGGAACGCTAGGACGACAGCAGGAGGACGCGGGGCATCCGTGGAACGATCACGACCGTACAACGCTTGAACCCAGAACATAACTTCGTCTGATGCGTACTCGTCTCCGTCATCATTGGCGAATGCGCCAGTCGTTCGGCCAAACGCGTCGCGAATCCAGGCTTGCTCCTCGGCCTCTCCGGACGAGTGGCTCACGTCCATCGCAGTCCACACCTCGAGCCTGTAAGTCTCGATGGATAGTGGGATTCCGGTGGCTGCGGCCAAGGCCTCGAGGTGGTCCATAGCCTGCGTGGCTTTCTCGTAGCGCGTTGTTCGGTCCGGCTCGTTCCATTGGGTTTGACCTTGATCGTTAACGAATACATTCAATAGCACGACGCGGCCGGTCAGGAGATGTGCCGTGTCCGCGGAACTCGGACTGGCACCCCTCGAAGGCGCTGTCGCCACAAGAAGAAGGGTCGCCGCGAAGAGCGTCGCCTTGACGAGTGACTGGCGATTCACTCAGTCCTCCACCATCAGGGCTTGACAAATGCTCCTCGACGAGGGGGATCGTTGCTCGGTGCTTTCCCAACTAAACGAGGGTACTGGTTCCAACCTGTAGAGAGGCGCAGCGCCACACTCCGGATGTCTTCGCATTTCAAGGATCACGCCAAAGATCGTAGTTGCGAAGCAGATATCGTTATCGATCCAGTTCTTAATGGAATGGCCCTGCAGACGAGCTGGGATGAGATGCGCCGTCCTGACCTCGACAGCTCTACCGAGACAACCGATTCTCGGTATCGAGAAGAGTGGCACGGTCGGCAGCTTGTGGTACACGGCCCACCAGACTCCGAAGTTGGCTACAACACCAAGAGCAAGGGCGAAGAGAGTAACCTTCGCCGCCCTTACCCATCGTTTCGAGTTCTTCGCCTCCGAGTTCGCCGCTTCCGTCATAGATGTAGTTGAACACCGACCCCATGATAGCACCAGGCCGCCCAAGGTCCAAGCCCCTCGATATGGAGGTGAGGCCTGGTCAGTGGCAGTCGAACCCTTCCGGTGCGCACGTGGTGGTGAGAATCCGTTGAGAGGATGGTTTCTTCCACGTTGACACCCGTCGCGCTTCAGCGCTATCCTCGTGCCATCGGAGCACTGCACCCTTTAGCGGAACCGTGCAGTCGCATCTTCGGCCCCTCCCAAGCCTTTGCTACCATGAGCGCTTCGCGCATGTTCGCTCCTCTACGACACCGTCTCGATGTTGCCAGCAGGCCGGACCCACGCAAGACAATGCGTTGATCTGCCACGCGTTTCTCGCATAGCCAAACCAACTGCGCCCTTCCGCTACACCGCGCAGTCCGATCGACGACTCCCTTGCTTCCATGCCCTACATCCCCACGGCTTTCCGGCCGCCGCCCCGCTACCTGACCCAGGCCGAAGTCGGCGCTTTCTTCCGCGGCATCGATGACGTTCGCGACCGTGCGCTCTTCTCCCTCATCTACCACTTCGGGCTTCGGGTGAGCGAAGTCGCGCTCCTCGAGCGACGCGACGTCGACCTCGAGAGAGGCCGCATCATCATCAAGCGCGTCAAGAACGGCTACTGGATGGAGCGCCCGCTCTTCGCGAGCACCGACGCACTCCTCCGACCATACCTGGTCGAGCATGACGGCCGCGATGCGGCCGCGCTTTTCCCCGGTCGGGACGGCCCATTAAAGAAGCGCCAGATTCAAGCGCTCTTCACCCTGTACCGCGACCGCGCGCGACTCCCGCGTCACTACACCTGCCACTCGCTTCGCCATTCGATCGCGACACATCTGCTCGACGCCGGCGTTTCGCTCGAGTTCGTCCAAGACCATCTCGGGCACCGGAACATCCAATCGACGACTATCTACGCCCGCATCACCGACCAGCACCGGGCCCAGCTCTTCAAGCGCCTCGACGCTTCCCCTTGGATCGTGCATCCCGACGTAGATCGCGTCATCTCCCCAGGAAAGGAGTCTTCGCCATGAGCCGGTTCTCGCCCCTCGTCCGATGCACTACCGTGCTACTTTTCGGTCTCGTGCCCGCCATCCTGCTCGGTTGCGGTGGTACGAAGACCGCCAAGATTGACGTCTTCCCGGAGTATGCCGTCAACGACCCGGCAACGGCCACGCAGACGCAGTCGGATGTGGCGATCACGGTCGCGCCTTTGAGCAAGGCGCGCATGTACGAGCTGCCGGAGCTCTTTGCCTTCCAGAAGGACGGCATCGCGAAAGAGATCGCAGGCGGCATCAACTTCGGCGTCCACCACGAGAAGGACTTCGAGGGGAAGTACTGGTGTTACACCTTCGGCGTTGGCGAGGACCAGATCGCGGTCTTCCAAGTCGAGATCCGAAACGGCACCGGTCACATCCTCCGGATGGCGGATGCCCGCATCTATTTCGAGGTCGACGGCCAGGAGCCCTACCCAGCCACGACGCGGTTCGGGGAGGCAGCACTCGTCCCGGGAACAACGGAGATTGCACCCGTAGTGCCGACGAGTTACAAGAACCAGGATCAGACGCTCGTCCACTGGATCACCCACTTCGAGATGGAAGCCGAGCGCAAGCGCCCAAAGCAGACTCTCTTCGACAGCCAGCAGCGCATCCCCATCGGGCTTGCGAGCCAGGTTATTCAGCAGAACCAGCCCGCCTACAAGCTCGTCGCAAGTCCCGAGGCCGAGATCCTGCCCGGGCGCTCATTGAAGGGCATTCTCGTCTTCCCAGTCGTCGTGACGGCTCCGCAGGCGTCGGTCGTCTTCTACGACATTCACACGAAGGCGGACGCCGCCGGGAACGTTACCGAGAAGCAGACGTTCCGGATTCCGCTCCAGCTTCGACGGGTGCAGATGCAGTGGGACGGGAAACAGGAGAAACGGTGGAAGCGGGTCGGGGCGTCGTCGTAGGAGGAACCGATCGACGCCAGGCGAGACTAGCGGTCAGTCCCCGTGGCCTGAGGAAATGGAATCGCGGACCGTCACGCTACACTCGATGCGTAAGCTGGCAAAGTGCACCGCCATAGCGCTATTGAGCACTTATGTTTCAAGTGCTATTTGTCAGGTTTCTCGAAGGTAGATCCCCAACAGAGCGAGACTGTCCCTTAACACCAGAACGAAGCACCCTAAGGCAACCGCGATGACAAGCTTGAGAGGGAAGGTGGTCACACTCAGCGAAACTACCCCAATCGGGATGCAGGTGCTTAAGGGGAAAAGCAGTATCAGACCAGCTAGGGCGCGGTTCAACCGGCGGTTCAAATCAGAGTCTGGTGACGTGAGTAGATTTAGGATGTGGGGGAATTCGGAAGCCGTCGGATGGCCGTGTTCCTGAGTGGATTTCGTCCGCATCTTCCTGGCACGGCGTGCGCGCTGAGCCAGTAATCGAAGATAGCGCACTGCAATGAGATAGAGGGCAGGAGCGATGTAGAATGCCCAACGTCCCGTCAGGTGCTCACCCAGGAGCGGTAAGCGGATGTCAGGCTCGTGGCTCGTGATCTCACGAGCAATCGAGCGACCTGAGTCCAGATTTCGAAGCCAAATTCCCGTACCACCACGGAGGGTCTTCTCCTGCATGCGGTCCGTGATCGGACCTTGGTAAATGGTTTGCAGATCGTGGATTCGGCCTTGGAGGTCGTCGAAGTCTGCAAATAGGACCTGCCCGCGGTCGTGCAGGTCCGACCAAGGCGGGCCATCCAACTCAGACGGAATAATAGCAACCGCAGATGCTGGCGCATCGAGTGCCCTCGTGACTCGGGTCAACCAGCCAGGCGTCTGGTTAAGGACGTAGTAGGAAGCGTAGATGTCGAGTACTTCGGCCTCATGAACGATACGGTTTCTTTGCAAATCTCTGAGTTTCGTCAACCAGTAGGCAACCAGTTCGCCGTAAGAATCTGCGTTCGACTCGTTCATGAGGGAGGTAAGCAGACGATCGTCGATCTTGAGCTGCACTCCGAGGTCAACGGATGCTCCATAGAGGACTGGACTCTCCTGCTTGAGGCGGTCAAGGTAAATGGAGCCCATCCTAATGACCTGAACGATGTTCGCAAGATACCCGGCGCGCCAGGCTTCGTGTTCGCTTTCCAGCTGGTCAATCGTTTCCACAAACCGGCGTGCGGCCGGGAAGAGCTCTCGGCGAGGGTCTTGGAGAAACGCCAAGAAAGAAATCCAATAGAGGATGCTGACAAGAACTAGGGCGAGGAAGACATTACGAATACTTTTCTCGACCTCAGCGATCGGACCCTCTCGCTCACTCAGATCGAGGGCCAACGGTGATCTCCTCCAGAATCAACGATATGTCGACGTAGGAGCCAGGCTAGGAGGTTACCACAGCCAACGACGACATACGATTCCGAAACCTTCGCCGACTGCACTTTAGCAAGGACCGTGGGTCCCAGTGCGAAGGTTCCACCCGGAGGCTCCTGGGTGCGATGGTAGCAGGATACCGGTTCGGCCACTCTCCAAGTCGGCACCCACTTGAGTCACAATTGCATCCTCCTCGCGAACCAGCGGTTGCTTGGATTCAGCTTGCGTATTGAATCGTCACACGGGTCGAGACCTGTTCTTCAAGCACGAGGTCCGTTCGTTCAGATTCCACAGTTGCTTCAGTGCGGTACTCGGTCTCGCCAAGACCACGATAGATCACCGTGACCTTCGCCTTCTGGTTGATGTTCCTCCTGCCTTGGGCATCTTGTTGGAGGAAGAGGAAGTACGCGACTTCCGCTGAGCTCCCTGGAAAAACGTGAAACGGCACGTGGGTCAGATAGGAGTAGTTCCCTGCAGGGTCGACGAAGCGCTCTTCGACTTTGGCTGCGATTGAGCCGTGATTGCGAACGGCAATCACGAGAGCTGGATAGCCCGAGGTGCGGTACGCATCGACGTAGGTACACTCCAGCGAGAGGTGAGGGCGGTTCGTCGCCTCGAAGGCCCGGCGGGTAGTGTCGGACAGATCCCTCGTCGCCTGCGCAAGAGTCCGCGTCAGGCGTGCATACCAGATCGCCGCACATGCAGCCACGAGAGTAGCGATAGCGGCCAGAGCATCCCACGGGAACCAAGCCAGCAGCTGCTGTTCGTTCACAAGAACCTCCATTTGCAGGCCACACAGTGGCCTGCTTGACACCGTACGTGAACTTGGTGCCGCTAGTTGATGGCGACACCTTGGCGATGATCGTATCCACGGGGTGTCGCCGCTGCAATGACCTCCACCCACCTACTCGCGCCTTTGTCTTCTTCGTACGCTGACTCTTGATCTTCGTGAATCCTCCAGTTCTTCCGTTCTTTTACAAAGGAGGCCTTCTCATGAAGGCGGACCAGCTCATTCGCAGGATCGAGATCCGCGATCGCAACGGTCGCGTTGTCGGAACCCGTGACGTCGTCACGTACCAGAGACTTCTGTCTCGTGCTCACGACGACGGTCTCAAGCATGTGAAGACGACGCTCGTTCAAATCCCATCCGACGACAACGGACGCACCGCGATCGCCAAGGTCGAGATCGAGACCGGCAAGGGCGTCTTCGAAGCCCTCGGCGACGCCAATCCCGAGAACGTGAACTCGTTCATCGTCCCGCACCTGATCCGGATGGCGGAAACCCGTGCCAAGGCCCGCGCCCTCCGCGACGCCGTCAATGTCGGCGTCATCTCCTTCGAGGAGTTGGACGGCGACGACTCGGTGACAGATGGTTTCGGCCCCGGATCGGGAAGCGCCCCAAGCCCGCAGCGGTCGTCAGGTGGAGAGCGCCGTCAGCCGACGCCGTCGAACAACGGTGCCGTCCCCATGACGGAGGCGCAACGCCGGTACCTCTTCCGTCTGATGGCAGGCCAAGGTCTCGACGGCGATGCGGCACACGCCCGTCTCAAAGAACTGGCCAGTGTCGACTCGCTCAAGGACGTGACGAAGGCCCTGGCGACCGAGCTCATCGATCGGCTGCTGGCAGGCGCGGAGGTTCCATCTCATGGAACCGCTCAGCGTTAGCCAGGTTCAGGCATACCTCGCGTGCCCCCTGAAGTATCGCTTCCAGTACGTGGACAAGCTCGAGAAGCCCTGGCGAGCGGCAGCGCTTGCCTTTGGCACGAGCATCCACGCGGGAGTCGAGTACTTCCAACGAGAACGCGTGGCAGGGCGGACACCTGACCCCGCATCGGTGTTCTCAATGTTCGAGGCGGACTGGTACGCGGCCAATCTCGACCCGCTCGTCTTCTCCGGTAGTGACTCGCAGGAGTCGCTCGCCGAGAAGGGACGCGAGCTGCTCGCGCTCTACGTCGAGCAGACGAACGGGAAGCTGCCGGCGGCCATCGAGCAACCGTTCGAGATCGACCTCGTCGATCCCGAGACGGGTGAGGACTTGGACGTCCGGTTCCGAGGGTACGTGGATCTCGTCGAAGCAGACGGCACCGTGGTCGACCTCAAGACCGCGGCCCGGACAGTGGGGCAAGGCGACCTCGAGCGGCACCTGCAGCTCTCGGTCTACGCGCTGGTCGCGTTCCTGCAACGCGACGAAATCCCGAGTCTCCGACTCGACGTGCTCTTGAAGACCCGCGTGCCCCGCTTCGAGCGGCCTGTGACGACGCGGACGCTTCAGGATCTCTCCTGGACAGCACAACTCGTTCGCGCGGTAGCAGACGCCATCCGTGATCGCGCCTTCCACCCCAACCCATCGTGGCGGTGCTCGGAGTGCGAATACTTCGCGCACTGCCAAGCATGGCGCGGGCAGTAACTCACGTCATGTTGTTCATTCACAACCGGGGCTCGTCGAAGGACGGGCCCCACCCATTCTCTGGAGGTTCTGTCATGTCTCAACTTGTCTTGCACCGTGGTGGCTGGGAGGCGACGAAGGCTGATCTCGCTGCCGTCCCCGTTCCCGAGGCCACAGTCAGCTACGTTCCGGTTCCGTATGGCCGGTTCGTCGAGGAAGTTGAGCTCCATGTGCCGCGCTTCGGTCTCCGAATCGTTTCCGAGGAGTTTGCCCTTGCACGGCAGGGCCAGCAGATGTTCGGTGTGCTCACTTGCGCGAACGGGCACAACTTGGAAGACTTCGCGCTCGTCATCGGCTTGCGGAACTCTCTGGATCGCAGCCTTGCAGCAGAACTTCTGGCCGGCTCCAAGGTCTTCATCTGCGACAATCTCGCCTTCTCGGGCGAGGTGAAGGCAAGCCGCAAGCACACGGTGCACATTTTCCGTGATCTTCCCGACCTCATCTACCGAATGCTGTCCAAGGTCCAGGTGATGCAGGAACGGACCGTAGCAGAAATCGCAGCGATGAAGGCGTGCGTGCTCGAACCGAGAGAGGCCGATCACCTCATGGTCGAGTCCATTCGGGCGAACGCTCTCCCGGCATCGCTCCTTCCCAAGGTGCTCGAACGCTGGGAGAACCCGCGGCAGCCGGAACTCTTCGGTGGTTGGAATGCCTGGTTCCTCTTCAACGCCTTCACCGAGGTGCTGAAAACCCGAAGCCCACGGCAGCAGATGGAGGATTCGCTGCGCCTCACGCAGATATTCAGGAACGTACTCGTTCTTACATGACCCTGAGCCGTTCATCGCCAAGCGATGGACGGCTCTTTGAAGTCGATCTTGGAGTGACTCGTACCCGTCCGGGTGAGGTGGACAGCGCCGTGCACGGCCGAATCAGAGATTGGAGCCGCTCGAAGGCCGATTCTTACGACTCAGGGCTGAAGACGGCATTCTCATGTGGACTCCCCACCTCTGCGTATTCGAATAGAAGGAGGAGCCCTATTAGCGGACGGCCCTTGCGACTCTCAGCTCGTCTTGTGCATACGGCGGCGCCAGGTGAGCGGAATCGTTCCGTTCGATCGCGTGGCGTTCGTATTTGTGGGGCGTGTAGGGCGATGTAGCAGATCATTCCGTACGTGCCATTCGTTCACGGAAAAACGCAATGGGCGGCGCGAAGAAATACTCTCCGCCCGTCGGAATCACCCATCCGCCGGGGACTCGCAGTACTTCCTCGCGGCCCTGATGCCGGAGCACGACTTCGCCACCCGGGGACTGCACCAGGATAGGATCGTGACCGCCGTCGGATCGCGGGCGATTGGGGTTGTGGATCCAGTTGGTCATCAAAAACTCGAACTGATTCATAATCGAGCTCTGATAGGCAACGAATAGCAATCCATGATCGTCCTCGCTCTCGGCATACGTGATCCCGCGGCGCAGAATCAGCCGCGACGGCGTGCGGAAGGCGGAGCCTAGATCCGTGGGCTCATTGCGCGGGTTCACTTTTCGGATGTGAGCGGCGAGTGGAACGATCACGCCATTTGGATCCGGAATCCCGGGCGGTTGCGGATCCCCAGGCAACGCCGGTCCCAGCGGACCGTCATAACCAAAGTAGTTGCGTGCGTCTTCAGAAAGCATGGTGTCTCGATGCGGCGAGCGAATGACTGGAGTTCCAGAGGGCCAACGCCCTACCAGCAGCGCGAGCAGCTTCTCCGCATCAATCGTGTCATCGGACAATTTGGCGCGCAGACTCGCGGCCGCTTCGTCGGCAAAGGTCTTGAGCTTTTTCACGTCCTGGCGAAGGCGACGGAAAACCAGGAAGGAGCCGTTCGTAGACCATCCGGGCCCGCGTGGTGTGTCTGCGGGATTGCCTTTGGTCGGGTCGTCCTGGTCCTGGCGTGGATAGCCGAAAAGGAAATTCCCAGGCCACACCAGTCGCTTTGACGGCGAGGCAAACTCTCGACGCAACCCCGCGAACTCGCGCCCGGGCGGCAACGTGCGCGGATAGACGAACTCGTGCGGTGGCTTGGGCCTACGCCCACGCAACGCGGGGTCCGAGATGCCGTCGCGAAACCCAAAATGCTCGTGACCCGGTGCCGGAGCACGGTGGACGTCACCCACGTCAGTCCAGACGTGGGTGAATCCGTTCGCCTCGGCTTCGCCTCGCAGCTCTTGCGCGTGCCCTTCGACCAGCGAATTATTGTCACTCGCTGAAATGAGGAGCAGGTCCACGGGCTTGGTCAAGCCTCCCACGACCCAGGTCGACACGTGGCCAGGTTCACCGAGCTTGGCAGTATCCCGGATGAAGGCACTGCGCGGGGCGAGCCCCACCTTGAATGCATCGTCCGTGAAGCTCTCGACCTCTTCGTTCGAGGTGAGCTGCCGGAGTGCGTGGGCCGAGAGTGCCGCGTTCATGAAGTAGAAGTCGATCTCAACGGGCTCACGGCCCAAGCGACGTTTGGCTTTCTTCCAGGCCACGTGTGCCCGAAATACCTCCGACGCGGATGAAATGCGGCCATGGAGACCCTGCAGCCAGGGCCTGGCTGAAGCCGAATCGACAAGTTTGAAGAACTGAAAGCGCTGGCGATCCTTGCGAAACCCAGGGAGGACGTTGCCTTGAATTTCGTTCAGCGCGAGCCGTGGCTCGGTGGATGTCCTCCTGGTGCTGTTCACCGCCGCCTCCGTCGAGAACGTGGCATGGAGAGCATGCTCGAAGTCGGCGTGTCCTTGGTGCAGCCGATGGCGCGTGGTGCAGACATCGTGGATTGCGGCTCGCTCGCGAGCACGCCGAGGCGCATCTGTATGTGCGCCGCGACGTGCGCACCGTAGCGCACGGGCACTCCGGCCACGAGCAATTCGTTGAGTGTTTGATGCGATCCAGCCGGAGGCGCTACCTCGGCGCGGACGATCATGGCGCTCTCAGGGTTAGCATCCGCCTTTCCCTTGAGTACCCGCCACCATGTCTGCGGATCCGCGTCGGGCTCGTTGCGAACGCTCCACCCGATCGTGTTCAACCCCGTCATGTAGAGGCCGACAGGGTTCTCGAGCGTGAGAAAGCGGTTTTCGCGCGCAAAACGGTTCACCACGGCCCCGATCTGCGGATCGCTCTGGCGGCTGGGCTCGCCGTACTCGGCGCAGAGAATGAGGGCATGGGCATCGGTCAAGATCTTGCCGCCGCTCCTTCGCAGGATGCACGCGCGTGCGGCGATGTTCACTTGGGCAAACAGCGTGTTGTTCGGTTGCTGCATGTGCACGCAGTGTACGTTGTTCCATTCGTTGTACCAGGTGTAACTTGTCTCCCCTTCCTTGACGACCTCAAGGTCTTTGAGCTTCACGGTCGGCGACCCACAGCGTTCCTTGTAGACCTCCAGGAGGAGCTTCCGCGTCTTCGCCCTGCCCACGTTCATGGGATCGTCGTAGAGGAAATCGTAATACTCCGGCGGCTCGCTGGTGAAGACGATCCGCGTCGGCTGGCCGGCAGCATCCCGAGCCACGACCCACTCGCAATACTCATCCTGCGGGCGAGTCCGCTTCCCCTGAATCTTCTGCCGCTCATCTAGAAACTCATGCAGCTCGGGTGTCCCTGCGCCGTGATCGTCATCGAACGACGTGGGCAGTGCTTGCCAGACAACGTTTCGGGCCTGTGATCCCGCTACGATCGGCATAGAGGCGGGGCTGTAGAAGCGCAGGTCCGAATCGGACATTCCCCACCTGCGCAGTTCTCCCAGAGCCGCGTCACTGCCCGGCCCATATAGGTTGCGCTCGAAGAACTCCTTGATGTAGTCGCTCCATGCTTCGCGCAACCCGGGGACCGAGTCGAACTCCGTGTTTCCGGCCGTGGGATCAAAGACTGCCATGCAAGGGTTCCCCTCAGCGAGACACGCAGGATGTCTATACCTTGGCATCTCAAAAAGGCATGGGGACAGTAGACTGCTTCGCCGCAACGACGGTCAAGAGACTGAGCCGTTGGCGAAGGTGTCACCACGGCCTGCGCGCCTGTGGGCCGGGGAGACTCCTCCATGCGGGGCACCACGAGCGCCCCGACCGCGGGGCAGGGTTTCCTTGAAGAGCCTCCCAAAGTCGTCAGCGTTCCTTTGTGACTTCCAGAACACGACTCGAGGGGAACCAAGAAGGAGAAGCCAACTGATCCACCGGGGGACGCGGAACCCCTCCAGCGCCATGACCTCCCCACAGGGTGTGGGGGAAGAATGGTGCACCCGTGGCGATTACGTCGGCCCTAGGGTTCTGTATGCGTTGCACCCACATTCCAGAAGCAGGCAACAGCATAGGATCTCGAGAACTACTGCATAGATCGCAACGTTGCGTAGCAATACTGCGATTTTGACCGCGGTCATCTTACCCTTCGAGTCAACTTCGGATGGCCGGGCGGAGAGATCAGTATATCTACGGATTCGCCGTGTCTCGACGAGTGCGAGGGCGAATCAGTGGGCCTCGCAAGCGTTGATTGGACGGACCGAACCTGCGATACTTTATGTACACCACTGCCACGATTCACGTCCACGGTCAGCGTGGAGCACGATCGCCCCAAACAGCGTTTGAGCCGACTGAATCTTGCGGCGCTGTTGGCATAGCCGGCAATAGTCATCCTCGGCGGTCAGGCGTGATGTTTTAGGGCTCGTGGCGGATTGCAGAGGTGCCCATGAATTCCCTGCGCGAACACAGCCTTCTCATTCTCAGTTTGCTCGGTGCGGGCTTGGCGCTCGCCGCTTCCTTGACACGCACCGTGAGCGAAAGACCCTCGCGACGTCTCCTCGTGGGTCTCATGGTCTTCGGCTTCCTCGCTCTCGTAGCGCAGCAGCTCATCAAGACCGCTCTCGACGCGCAGAGCGCACATCAGCGCGCCCTGGTGGACAGTACTCGGGCGGCGATCGTCGACGAGATCCGCGGCAGCGTTCACCATACGGAAAGCATGGTCGAAGACCTACAGCGCCGACTCCGCGGCCGGCCTCTCGAAGAAATTGGTGATGCGCTCGTCACCGTGGAATCCGCGGCTGCGGCCCGTGACGCGGTAGAGATCCTCTCGCACGGGAAAGGCTCCGCGGCGCAATGGGACGCCTATGCCCAGTGGGTCGCGTCCAACCGCGTCGGTCCAGGCCGGCAGCTCTGCCTCACCCTGAACATCGATCACCAGCGTCACTACCAACTCGAGCTCCTCCTCGCGTACCTGGTGACAGGCCCGCGTACAGCGTCCCAGATTCGCGCCCCTCTGACGAGTGGACACCTAGAAGTCTTGCGCGCCGGCGCAGTTCTCGAGCGTGCAGTCCTCGAATGGGACGGAGTCGATTGGGTGCTCTTCCGCGATGGGTCTGGCAACCTCTTCGCTTATGCGCCCGCACAGGAATTTGCCCAGCAGATACTCTTGTGGCAACGGGCCGGCCATGGGCCTGACCTTGAGCGGCTCCTTAATGGGTCGCGGGAGGAGTTGATGCGACAACTGGAAAGGCGTTTTCCAGCACTAGCCACGTCGGTCTATCGCACAGACACAGTGGCCTCAGCAATTGCAACCATGATCGCACAACGTTGGTCCCAGTGCCTTGTTGAGAGTCCCCAAGGCCTGTATCTCGTGTCGCTCGCACGCGCAGTACGCGCAGCCGCTTGAGGCACGAATGTGCTGTGCAAGCCTTTCGGTCACGACGGGGAGGGTATGAAAAGACGATAACACAAGGGAGTGATACTGACCCAGGAGATGCCACTCGGCGTCGTCGAATCTACATCTGATAGTGGATCCGGGGGTTCATGATCCGGGTGAATTCTTTCGCGACGACGGCATTCCCCTGGGTAGCCCTACGCATGGCGTGAGAATAGCCACGTGTGCGCTTTTGGTCCATGCATACATTTCCCTCGTTGAGATCCAGCATTTGGGATCCGTGATTCTACGAACTGCAGGCTGACCTCGGGTCTTTGGTTGAGGAGCGTCCATTTGCTGAAACCCACTTTACCCACGATCGACCTTCCTCCCGGGACGGGGCGCCGAGCAATACCTCAAACCGGCCGCTCCCGGCGCTTCTCGCCTAGTTCCTTTCGATTGCAATCCATTCTTGGAAATGGCGCAACCCAGCGGGCCAAAAGAAACCCATCCCGTCAACCCGCGTTGTCGGATGACCGATGCCAAGTGGGGTGATGCTCGAGAGAAACAGTTCGTTCACCGACATCGGGCAAGGGCGCACTCCATCGATTTGAGGTGACGTTTGAGATGTAGGGACTCGCAAAGTATACGGGCGGCGTGCGTTGCCTTGACCGTGGGTCAAGGGTCTTTCACGTTGTCTGAAGGGCGCCCTGCGGCCACAGGCGAAAGATGAATCGGAAGAAGGCATGGCGAAACCCGCCGTCACTGTCGTTCTTTACATTGCACAGGAGCTCCGCTCGCGTGTTCTGATGCGTGCAGGCCGACGGGAATTGAAAGCATCATGCTCACTTCGCCTGGCGCACTCACGCCGGTGCTGCCGGAGCCGATTTCGCGCTCAATGCTTCGGATCAATACACCAACGGCGTCTTCGGTCCGCACCGGCTCCCGGACTCAGCCACTGTCCGCTACCCTAACCGTGGTCGTGGCTTTCAACCTCGGGAGGTTCCCATGAGATGGCAAATGGCGGCTGGCATTGTCTCTCTTCTGGTCTGGTTCGGCCTGTTCGCGGCAGGAATGACTATCGACTCCGCCCCTTATCGGGCGGTGTTAGCCCCCTCGGCAGTGACAGAGGGTGGCGCACCACAGCACGGCGCAGTAGCGGCCTCAGCTGCCGGGGGCTCCCCCGAAGTGACCACGCGGATGAGCGCGTGGAGAGCATTCGTTGGCACGATGGCCTTCTACACGCCCCTGAACGTGGCGCTACTGACAATTTTGGCGGGCCTGATCGGTGGCTGCGCCAGCAGCGTGACCTACATGCGAACCCGTGGCGCGGCCGCCACCCTCCCTTCCGAAATCAGGATAACCGACGCTCGCGCGATTTTCCTGTCGGAGAATCCGGTGGGCTCGATGCTCCGGAGCCTTCTGGTCTACCTGGCATTCATCGCCGGCGTCTTCATCACCACCAACGACCCCTTCGGAGACCCGACGCCGGATCAGTACGTGAGACTCGCCGGCACGCTGTCGTTCTTCTCGTTCGTTGTCGGCTACGACCCGACCAGGTTCCAAGACATTCTCTCGCTCAAACCGCGGGGAGGAGGAAAATGATGAAGCCTGAATCACACCGACCGGGAAATGCGGCGAGAACACAAGTTCCGGACTCTTGGTTTCGTTCTCCTATCGGCCCTTCTCCGGGAAGGCACCAATAATTCTTAGCGGCAGGGGCTACTCGGCTGAGGGGCGATGTGCGGAGAACCTCGGACTGTTAGTACGGCGACAAGTGAGGAGGAGGGTATGGCGACCATCTATTTCGTCACGAACCGGAACCCGAACCGCATCCGCGACCCCGACGATTTCGGTAAAGAGTTCCATCGTGACTCTCCAGAGAACCTGCGCTTCGGCTGGGCCCAGGTCGACGGCGAAGTCCAAAGGATCGTGGTTGAGGACGAGTCGTTGAACAAGGATCCGAAGCGTGCCAAGCTTGGTAGCGTGGAGCTCCTTGCCAAGCTCAAAAGAGGAATGATGGAGGGCCAGGATACGCTCTGCTTCATCCACGGCTACAGCGTCTCATTTCGCGACGCCCTGACCACCGGTGCGGCTCTCCATCACGCCTTCGCCAAGCCACCGGGGTTGCAGGTGGTCGTTTTTAGCTGGCCCTCGGATGGCAGCATGATGCCGTTCTTGGCGTACAAGCGGGATCGCGACGACGCTCGTCTGTCGGGTCCAGCGCTGGGCCGTGCGCTTTTGAAGGTACGGGACTTCCTCGTCGCGGTGCAACGTGGAGTGGACACCTGCCCTGGACGTCTCCATCTCATGGCCCACAGCATGGGCAACTACGTGCTGCGCAATGGCCTTCAGGCCTTCATCCAAAAGGGTGGTGTGCTCACGCGCATCTTCGACAACATCCTCCTCATGGCAGCAGATGAGGACCACGACACGTTCGAGCACGCGCACAAGCTTATGCATCTACCCGAGCTGGCCGGCGGTGTGCACGTGTACTTCAATCCTGGGGACACCGCGCTCGTGCTCAGTGACCGGACGAAGAGCAACCCCACGCGGTTGGGATCCCAGGGACCGAGACTGCCTCACGGGGTGCCTGGTAACGTGACCATTGTGGATGTCGGACCGGTTGTCGGCGGGGTGGTCGAGCACAGCTACTTCCACAATGATCCTGGTGTCGTTGAGGACGTGGGCCAAGTGTTGGCGATGGTTGCACCCGACCTGATTCCACGACGACGCTATGTGGCGACCCAGAATCGGTATGTGCTTGAAAGTGCGCCGGGTTGAGAGTGGATGTACCTCCTGGCGTAAAGGCGACCTTTCTGGGGTGCGCGGGCTGGATCTGGGTACGTGCAGCCCTGATTCGTGTGGTCGCCTGCAGGTCTTGCGCAAAATAGTGCTGCGATCTCGCCTTTTGCTCATGGTCGTTGAGCGGCCCCGGAGAACAGACTGCTGTTCTTCGATTCCCGGCAGGAATGAACGGCACCGTGGGTTCGTAATGGCGACATTCGCCCCGTGTGGGTAAGCATTCGCATTGTGATCCGCAAGGCGGCTGCCGAATGGCGGAAGGCGCTAGGGATGGCACCGTCGAATAGTTCGTCCGCGTCTTTGATCGCAACAAGGCCGAGGAGAAGGGCGTCTACCAGTTATGCTGAGCAGTCACCTGCAAGGGACTGCGGCGCCCAGCAGGTGCTCCATTGATCCAGGATCTCCGTAAAACTACGGATTCTCAGCCTGAGCGATCTTGCCGCGATGAAGTTTTGGTGGTAGGTAGTCCCTCACAAGGTTCTGTGTGCGCTTTCGATTAACTCCTCCGTTTGGCCTAGTAAGGGACCTCCGCTGGTGTAACGTGGACCCACGACCTACAGTGAGCACGGTCGGCAGTTGCAGCCAATGCGGAAGCCGCTTGGCCACCTTCCTTGAGGACTGTTTGAAGCCATTCTCTCGGAGGCTTGAGACTATGCCCGACATGACCCTCGCTACAGCGTGGCCGCAGACGATCTTCGATTGGGCGAAACTAGTCGCGCTTGTCCTCGGTGGGGGTTGGGCCCTTTGGACCTATGACAGGAATCGTCGCATTAAGGCGGCAGAAATCCTGGTCGAGTTGGAGAAGGAATACCAGGAGCGTGTAATTCGCACTCTACTTGCCATCGAGTATTCCGAGACATACGAAAAGTATTTCAGGAATGCCCTCATCAAGGTGCGGGACGCGCCTGAGTCGATCTTCACCACGCTTGAGAGTGAGAATGTGGATCATTTAGAGAGAGTGCTGCGACACTTCTTTCTCTGTGCACGACTTCGAGGACTGGGCGTCGATAACGGCGCACTGAACATCTCGTACAAGTACTACTTAGGTGTCATGACCAGTAAGGAGCGATGCGAGCTTGTCTGGTACATGAAAACGTACTGGCGGAGAGTCTTTGAATGGGCCCAGGAGTGTATGGCACCGCCGTGGAAGCGCCCCTTGCTTCGGCTCACGCGGATCCCTTCACGACTGAAGTACTGGTTCATTGTTGAACCTATACACCGACGGTAGGTCCTCTTGAAGGCGTCACATGGAAATCAAGGAGAACGCACTCTTCCAATTCCAATGAGACAGACAGGAGCCACTGTGGATCCTTCCGAAAAGAGTCGACAAGAATTTGAATCGCGGGTGGCAAACGACTGGGAACCGGCTCCCGTAGGCTTTGAAGATGAGCTTCCGCCCGAGCTTGAAGGTGCAGATGAGGAAGAAGGGACGCCGACAAAAAATGAGGTGGTGAAGCCCGCTGGAACTGTGCCGAGTCCAAAGGTCGAGTACGCACTCGGTCGCTGGTCACACCTGATCGAAGGTCTCCAGACGTCCTCGCTCGATTTCTACTCGTCCCTTGAAGAGGCCGTTGCACGACGTCGCATTCCGGGCCTTCGCGTGAGACGAGTGAAGTTCGCGGAGGGTGGTATTCTCGACGCTCGCCGAGAATACCTTCGCATCGAGCGCGGCGATCTTCGATTCGACGTCTGCGCGGCACCCTTCGGCACTGGCTTCTTCTTCTCCTGGTGGCTCGCGGGCCGGCCGAGACTATGGTGGCTCGTGGTCGTTCTGATCTGCCTTGGCTTGCTCGTCCCGACGTGGGTGATCGAGGATCGGAGCTTCGGCTTCGTTCACAAGATTGCGATCACCATTGGCCTCATCTTCATCGCACTTGTCGGAGCTCCCCTCGTGCACAAACTTCTCAACCGCATCACCTATTACTATGCAGACCGGGTCTCCATGTTTCGAGGAGCAGTGCACCAGGCGGTGACGGAGGCGATCGACGGAATGCTGACCACGAAGGGGATGCGCGCGCTGACCGAAGAGGAGAAGAAGCCAATCATGCGGGAGTTTCTCAAGTCGTAGATCGTCCTCGCGGAAGAGCACGTCATGCCCTCTCGATCCTCCAGCCAGGTCGAGCGTCTGACTGCCCAGTTCTACGACTGGGAACGACGCGGTCGCGGGTGGGATGTCTGTTCTGATCCAGTCGAACCAGAACCCCCCTTCGCTCCATTCGAATTCCACTGGGCTCCGCCCGCCGACCTGGTCTATGACGACGGTCGCCGACCGACACTCCTCAGCAAGATCGGCGACCGCCTACGGAATCTCGGCGGCCCGCGCGAACCTTCAGAGCTTATCGACTTCACGTTCCCGGAAGTGGACCCTGAGTGGTGCGAGCACGACGAGCCCGTCGTCGAATTTCGCATGACGGTGCCCCAAACGGTCAAGATTTCACGCGACGCCACGGTGCAGTTTCTGGCCAGCTTGCCGCGGACCGCGCATCCTCTCGCGTTCGAGGTGGTCGGGCGTGCCGACCGGATCACCTTCCAACTCGTCTGCCTCCCGGAAGACGCTGGCAGGGTCCGGCAGCAGCTGCTGGCCTACTTCCCTGAAGCCGTCGTCACGCCGGAGGATGAGCCGCTCACCGCGATCTGGGGTGAAGGGCAAGAACGTTCTGCACTTGTTGTGGATTTCGGCCTGATGCATGAGTTCATGCGCCCCTTGCGCACCGCGCGCGGCACCGAGGTCGATTCGCTGACGGGAATCCTCGGCAGCCTCTCGACGCTCGAGGAAAACGAGGTCGGCGTACTCCAGGTCCTGTTCCAGCACGTCCAGCGTCCGTGGGTCTCGAGCATCGTGCGTGCGATCCACGACGATGAAGGGAAGCCCTTCTTCCTCGATGCGCCCGAGATCACCACGCTCGCCCGAGAGAAGATCGGAAGCCCACTCTTTGCCTGCGTGCTGCGCGTTGGTGTGCGGAGTCCCTCGCTCGAGCGCGTCTGGTCCGTGGCCCGTGCCATGGGTGGTGCCCTCCAGGTGCTCACGCGCCCCGAGAGCAACGAACTCATCCCCTTGGCGCCAGATCTCTACGACGAGGACGAGCACACGGCCGATTTCCTTGCCCGTCGCACACGACGCACGGGCATGTTGCTCTCCTCGGACGAGCTCGTGACGCTTGTGCACTTGCCTGGCAGTGGAGTCCGCATCGAAAAACTTCTCCGAGTGGTGCGGAAGACGAGAGCCGTTCCTCCGCTCGCAACGGGAAACGAACTCACCATTGGCGTGAACGCACACGGCGGAACATCCACCGAGGTTTCGCTCAACGCTGAACAGCGCTCGCAGCACATGTACGTCGTGGGGGGCTCGGGGACGGGCAAGTCGACACTCCTCCAGAACCTAATTCTGCAGGACCTCGAGCGTGGGGAGGGTCTTGCGGTTCTCGATCCCCACGGCGAGCTCATCGACGAAATCGTCCATCGGATCCCCGAGCACCGGATCAAGGATGTCGTGCTGCTGGACCCTGCAGACATCGACCACCCGATCGGATTCAACATCCTCTCCGCCCACACGGACCTTGAGCGCATGCTGCTCGAGTCCGACCTCGTCGCGGTCTTCCAGCGACTCTCAACGAGCTGGGGCGACCAGATGACGTCAGTACTCTCCAACGCGATCCTGGCGTTCCTCGAGAGCGACCGCGGCGGCACGCTCGTCGATCTCCGCCGATTCCTCGTCGAACCGAGTTTCCGGAACGAGATCCTTGGCACGGTGCGAGACCCGAACGTCGTCTACTACTGGCGGAAGGAGTTCCCGCTCCTCGCGCACAAGCCGCACGCCTCGATCCTCACACGGCTCAACACGTTTCTGCGTCCCAAGCCGGTCCGGCTCATGGTGGCCCAGCGCGACGCACGGCTCGACCTCGGAGCCATCATGAGCGAGGGGAAGGTCCTCCTGGCGCGCCTCTCCCAGGGCGCGATCGGGATGGAAAACGCGTACCTTCTCGGCACGCTTCTCGTCGCGAAGTTCCAGCAGCTCGCGCTCAGTCGGCAGGAGCTCGCAGCCGAGGACCGTCGTCCGTTCTACCTCTACATGGACGAGTTCCAGTACTTCGTCACTCCGACGATGCAGGAGATCCTGTCGGGGGCTCGCAAGTATCGCCTCGGTCTCATACTCGCTCACCACAACTTCCAGCAGCTCGCACACACGCCCGATGTCTTGACGGCGGTCCTCACGCACCCGTACACGCGCATCTGCTTCCGGGTCGGGGACCAAGATGCCCGCAAGCTCGAGGACGGATTCGCCTCCTTCGATCGGGCCGACCTGCAGGTGCTCGGCCGTGGCGAAGCGATCGCCCGAGTCGAGCGCGCCGACTGGGACTTCAATCTAACCACGCAACTTCTGCCGCCGACGTCGGACCAGAGCTCACGAGAAGCGGTCATCGCGCATTCACGTGCGACCTACGCGCGCCCACGGAGTGAGGTTGAAGCGATCGTGGAGGAAGCTCTCGGCTTGGATCGCGAGGACCTAGAGGCGACCGCCGAGGTTCGTAAGGCATCGCGGCGAGGAGCAGCTGGCGCACCGAAGGAACCACGAGTGACTGTGCCCGCGACACCTCCGGGTTCACGACAGCCCGAGCCGCTCGCAGCTATGTCACTTCCAGAATCACCACCAACAGGGCGGGGGGGCAAGGTCCACCGGTACTTGCAAAACCTCATCAAGGAGTGGGCGACGGCCAATGAGTGGGGCGTCATGATCGAGGAGTCGGTGCTCGACGGTCTGGGTAGTGTCGACGTGACGCTGCAAAAGGGCGGGCAGAGTGTGGCCTGCGAAATCGGGGTCACCACCACACCAGAGCATGAACTCGACAACATCCAGAAGTGCCTCACAGCCGGGTTCCAGCACGTGGCGTTCATCTCACCGGAAACCAAGACGAGAAGCACCGTGAAGCGTCTTCTCGAAGACGCTCTACCGCAGGAGATGCTGGCACGTGTGCATGTGACGAGTCCCGAGGAACTACTCGCGCACCTCGAACACCTCAACGCCCTCGCTGCCGGCGGAGAGAAAACGATCCGCGGACGCAAGGTGAAGGTGCGCTTCACGTCACTTGATGAGAAGGAGAAGGTGCAGCGGCGCGGTGCCGTAGCCCAGGTCATTGCGAAGGCGTTGCGACGCCTGGAAGAACGCAAGTAGTAGCAGCTATGCGGTTCCCTCCAAGCCAGCCAACGTGAGGGATGACTGTCGCACACAGTAGACTTGTCGGCTCTGGAGAGGCTTTGGGGGAAACCTGGATATGAGCGAGCCGATGCGGTTTGGATACTTGCCCGTAGCTCGTGAGATACGTGGGGAGTGTGTCGTCGTTGAGTCTTTGCCGGACCTAGCGACACGCGTCACCGCCGTACAGAACGCAGTGACGAAGATCGACAGGTGGCTGTACGCAGACAGCTCGTCCCCTCTGGTCCGTGTCCCGGCGACTCATTCGCTCTCCTTGACTGAGCCCGGGGTGGAGGGGCGAAGGGATACGGAGTTCCTCGTGTTTGTGCTGGGTCTCATGGAAGGTTTGCACTTGATCCCTGAAGACTGGGCACATCTCTACCGAGCGCCAACCTCTTGCGGAACACTCAACGACTGCGTGTGTTCGCCAGCCGAATTGGGACCGGTGCTCGACAGGACGCAGCGGCGATGGGTGGGCTGGAGTGTAAAAGCGCGGAAGGTCGCATATGGAGCACTCTTCTGGTTGCTCAGCTGTCGAGCATATCACTACGAGTTTGAGAGGTTCACGGGACTCTACATGGTGCTGGACGCACTATACCAGCTCCACCAGCTCGGGGGCGGGCGTAAGGCGCCCAAGCACGGTGAGCGCGCTCAAGTAATGTGCACCGAGTACGACGTGCCTGTGCCGGCTTGGGCAAGATCCGATGGGAGCACAAGCGCGTTGGCCCAGATCCGCAATGAGCTGTTCCATGAAGCCCGCTACGGCGGCGTGCCGTTGGGTCACGCGAAGCCCTCAACGCCACCGCATCTCGTGTTGGAAGTGGCAGGGCTGTGCAGCCGGCTGATGTTCGCTCTGCTGAATGTAGACTGCAAGTATGTACACACATCCGCGGAGTTCGGCACTGGGGCGCGGGTGGGCTTCGAACTGGGAATGCCCTGAATCATGGAGTGACCCATGGCCGAGACGATCGACAACCGTATCCACCAGATCCTGAATGCACTACGCAACGGATTCAGCGTCGAGATCACCCACGTGGATGTGAAGAGTAAGTGGTATTCTGATGATCCAAAGGGCATGGACGAGCTGTGCAAGGACGTGAGCGCGATGGCCAACAACGGAGGCCAAGATCCCAGCCTCATTGTCTTCGGGCTTTCAGAGAAGGAGCCCTACCTCCTTGGAGCAGCCCTGCCCCTCGATGAGTCCGACATCCAGCAGAAGATCCGCTCCCGTGTTGACCCACACCCCCCGCTCAGGCTCCACTGCCTCAACGTTGAAGACACCACGCTGTTCGCTCTCGAAGTCGCAGGTCGAACGAAGGACCTTCCCTACGTCACTGGTGATCGTGACGGGCGCCATCGCGTCTGGATCCGTCGCGGCAGCAGCACCGAGACCGCACGTCACGCAGAGCTCGTCGCCCTCTTCGAGAAGCGGTTCGATGCGACGCTTCGGTCGACCATCGAGGCCAACGCCGTGAATGCCATCCGCCAGATACGAGCTGGCTTGCAGGGGGCAGGATGGGAGGACCGCCTCCAACTCCTCGACCAACTCAACGCGTACACGGAACCCTACAATCCTCGCCTGACCTTGGAGATCCTCGAGGTGCTCTCTACCGCCGCGAGCGATCTCCGAAACGACGCTCCTGCCGACGTAGCCTGGAAGCTCTACCATCTCGCCTTTGGCATCCTGCCTCTTTGGAGCCTCCGCAGGCGTGCCGTCAAACCGTTGCGCGCCAACGAATGGGATCTCCTGCAGAAGGCGCTCTCGCTCGCGTTCGACATGACCTACGACGGCGCCCGGTGGTTACGTTCGGAGGGAACCGTCGGGGCAGGGACACAGCTTCTCTGGGCGCTCCTACGGTATGCGACCCTCAACGATCCAGAGGAGTTCCAAGTTCGCGTCGTCCAGGAATTCGACAGGCTCATCCGCACGTCCAAGGAAGCTCGCTTCGACGACGCTGTCCGGTGGCTCGAGTTCATGAAGCACGACTCCCTGGCTGTGCATGAGCCCCTGCCACGGTTTCCGGAGGATCTTGCCCGGAGGTTCTCTGGCCCCTCCGATCCAACCCTATAGGTTCTCCTGCGTCACCAACGGGGAAACGCCGACCGAAGCCGGTGGTAGAATTGTTCGCTACCTCGGAGGAGAGGAGGGACCGTGGGCGGAAACGCTGCGCCAAGAGAAGCCGATACCAAACAGGTCGGCATCTGGATCCGCGTCTCCACTGAAGACCAGGTCAAAGGCGAGAGTCCCGAGCATCACGAGCGCCGTGCGCACGCCTACGCAGAGGCCAAGGGCTGGCGGGTCCGGGAGGTCTACCGACTCGAGGCCGTGAGCGGTAAGTCTGTTATGGGCCATCCCGAGACGGAACGAATGCTCGGCCACGTTCGCAGTGCACACATCACCGGCCTCATCTTCTCCAAGCTCGCCCGCCTTGCGCGCAACACGCGGGAACTCCTCGAGTTCTCAGACATCTTCCGTGAGCACGACGCCGACCTCATCTCACTCCACGAATCGATCGACACATCATCACCAGCCGGACGTCTGCTCTACCGGATGATCGCGTCGCTCGCCGAATGGGAACGCGAGGAGATCGCCGAACGGGTCGCAGCCTCCGTCCCTATCCGTGCAAAGCTCGGCAAGCCCCTGGGCGGCGCTGCGCCCTTCGGCTTCCAGTGGAAGGACCGCGCGCTTGTCCCCGATCCGAAGGAGGCGCCGATCCGACGGGAGATGTATGAGCTGTTTCGAGAACATCAGCGCGTGAAGACCGTCGCCCACATCCTGAACGAACGCGGCTACCGGACGCGCAACGGGTCGAAGTTCTCGAACACGACCATCACCCGCCTCCTGCAGGACCCGTCGGCGAAGGGGGTTCGGCGCGCCAACTACACCCGCTCCCTCGGCACGAACAAGAAGTGGGCAGTGAAGCCAGAGTCCGACTGGGTCCTCACCTCCATCGAACCGATCATTTCCGAGGAGCTCTGGGAGACGTGCGACCACATCCTCACGGCACGTCGCGAGAACGGGAAACCCCGAACGAAGCGCGCCCGGCACCTCTTCGCGGGGTACGTCTCCTGCCACTGCGGGCAGAAAATGTACGTGCCGTCCGTCGGGGAAGGGCGGCAGCTCAAGTACGTCTGTCAGACGTGCCGAAACAAGATCGCCGTCGGCGATCTCGAGGCGATCTTCCAGGAACAGCTCAAGGACTTCTTCTTCTCCCCGGAGGAAGTGGCCGCCCATGTGGGCCAAGCCGATGCAGTCCTCCAGGCCAAGGAAGAGGCCCTCCGGAGTCTCGAGACCGAGGAGCAGAAGGTCCGCCGAGAGATGGCCAAGCTCCTCCAGCTCTATCAGGGCGATCAGATCAGCCCCGAAGGGTTCGGTCGCGAGTATCGACCCAAGGAGGAGCGGCTCGGGCAGCTTCAGGAGGAGGTCCCCCGTCTCCTCGGGGAAGTCGATTTCCTCAAAGTCCAGCTCCTCTCCCGGGATGAGGTGCTGGCCGAAGCTCGGGATCTCTATGCCCGCTGGTCCGCCCTGGAGGAAGAAGAAAAGCGGCAGATCGTGGAGAGCATCACCCAGAAGATCGTTGTGGGAAAAGAAGATGTCGAGA
>Ga0075418_10001629_pt1 | contig 25547 bp, 28 predicted proteins | sample SoiMetdeltSBSDD2_FD_81776 | JGI IMG/M metagenome (GOLD analysis project Ga0075418, IMG submission 81776) | Bulk soil microbial communities from a Populus tree surrounding site in Tennessee, USA - Soil MetaG P. deltoides SBSDD2 | ecosystem: Environmental > Terrestrial > Soil > Tree plantation...
GCTCGACCAGGTGGGCCTGCTCGGCCGTGAGCGCTCGTTCCCGCTCGAGCTGTCCGCGGGCGAGCAGCAGCGCGTCGGTATCGCGCGCGCCGTCATCACCAAGCCGCCGGTCCTGATCGCGGACGAGCCGACCGGCAATCTCGACCCCGACCTCGCGCTCGAAGTCATGAACCTGTTCCAGCGCTTCAACGCCGTCGGCGTCACGGTGCTGGTCGCGACCCACGACGTCCACCTCCTGGAGCGCTTTCGCGTGCGCCGCGTCCACATCGAGCAAGGCCGGCTTGCGTCGACGCACGCGGCCTGAGCCCGCATGATCTGGTTCGAGCGTCATGCGCAGGCGGCACTCGGCTCCCTCGGGCGCCTCGCGCGACAGCCGTTGGCGGCATTCCTCACGATCCTCGTGATCGCGATCGCGCTCGCTCTGCCCGCGGCGCTCTACGTCGCGGTCGCCAACATGCGCGTCGTGACGGCGGGCCTCGACGACACGGTGCAGCTCTCGGCCTACTTCCGCATGTCGACGACGGAATCGCAGGCGCGCAAGGCCGCGGCCGTAATCGAGGCCAAGCGCGGCGTCGCGGCTGCGGTCCTCGTGAGCCCGGACGAGGGCCTCGTGGAGTTCCGGAAGCTCTCCGGCATCGGCGACGCACTCAAGGCGCTCCCCGACAACCCGCTTCCCTGGCTCGTGAAGGTGCGTCCGGCACCGCCGCAGGATTCCGCCGCCGAAGTCGAAAGGCTTGCGCAGGAGCTGCGCCAGGTGGACGGCGTCGAGCTCGTCGCGGCGGACACGGCCTGGGTGCGACGCCTGCACGCAATCGAGGACACGCTCCAGCAGGTGGTGCTGCTGGTGGCGGGCGTACTGGCCGCAGGTGTGCTCGGCGTCATCGGCAACACCATCCGGCTCGAGATCAACAACCGCCGGGCGGAGATCGAAGTCACCAAGCTCGTCGGTGGCAGCAACGCCTTCGTGCGCCGGCCATTCATTTACTCCGGCTTCTGGCAGGGCCTCGGCGGCGGGCTCCTGGCGCTCGCGCTCATCGAGGCCGGGCTCTACGCGCTCGGGCCCTATATCGAGCAGCTCGCGAGCGCATACGGCGCGACTTTCGAGCTGCGCGGCCTCACGATCCGCGAATGGCCGGTGCTGGTTTTTGGCGGCGCCCTGCTGGGATTCCTGGGTGCCCGGCTGGCTGCCGGGTATCACCTGCGCCGGATCGAGCCGCGCGCCTAAGGGCCTGTTTCAAAAGGCTTTTACGCGCCTCCGCCCGGGAACTTCCGGGCCCCTTAGCACTCTATTGACACGACTGCTAAACTCGGTGCTCGGAGGTAAACCATCTTCATGACCAGCCAAGCGCTCGCACTCCCCAACTCGACCCTCATCTCGTCCGGTCCGCTCGGCAGCCTCGAGGCTTACGTCGAGCGCGTGTCGGCAATCCCGATGCTCGGCCGCGAGGAAGAACTCGAGCTCGCCCGCCGTTTCCACGAGGAACAGGACCTCGAGGCGGCGCGGACGCTCGTGCTCTCGCACCTGCGCTTCGTCGTGCACATCGCGCGCGGCTACATGGGCTACGGCCTTCCCGTGGGCGACCTGATCCAGGAGGGCAACGTCGGCCTCATGAAGGCGGTCAAGCGCTTCGACCCCGGCGTGGGCGTCCGGCTGGTCAGCTTCGCCGTGCACTGGATCCGCGCCGAGATCCACGAATTCGTGATCCGCAACTGGCGCCTCGTGCGCGTCGCGACGACCAAGGCGCAGCGCAAGCTGTTCTTCAACTTGCGCCGCATGAAGAAGAACCTTGCCTGGCTCTCGGAGGAGGAGACCGCAGCGGTTGCCGGCGAGCTCGGCGTCGAGGTGCGCGAGGTGCGTGAGATGGAGCGCCGCCTCTCGGCGCGCGACCTCTCGTTCGATCCCGCGCCGGATACCGGCGACGACGAAGCGATCGCCTCGCCCTCGCTCTACCTCCCGGCACCCGAGGCCGACCCTGCGACGATCGTCGAGCAGGACCAGTGGGACGGCGCCGTCGCGGATGACCTCGCGAGCGCGCTCGCGCGACTCGACGAGCGCAGCCGCACGGTGATCAAGGCGCGCTGGCTCGGAGACGAGAAGAAGACGCTGCAGGAGCTCGCCGGCGAATACGGAGTCTCCGCCGAGCGCATCCGCCAGATCGAGTCTGCCGCGCTGGCGAAGCTCAGGACTGCGATGAGCGGCTGACCGCCGCCGCGACGGCCTGGTGGACTTCCCGCTCGAGCGGGTCGGGCACCAGGTCGTCTCCTTTTGCCAGTTCAGCGATCGTCCCGGCCGCCGCCAGCAGCATCGCGTCGGTGAAGCGCTTCGCCCGCACCGCGAGCGCGCCCTTGAAGAGGCCCGGAAATCCCAGCAGGTTGTTGATCCCCTTCCCGTCCGCCGCGATCGCGGCGCCTTGCGCGAGCGCGATCGCCGGCTCGATCTCCGGGTCCGGGTTCGACAGCGCGAGGATGATCTGGCCCTTGCGGACCGAGTCCGGCTTGATGAGGCCGCGCGCGCCCGTCGTCGCGATGACGATGTCGGCCATCTGCATGATGTCGGTGAGCGTCGAGGCCTCGCCGCCCATCGCGGCGAGCCGGCGGAGCGCCGCCGCATCCAGGTCGGCACCCAGAACACGCCGCGCACCCGCGCGTTGCAGCAGCCGGACGATGCCGATGCCGGCCGCGCCGAGCCCGATCTGGCCGACGACGGAATCCGCGAGGCCCTTCCCCGTGCGCTTTGTCGCGTTCAGCACGGCCGCGAGCGTCACGACCGCAGTGCCGTGTTGATCGTCGTGCAGCACCGGCCGGTCGAGGCGCGCCCGAAGGCCCTCCTCGATCTCGAAGCAGGCGGGCGCCGCGAAATCCTCCATCTGGATCGCGCCAAATCCGGAGGAGATCGACACGATGTGATCGATGCAGCGCGCCGGGTCCGTCTCGTCGAGGAGGATCGGCACCGCGTGGATGCCGACCAGCGTCGAGAAGAGCGCGGCCTTCCCTTCCATCACGGGCAGGCCCGCGAGTGCACCGATGTTGCCGAGGCCGAGCACCGCTGTCCCGTTCGTCACGATGGCAACCGAGTTGCCGAGGCTCGTGTAGTCCCAGGCCAGCGCGGGCTCGCGCTTGATCGCGAGGCATACGCGCGCGACGCCCGGCGTGTAGATGTCGCGCAACACCTGCTGCGTCGTGATGGGTATAGCCGACTCAGTGCGGATCTTGCCCCCGCGGTGCCGGTCGAACACGCGGTCCGACTTGCCGACGAATCGCGCGATGGGCAGCGCGTCGATGCGGGCGTAAAGGCTGCGGTCCGCTTCCTCGTCCATCTCGAGCGTGATTTCCCAGAGCGTGCGGCCCTGCTCGCGCCGGAGCGCCTGCAGGTGGTCGATCGTGAGGCCCGCGTCCGCGATTACCTGCAGCACCTTCGCGAGGCTGCCCGGCTGGTGCACGGTCTCGACCATCAGGATCTCGGGGATCTTCACGCGCGGCATCGTACCCGATCGGTGTTACGCTATGCGGTCGGCAAAACGCCGGAGGGCAATGCCATGTTGAAGGTTTCCAGGATATTCCTGACCGCGGCGCTCGCCGCCCTTTTCCTCGGCCTCGGGGCCTGCGCGAACCAGAAGGTCCCGGCCGAGCAGGCGCTCGCCGCGATCGAGAAGAAGTTCCAGGAGTCCGGCGCGGAAGTGCAGAAGTACCTGCCGGATCGCTACGCGGAAATCGAGACGAGCATCAAGTCGCTGCGCGATTCGATGGAAGAGAAGAGCTACGGCGACGTCGTGACAAACGCTGCCGCGGCGGAGGACAGCCTGAAGCGAGCGATCGCCGACGCCCGCGTCAAGCGCGCGCAGGCGATGGTCGAAATGGAGACCGAGTGGAACGACCTCGCCAAGGCGATGCCGGCCATGATCACCGCGATGGACAAGAAAATCTCGTCGCAGCGCGGGCGCCCGCCGAAGGGCATGACCGCCGACGAGTGGAAACAGACCGTCGCCGAATACGATGCGGCGCGCGACTCGTGGAGCAAGGCCGCCGCCGAGATCACCAGCAAGACCTTCGAGGCGAGCGTGGCCGCGGCGCGCGATGCGAAGGCGAAGATCTCGGCGATCATGGAAAAGCTCGGCGTCAAGGCCGCCTGAGGTCGCCGACATGAGACTCCGGATCCTCATCGCCGCAGGCGCGGCCGCGCTTGCGCTCGCCGCCTGCTCGCAGCGCGATCCCGCTGCCGAGGCGATCGCCGCCGCCGAGAACGCGCTGAACGCCGTCTACGAAGACGCAGAGAAGTACGTGCCCGAGCGCTACGCCGAGGTGAAGGGCGAGCTGGTCGCCGCGCGCAAGGCGTTCGACGAGGAGCGCTACGCGGACGCGATCGCCGCCGTGAAGGACGTGCCCGCGCACGCCGAGGCGCTCGGCAAGGAGGCCGCGGCCGCCAAGGAGAAGCACGTCGCAGCGCTGAACGCAGACTGGGCGCGACTTTCCGGCAGCCTCCCGGACCTGCTCGCCGGGATCGACGGCCGCCTCGAGGAGCTCGGCAGGATGAAGAAGCTCCCCGACGGAATGGACAAGCAGCTGCTCGACGAGGCGAACGCCGCGTTCGAGAGCGCGCGCTCGACGTGGGACGAGGCCGGCGCCGCCTCAGCGAAGGGCGACGTCGAGGCCGCGGTCGGCAAGGCGAAGGATGCCGAGGCCATGGCCCAGGACCTCGTCGGTCGCCTCGGGATGCAGACCGGGTGAACCCGCTCGATCTCTACGACGTCGCAGGATCGCTGACCGACGAAGAGCGCATGGTGCGCGACGCGACGGCGCGCCTCGTCGACGAGAAAGTCCTCCCGGTCATCCAGAAGCACTTCGAGGAGCACACGTTTCCGCGCGACCTCCTGCCCGAGATCGCCTCGCTCGGCCTGCTCGGCAGCTCGATCACGGGCTACGGCTGCGCCGGCATGAACTCCGTCTCCTACGGGCTCATCTGCCAGGAGCTCGAGCGCGGCGATTCCGGCATCCGCAGCTTCGTCTCCGTGCAGTCGAGCCTCGTCATGTACCCGATCCACGCCTACGGGAGCGAGGCGCAGCGCGAGAAGTACCTGCCGCGCATGGCGACCGGCGAGCTGATCGGATGCTTCGGGCTCACCGAGCCGCACGGCGGCTCCGATCCCGGCAACATGAAGACGCACGCGAAGCGCCGCGGCAAGGACTGGGTGCTGAACGGCTCGAAAATGTGGATCACGAACGCCCCGATCGCGGACGTCGCCGTCGTCTGGGCAAAGACCGAGGAAGGCATCCGGGGCTTCATCGTGGAAAAGGGCATGCGCGGCTTCGCCGCGCCAGAGATCGAGCGCAAGTTCTCGCTGCGCGCTTCCGCGACCGGCGCCATCTTTCTCGAGGATGTCGTCGTGCCGGAGGAGAACGTCCTCCCGGGCAGCACGATCGGGCTCAAGGCGCCGCTCTCCTGCCTCACGCAGGCGCGCTACGGCATCACGTGGGGCGTGATCGGCTCAGCCCAGGCCTGCCTCGCCCAGCTCCTCGACTACACGAAGACGCGCGTGCTGTTCGGCCGTCCGCTCGCCGCAAACCAGGCGATCCAGATCCGGCTTGCATCGATGGCGCGCGGCATCACCGGCGCCCAGCTCATGTCGCTGCAGCTCGGGCGGCACAAGGACGCGGGCCGTATGCAGCCTTCGCAGGTCTCGCTCGCGAAGTGGAACAACTGCCGTATGGCGCTCGACGTCGCGCGCGACGCGCGCGACATGCTGGGCGGCTCCGGCATCAGCGCGGAATACGTGCCGATCCGCCATGCCCTCAACCTCGAGAGCGTCATCACCTACGAGGGCACCGAGACCATCCACCAGCTGACGATCGGCCGCGAATTGACCGGGATAAACGCCTTTTGACCGCTTTCTGAGCGCTGGTTCACGCGCCGTTCAGCCTGTCCCTTCCTAGACTCTCCCACCCCAGATTGCACGGGAGGGAACCTCGTGAACATAAGACGCATCCTCTCCGCCGTCGCGCTCGCCCTTGCGATCGCGGCGCCGGCCGCCACGCTGGCGGATCCGCCCTCGCACGCGCCGGCACATGGCTGGCGCAAGAAGAACGACCCGTACTACGTCGGCTACACGGGCCGTCACTGGACCGAAGACTACGGCGTGCGGTCGGGCCACTGCGACCGCGATCAGGCGGGTGCGGCGGTCGGCGCCGTCGTCGGCGGCGCGATCGGCGCCGCGGTCAGCGACAGCGACGATCGCCTGGTCGCGATCCTCGCCGGCGCCGCGATCGGCGCGGTCATCGGGCACGAGATCGGCGACAACATGGAGGACAAGGATCGGGCCTGCTTTGGCCACTCGCTCGAGCTGCTCGAGGACGGCCGCAAGGTCGAATGGCGGGGCTCCACCAGCGACATGGTGTATGCCCTCACACCCTACGGACGATTCGAGCGCGAAGGCCGCGTCTGCCGCAAGTTCACCGTGGTGCGGATTCTCAACGGCCGGCGCGTCACGAAGGAAGGCAGCGCCTGCCGCTACGGCGAGGGCGACTGGCGCATGATCAAGGCCTGACGCGCAGCGCCGCCGCCGGTTAGGCTACGCTGCACCCCGCGGGGAGGCAGCATGCACAAGACGGCGGCGCGGCTCGCGCGCGAGGCGCTCGAGGAGCTCGGCGTCCGGCACACGTTCGGCATCCCCGGCGTGCACAACACCGAGCTCTACGACGAGCTCGGTGCCTCGGAATCGATCACGCCGGTGCTCGTCGCGCACGAGGGCGGCGGCGCCTTCATGGCGGACGCGTACAGCCGCACGGGCGCCGGAATCGGCGCGCTGGCGATCGTGCCGGCGGCGGGCGTGACGCACGCCGCGAGCGGGATCGGCGAAGCCTTCCTCGACGGCATCCCGATGCTCGTGATCTCGGGCGGCGTGCGGCGCGACCTCGGCCGCGCCTACCAGCTGCACGACATGGACCAGCAGGCGCTGCTCGCGCCGATCACCAAGGCGCGCTGGCGCGTCGAGCGGCACGCGGACGTGATTCCCGTGATCCACGAGGCCTGGCGCGTCGCCATGACCGGCGAGCCGGGGCCGGTCTTCGTCGAAATCCCCGTGAACCTCCAGCTGATGGCGGGCGACGCCGGCGAGCGGCCCGTGTTCAAGGCTGCGCCGCCGGTGGAAGCGCGTGCCGCCGCGACCGACATCGCGCGAGCGGCTGCGCTCCTTCGTGCGGCGAGGAATCCGGCGATCTTCTGCGGATGGGGCGCCGTGGACGCGACCGCCGAGCTCATGGCCGTCGCCGAGCTTCTGGGCGCTCCGGTATCGACGACGCTCCAGGGCCTGTCCGCGTTCCCGGGCCATCACCGGCTGCACGCGGGCTTTGCGCTCGGCCGCGCGGCGGTTCCCGCCGTTGAAAACGCATTCGCCGACTGCGATGCCCTGCTCGCCGTCGGAACGCGCTTCGCGGAAATCCCGACTGGCAGCTATGGCTGGGACCCGCCGGCGGCGCTCGTGCATGTCGACGTCAACCCGCGTGTCTTCGACGCGAACTACAAGTGCACCGTCGCGCTTGAGGGGGACGCCCGAGTGGTGCTCGCCGCGCTCCGCGACGCGCTCGGTGGCGCCGCCTCGCGCGCGCGGGCCGAAGCGGTCGCTGCCGCGATCGAGTCGGACAAGCGCGCCTATCGCGAGGAGTGGCTCGCGCACGATTCGATAGGACGCGTGAACCCGCAGCGATTCTTCGACGCGCTGCGCGCGCGATTGCCCGACGACGGAATCGTGGTAGCGGACGACGGCAACCACACGTTCCTGGTCGCCGAGCTCATGCCGTTCCGCGCGCCGCGCGCATTCTTCTCGCCGTCCGACTTCAACTCGATGGGCTACTGCATCCCCGGTGCGATCGGTGCCAAGCTCGCGCGCCCGGAACGGACGGTCGTTGGCATCGTCGGGGACGGCGCCGTACGAATGACCGGTCTCGAGATGGCGACCGCCGTCGCGCAGAAGGCCGGCGTCGCCTGGTTCGTGTTCAACGACGGCGAGCTTGCCCAGATCGCTCAGGCGCAGGAGACGCCGTACAACCGGAAGACCTGCACCGTCCTGCCCGAGCTCGACTTCGAGGCGCTCGCGCGCGCGAATCGCGTCGGATTCCGCCTGTTGCGCGACGACAGCGAGATCGAGCGTGTCGTCGGCGAGGCGCTCGACTCGGCGGACCGCGGCGAGCCGGTGCTGGTCGACGTGCGCATCGACTACTCGAAGCGCACGCGCTTCACCGAAGGCGTGATCAAGACCAACCTTAAGCGATTCGGCCTCGCCGACCAGGCGCGGCTCGTCGGCCGCGCGCTATGGCGCCGCATCGCCGGCTGACCCGGCGCCGATCGCCACGCAGTCGACGCCCGCCGACTTCAGGTCCTCGCAGACGACGCGTGCCGCGGCCTCGTCGTAAGGCCCTGCCCGGAGCCGCCAGATCGGCGCCGCACCCGGCTTCGGCCCGTCGATTCGCGGCACCTGTCCGCCGAGGTCGGCCTGCCGGCCGGTCCAGCCCGCGAGCGCCGCGCGCGCGGACGCTTCGTCCGTCCAGGCACCGAGCTGGATCTCGTATCCACCCGGCGCCGTCGCGGGCGGCGGCGGAATGAATTCGACGATCGACTGCCGCGCGATCGCCGCATGCGCGCCTTCCGGCCATTCAGCGAGGTAGCGCTGCCAGGCCTCGGGCGTCTTGAGCCGCTCCGCGCGCGCCCAGGCCGCGCCCTCGCGCGCGGCGACGATGCCCTCGCGGGCAGCGGCGGCGTGCGCGCCGCCGGGGTAACGTTCGAGGTATTCCTGGTACGCGGCAGGCGTGTTCCTGCGCGCCGCATCCTGCCAGGCGGATTCCTGCCGGCTGCATCCCGCCGCGATGCAGGCGGCGATGAGTAGCGGCGCGACTATAATTCCCCGCATGCCGCCTGCTATCGTCGCACACCGGGGCGACGCGGAACATTTTCCCGAGAACACGCTTCCCGCGCTGGAGGCGGCCTGGCGCCGTGGCATCGTCCACGTCGAGTTCGACGTCCAGCTCTCGGCCGACGGCGTGCCCTTCGTGATCCATGACGCGAGCCTCGAGCGCACCACGCGCGGAACGGGCGACGTCCGCCTCACGATGTCGGGCCAGCTCGACGGGATCGATGCCGGCGACCCGGCGCGCTTCGGCCGCGCGCATGCCGGGACGGCGCTCCCAAGGCTCGCAGGCGTCGTCGAGCTGATGGCGGCGAGCCCCGGCGCGCGCGCCTTCGTGGAGGTCAAGCGCGCGAGCCTCGTGCATCACGGCCGGGCGCACTGCATCGAGCGCATCCTCGCGGCACTGGCGCCGGTTCGCGAGCGCTGCACGCTCATATCCTTCGACGCCGACGCATGCCGGCTCGCGCGCACCTCGGGCGGCATCGAGATCGGCTGGGTGCTCGATGGAGATCCCGTGCAGCTCAGGAGCGTCCTGGACCTCATGCGTCCCGAGTACGTCTTCTGCGACCACCACCGGATTCCCGCGGGACGCTCGCTGCCGGCGGGCCCGTGGACCTGGGTCGTCTACGAGGTCACCGATGCCGGGCATGCGCTCGAGCTCGCCGGACGCGGCGCGGCGATGGTCGAGAGCATGCAGCCACTCCGCCTCGCGGCCGAGCTTGCCTCGCGCGAGGCCGCGAGCGCATGACGGACCCGGTTTTCGTCGCCCTCGACCAGGGCGGCCATGCGACGCGCGCGAGCGCCTATACCGCAAGCGGCGAGCTGGAAGGCGCCGCGCTCGTCACGATTGCGACGCAGCGCAACGCGCTCGGCCACGTCGAGCACGACGCGGACGAGATCGTCGCGAGCGCGCGCACCGCACTCACGGAGCTCGCCCATCTCGTTCCAGTGGAGCGCTGGGCTGCAGCCGGCATCGCGGTCCAGCGCTCGAGCATCGCCTGCTGGGATGCCGGGGGCGGACGGGCGCTCGCGCCTGTCATCTCCTGGCAGGACGCGCGGGGTGCGGCATGGCTGCGCGGCATCGGCCGCCGCGCGGATGACGTCCAGCGGCTGACCGGCCTCACGCTTTCGCCGCACTACGGCGCGAGCAAGCTCCGCTGGTGCCTCGACCACCTGCCGGAGGTGAGGACGGCCGCGGCGCAATCCCGCCTGCGCGCGGGCCCGCTCGCGAGCTACCTGCTGCACCGGCTGCTCGAGGAGCGGCCCTGCCTCGCCGATGCGTCGACGGCCGCGCGGACCCTCCTCTGGTCGCCGTTCGAGCGCGACTGGTCGGACGAGCTCCTCGAGCTCTTCGGCATTCCGCGCGCCATCCTGCCCCGCGCGACCGGCACGCAGCACGCCTTTGGCACGCTCGCCTGCGACGGCCGGCAATTGCCGCTCGTCGTGTGCAATGGCGACCAGTCGGTCGTGCCTTTCGCCGCCGGCGCGCTCGACTTCGACGCGGCCTACGTCAACCTCGGCACGGGCGCCTTCGTGCTGCGGCCGACGAGCGATGCGCTGCGCGCTCCGCCGCTGCTCACGAGCGTCATTCGCGCGGATGACGAGCACTTCGACTTCGTGCTCGAAGGTTCTGTGAATGGAGCGGGCGCGGCGCTCGACTGGCTCGAGCGGCACCAGGGCGCGGCGGCGAGCCGTCTGCTCGGCCTTCTCGCCGGCGCGGACCTTCACGACGAGCAGGCCCCGTTCTTCCTGAACGGCGTCGCCGGCCTCGCCTCGCCGTTCTGGCGCCCCGACTTCGAGTCGCGCTTCGTCGGGGAAGGCACGGACCTGCAGCTGTGCCGCGCGGTTCTCGAGAGCGTCGCCTTCCTGATCAAGGCGAACCTCGACGAAATGGACCGCCACCGGCCCACGGCCGCGCGCCTCGTCGTGAGCGGCGGGCTTGCCGAGAACCGGCTGCTTTGCCGCATGCTCGCCTGCCTCGCGGAGTCGCCGGTCGACCGCGGCAGTGATCGCGAGGCGACCTCGCGTGGCCTCGCCTTCCTCGTCGCCGGATCGCCCGCGGATTTCAGGGGCCCGGCGTTCGAGCGCTTCGAGCCGGAGCACGACCAGCGCCTGTTGGCGCGCTATCTCAAGTGGCTCGCGCTGATGCGCGAAGCCGCGAACAGCGCCTGATCAGGCGCGCGTCAGTTCCGACACGATCTTCCGGTCGATCCAGCTCGGGCCCGCGAGCGCATCCATGTAGCCGCAATGGCCGCCGCGCGCCGTCACGGTGAGCTCGAGGGCATCCGGACGCGCCAATCGCGCGAGGTCGTGCGCGAGGATCATCGGGTCGTCCTCGGACGTGATGACGTGGGTCGGCACTTCGAGCGACGCGAGCACTCCGCCGGTGATCGCGTAGCCGGAGAGGTAGGTCGCGAGGTCCGGGTAATCGGTGTATTTCAGTACCATCCGCTCCGTCATGCTGCGCAGCGACGGATTCGAGACCATGTCGCCAAAGTCGTAGTGACCCGGCCAGGCGTCCTGCTTGAGGCGCAGCGACCGGCTCCACTTGTGCAGGAAGTAGCGGTGGTAGACCGCGGGTCCCCGCTCGAGCGCGTCGAGCGTCGTCGAGGGATCGAGCACCGGGCAGACCGCGACGATGCGCTCGATGCGGATGCCCGCGGCGCGCGCCTTCGCGCCGACGCGCAGGCAGAAATTTCCGCCGAGAGAGAATCCGGCGAGTTGGAGCCGGTGCACGGGAAAGACCGCCTGCAGCCGCGCGACGGCGCCGACGACCTCGGGCAGGCGGCAGGAATGGAAGAGCTCGCGGTTGAGCGCGTGCGTCCCGCCGTGGTCCCGCAGGTTGAGGCGCACGACGTCGTGGCCGCGCGCGTACAGTAGCTGCGCGACCGAGAGCACGTAAAGCGAGTCGGCGCTCCCTTCCCAGCCGTGCATGAGGACCGTGAGCCGGCGCAGCGCGGATTCCGTGCCGGCCGCGGGCGAGGCATGCAGCCCAAGCAGCCGCACGCCGTCGCCGCATTCGAGTACGAGCGGCCGGCTCGCGGCGATGACCGCCGCGGCGCGCCGCTCGATCGCGGGACGCCGCAGCGGAAGGCTCGGAAGGATCGACTGCAGGTGCCGGTTCGCGAGCCAGGCCGGCGGGCGAAAGTCTGCGCTCAGGTCAATCAAGGCGGATCTTCGAGGCTCCTGGCAGCGTCGTGACGAACTCCTTGCCCATGAGGCGGGCCGGCGTCGTGAAACCGGTCGGAGCGCCGCCGGCGCGCAGGCGCTCCGCGATCGCGACCGCGGCTTCCTGCGTCAGCGTGTAGCCATTGGGCACCACGACGCGGGCCGTCGCGCGCCGCCCCGCCACATCCACCGCCTCTCCCCAGACGTGCACCGGCGTCGCCTCTCGCGCCGCGGCATCCGGCCCCGCCGCGCGTTTCGACGCGCGCGCCTTCAGGAAGTTCTGGACGGTGCGGCGGCGAAGCAGCCAGCCGAGCCGTCCGAGCCTTTTCAAGTTCGCGAGCGCCTTCGGCGACACGGGGATGTAGACCTCGATGTTCAGGATGCCCGTGGTCCGGTAGGCGGTGCTGACGTCGCCCCAGGGAATTGCGGTCGCGAGTTTCTCGCCCGCGCCGAAGTCGATCCGGCGCGCGCGCGAGCCGAGCGGGATCCGTCGCAGCTCCCCGCGCTCGCGCACGCAACTTCCGCGGCCGAGGCTCTCGATGCTCGTCGCCGCCGTTCCGCGGCTGGGAGGACTCCTGCTGTCGAACCCGAGCGAGAGCTTTACCGCTCCCGGCAGCGCGTCGGATAGCGTGAGAGCGAGGCAATCGGTCGGCACCACGTCGAAGCCGGCGCCCGGGCAGAGGACGACGCCGGCCGCGCGGGCTTTCGCGTCCTGCCGCCAGGCGTGCTCGAAGACCTCGATCTCCCCCGTGATGTCGGCATAGTTCACGCCCGCGCCGATGCATGCCTCGATCATCGGCGCCGCCGTCGCCGAGAACGGGCCCGCGCAGTGGATGACGACGCTGCAGCCATCGAGGGCCGCGGCGACGCGCGCGGGGTCGCCAAGGCCGAACACGCGGAAGTCGCAGCCGAGCTCCCCTGCGAGCGCCCCGACGGCTTCCTTCGAGCGGCCCGCGAGCACCGGCGCGAGTCCGCGATGCGCCGTCATCCGCGCTATCAGTTCGCCCGTGTAGCCGTTCGCGCCGTAGACGAGCAGGCGCGGGCTCATCGCTCGATGATGCTGATCTCGATCCGGTTGTTGGCCTGGGCCGCGGCGTTCCATTGCCCGGCCGTAGCCGACTCGATCGCAGGGTACGCGACCGCGAGACGCTCCCTCGGTCCCGGCACCAGCTCGAGCTGGATCGCTCCGCCCGTTCGCTGCTTCACGGAAGCAGCGAGGTTCGCGAAGCCGAGCGGCTGGCGGGACGCACCGGACTGCGACTCGTCGAATGGGTTGCCGACCTGGTCGCAGCGCGACGCGCGTGTGGCCGGTGGTTCAAGCGACCAGCCATCGGAGCCGGAACCGGCGAGGCAAAAGCTGCCTCCAAAGTTCTCGATGCGGACCGTGCCGCTGATCGCGGCGCGCTCGAGCTGGGCGACGAGCCCTCGCACCGCCTCGAGCCGCGCGGGACTCAGCGCCTGCTCGCCGAAGGGCACTGCGAGCACAAGCGGGCGGAAGCCTTCCTGCGCCGCCGCGTCCGCCGACGTCTCGCCGGCGATGCGCCACTTCTCGATCGCGCTCCTCAAGATCTTGTTCGAGGAGTCGACGGCCTGGAACGCGCGCTCGGACTGCTCCTGGGCGGTGCGCGCCTGCCAGTAGAGCGCGCCGAGCGCGACGAGCGCCACGACGGCTGCGCCGGTCGCGAGCTTCCACGGCCAGGTGCGCGGACGCGGCGCGGATGGCGGCGATTCGTCCTCGCCCTCCACCACGACCGAGGATTCCCGCGGCCGGAGCTCCGCGACGATCCGGTGCGTCCAGGCGTCGAGCGTCGTGACGACGAAGCGCCGCATCTCCAGGTTCTGCTCCTTCAGCAGAGCCTCGACCGATGCTTCTGCAGGCGGCGCCGCCGCGGTCGCGCGCGCGGGCGCTTCGCCGACCGGCTCGAGCAGCGAGGGCTCCATGTCGCGGCGGTCCGGCAGGAGCTGCAACTGGTAGAGCGCCTTGGTCACGTCGATCGGGCGGATCGACTTCGGCAGCACGCCGACCGCGCCCGAGGCGCGCGCCTGCCCTCCGTAGATCTCCCCCTCCTGGGACGTGTACATCATGATGGGGATCGCAGCGAGGTCGGGCTTCGCCTTGATCTCGCGCACAGCCTGCAGGCCGTCCATGCCGGGCATCAGGTGGTCCATGAAGATGACGTCGGGGCGACGGTCTTTCAGGTACTCGAGCGCGGCCTCGGCCGAGTCGGCCGAATCGACGAGGATGCCGTACTTCTCGAGCATGCGGGCCAGGACGACGCGGGCGGACTTCGAATCGTCGACGACCAGCGCTCGCTTGCCCGGCATCATGCGGCCTCCTTGCCCGGGCGAGTGTATCGCAGCCCGCGACGCACGTATTGTGACGGGTGATACGCTTCCGGGCCCGATCACTGCTTCAGGCGGTACCCGGTCCGGAACATCCATGCGATGACGGCGACGCAGGCGAGCATGAAGAGGAGCGTCATCAGGAGGCTCGTGCCGACGGCGACGTCGGACATCCCGTAGAAGCTCCAGCGGAAGCCGCTGATCAGGTACACGACCGGGTTGAACAGCGTGACCGTGCGCCAGGCCGGTGGCAGCATGTCGATCGAGTAGAACGCGCCGCCGAGGAAGGTCATCGGCGTCACGATCAGCATCGGCACGAGCTGCATCTGCTCCCAGTTCTTCGCCCAGATGCCGACGATGAAGCCGAACAGGCTGAACGTGATCGCCGTCATCAGCATGAAGGCCGCCATCCAGAACGGATGCAGGATCGTGACCGGCACGAAGAACGAGGCCGTCGCGAGGATGATGAGGCCGAGCAGCACGGACTTCGTGGCAGCGGCCCCGACATAGCCGAGCACGATCTCGAAGGCCGCGACCGGCGCCGAGAGGATCTCGAAGATCGTCCCGGTGAACTTCGGGAAGTGGATGCCGAACGAGGCGTTCGCGATGCTCTCGGTGAAGAGCGAGAGCATGATGAGCCCCGGCACGATGAAGGCGCCGTAGCTCACGCCGTTCACCTCGGACATGCGCGAGCCGATCGCCGCGCCGAATACGATCACAAAGAGCGCGGTCGTGATGACCGGAGTCAGCACGCTTTGCATGATGGTGCGCACGAACCGCGCCATTTCGAACCGGTAGATCGCCCAGACGCCGTGGCGGTTGAAGGCCGGAGCGCTCATGCCCGCGCCCCCCGGCCCACGAGATTCACGAAGATCTCCTCGAGCGAGGTCTCGCGCGTGCTGAGGTCGCGGTAGACGATGCCGAGCTGCTCGAGGCGGCGCAGCAGCGGTGCGACGCCCGTCTGCTCGAGCGCGGCGTCGAACGTGAACTGGAGCTCGTGGCCCTCCGCGTTGAGCGCGAGCTTCCAGTCGTCGAGCTCCGCGGGTATCGCGGCGAGCGGCGCCTGGAGCGTCAGCGTCAGCTGGCGCTTGCCGAGCTTCTTCATCAGCGCCTTCTTCTCCTCCACCACGACGAGCTCGCCGTGGTTCACGACGCCGATGCGGTCCGCCATCTCCTCGGCCTCGTCGATGTAGTGCGTGGTGAGGATGATGGTCACGCCGGACTCGCGCAGGCGCCGCACCAGCGCCCACATGTCGCGCCGGAGCTCGACGTCGACGCCCGCGGTCGGCTCGTCCAGGAACAGGATGCGCGGCTCGTGCGCGAGCGCCTTTGCGATCATCACGCGTCGCTTCATGCCGCCCGACAGCGTCATCAGGATGTCGTCGCGCCGGTCCCAGAGCGACAAGTCGCGCAACACGCGCTCGACGTGCGCAGGGTCCGGCGCGCGGCCGAACAGGCCCCGGCTGAACGAAGCCGCGGCGCGCACCGTCTCGAACGCCTCGATCGCGAGCTCCTGCGGCACGAGCCCGATGATCTCGCGCGCGGTGCGGTATTCCCGGACGATGTCGTGCCCGTCGACCAGCACGGTGCCGGAGGTCGGCCGGACGATCCCGCAGACGATGCTGATCAGCGTCGTCTTGCCGGCGCCGTTCGGGCCGAGCAGCGCGAAGATCTCGCCCTGGCGGATGTCGAGCGACACGCCCTTGAGGGCCTGGTGCCCGTTGGCATAGGTCTTGGTGAGGCCGGAGATCGAGATGACGCCGCGCATCGGCGCATTCTACAGGGCTATTCGCGCGGCAACTCTGAGAGCCGGCGCTCGAGGAAGCGCCGCGCGGCGCCCTGGTTCGTGAGCTCGAGTGCGCGGCGGTAAGCGGCGCGCGCCTCGCGCACGCGGCCGAGGCGTCGGCAGAGGTCCGCGCGCGCCGCGTGTGCTGGCTGGTAGTCCGCGAGCTCGCCGCGCGCGAGGATGGTGTCGACCAGGGCGAGCCCGGCCGCGGGCCCGTCGCGCATCGCGACGGCCGCCGCGCGGTTGAGCTCGATCACTGGCGTCGGCTCGGCCTCGAGCAGGAGGTCGTAGGTGCCGACGATGCGGCTCCAATCGGTGGACTCGGCAGTCGTGGCCTCGGCATGGGCGGCGGCGATCGCAGCCTGCAGCGTGTACGGCCCGAAGCGCCTCGAGGCGAGCGCGCGCCGAACGAGCGCGAGGCCTTCGGTGATCTGGGCGCGGTCCCACAGCAATCGGTCTTGCTCGTCGAGCAGGACGATGTCGCCGGTCGCGGTGGTACGCGCAGCGCGGCGCGAATCCTGCAGCAGCATCAGCGCGAGGAGCCCCGTGGCCTCCGGCTCGGGCAGGAGCTCGAGGAGCAAGCGCCCGACGCGGATCGCTTCCGCAGAAAGGTCCGCGCGCGTCAGCGCCTCGCCGCTCGAAGCGGCGTAGCCTTCGTTGTAGACGAGGTAGAGGACGCGCAGCACGGCGTCGAGCCGCTCCGGGAGCTCGGCCGGTCCCGGCACCTGGTACGGGATCCCGGCGTCGCGGATCTTCGCCTTCGCGCGCACGATGCGCTGCGCGAGTGTCGCGGGCGGCAGGAGGAAGGCGCTCGCGATCTCCTCGGTGGTGAGTCCGCACACCTCGCGCAGCGTCATCGCAACCTGCGCATCTGGGCCGAGGGCCGGGTGGCAGCAGGTGAAGACGAGGCGAAGCCGGTCGTCGGGCAGCGTCTCGTCCGCGGCGTCGGCCGGGTCACCCTCCGCCGCCGCGAGGCCTTCCGCGACTTCTTCGAGTCCGGTGTCGAAGCGCGCGCGACGACGGATGCCGTCGATCGCCTTGAAGCGGCCCGCGGAAACGAGCCAGGCGCGCGGATTCTCGGGTATGCCGTCGCGAGGCCACTGCTCGATCGCGGCGGCAAAGGCCTCGGACAGCGCTTCTTCCGCGAGGTCGAAGTCGCCGAGCAGCCGGATCAAGGTCGCGAGGACCCGGCGCGACTCGTCGCGGTAGAGCGCATCGAAGTCGGTCAGGCCCGCGGCTCCACAGGGCGCACCTCGACGGTGCCGCCGACGCGGAGCGTCGGGATGCCGGCCGCGATCGAGAGCGCCTCGTCGAGGTCGCTGGCCTCCACGATGTGGAAGCCGCCGAACTGTTCCTTCGTCTCGGCGTACGGCCCGTCGGTGACGATCGGCCGGCCGCCCTGCATGCGCAGCGTCTTCGCGGCGGGCGACCAGGCTAGCTTCTCCGTCGCCCGATGCCGGCCCGCGCGCTCGAGGCCCGCGACCCACGCGCCGTAGTCCCGCATCACCGCGTCGCGCTCCGCGTCGGGAAGCGCAAGCCAGCGCTTCTCCTCGATGCAGCACATCAGCATGTATTGCATGTCAGTACTCGACGATCGCCTTGAAGCCGCCCCAGAACATGCGCTTGCCGTCGAACGGCATGTTCTTCGGGTCCATGTATTTCTTCCACTTCGGGTCGGACATGAAGAATTTCATCACTTTCTTGTTGATGCGATCGCGCTGCCCGCGTGAACGGTAAACGATGAACGAGAACACGACGACTTCGCCCCGCTTGAGCTTCACGCTCTGCGGGAACGAGGTCCACTTGCCGGGCTGGACGTCGTCCGCCGCGGACTCGACGTACTGCAACGCGCCGTACTTGCGCCAGATTTTGCCCGCCTCGTTGGCCATGCGCCGGTACGCCGCGAGCTTCCTGCGCGGGACTGGCAGGACGTATCCATCCACGTAGCTCATCTTGCATTCTCCTTCAGCTTTTGCATGACCGGATGCTGGTCCATGAAGGCCTCGTCCGCGGGACGAATCTCGAACGGTCCCATGCGGATGCCGGGATGGCGGCTCATGATCCGGACGGCATGGTCCTTGTCCTTCGCCTCGAGGATCAGGATGCCGCCGAGCATTTCCTTCGTCTCGGCGAACGGGCCGTCGACCAGCGACGCCTTGCCACCCTTCCAGCGGATCGTCGTCGCGGCGGCCGTGTCCTGGAGCGCGAAGCCGCCGGCGAAGTGCCCCTTCGCATACAGCTCCTCGTCGAAGTCCGTGCAGGCCTTGACCATTGCCTCCTGCTCCTTCGGGCTCAGTTGGGCCCATGCCTGCTTGTCGAGTGCACCGAGGCAGACGAACTTCATGACAGCCTCTCCGCCCCGGACATCCCGATCGCGCGGAACCTGTCGAGCGTATCGCTCTCGCCGAAGTCCTCGAGCTCGAACATCCGGCGCACCTCGATCTCGCAATCCGAGCCCTCGAGCGTCGGATTCGGGAACTTCTTCGTCCATTCGACCGCCTCGTCGCGCGACTTCACGTTGATGATCGTGTAGCCCGCGATCAGTTCCTTGGTTTCGGCAAACGGGCCGTCGACGACGGACCGGTTCCCGCCGCGGTAGCGGATTCGCCAACCCTTGGACGTTGCCTGCAGGCCCGAGCCGTCCACGAGCACGCCCGCCTTCGCGAGCTCTCCGTGGTAGGCCGCCATCTCAGCCAGGAGGTGCTCGGGCGGCATCACGCCGGCCTCGGAGTCCCTCGTCGCCTTGACGATGATCATATATCTCATGCGTTGATCTCCATGACGGGGCGCACTTCGATCGAGCCGAGCCGCGCGCCCGGGATCCTCGAAGCGAGCTGGATCGCCTCGTTGAGGTCGCGCGCCTGCAGCAGGTAGTAGCCGCCGAGCTGTTCCTTGGTCTCCGCGAACGGGCCGTCGGTCGTCGCGACCTTGCCCTGGCGGACGCGCACAGTGGTCGCGGTATGTGTCGGCTGCAGTGCGTTGCCGCCGACGTAATGTCCGCTCTTCTTGATCGAATCGGTATAGGACTTGAACTCGCCCATAATCTTCGCCGACTCGTTGGGCGGGAGCTTTTGCCACTCCTTCTCGTCCTCGTAGATGAGGCACAGGTACTGCATCGGGTCCTCCTGGATGGCGTGCCGCCGCCCCGGTGCAAGAGCGGAGAGCGCGGCAGCGACCATATATGCTGGATTCATGACAACCAATAGTCGATCCGGGCGCGCCCCGATCGACACTGCGCCGGAAAATCGCGGAAGCGACTGAATCTTCTAGAAGAATCCCTGGCGCAGGTTGATGCCGTGCTCGACCCACACCTTGAGGCAGCACAGCATCTGGCTCCAGCCGAAGCAGTTCTGGTACGAGGCTTCCTGTCCCTTGGCGGTGTCGTGCCAGCCGGACTCCGAGATCTTCACGAGCGTCGTCGACGCGTCGACCGCCTCGAAGGTCATGACGACATGCGTGTCGTAGCCGCCTTCGCTCGATGCCCACTCGATCTCGATCCGCTCGTGCGGCACCAGCTTCGTCACCTTGACCGGAAAACCGCCGGGAAAATCCGCGAAGTCCCAGGTGACCGTCGCGCCCTCGCGGAGCGGGCCGCTCGCGCCGCCCGTCGTGAAGTAGGACGAGAGCTCCTTCGGATCCACGACGGCGTTGAACACCGCCGCCAGCGGCTTTGCGACCTTTCCGTAGACTTCGAACTTGAGCGACATGGCCTGCTAGTCTCCTTGGATGCCGAAATCGCGCCAGTTCGCGCTCGCCGCGCTCGCCGCCGTCGTGGTCGGCGCGGGCGGCCAGGCTCGCGCCGCAGGCAGGGTCAGCTTCAGCGCGGGCGAGATCGATTTCGGGGGACTCGGCATCCGCGACCTCGATGTTGGTTTCGAGCCCGGCGGCGCCCTTTCGTTCCGCGCAGCGAGCGTCCGCGGCCTCGCGGCAACCGGTCCGCTGTCGAAGTTTGCGCTCGATTGCCCGCGTCTTCGCGTCAGTGGCGACGAGATCAGCTGCGACGCCGGCCGCCTGTCCGGCGCGCTCGGTTCGTTCGGTGTGCAGGACACGCGCTTCACGGCGAAGCGCGAGGCGAACGGAAAGCTATTGCTCGGCTTCGAGTCATTCGCGATCGCCGGCGGCCGCGGGCGCCTCGACGTCGAAGTGCTCGGACAGCGCTGGCGCGCCGAAGCGAAGCTGGCCGACCTCGATCTCGAAAGAGTTGCGGCCGTCGCGAAGCCCTGGGTTGCCCTGCCGCCCGATTTCTCCGTGGGGGGGCGCGCTTCCGGAGCGTTCCGCGCTGCGGGTGTCGACGACACGCTCCGCGAGGCGGGTGCCGACGTGACGATCGCAACGCTCGACTTCGCCGACGCGGCCGGCACGCTCGCCGGCGAGAAGCTCGCCGGCATTCTTCGTGTCGAGGCGACGGCGGACGCGTCGGGCCGCGTGCCCGCGCGAGGCCGGCTCTCGCTCACCGCAGGCCAGGCCTACAGCGATCCGGTGTTCCTCGACTTCGGCGTCCACCGTGCCGACCTCGAGTTCGACGGCGTGCTCGACACCGCCGCATCGCGCTACACGGCAGACCGGTTCGCGCTCGACCATGCGGACGTGCTCAAGGCCTCGGGCGAAGCGACCATCGACTTCACCGGAGAGACGCTGCTGCCGGCGGCGCGGGTGCACGTCGGCTCGCTTTGGCTCGCGGCCGCACTTCCCGCCTATGCCCAGCCCTTCCTGATCAACACCGCGTTCCGCGACATCGCGGGGGCGGGCATCATGCGCGGCGATTTCGAAGTCACAGACGGCCTGCCGACGCGCGCGGCGCTCGAACTCGAAGGTGTCGCATTCGGCAGCGAGACCGCGTCCGTCTCGCTCGCAGGGATCGACGGCCGGCTCAACTGGTTCGACGACGCCTCGCGCACGTCGCTCGCCGGCACGATCGACGACGCGCTCTTCGAGTCGGGCCTCGCCTGGAGGTCGGGCCGGCTCTGGGGCCTCGAGATCGGAGCGGCGACGCTTCCCTTCGCGACCACCGGCCGGCACTTCCGGCTGCTCGCGCCCGTGACGATCCCCATATTCGACGGCGGGCTCGCCATCGACACATTGCGCGTTCGCCACGCCGGCACCGAGGACATGTACGTGCGCTTCGACGCCAACGTTCTGCCGATCGACGTCGCACGCATCTCGCGCGCCTTCGGCTGGCCCGAATTCCAGGGCACGCTCGAAGGCAGCATCCCGGGCCTGCAGCTGCGGCAGGGCGTCGTGACGCTCGACGGCGCGCTCGAGGCGAAAGTGTTCGACGGGCGAGTCGCGGTCCGCGAGCTGCGCCTCCAGGAGCCGCTCGGCAAGTACCCTCGCCTCTTCGCGAACATCGGCGTCGACGACCTCGACCTCGAGCTCGTCACGCGCACCTTCGAATTCGGCAGCATCACCGGGCGGATGTCGGGCTACATCTCGGATCTCGAGACTTTCGACTGGATGCCCGAGGCCTTCGACGCCTTCCTCTACACGCCGCCCGGCGACCGCTCGAAGCACCGCATCAGCCAGCGCGCGGTGACGAACCTCTCGAGCATCGGCGGCGGAAGCGGCGGCGGCGTCGCGGCGGTGCTTCAGGGCGGCTTCCTGCGCTTCTTCGACGACTTCGGCTACGACCGCCTCGGGCTCTCATGCCGGCTTGCGAACGACGTCTGCGTGATGGGCGGCGTGCTGCCGGCGCCCGGCGGCTACTACATCGTGAAAGGCGCGGGCCTGCCGCGCATCAACGTGATCGGGAGCCAGACGCGGGTCGCGTGGACGACGCTCGTGCGCCAGCTCGGGTCGATCATGGAGTCGGAAATCGTGGTCCAGTAGCGCGATTTGCTGCGCTAGAATCGGTTCAGGATCCGTTCAGCCGCCGGCCGCGAGCATGGTTCGCGAACGGTCAGGGAGTACCAAGGAGAAACCCATGTTGCGCTGGATCACCGCTGGCCTCACGGCGCTCTGCCTGGTGCTCGCCGCCTGCGTCACGATCAACGTGTATTTCCCGGCGGCAGCTGCCGAAAAAGCGGCCGATAAGATCATCCAGGACATCTGGGGCCCGGACAAAGCGCAGAAGCCCGAGGTCAGCCCGCAGAGCTCCATCGGCCGCGGGACGGGCGAGGTGCTGGTCGTCGCGCTTCGCGGCGTTCTCGACTACGTCGTCCCCGTTGCGAACGCGCAGGCGGACATCGACATCTCGAGCCCGGCAATCCGCGCGCTGACCTCATCCATGAAGGGCCGCGCGGGCGAGCTGGAAGCCTTCTTCAGCTCGGGCGCGATCGGCCTCACCTCCGACGGGCTGGTCGAGATCCGTGACGCGAACGCCGTCGCCCTTGCCGACCGCAACAAGCTTCGCAAGCTTGTCGCCGACGACAACGCCGACCGCAACTCGCTTTACCGCGAGATCGCGAGCGCGAACGGCCACCCGGAGTGGGAAGCGGACATCCGCGGCACCTTTGCCGAGCGCTGGATCGCGAATGCGCGCGCCGGCTGGTACTACAAGTCGAAGGCGGGCGCCTGGACTCAGAAGTGAGCCTCGCCTAGTCGGCCGCGGCGATCAGCTCCGGCCCCTGGTTCTTCGGCGCGTTCACTTCGCGGCCGACCTTCCAGGCCTCGAGCGCCTTCGGGTCGTAGGGCCGCAAGAGCTCCGACAGCTTGTCGGTGTCGGAGAAAGCGGTGTCGAGCCAGCGGTCCCAGTCCGCTTCCGAAAGGACGACGGGCATGCGCTCGTGGATCTTGCGGACCGACTCGGCGGCGTCGGTCGTCACGATCGTGCAGGACTCCAGCTGCGCGCCGCTCGCGGGGTCCTTCCACCGCTCCCAGAGCCCGGCGAATGCGAAAGGTCGCGCATCCTTCATCCGGATGAACCATGGCTGCTTTCCGCCCGGCGCGACCTGCCACTCGTACCAGCCGTCGGCGAGCACGAGGCAGCGGCGCTTTTTGAAGGCGTCGCGGAACGAGGGCTTCTCCGCGAGGCTCTCGGACCGCGCGTTGATCATGCGATTGCCGATCGCCTTTTCCTTGGCCCACTTCGGCACGAGGCCCCAGTGGAGCATCGCGAAGGCGCGCGCGCCCTCCTCGCCCGCGCGCACCGCGGGCACGTCCTGCGTCGGTGCTACGTTGTAGCGCGGCTCGATCTCAGGGACGTCGTCGAGCGCGAAGACGCGCCTGACGGCCTCGGCCGGGGAAAAGAATGCGTAGCGCCCGCACACTAGTGTCGTGCCCGGCAGGTGTCTTTGCCGCCTGAGCCCGCGCGCGGTCGCGCGCCGAGGAGCGCGAGCAACGTCATGGTAACTCCATGAAGAGCGAGCGCAACGTCGGCGCGCGACCGCAGGCGGGAAATGATACCTGCGGGGCACGACACGACTATTCCCGGATGCCCGTGCCGCGGTTCATCAGCACGACGACGACCAGAAACATGGCGATTGCGAAGGCGCCCATGATCAGGAAGGCGAATCCCGGGTCCACGTCGCTCGTGCCGAGGAAGCCGTGGCGGAAGGCGTTGACCATGTAGAGGATGGGGTTCACGTAGGAGAGCGTCTCCGCCCATGGCGGAAGCAGCGCGACCGAGTAGAAGACCCCGCCGAGGTAGACGAGCGGCGTCAGCACGAAGGTCGGGAACCAGGAGATCTGGTCGAAGTTCTTCGCGAAGATCGCGTTGAAAAGCCCGCCGAGCGCGAATACGACCGAGGTGAGGATCACCGACCCCGCGACGAGCAGCGGGTGCGCGACCGGCACGTGCGTGAAGAAGAGCGAGACGGCGAGGACCACGGCGCCGACGAGCAGGCCGCGCATCAGGCCGCCGGCCACGTAACCGAGCACGATCAGCCAGTTCGGCAGCGGCGCGACGAGCAGCTCCTCGATGTGCTTGCCGAACTTCGCGCCGAAGAAGCTCGAGACCACGTTGCCGTACGAGTTGCTGATCACCGCCATCATGATGAGGCCGGGTGCGATGTACTGCATGTAGTCGAAGCCGTCCATCTGGCCGATGCGGCGGCCGATGAGGCTCCCGAAGATCAGGAAGTAGAGCGCGGCGGTCACGGCGGGCGGCACGAGCGTCTGGCCCCAGATCCGGATGATGCGCCCGAACTCGCGGCGCACGATCGTCTGGAATCCTATTCGGCGGATTCGCCCGAGCGGCTGCGCCTCCATCTCAGCCACCTGCCGCCTGCGCGTCCTTGCGCTCGACGAGGCGCATGAACAGCTCCTCGAGGCGGTTGACCTTGTTGCGCATGCTGACGACCTCGATCCCCTGCTGCGACAGCTTTGCGAAGATGTCGTTGAGCCCCTGCTCGCGCGTGACGTCGATCTCGAGCGTGTGGTCGTCGGTCAGTCGCGACACGTAGCCGGGCAGCTGGGGCACGACCGAGGCCGGGCAGCGGAAGTTCAGCACGAAGGTCTCCTGGCTGAGCTTGCGGATCACGCCCGACATCGTGTCGTTCTCGATGATGCGCCCGCCGTCGATGATCGCGATGTGGCGGCAGAGGCTCTCGGCCTCCTCGAGGTAGTGCGTCGTCAGGATGATCGTCGTGCCCTCGGCGTTGATCCCGCGCAGGAACCCCCACATGCTGCGTCGGATCTCGATGTCGACGCCGGCCGTGGGCTCGTCGAGGATGAGCAGGCGCGGCTCGTGCACCAGAGCGCGCGCGATCATGAGGCGGCGTTTCATCCCACCCGACAGCGAGCGCGCGATGTGCTCGCGCTTGTCCCAGAGCTGCAGCTGCCGCAGGTACTTCTCGGAGCGCTCGAGCGCGAGCTTCCTCGGTATCCCGTAGAAGCCGGCCTGGTTCGCGATGACCGTGTGGACCTTCTCGAACTGGTTGAAGTTGATCTCCTGCGGCACGAGGCCGATGCAGGACTTGGCGCGGTCGAGCTCGCGGTCGATGTCGTGGCCGAAGACGGTGACAGCCCCGCCCGACTTCGAGACGAGCGACATGATGATTCCGATGGTCGTCGTCTTGCCCGCGCCGTTCGGGCCGAGCAGCGCGAAGAAGTCGCCTTCCTCGACGTCGAGGTCGATGCCGCGGAGCGCGTGGACACCGTTCGCGTAGGTCTTGGTCAAGCCGCGGATCGAGAGCGCCTGCATGAGGCGCGGGATTATCTCACGCGGCACTCCGGCGGTGACGGCGCTGCAGCGCCTGGCCGCGCGCGCTGTCCGCGCCCTGGATCTGCAGGCCGAGCCGGCGCAGCTGGTCGACGGACCGGTCGTCCGGCTGCGCAGCACATCCCTCGAACTGCAGCCAGAAGCGGGTGCGCGTACCGAAACGTGCCGAGAGCGCCGGCGCGACGCGCCGCGCGAGCCGCTCGACGGCCGCAACCGGCATCGCGGCGACGGCGGCGATCGTCGCGGGCGAGGCGCCAAA
>Ga0075418_10001630_pt1 | contig 25544 bp, 12 predicted proteins | sample SoiMetdeltSBSDD2_FD_81776 | JGI IMG/M metagenome (GOLD analysis project Ga0075418, IMG submission 81776) | Bulk soil microbial communities from a Populus tree surrounding site in Tennessee, USA - Soil MetaG P. deltoides SBSDD2 | ecosystem: Environmental > Terrestrial > Soil > Tree plantation...
GGCTCGGGTGCCTCGGCCCTGGCGCGGTTTGACGCTGTGGAAGGGCTGTCGGGCTCCGCACAGGCCGACTTCCTCCAGGGCGACAATGTCGACGCGGTCGCGATCGCAGTGGCTGGCGCCCAGGGCAGCGTGCTCACCAATTTCGACCTCATCACCGGTTTGCGAGCGTTCGCCGCAATCCGCACTGCCGGCCCGGACGGTATTGCGGGCAACGCTGACGATACGAGCCCCTCTGCCGGCCCAGACGGCATTTCGGGCACCGCTGACGATCGGTTCGACGGGGGCAACATCATCCTGGGCGGCGCTGGCAGCGACGTCATCGAGGGCCGCGGCGGCGACGACCTCATCGACGGTGACCGCTGGCTGAACGTCCGGATAGCTATTAACAGCCCGGCCCCTGGACTGCCCACAACAGTCGACAGCATGAAGGACCTCGTGCCGTACATGGTCTCGGGGGCTATCAACCCCGGCCAGCTCCAGATCGTGCGTGAGATCCTCACCGCATCTGGCCCTGGCGTAGATACCGCCAAATTCACCGGCCTCATGGGCGAGTATACCATTGCTATCAACGATAATGGCACACCGCTCAACTTTACCGACGACGTCGCCACTGTCACGGATACCGTCGCCGGCCGAGATGGCACCGACCGTCTCACCCATATCGAGCGGCTCGAGTTCGCTGATGGATACCTCGTTCTCGACCCCGCCTTGAACGCCGATCCAGATGGCTTGCTGACGATCTCGGACGCTACGCCGACCGAGGACCAGCCCCTTATGGTGTCGATCGCCGGGGTGACCGATGCAGACAACGTCAGCGCGAGCAATGCGACCGGCGCGATCACCGGTCCTGTCGCTTACTTCTGGCAGACCGAGGTGGCCCCAGGCACAGGCATCTTTGAAGACATAATCGTGTTCGGTGCGGGAGAAGCAGCGCGTGTGGAGGGCAAGACCTTTACGCCGGGCGACGACGAGGTGGGTCTGGTGTTGCGCGTCCGGGCCGTTTACAAGGATGCCAATGGCGTGCTGGAGGAGGTGTTCTCCGCCCCGACGGCGCCCGTGGAAAACGTCAATGATGCCCCAGTCGGCACAATCGTGATCAACGATACGACGCCTACCGAAACCCTGCCTATCACCGCGCAAAACAACTTCACCGATGCCGATGGCACGACCACGTCCGTCTTCTCCTACCAGTGGCAGCAGGCCAACACCACGGGTGTCGGGGGCGGCGCCGCCGGCTTCACGACCATTGCCACGACCCAGACCTTCACGCCCACCCAGGCCCAGGTCAACCGTGAGCTGCGCGTGATCGTGAGCTACACCGATGACCATGGCACCCTGGAGACGCTGACCTCCGCCGCGACGACCGTGACCGGCGACTTCATCCCCGCCAACAACGCGGCCCAAATTCTCACCGGCACCGAGGGCCAGGATATCATCCTCGGCGGCGGCGGGGCCGACCAGCTCAACGGCCTCGGCGAGGATGACCAGCTCGACGGCGGGGCGGGCGACGACCTCATCAATGCGGGCGACGGTAACGACACGCTCCAGGGCGGCGACGGCAACGACACGCTCCAGGGCGGCGACGGCAACGACACCTTCCTGTACACGATGGGCGACGACGCTGATACGGTCGATGGTGGGCTCGGTTCTGACACCTTGAATATCACCGGGACGGCCGGCAACGATACGCTCGACGTCATCTACAATGGCACAGTCCTCACCAGCGTCGAAGGGGGCACGGTCACGGGCGTCGAAACAGTCACGGCCAATCTGCTCGACCAGGCAGTCGGCGGCCGCGATGCGTTGACCTACGGCGCTGCGAGCGCCGCCGTGACGGTGAATCTGACGGCGGGCACCGCCTCGGGCTTTGCCTCCATCGCCGACATCGAAAACGTCACGGGGGGCAATGGCAATGACACGTTCACGGGCAGTGCTGGGGATAATACACTCACAGGCGGCGCCGGCAACGACACGCTCGACGGCAATGGCGGCACGGACACCCTCGTCGGCAACGCTGGCGACGACACCTTCATTACCGATGGGGGCGACACCCTTACGGAAGCGGCGGGCGGCGGCACCGACACGGTACGGAGTTCGGTGAGCTTCACACTCGGCACGCAGTTTGAAAACCTCACCTTAACCGGGGTGGCCAATCTCAACGGCACCGGGAACGGCGTGGCGAACATCATCACGGGCAACAACGGCAACAACACGCTGCTTGGTCTCGGCGGCAACGACACCCTTATCGGGGCGCTCGGCAATGACACGCTCAACGGCGGGGCGAACGCCGTTGGTGGCGCTGACACGCTCACGGGCAACGCGGGGGATGACACGTTCGTCTTCGCTAGCACTGCCGAAGCGGGCAATGGTGCTGGCACGCGGGACGTGATCACCGACTTCCAGGGCGCGGGGGTAGCCGGGGGCGACGGGATCGACGTCAATGCGATCGACGCTAACACCGGGGTCGGGGGCAACCAGAACTTCAACTTCATCGGCACGGCGGCGTTCTCGGCGGCCGGGCAATTACGGTATGTCCAGGTCGGCGTCATCACGATTGTCGAAGGCAACGTGAATGCGAACCTCGGTGTGGATTTCCAGATCGAGCTGACGGGCACGCATGCTCTCGCAGCAGGCGATTTCAACTTGTAGGACACCTGGCCGCGGCCAGCCAACAGAATCACGGTGCGGGGCGCCTGGCGGCGCCCCGCGAGCCGCGATGACTGGAGCCAGCCCCTACCGCTGGCTCTGCATGCTTCATACAAGAGAGGAGAGAGACACCATGAGTGAGCAAGTACAGGCAACGGCAGTAGTGGACGTCCCAATGAGCACGCCCGCCGGGGACACTCCGGTGGCCCCACGGCCGCAGCCCCAGACGATTTCCGACCCGCGGCAGATTGCCGCGGTGGTCATGGCCCGGATGAATCTCATCAACACCAAGAAGGATGACTTGACCATTGCGATGAAAGGACTGACGGATCTCACCCAGCAATTGGTGCAGGCCTATGCTGGGCAGATGCAGGTCATCGAGCAACTGGCCGCCCGCCTCAAGTCCGTGGAAGAGCAGGCCGGCGTCCGTGGGGTCAACGGGCAAGCCGTTGCACCCAGCATGCCCAGCGCCTGAGGTGGCGACGCAGCGCGCGCTGATTCTGGTTGGACATGATCAGAGCTGTGTCAGGATGAGATAATTAACAGAAGGACCTGGAGCAGAATGCCTATGAACGATGAATCACATGGCAAAACACGACGTGCCTTCCTGAAAGGCACTACAGCGGCCATGGCGGTGCCGCTCATTTTGACCTCACGTAACAGCGTGGCACAGACCCCTCCGCCGGTGCCCCCACCGAGCCCACCTACCACGGCCTGGACTGTGTTCCTAGACGACGCTATCACCAAGCTCAATCCCGTCAGCGCCCTCGACCCAGTCCAGCAGATAGCGGCCAATGTCGACAATGGCGAAGCGGGACGAGCTGACCACCAGCGCTTCGTCGAACTCACCAGCGCTCGAGGCAAATCCCCGACCCTCTATGAAATGACGGCCAAGGAAAATCTCGAATGGTCCTTCAATCCGGCATATCCGAAGCAGCGCATCTGGGGGTTTGCACCAGGTGACTCCGATGCGCCGGACGCCGCCACCACCCCGGGCCCCACGCTCTTCGCACGCTATGGCGAGCCGATCATCTGCCGTATCCACAATGGGCTCCCCTATAATCATGTCGGCTTTGGCACGCCCGAGATCACCACGCATCTGCACAATTTGCATACGCCCTCCGAGAGCGACGGCTTCCCAGGCGATTTTTACGGCTCGCATCCGGATCAGCGTGGCCCGACCCTCAGCGCTGCCGGGGAATTTTTAGACCACTTTTACCCCAATATCCTGGCGGGGTACGACGAGTACGGCGGCATTGGCGATCCGCGCGAAGCGCTGGGGACTCTGTGGTATCACGACCACACCGTAGATTTCACCGCCCCCAACGTCTACCTTGGCATGGCCGGGTTCTACCTCATCTTCGACGACCTCGACTCGGGCGACGAAACGAAGGGGCTGCGGCTGCCAAGCTATCCCTATGACTATCCACTTATCTTGCAGGACAAGCGCTTCGACCAGGATGGGCGTTTGGTCTTCGACCAGTTCACACCCGAGGGCGTACCGGGCGATAAAGTGACCGTCAACGGCAAGATCGAGCCGGTGCTGAACGTGGCGCGGCGTAAATATCGTCTGCGCTTGCTCAATGGCGGGCCGACACGGTTTTACGAGTTGTATCTGACTAATAAGACGAACAGCGCGACATACACCTTCACCTACATTGCCAACGACGGCAATCTATTGCCGGCGCCGCTGACGAATCAGTTCAAGGTGCGCCTTGGGGTGGCCGAGCGTGCCGATATTGTCGTGGACTTTTCGCGCTTCGCGAAGGGCACCGAGCTCTACCTCGTCAACCGGCTGGAGCAGCCAGACAACCGTGGGCCGACCAAAGTACAGGCGCCGGGCACCAAGATACTCCAGTTCAAAGTTGGCGACAGTGTGCCCGACGAAAGCTTGGTCCCGGCAGTGTTGCGCCCGCTGCGGCCAATCGATGCTGCGGAGGTCGCGGCGGCGCCGCAACGACGCTGGGTGTTTTCACGTCGGAATGGCATGTGGGCAGTGAATGATCAGTTTTTTGACGTGTTCTCCCCCCGTGCCGAGATGCGCAAAGGCAGCGCCGAGGTCTGGGAGCTGTCCAACCCCGATAACGGGTGGTCCCATCCCATCCATATCCATTTCGAGGAAGGCCTTATTCTCAGCCGGTCCCGGAACGGCATCCCTGTCCCCATACCGCCGCACGAGCGCGGGCGCAAAGACGTCTACGTGCTGGGCCCGGCGGAGAGCATGAAGGTGCTGCTGCGATTCCGGGATTTTACCGGGAAGTATCCAATGCACTGTCACAACCTGGTGCATGAGGACCACGCGATGATGATCCGCTGGGACATCATACCCTGAGGTGGCGCGGCCACCACACAGACGGGAGGTATGTATATGCACACACGCAGAGCACTCGTGGCTGGCCTGGGGGTGGCCACGCTTGCAGGACTGGCGGGGGCCATGGCAGAGCCGGAGCGCGCGCGCCACAGTGGGACGCGCGCCGCCGCGTTGCCCAACATCCCGCTCCTGACCCATGAAGGCCAGACGGTCAGGTTCTATGACGACCTCATCCGCGGTAAAGTGGTTGCCATCAACATGATGTACGCGGAGTGTGAGGGCATCTGCCCCATTACAACGAGCAATCTAGCGCGCGTGCAGGCGTTATTGGGCGCGCGCGTGGGGCGGGACGTCTTCCTCTACTCGCTGACGCTGCAGCCCGAGCTCGACACGCCGCAGCGCTTGCAGGAGTATGCAGCGATGCATGGCGTCCAGCCGGGCTGGTTATTTTTAACCGGGGCGCGCGCTGACCTCGAGCAACTCCGCTATCGTCTGGGCTTTTTCGATCCCAATCCGGTGGTCGACGGTGACAAAGCAACACACACTGGCATGGTGCGCATCGGCAACGACGTGTACGACCGCTGGACCTCGGCCTCCGCGCTGGCCGCGCCTGAGCAAATTGTAGCGACCATCAACCATGTGGACCGCTCCAGCAGGCACACGGTCGGCCACTCTAAGGGCTGAGGGGGGCGGAGGCACGCGGCACGCCCCCAGGAGCACAGCGCAGATCAGGGTTGGAGGTGGAAACGAGCCAGGGCGTAAAGTCGTGCCACCCCAGCGTGGCGCCAGCGTTGTGCGTCCCTGGCCTAGTGCGGCTTGCCATTGTCTGTACGGCTCCTGGATGCCCGCTTTCGCGGGCATGATCTCTGGCTTGTCATGCTCGCGAAAGCGGGCATCCAGTACTTTGGCTGCCTACCGGACACTCGCATGCCATCCGCTCTAGTGCGGACACAGCGAGGGATCGCGACCGGTGCTCTATTAGCAGCGCTCTCGAGAGGTCTTGCCGGTGATAATATCAATCGCTCTATGGAGATGCCCCGGAGCTTGGCCAAGGCATCATGAACCATGCGCTTGATCTTGGCAAAGGTCTTGGTGGCTTGCACCCCGTCGTACTGGGCGCGTTTGAAGCCTTTGCGAAACACATGCTGCACCATCTGGCCAATAAACGTATAGACATCGACTATCTCCCGCTCGGTCTTATGGGACCGATAATGATACGTGACACTGTGGCCGTCATAGCGGTCGATCCGCCTGATCGAGATCGGTGGACTGACCACCTATTGCGCCAGGTATGTCGCCAAACTCTGATACTGTGAAGGCACATCGCCCTTTTGGACGTTGGTGACAAAGCCCTCGCGGTAGCGTGTGTAACACCCAGCGACCAGCCGGTCCATCTTGTGGGTCTTCACCGTCCGTTGCAGTATGATCAGCAGATGCCCCTGCCACTTCTTGCGCAACAGGCGATACGGCACGTAGTCTAGATGGCGCCACTGGCTGGCCTGCGAATCCAAACAACTACTCGTCGCGATAATGCGCAGATGCGGGTTGTACCGCCCGTTGCGGCCATGCGTCTGGCTGCCCACGATAATGCAGACACCGGTATTCGAGATAGCCCATCTGTTCGGGATTCGCATACTCGAGCATCTAGTGCACGAGGCCATTATACTAAAAGATAGTATAGTTTATATATTTACGTATAAATCTGTCCTAGTGCTGGGCAAAGATCTGTTTGAAGACATTCCAGGCCGGTGGTGCTTCTGCAGTCATGATGCCACATCGCTTCGAGGAGTTGGGTTTTTACTGTGGTACCACAACCACACCGTGGATGTCACCACCCCGAATGTCTACCGCGGCATGGCCGGGTTCTATCTACTCTTCGACGACCTCGACTCGGGCGACGCATAGGAACCCACCCCCCACACGCTGCATCTGCCGAGCCATCCCTATGACTACCCGCTCATCTTTCAGGCCAAGCGCTTCGACGCGCACCAGCGCTTGGCCTGCAACCAGTGCGCGCCCGAGGGTGTGCCGAGCGATAAAATGACCGTGCACAGCAAGATCGTGCCGGTGCTGCGCGTGGCATACCGCAAGTATCGCCTGCGCTTCCTCAACGTCGGGCCGACGCAGTTTTACGATCTCTATCTGGTCAACGCGGGGGGCACCACATCCTATACCCTTACCCACATTGCCAACGACAGCAATCTGTTGCCTGCGCCGCTGGTGAACCAGTTCAAGGTGCACCTTGGGGGCCATCCCCATTCGCGGTCACGTTCCATGACGACTTCATCCACGGGAAATAGGCATCCGCCAGGAGAAACGGACGGCTTCCGCCCCCACCATGCCGGCAACCCTCACCCCCAAGCGCCTCCACAACCCAGAGTGCGCCACCACCGAGGATCCCCCAGGTCAACATGACCAGTTTCCTCTGAGTAGGACACGAGCGCCGCTTGAAAAAGATGCCATATTCAAGACTCCGCACAGGGTGGGCTGGAATCAGCCCATGGCCGCATGTATACTAGGAGTTGGTGAAAAAATCCGCTGGCGTGGTCTGGCTGCATATCGACTTCCTCCGGGTCAGTTTTGCCTGCTTTTTCTGCCTCTCAGCCTTCGGCCATATCAAAACGACCCGAATTTCCAGGCTATATCGTTTGCATCTGGTCAATATGAGATGCCTCGTCACGTCCACCAATGGGGCGCACGCCAGCGCCGCTGGAAAAAGGAGCCATATAAGACGGTGGGCAAGACTCAGCCCCTGGCCGCATCCTGGCTTAGGATGGGCGGAAAAACCCTTTGTTGCTGTCTGGCAGCATATTGACTTCTTTCAGGTCAGTTTGGCCTGCTTTTTCTACACTGAAGCCCTCTACCACATCAAAACGATCCGGATTCCCGCGCTACACCTTTGCATGGTGTATCTATATGACATATTTTTCCCGGTCTCTTTCCTATTTGGTACGATGTTTGCTTAAGGCTAAAGAGTCTATGAACTTGCCCCACCGAGGGTATGGCTTATGACCCCCTACGAGGGGCGCTGTGTGTCCAGAGGTGAGCCCTGCTCCTCAGAAAGGTGATGCATGCATATGACCATAGCAGGGTCCTTAGGCCGATGTTGGCGCTTCTCCCCATACCAGCGCTCGGAGGCATTATCTGCGAGAGCTATTTCATCTGGTTCTTATGGATTGTCCTGTACGGCATCCTCGGCGGTCGTGGGACCGTTGATACGCTTCCGGTCTGGACGACTGTGGTCCTGGGGGCAACGCTGCCGGGCAACCTCATCGCTGAGGTGCGATTTGCGTGGAGAGCATTAGTGTACTGAGTTTCGCGCGGGCGCAAGGGCGCACGGCGGCACCCTTGCAGAGACTGTCGACACCGCTCGTTACATGGGGAACCTCTATAGCGGGCGAATGTCCAGGTGGCTTTTAGGTGGTAAGTCGATATAGACCGCGTCTGAGCGTGGCGGCGCTCCCCTCAGACCAAGCGTAAAGGAAGCACACATGGTTAGCTTTATCAGGTCCGATCTCGAGTTCATTCTGCAGCAGATCATCATCGCGGAAAGAGACGCAGCCGGCGAGAATCTGCGCGACATTCTTCCGAACGTCATAGTGCCGTGGGGCCTGCGCACGGTCGACGGGACAGATAACAACCTCTACCTGTCTCAGAGCGAGTTCGGCGCGGCCGACAACACGTTCCCGCGGCTGGCCGACCCGATATTCCGCACCGCGGAGGCTGGAACATCCTATGCGCAAACCCTAGCCAGCAGCACGGTCATCGACTCACAGCCGCGCGTGATCAGCAACCTGATCGTCGACCAAACCGCCAACAATCCGGCGGCCTATGCTACGGCCTACGACCCCGGCCCCGATGGCATTCTCCATACCGTCGACGATGTCTTGAAAGACGGCGTGCAGATCGTCACCAGTCCCGGCTTGGACGGCAAGTTCGGCACCGCCGATGATAGAGACGTCTTCTTCTTCCCGAATGTGTCGCCGGATGTGGGTCTGCAGGCGCCGTTCAACCCGTGGTTCACATTCTTCGGCCAATTCTTCGACCATGGTCTCGACCTCGTCACCAAGGGCGGCAACGGCACAATCTTCGTCCCGCTGAAGGCCGATGATCCTCTCGTGGCGGGGACTGACGGTATCTTCGGGACAGCGGACGATCTGCCGCCAGCGCTGCGATTCATGGTCGAGACTCGGGCGACCGATCTACCCGGCCCCGACGGCATTCTCGGCACCGCCGACGACATCCACGAGCACGAGAACACCACGACACCGTTCGTCGATCAGAATCAGACGTACACGTCGCATCCGTCGCATCAGGTGTTCCTGCGGGCATATACGCTCACCGCGACCGGACCACATGCCACCGGCAAGCTAATCGAGAATCGCAGTCTCGGCGCCGACGGTCACTTCGGCACCGCTGACGACGTCTTTATCAGCGGCATGGCGACCTGGGGTGTCGTGAAGGCGCAGGCGCGTGACATTCTCGGCATCAATCTCACCGACAGGGATTTCGACAACGTGCCGCTGCTCGCGACCGATAAGTACGGTAACTTCATTCCCGGCCCCAATGGCCGCCCCCAGGTGGTCATGAAGACGGCCGGCGGCGATGGCATCTTCGGCACCGCCGACGATGGCACGACGCTCGTCGAGGGCAATCCGGCGGCACCGATCGATCTGACGCACGCCGTGCGCACGGGCCACCAGTTCCTGATCGACATCGCGCATACCGCCGTCCCGGTCGACGACTTCGGCAATCCGCTTCAGCCCGATGCGGACAACGTCATCGGTGGCCAGCCGGCGCCGGGTTTCTACGACAACGAGCTGCTCGACGCGCACTACATGGCGGGCGACGGCCGCGTCAACGAAAACATCGGCCTCACTTCCGTGCATTCGATCTTCCACGCCGAGCATAACCGCCTCGTTGATCACACGAAGGACGTGGTCCTGGCGACGCACGACCTGGCCTTCCTGAGCCAGTGGCTCCTTCCCGGCACCGCACCGACGACGTTCCCAGTCAACCAGGCGGAGATTGACGCCCTGCAGTGGGACGGCGAGCGCCTGTTCCAGGCGGCGCGCTTCGGCACCGAGATGCAGTACCAGCACCTCGTGTTCGAAGAATTCGCGCGCAAACTGGTGCCGAATGTCGATGAGTTCCTTGCCCCCAACGGCTACGATGTCACAATCGATCCGTCGATCTTCGCCGAGTTCGCACATGCGGTCTTCCGCCTCGGCCACTCGATGCTGGTCGAGACGATCGACCGGTTCGACCCCAATTTCAACGTCGTCTCTAGCGACCCGGCAAACCCGGATCAGCAGCTCGGCCTGATCGCGGCCTTCCTCAACCCGCTCCAGTTCGCGGCGAGCGGTCCGACCCCGGAGCAGGCGACCGGCGCCATCGTGCGCGGCTTGACACGCCAGGTCGGCAACGAGATCGATGAGTTCGTGACCGAAGCGGTCCGCAACAACCTGCTGGGCCTGCCGCTCGACCTGGCGGTCCTGAACATCGCGCGCGGCCGGGACACCGGCCTACCGTCTTTGAACGCGGCGCGCGCACAGTTCTACTCCATCGCTTCCCAGAACACGGCGGCTGACGACAGCTGGCTCAAGCCCTACACGAGCTGGGCTGACTATGCCCAGCACCTGAAGCACCCCGAATCGCTGATCAACTTCCTTGCCGCCTACGGTACGCACCCCCTGATCACTGCGGAGACGACGCTCGAGGCCAAGCGCGCCGCTGCCGCCGCTATCGTGTTCGGTGACCCGGTGACTCTCGCCGACGGCAGGGTGATCAACGCGCCAGGCGACCGCACCGAGTTCCTGTATAGCACTGGCGATTGGGCAAATGACAGTACTGTCCATACCACTAAGGACCTGGATGGCGTCACCACCACCGGGCTTGGCAACGTCGATCTGTGGATCGGCGGCCTGGCCGAGCAGATCATGCCGTTTGGCAGCATGCTGGGCTCGACTTTCCAATTCGTGTTCGAAACGCAGCTCGAGAACCTGCAGAGCGGCGACCGGTTCTACTATCTATCGCGCACCGCCGGGTTGCACTTCGGTGCCGAGCTGGAGAACAATTCGTTTGCCAAGTCGGTGATGGCCAACACCGACGTGACGCATCTGCCGGCCGACATCTTCTCGACGCCGACTTGGATCCTCGAGGTCGATGCGGCCAAGCAACACACCGGCCTGGGCGTCGATGGCCGAGCCGATCCCACCGGTGGAGCCATGATCGGCACCGTCGAGGTCGTACCGCTGGTCATTCGCGACAGCCCGGCGACCGTCGGCCCGGATAAGAACTACTTGCAATACACCGGTGAAGACCATGTCGTGCTCGGCGGCACGCCTGGCGATGACATCATCAAGTCCGGCGCTGGCGACGACACGCTCTATGGCGACGAGGGCAAGGACAGGCTCGACGGCGGCTTCGGCGACGACACGGTCCTCGGCGGCGCCGGCGACGATATCATCACCAGCGGCGGCGGCAACGACGTGCTCCAGGGAGAGGCGGGCAACGACGTCATCATCGAGTCGCATTCACTGCTCCCACTGGATCTCGGCAACCTCATCCTGGGCGGTGATGGCAAAGACTTCATCGCCATGAGTGACGACATCAGCCTCATCTTCGGCGGCCAGGGCGACGATTTCATCGTCTCGGGAATGAACGTTAAATTCGGGCAGGGCGCTAAGACGAACCTGGCGCCTACCGGCAATGAAGGCGATGACTGGATCGAGGAAGGTACGCAGGACGGTGCGCCTGGCGACAACATGAATCCGTTCCTGCTCGACGACATCGCCGGCAACGACATCTTTGTTGGCGGCGGCGGGTTCGACGAATTCATCGGTGAAGGCGGTGACGACATCTTCGTCGGCAGCGGCGCCCAGGACAAGATGGACGGTATGTCAGGGTTCGACTGGACCACGTACAAGAACGACAAGTTCGGTGTTACTGTCGACATGAGGCTGCCGATATTCGCTCCGGCTCATGGCGCGAATCCGGTCGATCTCGCTCTCGGCGGTGTGCAGCCGGTGGGCCAGTCGCCCGATTCGATCCTCGATCGCTTCGCCGAGGTGGAGGGCCTGTCGGGCTCGAAATTCAGCGACATCCTCATGGGCGACGACCAGGACGCGGCTGTGATCGCCAACATCACTGCGAAGGGGAGCGTACTCACCAATATCTCCCTGATCAATGGTCTGCAGGATTTCCTCGGCGCCGGGGTGACCGCCTTCGGCGCGGGCAACATCATCCTCGGCGGCGACGGCAGTGACATCATTACAGGCAACGGCGGTGACGACCTGATCGACGGCGACAAGTGGCTGAACGTGCGCATCAGCGTGCGTGCGAATATGGATGGCACGGGTCCTGAGATCGCCAGTTTCAACAGCGCCAAGGACCTGACTCCGTTCATGCGCGACGGAATCTACAACCCCGGCCAGCTCGTAGCCGTCCGCGAGATCATGCCCGGTGTCGGCGGCTTCGACACGGCGCAATATAATGGGAACCGGGCCGACTTTTCGGTCATCGTCAACGATCAAGGGACTCCCAACTTCAGCGACGACGTCGTCACCGTAACCGACTTAAGGGCCGCTCCGACCGACGGCAGCGACCGTCTCACGCATATCGAGCGGCTGCAGTTCCAGGATCAGGCGATGGTCCTGGTGCCCGGGCTCAACGCAGAGCCCGTGGGGCAACTGACCGTCCTCGACGCCGTCACCGGCAACCCAGATGACACGCCGACGCTGGGGCAGGTGCTAAAGGTGTCGATCGCCGGCGTGACCGATGGGGACAATCCTGGCGGCACAGTCCACGGCGCCTCCTTCGTCTGGCAGGCCGAGACCGGGGCCGGCTCGAGTGTATTCGAAGACATCGTCCTCAAGGCGGGCCGTATCGGCGTTGGATTCGCGAACGCGGACGGCTCGACCTTCTTCGTCGATCCGTTCTTTGCAGGAGAAGCCGGAGGCCTCGCCGGCCTGAGGCTACGTGTGCGGGCAGTCTATGAGGATGCCCACGGCGTAACGGAGCAGGCCTTCTCGGCGCCGACTGCACCGGTCGCCGGGGTGGTGCCTGTTGTGGTGGCGCCGCCGGCGTTCGTCGACCATACGCAAGTTTCCGGGGGCGCTGGAGTCCACCTCATCCGGAGCGACCTGAACTTTATCCTCGATCAGATCCGTGTGGCCGAGCGCGATGCCGCCGGTGAGGATCTGATCGACATCGTCCCGACCGTGCGCGCGCCGGTCGGCCTGCGCACGGTCGATGGCTCGTTCAACAACCTGGTCAACTTCGGGCCTACCGACCAGACCGAGTTCGGCGCTGCCGACACGGTCTTCCCACGGCTGACCAACCCGCTGTTCCGCCCGGCGGAGGCTGGAACGTCCTATTTGCAGACCAGCGGCTTGGTGATCGATTCGGCACCGCGCACCATATCGAACCTGATCGTCGACCAGACCCCGAACAACCCGGCGGCCTATGCGACCGCTTACGATCCAGGCCCGAACGGCCATCTCGACTTCGGCATCGTGGGTCCGACTAACGACGACGTCCTGAAGGACGGCGTCCAGATCGTCACGAGTCCTGGCCTGGACGGCCGGTTCGGCACCGCCGACGATAGACCGGTCTTCTTCTTCCCGAACGTGGCGCCGGACGCGGGCCTCTCGGCGCCGTTCGACGCGTGGTTCACGTTCTTCGGCCAGTTCTTCGATCATGGTCTCGATCTCGTCACCAAGGGCGGCAACGGCACGGTCTTCGTGCCGCTGAAGGCCGACGATCCGCTCGTGGCGGGGGCTGACGGTGTCTTCGGGACAGCGGACGACCTGCCGCCAGCGCTGCGATTCATGGTCGAGACCCGGGCCACCATGCTGCCCGGCCCTGACGGCATCCGCGGCACCGCCGACGACATCCACGAGCAAGAGAACACCACGACACCGTTCGTCGATCAGAACCAGACGTACACGTCCCATCCGTCGCACCAGGTGTTCCTGCGCGCCTATGCGCTCGGTGCGGACGGACATCCACATGCCACCGGCAAGCTGATCGAGAATCGCGATCTCGGCGCCGACGGCAAGTTCGGCACGGCCGACGATACCCCGATCGGTGGCATGGCCACTTGGGCCGTGGTGAAGGCGCAGGCGCGCGACATTCTCGGCATCAATCTGACCGACAAGGACTTCGATAACGTGCCGCTGCTGGCGACCGACGCCTACGGCAATTTCATCAAGGGCCCGCATGGCTTCCCACAAGTTGTCATGAAGGGTGCCGATGGCATCGCCGGCACGGCCGACGACTTCCTGGTGGAAGGCAATCCGCTGGCACCGGTCGATCTCACCAATGCTGTGCGCACCGGGCACCAGTTCCTGATCGACGTGGCGCATAACGCGGTGCCGGTTTTCGACGGGGCTGGCAACCTTGTCCCCGACGCCGACCACATCGCCGGAAATCCCGTCGCCTTCAATCCGGCGACTGGCCAGAATCTCGAATACGACGACGAGCTGCTCAACGCACACTACATCGCCGGCGATGGCCGGGTGAACGAGAACATCGGCCTCACCGCCGTCCACGCGATATTCCACTCCGAGCACAACCGCCTGGTCGACCAGGTCAAGCAGACCATCCTGATCGCCGAGGCCGACACGCCCGGCTATATCAACGACTGGGTCATGCCCGGCTTCGTCTTCACTCCCGGCATGACCGCGGATCAGGTCGACTGGAATGGCGAGCGTCTGTTCCAGGTGGCGAAGTTCGGCACCGAGATGCAGTACCAGCACCTGGTGTTCGAGGAGTTCGCGCGTACCGTCCAGCCGCTGGTCGATCCGTTCTTTGCGCCGACCCAGGTGTACGACGTCGATATCAATCCGGCGATCGTGGCCGAGTTCGCGCACACGGTCTATCGCTTCGGCCACTCGATGCTGACCGAGACGGTCGACCGCTTCGATCCGAACTTCAACGTTGTCGCCGATCCAAACGGGCCCGCTGATCAACAGCTCGGCCTGATCGCAGCATTCCTCAACCCGCTGGCGTATGCGGCGAGCGGTCCGACTCCGGAGGAGGCGACCGGCGCCATCGTGCGCGGCGTGACGCGCACGGTCGGGAACGAGATCGACGAGTTCATCACCGAAGCGCTACGCAACAACCTGCTCGGCACGCCGCTCGACCTCGCTGTCCTCAACCTCGCGCGCGGCCGCGATACCGGCATTCCGCCGTTGAACCAGGCGCGCCGCGAATTCTATGCGGCCACCAGCGACCCCGAGCTCAAGCCCTACACGAGCTGGGCCGACTTCGTACAGCACATCAAGCACCCGGAATCACTGATCAACTTCATCGCTGCCTACGGCACGCACCCGGCCATCACCGGCGCGACCACACTCGCCGGCAAGCGGGCCGCCGCAACGCTGCTGGTGCTCGGCGATGGCAATGACGCGGACGGCGTGACGATCAATGGCGTCACCTATACCGACCGCTTGGATTTCCTCAACAGCACCGGCACCTGGGCGGACAATAGCGGACTCCATCCGAAGGACTTCGACGGCGTCTCGACCACCGGCCTCGGCAGCATCGACCTCTGGATTGGCGGCCTGGCCGAGAAGATCACGCCGTTCGGCGGCCTGCTGGGCTCGACCTTCAATTTCGTGTTCGAGAACCAGATGGAGAAGCTGCAGGACGGCGACCGGTTCTACTACCTCGAGCGTACTGCGGGGATGAACTTCAACGCCGAGTTGGAGAACAACACATTCTCCAAGCTGGTGATGGCCAACACTGACGCCGTTCACCTGAATGCGCTGATCTTCAAGACGCCAACGTTCACCTTCGAAGTCGATCCGACAAAGCAGTTCAATGCGAACGTCACCCTGCCAGGCCCTGACGGCAAATTCGGAACGGCGGACGACGTCTCCGCTCCTAGAGAGGACCCGGTCAACGTCGGCCCCTTCGCAAACCTGATCCCGCTGGTTATCCGGGACAACCCGCTGACAGTGGGCCCCGATAGCAATTACCTGAAGTATACCGGCGAAGACCATGTTGTGATGGGTGGCACGCCCGTTGATGACATCATCCTCTCCGGTGCCGGCGACGACACGCTCTATGGCGACGGGGGCAACGACCGCCTCGACGGGGGCTTCGGCAACGACCAGATCAACGGTGGCGCCGGTGACGACATCATCACTGATACTGGTGGGGATGATGTGATCCATGGTGGGGACGGCAACGACGTCGTCCAGGGCGGCAACGGTGGTAACCTAATCCTGGGCGGCTTCGGCAGCGACTTTATCATCACCGGCGAGGATGTCTCGGAGGCCCTGGGCGGCCCGGGCAACGACTTCATCCTCGGCAGCAAGGCGAACGAATTCTCCTTCGGCAACGAAGGCGACGACTGGATTGAGCGCGGCACCAGCGATGGCGCGGCAGGCGACAATTTCGATCCGATCGGCAATGAGCCGGTGAAGGGTAATGACGTCTTCTTCGGCGACGGCGGACCCGACAACGTCGATGGTGAAGGCGGCGACGACATCTATATCGCCACCCCCAGCGAGGCGGACCGCTTCATCGGGTTTGGCGGTTTCGACTGGGCAACCTACAAGCTCGATCCGGTTGGCGTGACCGTCAGCCTCGACTCGAACGATCGCTTCTTCGACCAGCCGATCGTGCCGGGATCGGCGTCATCTATCCTCTCCCGGCTGGACGTGGTGGAAGGGCTGTCGGGAACGAAGTTTGGTGACTTCCTGTTCGGCGACAATTCCGATGCGGCCGCTCTCGCCGGCGCCGGCGCGGACGCCGAGGGCAGTATTCTGCTCCACCCCAACCTCATCAATGGGCTGCAGACCTTCCTCAACCAGATGCTGGGGACGCCTGCCGTGCCAGTTGTGACCCGCTTCGACGGGGGCAACATCATCCTCGGCGGCCAGGGCAGCGACCAGATCATGGGCCGTGGTGGCAACGACCTGATCGACGGCGACCTCTGGTTGGACGTGTACATCAGCGTACGCAGCACGCTCAATCCGAACATCGAGCTCACCCGCGCCGACAGCATGACTCAGCTCGTGGACGCCATGGTGTCGGGGCTGTACAACCCTGGGCAGCTCCAGATCGTCCGTGAGCTCGTGTCCTCGCCCACGCCGGACTTCGACACGGCGATATTCAGCGGGCCACTGGCGAACTACACGTTCACTGTCAATGGCGTCGCGGCTGACGTCGCGGCCGTCGTTGCGGCCACTGCCAACGACATCATCACGGTGACCGATACCACCACCGCGGGTATCAAAGGCGACGGCACCGATACGATCAGGCATATCGAGCGGCTGCAGTTCTCCGATCAGGCGCTCGTTATCGACGGCTTGAACCACGCGCCGGTGGGCTTGCTGACGATCAGCGACACCACGCCGACGGAGGACCAGTTGTTAACCGTGTCCATCGCTGGTGTGACCGACGCCGACAACGTAGTAAGCGCGGGAGCAATCACCGGGCCCGTGTCCTACTTCTGGCAGGCCGAGCTTAATCCAGGCTCGGGCATCTTTGAGGACATCACCTTCTTCGCTGCGGGAGAAATCTCGCGGGCGGAAGGAAGGAGCTTCACGCCCACCGAGCCATTCGTGGGCGGCATCGGCATCGATAGCCTGGTCGGCCTCTCCTTGCGCGTGCGCGCTGTCTACCAGGATGGCAACGGCGTGCTGGAGCAGGTGTTCTCGGCGCCGACCGCGCCGGTGGCCAACGTCAACGATGCACCGACCGGACTGCCGACGATCAATGATACGACGCCCACCGAACGCCAGCGGTTGACGGCATCGGCGCTCAGTATCGCCGATGCCGATGGGCTGACCACGGCGGTCTTCACTTACCAGTGGCAACAATCCGCGCTAGGTGGTGGGGGAGCCTTCACGGGCATTGGCGGCGCCACAGACCCGACCTTCACGCCCACCCAGGCTCAGGTCAACCGCCAGCTAGAGGTGGTGGTGCGCTACACCGATGACCATGGCACCCTAGAGACGCTGACCTCCGCGGCCACCACCGTGACCGGCGACTTCATCGATCCCAACGCCGCGGGCCAAGTGCTCACCGGCACCAACGGCCAGGATATCATCTTCGGGGGTGGAGGCAACGACACGCTCAACGGCCTCGGTGAGGATGACCAGCTCGACGGGGGGACTGGCAACGACATCATCAATGCGGGTCTGGGCAATGACACGCTGAGCGGCGACGGCACCGACATACTCAATGGCGACGCCGGCAACGACACGCTGAGCGGCGGTGGCGGCGCCGACACGCTCCATGGCGGCGACGGCAACGACACCCTCACGGGGGATGCTGGCAACGACACCCTCACGGGGGATGCTGGCAACGACACCTTCCTGTATACGATGAGCACGGGCACCGATTCGTTCGCTGGTGGGCTCGGCTTTGACACCTTGAATATCACCGGGACGGCCGGCAACGATACGCTCGACGTCACCTACAATGGTACAGCTCTCACCATCGTCGAAGGGGGCGCGGTCACGGCCGTGGAGGCGGTCACGGCCGATCTGCTCGGCCAGACCGCTACCGGCCGCGATGCGTTGCTCTATACCACCATCGGGGCAACCACCGCCGTGACGGTGGACCTGGCGGCGGGGACCGCCTCGGGCTTCGCCTCCATCGCTAACATCGAAAACGTCACGGGGGGCAGTGGCAATGACATCCTCACGGGGAATGCCAATGCCAACACCCTGAACGGTGGGACTGGCGATGACACGTTCGTCGCCACCATCGGCGACGGCGACGGCGACTTCTATAATGGAGGGGGAAACACCGCTGTCGGGGATACCTACGACCTGTCGCACACCAACGCGGGAGCGACCGTGACCGCCACCAGCGCGAGCAGCGCGGACATTGGCACCGACACGCTGAGCGGCATCGAAAACATCGTTGGAAGCCAGGGCAACGACACGATTACTCTCAATACCGGCTCGAATGTCATTGACGGGCAGGGTGGGGATGACACCCTCACTGGCGGAGACAGCGCCGATAGGCTGCTCGGCGGGAGCGGCAATGACACGCTGCTCGGCGGCGCCGGCAACGACACGCTCCAGGGCGACGCCGGCAACGACACGCTCCAGGGCGACGCCGGCAGTGACACGCTGCTCGGGGGGCTCGGCAGCGACACGCTCAACGGCGGGGCGTCCCAAGATACTCTCACTGGCGGCTTGGGCGAGGTGGACACGTTCGTCGTCGCCAATATCGCCGACACGGGCACCACGGCCGCGACCCGGGATAGGATCACCGATTTCGAGGAGGGCGTGGGCGACAAGATTGACGTCAGTGGGATCGACGCCAACACGGCGACTGCTGCCAACGACACCTTCACCTTCCTCAACACGGCGGGCGCGGCGTTCACGGCGCCCGGGCAATTGCGGTATAGGGTGGTCGGCGGCATCACGCTGATCGAAGGCAACGTGAATGCGAACCTCGGCACCGTGGATTTCCAGATCGAGCTGACGGGCACGCATACGCTCCTGGCGGGCAATTTCAACTTGTAGGGTTCTCTGGCCGCGGGCCGCGCCAGCGGCCCCGCACAGCCAGCCGACAGGATTACAGGGCGGGGCACCCAGATGCCCCGCAGGCTGTAATGACCGGAGCCAGGCCCGACCGCTGGCTCTGCATGCTTCATACCAGAGAGGAGAGAGACACCATGAGTGAGCAAGGACAGGCAACGGTAGCAGTGGACGTCCCGGCGGGCACACCAACCTCGGACACCCCCGCGGCCCCGCGGCTGCAGCCCCAGGCGATCTCGGACCCGCGGCAGATTGCGGCAGTGGTCATGGCGCGGATGAATCTCATTAACACAAAGAAGGACGAACTGACCATTGCGATCAAAGGGCTGACGGATCTCACCCAGCAGTTGCTGCAGGCCTATGCCGGGCAGATGCAGGTGATCGAGCAACTCGCCACGCGCCTGAAGGCGCTGGAAGAGAAGGCCGGCGGCAGTGGGGTTAATGGCCAAGCCGTCGCACCTGGCATGCCCAGCGCCTGAGGGTGCGACGCAGTGTCCCATGCCTCTGGTGGGGCATGCATAGCCGTCATTTCCACTACCATGAGTGTGTATTACATCATAGACACAAATGCCATCCTTTCTGCATATTTTTGATTACTAACAGAGTCAAAACTGTGTCAGGACAGGGAAATATAAATAAGCACTTGGATGAAAGTTCATATAAAAATGTATCGAACGGCAAAAACACGATGTGCCTTCCTGAGGGGCACAGCGTTGGCCAACGCTTCAGTAAGATCAACGGCTCACCGACCCTCTATGAGATGACAGCCAGGGAGAACCCCAATTAGGTCTTCCATCCGACATATCCGGCGCAGCCCATCTGGGGGTGCGCCGGCAACTCGAATAGTGGGCCCGGGGCAGGTGTGACCACGCCGGGCCTAATGCTCTTCGCGCGCTATGGCCACCCGATCAGATGTCGCATCCTCAATCAACTCCCGTATGTACCCAGCGGGTTCGGCACACACGCGACCACCACGCTTCTGCACCATGTGCATACGCCCTCGGAGAGCGATGGCTTCCCAGGCGACCGCTATAGCCTGCAGCCGGCTCAGCAGGGTCCGACCCGCAGCGACCTCGGGGAATTTCAGATCACTTCTACTCCAACATCCTGGCGAGCTACGACAAGCTCGGTAGCCTCGGCGATCCGCACGAAGCACTGCGGGCTCGCCGGCTCATTGTCGATGTGAAGGCCCAGTTCCACGCCTTCTTCTGTGAAATCCTGTCCCAGGGGGGCTACCTGGTGACCGAGGCTGTCAACCGCGATGCAGGGCTGGCGGTGGTGGATGTGGTGGGCTTGGCGGATGGCAGGATGGACCTCCGGTATCTTGTCGTTGTGTGCCTCCGAGCAACGTACGGCTTCATCCCCGCCATGTCGGCAGCACTCACCCCCAGGCATCTCCACACACCATGGGGCGATACCACCGAGTGCCCCAGGTCAAGGTGGCACGTTTCTCTGGGTAGCACGCTAGCGCAGCTGGAAAAAGGAGCCATAATAGGGGCTCTGGATAAGGTGGGCGGCAATGGACACATGGCCGCATGCTTACTAGGGATTAGAGGAAAAACCCTGTCTCGCCGTCTGACAGTATATCGACCTCCTTAGGATCAGTTTGGCCTTATTCTTCTACACTGAAACACTCTATCATATCAAAACGACCCGGATTTCCACGCCTCATCTTTTTTTATCTGGTAAATCTGACATGCCTTGTCGCACCTACTGATGGATAGCGCGCTAGTGTAGCTTTAAAAAGGAGCCATATTCTGTACCTGATTGGGTTGGCGTGAAGCAGCATATGGCCTCATATTCACTATGGGTGAGTGGAAAACCCTGTCTCGCCGTCTAGTAGCATATCGACTTCTTTAATGTCAGTTTGGCCTTATTTTTCTGCTCTTAATCCCGCTACCATATCAAAACGACCCGGATTTCCGCGCCACATCTTTGTGTGGCATATCTGTATGATATATTTTTTTCCGGCCTCTTCCCTGTCTGGTACGATGTTTGCTCAAGTCTAAAACGCTTGGTGTGAGTTGATAACTGATGGATACACGGAAGGTGCCCTCAGCCGGTAGAATTGCTCTATCTGCAAAATGAAAGAGCACTTCTATGGTTCATGTGGACACCTTCTTAACGACTCTTTACGTGATGGTCGATGACTTTTGCATGCTCTCTTTGCCTCCCGAACCGCACCCAGGCCCGCAGGCGGCCCAGAGCCGGAGTGAGGTGGTGACCTTGGCCCTGTTTGGGCAGTGGCGGGGCTTTGGCAGTGAGCGGGGCTTTTATCGCTATGCTCAGCGCCATCTCCGGGCTGCCTTTCCGGCCCTGCCCGCCCGGGAGCAGTACAATCGGCAGGTCCGGCAGCAGCACGCGTCGGTGGTCGCCTTTTTTCTGCACCTCGTAGCGCTCTTGGCGGCCCAGCGCTGTGCCTATGAAGCCCTCGACAGCTCTGGGGGCCCGACGCGGGAGGCGAAGCGGCGCGGGGCGGGCTGGTTGCCTGGCCTGGCGGATATCGGCTGGAGCAACCGCCTGGGCTGGTATGAAGGGGTCCACCTGTTGATGGCCGTCAACCCCGTGGGGGTGATTACCGGCTTTGGCTGTGGGCCAGCCAGTCGCAAAGACCAACCCCTGGCCGCGACCTTCTTGGCCTTGCGCCGCTCTCCTCATCCTGGGCTGCCGAGTGTGGGAGCTCCCGCTCTGGGGCCGTATGTGGTCGATAAGGGCTTTGAGGGCCAAGCCCATCATGCGACGTGGTGGCAGCCCTATGGGGCCCAAGTGATCTGCCCGCCGAAGCGCAATAGCCGAGGGCCTTGGCCCAAGCGGCTCCGGCGCTGGCTGGCCGGGGTGCGTCAGATCGTCGAGACCGTGTATGAGAAGCTCTGGCATACGTTCCGCCTCGATCGTGAACGGCCCCATGACCTCAGTGGGTTTCAAGTGCGCTTGGCGGCGAAGATGGCCCTGCATAACTTCTGTATCTGGTTGAATGAACAACTGGGCCGGCCACGGCTGGCCTTCGCAGACTTGGTGAACTGGTAATCTCATACGATTTCACACCAAGCGTTTAAGAGTTTATCAACCGAGCCTACGGAGGGTATGGCTCCGGTTCCTTCGACGGTCGCGTGTGTCCAGAGGTGAGTCCTGTTCCTCAGAAAGGTGCTGTATGCGTACGACCATCCCTGTGCCAGGGCGCGTGGGGGCGGCCTTCCTCAGCAGCTCCATCACTGTCCTGCTCTTTGGGGTGCTGGTGTTGTGCCAGGGCGGGGTCCTTAGGCCGATGTTGGCGCTTCTCCCCATGCCAGTACTGGGGGGCATTATCTGCGTGAGCTATCTCATCTGGGTCATTTTATGGGTCGCCTTATACTCCATCCTCGGCGGTCGTGAGAATGTTGGCACCCTCCCGGTCTGGACGGCTATTTTCCTGGGGGCAACACTGCTGGGCATTCTCATCGCAGAGGTGAGCTTTGCGCGGAGAGCACTGGTGCCCTGAGCTGCTCTCGGGCGTAAGAGCGCATGGCGGCACCCTTGCCGATACCGTGTGCAGCCCAAGCGGGACATGCCGCAGCCCCTGCAGTCAAACTCGTTCCTGAGCACGTCCGTGCCTGGCAAGCGCTGCGGCTGGCACGGGAGACCCGCCCTCAGCAGCGGCCCTAACCCCAGCCCTTTCGTCATGATCCCATATCGTCTCGACGGACGGCCTCCGCCCCCGCCATGTCGGCAGCACTCACCCCAAGCGCCTATACGCCATGGTGCACTACCAACGAGTGCACCCCAAGTCAACGTGGCCAGTGCCTCTGGGTAGCACGCTAGCGCAGCTTGAAAAAGGAGCCATATCAGAGACTCTGGATAGGGTGCGCGAGAATCAGTCCATAGCCGTATGCTCACTAGAGATAGGCGGAAAAACTCTCTCTCACCGTCTGGTAGCATATCGATCTCCCCAAGGTCAGTTTGATCTTATTTTTCTGTATTAAAGCCATCTACCATATCAAAATGGCCCATATTTCCATACTATATCTTTTTTTTCTGGTCAATATGACATGCCTCGTCGTGCCTCCCAATGGGCCGCACGCTAGTGCAGCTTGAAAAAGGAGCCATATTTGGACCCTGGACAGGATGAATGAGCATCAGCATGTGGCCGCATACTTACTAGGGATAGGCGGAACAACCCTCTGTCATCGTCTGACAGCATATCGGCTTCTTTAAGGTCAGTTTGGCCTGCTTTTTCTGTCTCTAAGCCTTTGACCATATCAAAACGACCTGGATTTCAATATAGTATGGCTTGTATCTAGTCAATATGAAACGGATTTTTTCGGTCTTTTCGTTGTTTGGCATAATGTTTGCTTCATACTAGATTGTGTAAATCCAGACCTACAGAGCGTAAAGCTCATTGGTCCTTGGATAGTCGCTGTATGTCCAGAGGTGAGTCCTGCTCCCCAGAAAGGTGCTGTATGCGTATGACCATCCCTGTGCCGGGGCGCCTGGGGGCGACCTTCTTGAGTAGCTCCATTACCATCCTGCTGTTTGGGATGATGGTGTCATGCCAGGACGGGCTCCTCAGGCCGATGTTGGCGCTTCTCCCCATGCCAGCACTGGGGAGCATGATCTGCCTGGGCTATCTTATCTGGGTCTTCTCATGGATTGTCCTGTACTACATTCTCAGCGGTCGTGAGTCTGTCGGCACGCTCCCGGTCTGGACGGCGATTGTCCTGGGGGCGACGTTGTTGTGCATCCTCATCGCTGAGATGAGTTTTGCGTGGAGAGCACCGGTGTACTGAGTTTCTCTCGGGGGCAAGGGCGCACGGCGGCACCCTTGCAGAGATCATTGACGGCGGTCGTTGCAGGGGGCAACCCTGGAGCGAGCGCACGTCCAAGTGGCTTTAGGTGGTAGTCGATACAGACTGTGTCTGAGCGTAGCGGCGCTCCCCTCAGACCAAGCACGAAGGAAGCACACAAATGGCTGTTACCTTCATCAGGTCCGACCTCGAATTCATCCTGCAGCAGATCATCATCGCGGAAAGAGACGCGGCAGGCGAAGACCTGCGCGACATCCTTCAGAACGTAGAGCTGCCCTACGGCCTGCGCACGGTCGACGGGACCGAAAACAACCTGACGCCGACTGGGAACGAGTTCGGCGCCGCCGACAACACCTTCCCGCGGCTGGCTGATCCGGTGTTCCGCCCTGCGGAATTCGGAACATCCTATGCGCAAACCAGCGGCCCGGTCATCGACTCGCAGCCTCGTGTGATCAGCAACCTCATCGTCGATGCGACCCCCAACAACCCGGCGGCGGCGGCGGCGGCGGCCCAGAACTCGGGAGCGGAACTCACCACGAGCCCCGGTCTGGACGGCAAGTTCGGCACCGCCGACGACACCCCCGTGTTCTTCATTCCGAACCTGTCGCCGGACGTCGGACTGTCGGCGCCGTTCAACGAGTGGTTCACGTTCTTCGGCCAGTTCTTCGACCACGGCCTGGATCTGGTCACCAAGGGCGGCAACGACATCATCTTCATACCGCTGCAGCCGGACGATCCGCTGTTCGTTCCCGACAGCCCGACCAACTTCATGATTGAGACCCGGGCCACCATGCAGCCCGGCCCCGACGGCATCCTGGGAACGGCCGACGACATCCACGAGCAACAAAACACCACCACGCCGTTCGTCGATCAGAACCAGACCTACACCTCGCATCCGTCGCACCAGGTGTTCCTGCGCGCGTACGCGATCGGCGCGGACGGCCAGCCGCATGCCACCGGCAAGCTGATCGAGAACACGGGTCTCGGCGCCGACGGCCACTTCGGCACCGCAGACGACATTCACATCGGCGGCATGGCCACCTGGCAAGTCGTCAAGGCCCAGGCGCGCGACATTCTCGGCATCAACCTGACCGACAAGGACTTCGATAACGTGCCGCTGCTCGCCACCGATCAGTACGGCAACTATATTCGCGGCGCGCACGGCCTGCCGCAGGTCGTCATGGTGACGCCCGGCCCCGATGGCATCTTCGGCACAGTGGACGATGGCTCGACCCTCGTCGAGGGCAATCGGACTACGCCGATCGATCTCACCCATGCTGTGCGCACGGGTCA
>Ga0075418_10001631_pt1 | contig 25523 bp, 23 predicted proteins | sample SoiMetdeltSBSDD2_FD_81776 | JGI IMG/M metagenome (GOLD analysis project Ga0075418, IMG submission 81776) | Bulk soil microbial communities from a Populus tree surrounding site in Tennessee, USA - Soil MetaG P. deltoides SBSDD2 | ecosystem: Environmental > Terrestrial > Soil > Tree plantation...
GAGCCGTCGGTTGAAGATGTCGGGCTTGGGCTCGAGCCGGAACGTCCGCACGACGTCCCTCTTGAAGCCGGAGGGGAGCAAGAGGCCGAAGTCCACGGTCATTCGCGTGATGCCGGCCGGGGCCTTGGCGCCCTCGTACACCCACTGAGCGGATTCATAGCCTTCGATCTTCTGCACGCTCTGCTTGACCGGCGCGCCGTACCGGGCGCGCACGCCCTCCTCGGTGGTCTCGCCCGGAATGATCTGGCCCCAGTCCGCCGCTGTCGCCGGCCATGCGAGCAGGAGCAGGAGAATCAGCGCGGCGCGCGACATCGCTAGTAGCCCAGCGCCGCGCCGTCGCCGCGAGGGTCGGCGCCACCCATGAGCGTTCCGTCGCGCAGCACGATCCCGTGCGCGTGACCGCATCGCCAGAAGAGCCCGGGCACCGGCCTGATGCGATGCCCCTTGGCCTCGAGCGCGGTCAGGACCTCGGCGGGGACGCGCGATTCAACGTGGGTCGCGTCCTCCGGATCGCCGGGCAGGAAGGCGCCGATGAGAAACCGCGGTCGCTCGATGGCCTCCTGGATGTCGAGGCCGTAGTCGAACAGATTGGTCAAGACTTGCAGATGAAACATCGCCTGACCGTTTCCGCCCATCGTCGCAAACCCCACCACCGGCCGCTCGTCACGCGTCGCGATGGACGCCGTCAGCGTGTGGAACGGCCGCTTGCGCGGCGCGAAGGCCGCTGGATGCGCGGGATCGAGGCTGAAGTGCCGCCCTCGGTTCTGCAGCACGACGCCCGTTCCCTCGGCGACCACCCCGGAGCCGAAGTTGTTGAAGAGGCTCTGGATCACACTGATCAGGTTACCGTGGCTGTCCGCCACGACGAAACCTGTCGTGTCGCCCTCGGGATCGCCGAAGGCGTACGACTGCGCCTTGGCCGGATCGAAGTCGCGGCGGCGGCGCTCGGCGTAGGCCTTCGAGAGCAACGCCGCCACCGGCACCCGCGCCTGGGCGGGATCGCCGATCCAGCGGTCGCGGTCGGCGTACGCGAGCTTCGCGACCTCGACGAGCAGATGCAGGTGCTCGACGGAGTGCAGCGGCAAGTCGGCGATGCGGAAGGCCTCGAGCAGGTTCAGGCCCTCGAGCGCGGTGAGGCCCTGGGTCGGCGGCGGCGTCTCGTAGATCGTCGCGCCGCGGTAGGTCGTCGAGATCGGCGCCTCCCAGGCGCCGGTATGCCGCGTGAGATCCTCGGCGGTCAGGAACCCATCCGATTCCAGCCGGCGGGCGATCGCCCGGCCCACGCGCCCTGCGTACATGACGTCCGGGCCCTCGGCGGCGATCTCCGTGAGCGTGCGGCCGAGATCGGCCTGAATCAGCGGCTCGCCGAACTGCGGCACGCGGCCGCCCGGCGCGAAGACGCGACGCCATTCCAGGTCCGGGTTCACCTCCAGGTGCTCGCGGATCGACTGGCTCAGCAGCGACGTCGTGGGGAAGCCGCGCGAGGCGCAGTAGATCGCGGGCTGGAGCAACTCGCGCAGGGACCGCGTGCCGAATCGCTCGAGCAGCATGGCCCAGCCGCGCACGCACCCCGGGACGCTGATCGTCGGCGGGCCGATGATCGGCAGCCGATCCATGCGCCGCCGCCGCAGCTCGTCGAGACCCGCCCGCGAGCCCGAGCGCCCGGCCCCGTTCAGGAAGTGCACCTTGCCGGTCGCGGCCTCGTAGTAGAGGCAGAAGAGATCGCCGCCGAGCCCGCAGTTGTTGGGCTGCGTGACCGCGAGCACGGCGTTGACCGCGACCGCCGCATCGGCGGCGGTGCCCCCGGCCTTCAGCACCTCGATGCCGGTCAGCGTGGCATCGGGATGCGCCGCCGCGACCATGCCGCGGCGCCCGAGCGCCACCGGCCGATGGGAATAACCGATCGTCGGCACGTCAGGCCCCCTGGAAGAGCCGCGTGATCTCGTCCTGCGCGAACACGGGCATCGGCTCCTGCCGGCTCCCGCTCATCAGCGTCACGCCCTGCTCGCGCGGAACGACCTGGCCGATGAAGTGGCAGTCGATTGACTCACGGGCCAGCGCGTGAATCACGATGCCGGCGTCGGCCGGCGCCAGGGTCATCAGCAAGGCGCCCGACGCGATCGTGCCGAGCGGATCGAGCCCGAACGCCGCGCAGAGGGCTTTGCCCTCCGGAAGCACCATGATCCGGTCGCGGTCGATGCGCAGTCCCACACCGGCCGCGTCGGCCAGCTCGACGAGCGCCGTGGCGATGCCGCCCTCGGTCGGATCGTGCATGGCGTGCACCGTCGTCAGCTCGCCGGCGATCTCGGCCTCCGGGCGCACGCTGAGCCCGGGGGTCTTGAGAAAGCCGCGGGCGCGGCGAATGACGGCCGGCGAGATGCCCAGCGCGCGCAGCTCGGCTTCCTTTTCCCGGGCGATGATGGCGGCGCCCTCGAGCGGCACGCCCTTGGTCATGACGACCGCATCGCCGACTCGTGCGCCGGCCGTCGTGACCAAACGGTCCTTCTCGACCTCGCCGAGCATCGTGCCCGCGATGATCGGGCGGTCCAGGCCGTGCGTGACCTCGGTGTGGCCGCCCACCAGCGCCACCTCGAGCTCGTCGCACGCCGCGTGCAGCTCGGCGAAGAGCCGCTCGACTGACACGTCGGTGGTGGCGCCGGCCGGCAGGAGCAGCGTCGCGAGGAACCATCGCGGGCGCGCGCCCCGCACCGCGATGTCGTTGGCGTTGACGTGGAGCGCGTACCAGCCGACCTCGGCGGTGGCGAAGGTGATCGGATCGCTGGTGGCGACGAGATATCGGTCGCCCATGTCGATGACTGCGGCATCCTCACCGACGCGGGGGCCGACGACGACGCGGGGATCCTTGAATTGGTGCTTGTCGAAGATCGCCTGCAGCGTGTCGGCACGGAGCTTGCCGATTGGCAGCGACTGCATGCCGGCACTCAGTATACACGTCGCCCACGCGGCGCCGATCAGATGAGGAGCTTGAGCAGGTCGGCGGTCAGGTCGTAGAGCTGGGCGCATCCCGACTCGCCGCCGAGATGAGTCTGGATCCGCTGCCGCAGGCCACTGTCGGCCGTCTCCCCGAGCAGCGCCCCGATCTTCCGCTGGGGCTCTGTGCAGATACCCATGTACGGCAGTCGCGGCGTGACGTGCTCGGCGCGGACGATCCGATCGTTCGCGAGGTCGATCTCGTAGATGACCTCGAAGCCGTGGACGTTGTCGTGCATCGAATGAAAGAGCCTGAGCCGTCCGTCCCGGCGCTCGAGTCGCGCGACCTTCCGCCGCTCGAAGACGCGCGTCTGGCCCGGCCGCGGGCTGTAGATATCGGCCTGGATCGGCGTCGTGACCGCCCGCGTGCCGAAGAGACTTCGGCCGGCATCGGTGTAGGTGAAGCACGAGTTCGCCAGGTCGGTCCATCCGGTCGTGTCGAGCTGCCAGCACGCCCGCGCGTCGCCGGCCGCGCGCTCGGCCTCTGCGCGGGGGAGCTTGGCCACCTGGCGAGCGAGCCGCGCCGCCTCGACGAGGGCGCCGAGGGCGAACCCGGCGCCGTCGCCCGCGCCGGTCAGCTCGGTCACGCGACGACTCAGGCCGCCGACCATGTGCGTACCGGCGAGCCGGGTGACACCGGCGGCGACCTCCGGATCGAACGCGCCGGAGACGGGACGGCAGCGCGCCGCGCGGATCAGATAGCTTGGCGACGGCAGCGCCTCGACCGAGAGCTCGAGGGTGCGGTCGTCGTCGGAGAGACGCACCGTGTGGGTGAGCGCGTCTTCGTGGGTGTTGTCCACCCAGGCTTCCATCACGCGCTCGTAGCGGTCGCGACCCTCGAGCAGCGCCGGCTGGATCATCGCGCGTGCTCGTCCTTCCAGCGCTTGAGCCTGAGACTGTTCGTGACCACGGACACGGACGAGAACGCCATCGCCGCGCCCGCCAGGATCGGCGAGAGCAGCACGCCCCAGAGCGGGTACAGCACGCCGGCCGCCACCGGGATCAGCACCACGTTGTAGCCGAATGCCCAGACGAGGTTCTGCTTGATCACGCTGATCGTCCGCCGCGAGAGATCGATGGCGCCGACGACGCTGCGCAGGTCACCGCGCACGAGCGTCACGTCGGCGGCCTCGATCGCCACGTCGGTGCCGGAGCCCATGGCGATGCCGACGTCGGCCTGGGCGAGCGCCGGCGCGTCGTTGATGCCATCGCCTACCATCGCGACGCGGTGCCTCTGCGCCTTGAGCCCGGTGATCTCGCGGGCCTTGTCTTCGGGCAGGACTTCGGCGAGGACCTTTTCTACGCCAGCCCGGCGCGCGACGGCCTCCGCGGTCGGCCGGGCGTCGCCGGTGAGGACGATGACCTCGAGGCCGCGCCGCTTCAGCGCGGCCACCGCGTCGGGCGCCTCGGGCTTGAGGACGTCGGCGACGGCCAGAAGGCCGAGCGCTCGACCGCCGAGCGCCAGGTAGACCGCGGTCTTTCCCTCGGCCGCGAGCGCCTGCGCGCGCGGGACGAGGGCGCTCACGTCGACGCCGCGAGCGTCCATCAGCGTGCGGTTGCCGAGGAGCACATGGCCGTCCGACGCCCTCGCGTCGATCCCCTGCCCCGGGACCGTCGTGAACGCAGTGATGGGCGGCAGCGCGAGCCCGCGCTCCTTCGCGGACGCGACGATCGCCTCGCCCAGCGGGTGCTCGGAGCCCTGCTCGGCCGCCGCCGCCAGCGCCACCACGTCCTCCTCGGATGTCAGCGGAAGCGCGATTACGTCGGTGACTACCGGACGGCCCACGGTCAGGGTGCCGGTCTTGTCGAACACGACCGTGTCCACGCGCTCCAGCAGCTCGAGGGCCGCGGCGCTGCGGATGAGGATTCCGCGCTCGGCCCCGCGTCCCGTCGCGACCATGATGGCGGTCGGCGTGGCGAGCCCCATCGCGCAGGGACAGGCGATGACGAGGACGGCGACCGCGTTCGTGAGGGCGAAGAGGCCGGCCGGCTCGGGACCGAACAACCACCAGGCGAGAAACGTCAGGCCGGCGATTCCCAGCACGATCGGCACGAAGATCGCGGCGACCCGATCGGCCAGGCGCTGGATGGGAGCGCGCGAGCCCTGCGCCTCGGCGACCAGCGCGACGATCCGCGCCAGCGCGGTCTCGCGACCCACCTTGGCGGCCCGGAAGATGAAGCTGCCGGTGCGATTGACGGTCCCGGCATAGACCTTCGACTCCGAGATTTTCTCGACGGGCAGGCTCTCGCCGGTCAGCATCGATTCGTCGATCGTCGAGGCGCCCTCCGTGACCACGCCGTCGACCGGAATGCGCTCCCCCGGGCGAATGCGAACGAAGTCGCCGACGCGCACCTCGGCCGTGGGCACGTCGACCTCGGCTCCGGCGCGGACGACGCGGGCGGTGCGCGGAGCCAGGCTTACGAGCCGGCGGATCGCCTCCGAGGTGCGTCCGCGCGCGCGCGCCTCGAGCCAGCGGCCCAGCACGACCAGCGTGATGACGACCGCGCTCACGTCGTAGTACGTCACACTGTGCGCCGGGAAGACGTGCGGCCACAGGGTGACGGCCACGCTGAAGAAGTAGGCCGCGCTGGTGCCGACCGACACCAGCGTCGACATCGACGCCTGCCGGTAGCGCAGGTCGTGGAGGAAGCCCCGGTGAAACTGCCAGCCGACCCAGAATTGAACCGGCGTGGTCAGGATCAGGAGGAGCCACGGGTTCCGGAGCGCCGTCGGCACCCACGGCAGGATGTGGGACATGCCTCCCAGGAGCACGGGAACCGACAGCACGGCCCCGACGATGAACTTGATCTTTTCGTACCGCTGCTCGGCGTCGCGCGCGGACTGCTCCGTGTCGAGCGCCGCGCCGGGCACCTGGTCGGGCCGAGGCGGAACCAGCTCGTAGCCCGCCGCCGCGACCGCCGCCTGGAGCGCGTCGAAGCTCGTCCGCTCGGGATCGAACGACACCGTGGCCTGCTCGGTCGCGAGATTGACCGTGGCGCGCTCGACGCCGGGGAGCCCGGTGAGCGCGCGCTCGACCCGGCCCACGCACGCCGCACAGTGCATGCCGCGCACCGGGGCGACCTCGGTCTTCATCACTTGCCCCGGAACCGTGCGAACACGTCGAGCAACTCGTCGATCTTCTGCTGGCGCTCGCTCTTCGAGCCCGTGCGAATCGCGTCGGTCACGCACGACTCGATGTGCCGGCCCAGCAGGAGCTTCTCGACCTGCTCGAGCGCGCCCTGCACCGCCGAGATCTGGAGCAGGATGTCGACGCAGTACGCCTCGCCATCGATCATCCGCTGGAGACCCTGCACCTGGCCCTCGATCCGTCTGAGCCGCCCCAGGGCCTTGGCCTTCGTCTCCTCGTTGATCATCCTCTATACCCCCAGGGGGTAGTATCCGCCCGGCCTGCGCTCCTGTCAAACCGCCGGCGACTGGCTGTGCGCGCTAAAGGCCGTCGCGGGGCTGGGGCCCCGCCGGCCGAGGCGCGCCTACGAATTGAGATCGAACAGGGAGGGCTGCTCCCCCGACGAGGTCGCCCGGCGGCGCCGGGCCGGCGTCTTGGCCGCGCGCGCCTTCGCCGCCGCGGCGCGGGCCGGCTGGGGACGGGGCAGCTTCCAGCCTTTCTGCGCGGCGATCCGATCGCCCTGCTTGATCACCAGGAGGTCGACGAGGCGCGCCAGCGGGCTCGAGAGCAGATGCAGGTACTTCTCCCAGTAACGCGGCGAGTGCGCCAGCGTACGCATCTGGTCGAGTGCGAGCGACAGCGCCGTCCGGTCGCCGCGCTTGGCGGCCACCTTCAGGTCGGCGAGCAGCCGGGCCTGGCTGATGCGCGAGGGGCGGGCCTGCGCCATCAGCGGCTCACGTGGACGCGGCGCCGCGCAGCCGCACCTCGTAGCCCTCGCGGTCGGCGTGATTGGGCTGGATCGTGATCTTGCGGTCGAGCGCCCGCGCTAGCCGGTCGAGCCCGTCGCGGCCGTCACCCTCGAAGTAGCGCGCGAGGTCTGGGTGCACGCGCACGACCACCTCTCGGCCGTTGGCGTCCTCGGCGGCTCGCACCTTCGCGGGAATGACCCGGAAGATCTCGGCCGCGAGCGTCGCGTCGGCCTTCGTCACCCCGCTGCCCTTGCAGGTCGGGCACAACGTGGAGAGCAGCGCGCGGAGGTCTTGGCGCACTCGCTTGCGGGTCATCTCGACCAGGCCCAGCTCGGAGATCTCGAGCACATTCGTCCTGGCCTTGTCGTCGGCCAGCGCGCGCTTCAGGGCCCGGTAGACCTGCTCGCGGTGGTCCGCCGTTTCCATGTCGATGAAGTCGATGATGATGATACCGCCCAGATCGCGGAGCCGGATCTGGCGGACGATCTCGCCGACCGCCTCCAAATTGATCTTGAGCACGGTCTGCTCGAAGTCGCGCTTGCCAACATACTTGCCGGTGTTCACGTCGATCGACACCAGCGCCTCGGTGTGGTCGATCACGATGTAGCCGCCCGATTTGAGCCAGACGCGGCGCCGGAGGGCGCGCTCGATGTCCTTCTCGATGCCGAGCGCCTCGAAGATCGGCGCGGGGTCCGTCCACTGCCGCACCCGGTCGCGGAGCGACGGCACCAGCGCCTCGACGTAGCCCGCGCACCGGTCGAACACCTCGCGCGCGTCGACGACGAACTCGTCCACTTCCGGCGAGAAGAGATCGCGCACGACGCGGAAGGTGAGGTCGCCTTCCTCGTGCAACGCCGCCGGCGCCGCCGCCTGCTCGAAGCGCGTCTGGATCTGCGCCCAGAGCCGCGTCAAGAATTCCACGTCGGCAGCGAACTCGCTCTCGCTCTTGCCCTCGGCGTTCGTTCTGAGGATGAAGCCGCCCGGCGGCAGGGTAAGCCCGCGCAGCGCCGCCCGCAGCCGCTCGCGCTCGCGCTCGTCCCGGATGCGGCGCGACACGCCGATGTGGCGCGCCTGCGGCATGTAGACGAGGTAGCGTCCGGGCAGCGAGACGAACGACGTGATGCGGGCCCCCTTGGTCCCGAGCGATTCCTTGGAGACCTGGACGAGGACGTTCTGGCCCTTGTGGAGCAAGTCCTCGATCGGCGTCGCGTCGCGGCGGGGCGCGAGCTCCTCCACGTCCACGTCGTCGTCGGGGTCGGTGTCCTCGTCCTCGTCCCCCGCGAGCATGGCCACCGCGAACTCGCCGAGGTTGGTCGTGTAGTCGCCGGCATAAAGGAAGGCGTCCTTCGAGAGCCCGATGTCGACGAACGCCGCCTGCATGCCCGGCAGAACGTTCGTCACGACGCCCTTGTAGACGCTCCCGACGATCGAGCGGCGATGGTGCCGCTCGAGGTACAGCTCGGTGAGGAGGTTACCCTCCTGGACACCGACGCGAGTTTCGATGAGCTCCGCATTGACGACGATCCGTTTGCGCACGGCAGCACCTCGCCGACACGGCGCGCGGCATCGATCGACCGCAGCGTCCGCGTCTCATTGGAACTGCCGCATCCGTACCGAGAGTAGAAGGCCCAGCGTCAGGCAGGAGGTGACCATCGAGGAGCCGCCGTAGCTCATCAACGGCAGGGGAATCCCCACGACGGGCAGCAGGCCGGTCACCATGCCCACGTTGATCAGTACCTGCGCCGCGAACAGCGACGTGGCGCCCAGCGCCACGAGCCGGCCCACCGGCTCGCGCGCGGTCGCCGCGATGTCGAACCCCCGGAGAAGGAGCAAGACATAGCACAGCAGCAGGATGAGACAACCGACGAACCCCCACATCTCGGCGAACACGGCAAAGATGAAATCCGTGTGACGCTCCGGGAGGAAGGCCAGCCGGCTCTGCGTTGCGCCGGCGACCCCCTTGCCCATGAGCTGACCCGATCCGATCGCGATCTTCGCCTGGATCACGTTGTACGCGCTCCCGAGGGGATCGCGGAACGGATCCAGGAAAACGAGAATTCGCTCGCGTTGGTATTCCTTGAGCGCCAACCAGGCCAGCGGCATCGCCGCCAGCGCGGCGAGCGCCAGGGCGCCCAGCGTTTTCATGCGGAGTCCCGCCCCGATCAGCAAGATCGTCATCACCGGAATGAGCAGGAGCGCGGTGCCGAGGTCCGGCTGCTTGATGATCAGCACGGCCGGCACCGCGACGATCGGCATCGCCATGAGAATGGTCGTGCGGCCCACCGGCTGCGCCCACCGGGACGTAACGGCCCAGACCGCCATGAGCAGGAAGCAGAGCTTGAACAGCTCGGAGGGCTGGACCGACAGCGGCCCCATCACGATCCACCGCTTCGCGCCCGACACCGTCCGGCCCAGAACGAACACGGCGATCAGCGCGGCCAGGCCCACGAAATAGAGGGCGGGTGCTGCACGCACGAGCTGCCGGTAGTCGAGGCTCGCCACCAGCACCATGACCGCGAGGCCGATCGTGAACCACAGGAGCTGACGCATGACGACGCTGCCGCCGGCGCGGCCCACGTGCAGGCTCGCCAGCGTCACCGAGCTCATCATGATCAGCGCGAACGCGACGACCAGCAGCGCCCAGTCGACGTTTTGCAACAGGCGCCGGTCGACTCGGACCACTAGCCGGCGAACCCCACCGCGGCGATCTTCTCCAGGAAGATCGCATTGAAAATCTTGCGCGCGATCGGCGCGGCGACCTGGCCACCCTTGCCGCCCCGTTCGGCGATCACCACCACCACGACCTCGGGCGCCTTCGCTGGGGCGAACGCCGCGAACCACGCGTGGTCCTGGCCCTTCTCGGCCTTCGACTTGGCGATCATCTGCGCGGTGCCCGTCTTGCCCGCGATGTCGATGCCGGGGATGCGCGCCGCCGCGCCGGTTCCGTTGTCGTTCACCACCGCCCAGAGGCTCTGGCGGAGGAACGCCCACACGACCGGCGACAGCTCGGCGTGGCCGTTGACCTGTCCCTGGTCGCTCCAGACGACGCCGCGTTCGGGACGCTCGACGCGCTGCACCAGACGCGGCCGCCAGAGCACGCCGCCGTTGGCGACGGCCGCCATGAAGCGCGCGACCTGCATCGGGGTGACGAGCACGGTGCCCTGTCCGATCGACATGTTGATCGTCTCGCCGACTGGGAACGCCGCCTTGCCCTGACGCCCGCGCCCCGCCTGCGGCTTCGGCAGGAGGCCGAATTTCTCCCCCGGCAGGTCGATGGCGGTCGGCTGGGCGAACCCGAAGGCGCTGGCGTATTTGACGATGGCCGCGCCGCCGATCTTGAGGCCGGCCTCGTAGAAGAAGATGTTGCACGAGTGCTGGATGGCGCCGCGGAGATCGACGGTCCCGTGCCCGCCTTCCTTCCAGTCCTTGAAGATGGTGCCCCCGAGCTGGAACTCGCCGGAGCAGTGCGTCCGGTCGAGCGGCGTGATCGAGCCCTCCTGCAGGCCGGCCGCGGCCACCACGATCTTGAACACGGAGCCCGGCGCGTACTGGGTCTGGATCGTGCGGTTGAGCAGCGGGAAGTTCGGATCCTGGACCACGCGCAGCCAGGCTTCCCGATCGATCGTCCCGGTAAAGCGGTCGATCTCGAAGGCGGGCGTGGACACCATTGCGAGGACGTCGCCGTTGCGCGGGTCCATGACGACGACGGCGCCGGCCTGGCCCTCCATCGCGCGCTCGGCCGCCTCCTGGATCCCGCGGTCGATCGTCGTGATCACCTGCGCGCCGGCGTGCGGCTCGGTCTGCTGCACCCGGCGAACCGGACGCCCCATCGCGTCGACCTCGATGCGCTCGCCGCCGTCCTGGCCCCGCAGGTGCTCGTCGAGGAGCCGCTCGAGCCCGGACTGGCCCACCATCTCGCCGCGGCGGTAGCGACCCTGCTTGAGCTGCTCGTCGCTCGCCTCGCGCACGTAGCCTAGGAGATGGGCGGCGAACCGGCTGTTCGGGTACACGCGCTGGGGCTCGACCTCGGTGATGACGCCCGGAAGCTCGAGCTTCCATTCCTCGACCTTGGCGACGTCGGCGAGCGAGAGACCCCGGCGCACCCGCACCGGCAGGAGCGAGTCGGGCGGCACCTTGGCCACCGCCTCGGTCAGCTCCTGAAAGGGAATGCGCAGCAGCGAGGCGACGCGCCCGAGGACCGCGTCGCGCGACTCGTCGTCACGCGGCAGCTCGCGGGGGATGAGCGACAGCGTGAAGGTCGGCCGGTTGTCGACCAGCGGCATCCCGTGGCGGTCGAACAGGATGCCGCGCGGCGCGGCGATCGGCCGGACACGGATCCGGTTCTTGTCCGACGCGTCGAGGAACCGCCCGCCCTCCAATACTTGGAGATACCAGAGCTGCCCGATCAGGACGAGGAACGCGAAGATCGTCGCCGTCGCGATCACCAGGACGCGCTGGCGCCCGGGATCGCGTCGACCCGAGAGCGAGCGGCGGGCCATGCTCACGACGGCAGCCCCGCAAAACGCTCACGCACGACCTGCGAGGCGGCCAGGCTCAGCACGACCGCGGCACCGACGAATCCGTTGAAGACCGCTTGCGGGAGCACGACGTAGATCATGAGCTCCCCGAACGGCGCCGGGAAGCGGAAGATCTGCAGGAGCGCGAACCGCGCGAGCCCTTCCAGGATCGTCAGCACGACGAGCCCGGGCACCTGCACCAGGGGCTGGCTCACGCGAAGCCGCTCGCCGGCGACGCCGATCCCGAATCCGATGATGGCCTTCGTGAGGGCCTGGACGCCGATGAGGCCTCCGCCGGCCGCATCTTGCAGAAGCCCGGTGACGAAGCCCGCCAGACATCCGAATTCGGGGCCGCGCCGCAGGGCCAGCAGGACGACCATGATCAGCGGCAGGTCGGGCGTCACGTCCCTGACGCTCACCAGGGGCGTCAGCGTCGCGTGCGCGACCGAGCCTCCCGCGACCGTGAGCACGAGCAGACCGCGCATCAGCCGCCCGCCGGGAAGAACGCGGTGAGATCGCGCTGGGTGTCGCCGGTCACCAGCAGCACCTCGTCGACCCGCGCGTAGTCGACGGCCGGCGCCAGGTCGGCGAAGTGGAAGAGCGCGGAGCCGCGGTTGTCGATGGTGCGTACCGTGCCGATCGGAATGCCGCGCGGGAAGAGCCCGCCCTGCCCGGCCGTCACCAGCACGTCGCCGCTCTGGATCGACGCCCCGTCGCGCGCCATGAACTTGAACCGGAGCGTCCCGCGCGGATCACCCTCGACGATGCCGGGTGTACGCGTTCTCAGGACGACAGCGCCCACGGTCGACGCGGGATCGGTCAGTACTTGCACGATCGACGCGCCGGGACGCACGTCGACGATGCGGCCGACGAGGCCGTCGGGCGAGATCACCGCGCTCAGGCGCGGGATGTTGTCGCCGCGGCCGCGATTCACCGTGAGCGACCGGATCCAGCCGCCCCACTCGCGCCCGATGATCTCGCCGGAGAGCGTCGTGAGCGGGAGCTTTTCCTGCAGGCCGAGGAGGCGGCGCAGGCGCTGGTTCTCGACATCGGTGTCGTCGACGCGCAGCGCGCGGACCCGCAGCTGCTGCACTTCCTCGCGCAGGCGGTGATTCTCGGCGCGCACGTTCTTCCAGTCGAGGTAGGTGGACCAGAGACCGAACGTCGCGCGGCTCGCGCGGGCGAGCCCGGTCTGCACCGGCGCGGTGACCATCGTCAGAGCGTCGCGAGCAGCCGCGCCGTAGCCGCGCGTCTGGAGCGTGAGGAGGAGAAGGCAGACCCCCACGAGCGTGACGAGCAAGAGCAGCTTCTGAATCTTCACCTTCCGAACCCCCCGAGAGGAGCGCTGGAACCCCGCTGGTTATGCGGGGATAGCCACCTTCTTCAGGAGATCGAGCTCGTCCAGCACTCGCCCCGTCCCGAGCGCGACACAGGACAGCGGGTCGTCGCCCGGCGTGACCGGGAGGTTCGTCTCCTGACGCAGCAGGTGGTCCAGGCCCCGAAGCAACGCGCCGCCCCCGGTGATGACGATGCCCTTGTCCACGATGTCGGCGGCGAGCTCGGGCGGTGTCCTCTCTAGACACGTCCGCACGGTCTCGACGATCGTCATCACGGGCTCGCGGAGCGCTTCCCGGATTTCCTCGTCAGTAATCACGATGGTCTTGGGAATCCCGTCGATCAGGTCGCGCCCCTTCACTTCCATGGTGCGGCGGTCGCCGCCCATCGGGTACGCGGACCCGAGAGTAACCTTGATCTCCTCGGCGCGTCGCTCGCCGACGAGCAAATTATAGTGCTTGCGGATGTACTGAACGATCGCCTCGTCCATCTCGTCGCCCGCGATCCGGACCGATTTCGAGTAGACGATACCGGACAGCGAGATGACGGCCACCTCGGTCGTACCGCCGCCGATGTCGACGATCATGTTCCCGCCGGGCTCCTGGATGGGCAGCCCCGCGCCGATCGCCGCCGCCATCGGCTCCTCGATCAGGTAGACCTCGCGCGCGCCCGCCTGCATCGCCGAGTCGCGGACCGCGCGCTTCTCGACCTGGGTGATTCCCGACGGCACGCCGATGACGATGCGCGGGCGCACGAGCGTCCGCCGGCGATGCACCTTCGAGATGAAGTAGTGCAGCATCTTCTCGGTCACGTCGAAGTCGGCGATGACGCCGTCCTTCAGCGGCCGGATGGCGATGATGTTGCCAGGGGTGCGCCCGAGCATGGCCTTGGCCTCGCGCCCGACCGCGAGCACCGAGTGATCGGCCTGGTGGATCGCGACGATAGACGGCTCATTGAGTACGATGCCTTCGCCGCGGACGTACACCAGCGTGTTGGCCGTCCCGAGATCGACGGCGAGATCGTTCGAGAACAGCCCGGCCAGAAGGTTGTAGAACATCACCGCTCCATCGTTCGTCGATTGAACCCCCGTGTCGGGGTTTTAACAGTAGCACAGTCCGTGCCACCCAGAAACGAAAACTCCATTTTTCCAAGGCTTTAGGCAATGGCGGGGCCATCTCAGGACGGCCGGCTGGCGGCCCGCAGCCAGAATTCGAATATTTTCAGGATTTTCCAGGATGGGATGGACCCCGGAACACCCTACCCGCCGAGCCGAAATGGCGCGACCTCCCGGAGGTCGCACACGAGGGACTCGGCCGCTTCGCCCTGTTGCGGAAATGCCCAGGATGGCACCTCCCGTGACAGCCAGCGTCATCCGAGCCGGGTTTCCGGAACGCCCCTCAGCCCCACCGGAACGCGGGCTTCTGGGGCAGGCTCCGCACGAGCATTTTCGGAACGCGGAATCCGGTATAGCATCGGCGAACCGCGCGATGACGCTCGACGAGTTCGAGATCTGGTTCGACAAGGGCGTGACCGACGGACTGCCGGTTGTGCCGCCCACGCGCGAGCGCGTCGAGCGGATGCTCACGGGCACGGGCCGCGCCCGCGACGAGCTGCTGGGCGAGATGCCGCCGAACTATGGCCGGCTGACCGTCGAAAAGGCCGCGATCAACGCGGTGCTCGCCGGTTGCCGGCCCGATTATCTGCCGGTGGTGATCGCCGCCGCCGAGTGCGCCTGCGATCCAGCCTTCAATCTCCATGGGGTCTCGACCTCGACCCACTTCGCCGCGCCCCTCATCGTCGTCAACGGGTCCATCCGGACGCGCATCGGTCTCAACAGCGCCTTCGGCGTCTTCGGTCCGGGCTATCGCGCGAACGCAACGATCGGCCGCGCGCTGCGTCTCTTGATGATCAACGTCGGCGGCGCGCGCCCGGGCGAGATCTCGATGTCAACGTTCGGTCATCCCGGGCGCTACACGTACTGCATCGGCGAGAACGAGGAAGCGAGCCCTTGGCCGCCCTATCATGCCGGGCTCGGTATTCCGGCCGGCGTATCGGCCGTCACGCTGTTCGCCGGCGAGGCACCGCACGGCATCTCGGATCACGCGAGCCGCACGGCGCGGGCCCTCGCCGGGTCGATCGGCTGGTCGATGGCGGGCCTCTGGAACAGCAAGCACTTCCCGCTGTACTCGCACACGATGCTGATCGTCGGTCCCGAGCACGCGCAGACGTTCGCCGGCGACGGATGGTCGTCGGACGACCTCAGGCGCCATCTCTACGAGACGGTGCGACAGCCGTATCGCGCGCTCTTGCCAGACGAGAATCACGGTGAGGGCACGAACCTCCGGTTCGGCGGGACTGGATCGAGGCTCGAGCCCGAGACGATGATTTCGAAGTTTCCGTCGCCCGAGGAGATCCATGTGGTGGTGGCCGGCGGCACCGCGGGCCGCTTCTCCATGGCCATTCCCGGCTGGCTCGGCACGCGCAACGGCTCTCGTCCGGTGACGCGCGCGGTTGAATAATTCCGTTGACTAGCCCAGTCGGCCATGTCAGACTCAGCCTCGTTCTGGTGCACACGGAGTCAGGTACCGACTGTGATAGATCGAGACACACGCCGCGCGAGCCCAGTTCGCGCGGCGTTTTTGTTTGCCTGCCAATCCCGGCAGGCAACCCCGCCACGATGGCGGGAGCACAGGGGCTTGAAGACCCCCTAAAGAGAGGTCCGAGGTATGGCTCAAGGACAGGTGAAGTGGTTCAACGATGCGAAGGGTTACGGGTTCATCACACAGGAGGGCGGCGAGGACGTTTTCGTCCACTACAGCGCCATCCAAGCCCAGGGCTTCAAGAGCCTTGCTGAAGGTGACCGGGTCGAGTTCGAAGTGACTCGCGGTCCGAAGGGTCTTCAGGCAGCCAACGTCAGGAAGGTCTAACAGCCCCACCCTGTTCGCTCCCGCCCGGGCCCGGCAACGGGCCCGGGTGCTCAACGCGCAAAAAACACGGAAAGGCGTTTCATTGATGCTCTGTTTGTTCGACGATCTTTCATTGACCCCGGCGATGCGTGACGCGATCGCCAGCATGGGCTACACCACACCCACTCCAATCCAGGCGCAGGCGATCGGTCCGATCCTCGAGGGCCGCGACCTCATCGGCTGCGCCCAGACCGGCACCGGCAAAACCGCCGCGTTCGCGATCCCGACGATCGAGCGTCTCGCACGAGAGAGCTCGACGCGCGGCGCGACGCGACCGCCGCGCGCCCTCGTGCTGGCGCCCACGCGCGAGCTCGCGCTCCAGATCGCGGAAACCTTCCGCGCCCTCGGCGACGCCCAGGGCATCGGCGTCGCCGTGCTGATCGGCGGCGAGTCGATGGGCCCGCAGATCGCCGCGCTCCAGCGCAGACCCGACGTCGTCGTGGCGACCCCGGGCCGGCTCCTGGATCATCTGGACCGGCGGACGCTCGCCCTCGGGACGCTACGCATCGTCATTCTCGACGAGGCCGACCGCATGCTCGACATGGGCTTCGCGCCGCAGGTCGAGCGCGTCCTGCGCGTGACCCCGCTCGACCGCCAGACGCTGTGCTTCTCGGCGACGATGCCGGCGGAGGTCGCGACGCTGGTGCGGCAACATCTGGTCCGTCCGGTTCGCGTGGACGCCGGCGTGATCGCGCGGCCCGTCGCCCGCGTCCAGCAGATGCTGTACCGGGCGCAGGCCCAGGAGAAGACGCCGCTGCTGCTTCAGCTTCTCGGCGAGGAGCCGGGCCAGACGCTCGTCTTCACCCGCACCAAGTATCGCGCCGATCGCGTCGCACGGGCCGTCGGCGCGGCCGGTCACCGCGTGACGCGACTGCACGCCGACCGCTCGATGTCGCAGCGCCGCGAAGCGCTCGACGGCTTCCGGAGTGGTCGCTACCGGGTACTGGTCGCGACCGACATCGCGGCGCGCGGGATCGACGTCCCGGAAATCGCCCACGTCGTCAACTTCGACCTGCCCCACACGGCGGAGGACTACATCCATCGGATCGGCCGCACCGCGCGGGCCGAAGCGAGCGGCCGCGCCACCAGCTTCGCCGCGCCGGAAGAGCTGGCGCAGCTGCGCACCATCGAGCAGCACCTGGGACACGCGGTCCCGCGGAAAGAGACCTCCCGGTCATATCGGCCGGGAATCACCGGGGCGTAAAGCTCCAAAAACTGAAAAAAGAGGAAAGTCATGGCACAGGGAACAGTGAAGTGGTTCAACGATGCGAAGGGTTTCGGGTTCATTACGCAGGAGGGCGGCGAGGACGTGTTCGTCCACTACAGCGCCATCCAGGCTTCCGGATTCAAGAGCCTGACCGAGGGCGACCGCGTGGAGTTCGAGGTCACGCGCGGCCCGAAGGGACTTCAGGCCGCCAACGTCCGCAAGGCCTGAGCGCTTCGCCGCCTCGGAATGACTGCCGGGAGTATCTCCGCTCACGGCATGACCGCCGGGGGAGTCTGAGGGGGGGTCTCCCCCTCAGAATAAAAAAGCCCCGACGGAGGCTGCGGCGCGTTGTAACTCTTCGTTCGCGCGTCGCGCCGCCCCGCTGGTGAGAGCGGGACCGTCGGGGCCGGTGGCGCCTGGACTCCCAGGCGTTCCACCTTGAGCTAGCGTGGAGACTTGCCTAGGAGGCAGCCACCTCACAGATCACCGTAGGGTTACACATCGGCTGGATCACCTCCTATTCTCGGCAAGGCCGCCACGCGGGCCCAGTTCCCACCTACCCAGAACCGGATGCCGACTCCCGGCCCGGGGCTCGACCACGTCTGCCGTCGGCGTAATTGTCGGCGGGGACGCCGTTGGAACGCTGTGACGTTCCGGTCGATTTCGCCCAATCCTACACCCGGGTGGCGTGTGATCCAAAGCACAATGTGCTGCCCAGCGTCATTTGACAACGATGCGCGTCCGGTTGCGCTCCCACAGTCCGCTGCCGACTCCCTCGACTTTGCGCAGCTCTTCCGGTTTCTTGAACGGGCCGTGAGCGTCGCGATACGCGACGATCTTCTCGGCCACCTGACGGCCGACGCCCTCGAGCTTCATCAGCTCCTTCACACCGGCAGTGTTGATATTGACGGCCGGACCAGCGGGCGCCTCGGCCTGGCTCTCCGACGAGCGTGACGGCGGCGCGCCGGCCGCGGGCCACGGCGCGAGTGACGAGCACACGACGAGCAGCGCGAGAGTCAGCGTACGACGGTGACGCATGAAGTTTCTCCTGTGTTGGAGGTGCACGGCGCGCTCGCGAGCGAAGCCATTGAACGCGCCGTCAGCGGAATGCGTCAACGTCCAATGATTCAGACAGCGGAAAGGGATTCAGGCAGCGGAAAGGCGACGGATCAGTCGCGGGCAGTGTCGCGCAGGCGATCGAGATAGGCCTGCCACTCCACCGGGACCAGCGCTCTCTTCCGGTTGTTGCAGTCCTTGCAGGCGGGCACGACGTTCCCGCGTCTCGATCGGCCGCCGCGCCCGAGCGGCACGATGTGGTCCATGGTCAGCGCGCGGTGCCCGACGGCGCGGCGGCAGTAGTAGCACACGCCGTCCGCGATGCGCCGCTTCCACCACTGACTCGCGCGCAGCTCGCGCGCGCCTTCGCGCTCGCGCCGGAGCGCGGTGGGATCGACGGGCTCGTAGAGATCACTCATGCGCCGCGAGCGCCGTCGAGAGCTGCTCCCACTCTCGCATGAGCCACATCACCTGCTCCTCGGCCCGCTTGCGCTCGGCGGTCGCCTCCCGCACGTGCTCGCCGTTCGCGTAGAGGGCCGGGTCGCCCAGCCGCTCGCCGAGCTCGGCCAGACGGGCCTCAAGCGCGTGAATCTGCCGCTCGACCTCGCCGAGCCGCCGTCGCAGGTCGCGGACGTCCTTCGTCACCTGCTCGCTGCGCCGTGACGACTCGCGCCGCGACGCACGGGGCGCCTCGGCCGGCGCGGCCACGCGCTCGCGCGACGGGACCGGACGCGCCTGGGCGGCGGGCGTCGCCGGCGGCGCGGTCGCGCGGGCCTTCGAATCCAGATAGTCGTCGTAGCTGCCGCGATAGGTCACGAGCGTCCCGCGGCTGATCTCGACGATCTCCGTCGCGATCCGATTGATGAAGTAGCGATCGTGGGAGATGAACACGATCGTGCCCGGAAACGACGCGAGCGCCCCCTCGAGCACCTCGCGCGAGGCCAGGTCGAGGTGGTTGGTCGGCTCGTCCAGGCACAGGAGCGCGGCCGGGCGCACCAGCATCTTGGCGAGGGCCACCCGCGCCTTCTCGCCGCCGGACAGCACACCGATCTTCTTCTCGACCGCATCACCCGAGAAGAGGAAGGTGCCCAGGATGGTCCTGAGCCGCGTCTGTCCGAGCTCTGGAGCCGCGCGCTCCAGCTCCTCCAGGACCGTCAGCGATGGCGTCAGCGCCTCGAGCTGATGCTGGGCGTAGTAGTGAACGGCGACGTGGGTACCGAGCGAACGCTCGCCCTGGTCGAACGGGAGCACGCCCGCCAGCATCCGCAGGAGCGTCGACTTGCCGGCGCCGTTGGGCCCGACGAGCGCGACACGCATCCCGCGCTCCACCTCGAAGTCGACCGAAGGGTAGACGACGTTGTCGCCGTACGCCTTGCGGACTCCGGCGAGCGTCACCACTCGCCGCCCGGTGCGCGGTGGCTGGGGAAAGGCAAACCGGATCACCCGCGCGTCGCGCTCGACCTCGACGAGCTCGATCTTCTCGAGCATCTTGACGCGGCTCTGCACCTGCCGAGCCTTGGACGCCTGGTACCGGAAGCGCTCGATGAACCGCTCGATCTCGGCCACGCGCTTGGCCTGGTTCCGCGCCTGCGCCTCGAGCAGCTCGCGCCGCGCTTCCCGCTGCACCAGGTACTGGTCGTAGTCGCCTGGATAGACCGTCACGCCCGACGGCGAGAGCTCGGCGATCGAGGTGACCATGCGGTTCAGGAAGTAGCGGTCGTGCGAGACGATGACCACCGTGCCCTCGTAGCCGGCCAGGAACGACTCGAGCCATTCGAGCGACTCGATGTCGAGATGGTTCGTCGGCTCGTCGAGCAGGAGCAGCGACGGGCGCTGCAAGAGCAGGCGGGCGAGCGCCGCGCGCATTCGCCAGCCGCCCGAGAACTCGGTGAGCGGGCGCGCGAAATCCGCCGGCCGGAACCCGAGGCCGCCCAGGATCGTCTTGGCCTCGGTCTCGAGCCGGTAGCCGCCGAGCGCCTCGAACCGGTGCTGCAGGTCGCCGTAGCGCGCGGTCAGCGCGTCGCTGCCGTCGCCGCCGGCCGCCGCCGCGAGCTGCTGGGCGACGTCCTCCATCTCGCGCTCGACCTGCCAGACGTCCGCGAAGCCGGCGAGCGCCTCGCCCAGCACCGAGCTGTTCGGACTCGAGGCGGCCTCCTGCGGGAGATAGCCGACGGTCGCCTCGCGCGGCCGGCTGATGCGCCCGGCGTCCGGCTCCTCGACGTCGCCCAGCAGGCGACAGATCGTCGTCTTGCCGGCGCCGTTGGGACCGACCAGCCCGATCCGCTCGCGATCGGCGATGCGCCACGAGAGCTCGTGGAGGACCGTCTGCCCGGCGTAGCTTTTCGAGATGCCGTCGAGCTGGATCATGGGCGCGCGGGACGGCGGGACCGGGTCCCGCTCATCCCATGCTCTGCACCTTCTCGGGCAGGATCTTGACGATCACCCGGACTTCGCCCGGCCGGCGATTGGCGTACTTGTCCCGGCCCGTGTACTTCTTCGAGAGCGAGTCGATGTGCGCGTCCGCGTCCTTCTCGGTCATCTCGACCACGCGCCCGCGCACCTGGACGTAGCGGTAGGGGTTGTCCGGATCCTGCGCCGAGAGCGCCACATTCGGATTGCGCTGGAGGTTCTTGTCCTTCACGCGCCCCCGGGCAGTGTTGATCCGAACGTGCGTGCCGTCGTAGTCGACCCAGACGGGTGTCACCTGTGGCGCGCCATCGCGACCGACGGTCGCGAGGTGAGCGAAGGCCTTCTTCGCAAAGATGTCGCGAAAGTTCTCGGGAATCGTCGCCATATTCTCCTCCTCCGATTAGGCAGCGGCTGATCAGCCGCTCGTCGTCGTCAGCTCGCCGGCGCGCGCGTCGGCCATGGCACGCAGGGCGAACAGCATCCGGATCACGCACTGCTGGACGAGCAGCGCGTCCTGCGTGAACGGATCCGCGAGCCACTCGCGGCTCCAGCCGGGCTTCTCGGCCGTGAAGCCGAGCGTGGGCGACAGGGCGCCCAGGCGCAGCAGCAGGTCGTCGGGCGGGAGCCCCGAGGCCCGCAGACGCGTCACGACGGCCGCGCGCACCGCGGCGTTCCAGACGCCGGTCAGCCCCTCGATCAGGGCCGCGTAGCACGTCAGCTCCTTGCGGTCGCCGAACTGCTTGAGCACCGCCGGGACCAGCGGATTGACCGCGGCGTCGCCCTCTTCGTCCACCCCGAACAGCGGACCGATCACCGGATCGCTCTGCGGCTGCGAAAGCCGCTCGAGAAGCTCCAGTGCGGCCGCTGCCGGAACCGCCGGAAGCTTGGCCAAGCGCTCGAGCAGCGGCGCGTCACCGGCCATACCTCTATCCTCCCACGCGTGTCGGCTCGCCGCGAATCTCGGCGCGGGCCAGGTCCTGCGCGCGCCCGGCCGGGACCAGGAACGACGAGACGAGCGCCGCGACGCAGATGCCGAAGCCCACCACGAAGACGCCGTGCAGCGCGTCGGCCATCGGCAGCGCGACGTGCAGGCGCTGCGACATCACGGCTCCCATCACCGACAGGCCGAGCGCTCCGCCGATCGACATGAAGAACTGCGTCATCGAGGTGGCGGCGCCGAGGTCTTGCCGGGCCACAACGCTCTGGACCGCGATCAGCATCGGCACCACCACGAGCCCCATCCCGACGCCGGCCAGCAGCACGTCTACCATCGCGGCGCCCGGCGTGAGCGCCGCCGACCAGCGCGTGAACAGCAGGAACGCGCCGGTGAGCGCGGCCATTCCGGTGAACACAACGCTCCGGAAGCCGACCCGGAGGACCAGTCGCGCGCTCAGGACCGAGGTCACCACCCAGCCGAGCACGAACGGCGTGAGGACCAGGCCCGCGCCCGTGGCGCTGGCGCCGGTCACCGACTGCAGGAACAGCGGCACGAAGGAGAGCGCGCCGAACATGGCCATGCCGGCGAGGAACCGCGTGACCACCGCGGCCACGACCATCCGATTCCTGAAAAGCCCCAGCGGCACGATCGGGTCGGTGGCGCGCCGCTCCACCAGGATGAATCCGACGAGCACGAGGGCGCCAAGCACGAGGAGCGCGTCGACGTCGATCGTCGACCAGCTGCCGACGCGCCCCGCCTCGACGATGCCGAGCAGGACCGCCGAGACGCCGGCCGCGAAGAGCGCGACGCCGGCCCAGTCAACCACGGGCTGCCGGGCCGGCCGCGGGATCCCGCGCAGCGTGGTCGCCAGCACCGCCATCGCGATCGCGCCGATCGGGAGATTGATGTAGAACACCCAGCGCCACGAGACGTAGTCGGTGAGCATGCCGCCGACCCATGGTCCGATGAGGGAGGCCAGGCCCCACACGCTCGAGATGTAGCCCTGCATCCGCGCCCGCCGCTCGAGGCCGAACAACTCGCCGATGATGGTGTAGCCCAGCGTCATCAAGGCGCCGGCCCCGAGCCCCTGGACCATCCGAAACGCGATCAGCTGTCCCATGTTCTGAGACGCGCCCGACAGCGCCGAGCCCACCAGGAAGGTCGTGAGCCCGGTCAGGAAGATCGGCCGGCGGCCGTAAAGATCGGAGAAGCGCCCCCAGAGCGGCATCGTCACCGTCTGCGTGAGCAGAAATCCCGAGAAGACCCAGGAGTAGATGCGGATGCCGCCCAGGCTCGACACGACAGTCGGCATCGCGGTGGCCACCACCGTCGACTCGATCGCCGCCAGGAAGATGGACAGAACGATCCCGACGAAGACCCAGCGCTTCTGCGTCTCGTCCATCAGTGGCCGCCGGTGCAGGCCGCGCAGCGGCACAGCGCGCGCAGGTCCGGGTACGCGTAAAGGCTCGTGTGACGGTCGACCCAGGTCACCGAGAGCCCCTGAGCCGTGCGCTTGATCTCCGAGGGCCACGCGATCTCCGCGGGAACCGGATCGAGCGCGGCACACTCGCCGCAGGCGCAGTCGTGCCGGAGCCGGTCGAACGGATAGATCGAGCCGTGGTCGTCGGCCCAGTCCACGCCGAGCGCGTAGCGGCCGACCAGGTGCACGTCCTTGGGAACGCCCGGGTCCGGCTGACCGAGGATCCTGAGGCCTTCGCTCTTCTTCACGCCGTGCCGCCGCCGACGGCCGGACGCGTCAGGCGCATCCCGGCCAGCATGTAGTGGACGGCGAGATTCTGGTACTGGCCCCACGCATCGGCGCGCCGACGGATCGCCTGCTCGCTGAGCGCGCGTCCGCGCCCATAGTAGTGATCGAACGCCTTGCGCACGGCCAGGTCGCCGGCCGGACAGACGTCGCCGCGCCCGAGACAGCGCGCGAGGAACCAGTCCGCGGTCCACCGGCCGAGACCGCGCAGATCGGTGAGCCGTGCGATGACGTTGTCCGTGGGCTCGATACAGACCGCCTCGAAATCGATCGCGCCGGCGACAATGGCGCGGGCGAGGTCGCGGATGTACTCCGCCTTGCGGGTCGAGTACTTCAGCGCCCGCAGCTCGCGCGGCCGCGCCCGCGCGAGCCGCGCCGCCTCGGGAAAGGCCCACACGGTCTGCCGTCCCATTCGCACGGGCGTTCCGTACCGGCGCACCAGGCGTGCGCGACACGCGAAGGCGAACGAGAGGTTGATCTGCTGGGCCGTGATCGACCCGACCAGCATCTCGAAGGGCGTGGGCGACAGCGTCGGCCGGAGACCGTAGAGAGGCTCGATGAGCGGCGCGAGCGCGACGTCGCCCTTCGCCATGCGGTAGAAGCCCGTCAGGTCGAAGTCGAGCCCGAGGATGCGCCGCACCTCGGCGACCGCCGCCGCGCCGATCGCGTCGCCACGGGCGCCCGGAATCCGGATGACGACGCACGCGTCGTCAACGGAGCCGGTCCAGCGGACTTCGTAGGGAACCAGCCGGCTTCCCACGCGCAGGACGCGCCGGAAAACGTCGTCGGCGACCTGATTGGTGGGGTCGTCGCCCCAGAGGTGATAGCGCGAGAGCGTGCCGCGGACGTCGAGCGGGCCGTCGGGAGTGAGAACGATCTTCATCGGGTGACCACGCGGCTTTCGAGTGTACCAGAGAGTGGCTCGGGCCCTGCTACGCGGCCGGCCACCGCGCGGCCGACCGCCCCCCCGGGTTGCGCCGGCGCTAGTGACGGAGATGGTAGGGAACGTCGGTGACGATGACGTTCTTGCGGAAGAGCATCGCGCCTTTGATGAGGAAGGCCGTCTGGTTGTGCAGGCCGAGCTGCCACCAGCGGGCCGGGATGAACTCCGGCAGCACGATCGTGACCACGTGGTTCTCCCCCTGCCCCTGCAGGTGGTCGATGTACTCGGTCAGCGGGCCGAGCAGTGACCGGTAGGGCGAGCTCAGCACGATCAGCGGCGCACCCATCCCGTACTTGCCCCACTTTTCCTCGAGGCGGCGCGTGCGCTCCGGGTCCGTCTCCACGAACACGGCCTTCGCGTTCGGCGAGAGCGTCTGCGCGTACTGGATGGCCTTGACCACGCCGCGATGGAGGTCGCCGACCAGGACCAGGACCGTGTTGGTCATCGGCGCCGGCGCACCGAGGCCGTCGAGCGAGAGCTGCACCGCAACTTCCTCGTAGTGGCGGTGCACGAACCAGAAGATGGCGACCAGCGTGGGGATCAGCAGCACGACGATCCACGCGCCGTGCGTGAACTTGGTCGCGGCGATCGTCAGCATCACCAGGCCGGTGACGAGCGCCCCCACCGCGTTGAGCCACCAGCGCCACCACCAGCCCTCTTCCTTGCGGCGAAGCCAGCGGCGCACCATGCTCGCCTGCGAGAGCGTGAAGGACAGGAACACGCCCACCGCGTACAGCGGGATCAGCGCGTGCGTGTCGCCGCGGAAGATCACTAACAGGATGGCGGCCAGCCCGCCCAGGATCACGATGCCGTTGGAGAACACGAGCCGGTCGCCCTGCGTCGCGAACTGGCGCGGGATGAAACGGTCGCGCGCCAGGAAGAACGACAGCCGTGGGAAGTCGGCGAACGACGTGTTGGCGGCCAGGAGCAGGATCAGCATCGTGACCGCCTGGAGCTCGTAGTAGAGGAAGCCGCCGCCGAAGATGTGGCGCGCCAGCTGGGAGACGACCGTTTCCTCCGGGCGCGGCGTGATGCCGAAGTCGTAGGCGAGGAAGGTGATACCCAGGAAGAGCACGATCAGGATGACGCCGAGCCACATCAGCACGATCCGCGCGTTGTGCGCCTCCGGCGGCTTGAAGGCCGGCACGCCGTCAGAGACGGCCTCGACGCCGGTCAGCGCCGTGCAGCCGGAGGAGAACGCGCGAAGGAAAAGGACGAGCCCGACCCCCTCGAGTCCGGGCGGGTGCCGCTGATACGGCGCCTCCGGGAGGTAATCGAACAGGGCGCCAAAGGTGCCGTAGACGATCAGGCTGCCGAGGCTCGCGATGAACAGGAAGGTCGGCGCGGCGAAGAGCTTGCCGGATTCGCGGATGCCCCGGAGATTCGCGACCGCGATGCCAACGACCGCGGCGACGCAGAGCGCCGGACGATACGGAAACAGCTCGGGAACGGCCGACGTGAGCGCCGCGACGCCCGCCGCCACGCTCACCGCCACGGTCAGGACGTAGTCGATCAGCAGC
>Ga0075418_10001632_pt1 | contig 25509 bp, 25 predicted proteins | sample SoiMetdeltSBSDD2_FD_81776 | JGI IMG/M metagenome (GOLD analysis project Ga0075418, IMG submission 81776) | Bulk soil microbial communities from a Populus tree surrounding site in Tennessee, USA - Soil MetaG P. deltoides SBSDD2 | ecosystem: Environmental > Terrestrial > Soil > Tree plantation...
AACAGCGCTCGACACCGCCCTGACACCTCATGACCCCCGCAGCCGGCTCCACCCGAACCGGCTACCGCCATGATCACGCACACGCACCAACCAACGGACCCAACACGCTTATTTGAGGGCTAGCGGCATACGCCCTGTGACGTACGCGCCCGCCGAGAAGGTGTCGCTCCGGAGGCGACGACGCTCTTTCAAGCCGGAGCAACGATCGAACGACGGCATGGTGATTATGGGTGTCGCCGGCAATGTGATGCGCAAGGCCCGCGCGCACGTGAAGGCCGCACCCATGAAGGCCGCAGTAGCGTCATGAGCACGATAGGGCTGATCGCGGCCGACCTCACGCTGGCGCTGCTCTGCGCGGCGGCCTGGCTGGGCGCCGCCATCAGCGCCGCGGCTGGACGGGGCCGCGCGGTGTGGCTCATCACCGCCGCCGCGGTCGCGGTGACACTGGCTCGCGCCGGGATCGTGGCCGTGCTGGCCGGGCGCGGCTGGTGGTTCGTGTCGGAGAAGGTGGTCTTTGCCTTGCCGCTGCTAGGTTTAACGGCGGCGGTCGCGGGCTGGGTGCTCGTGCGGTGCGGCGTTCCGGCGGCCCGCGTACCTTGTGGGCGGCCGGATTCAGTGCCGCCGCCGGGTTGCTTTTGCCATTTTTCATCGGGTACCCGGTGAGCCTGAACCAAGCATTGATAAGCCTCTCGCGCATCGGGGCGGCTACCGTGCTCGCCCGGCGCAAGACTTATCCGGTGCGGGTCGGCCGTTTCCTCATCCCGATCGCGGCGGTGGGTCTCGCCGGGGCCGGGCTGGGACTCCTTCCGGCACAACAGGTTGGGCACGACCATCCATTGAGGACAAGCGCCGTGGAGACGTCGCCGGAGCTGGGTGGCGAGGTGCGGCGGTATGCGCTGGAGGCCAAGCGGGCCGCCACTGCGCTCACGCCGGAGGCGTGGACCTTCAACGGCAGCGTGCCCGGCCCGGAAATCACCGCGGTGCAAGGGGATCTGCTCGAGGTGACACTGACCAATGTGGACATCGACTCGGGAGTAACCTTGCACTGGCACGGATACGACGTGCCCAACTCGGAGGACGGGGCGCCGGGCGTGACCCAGGAGGCGGTGAAGCCCGGCGGCGGTCACGTCTGCCGCTTCGTCGCCCACCAGGTGGGAACGTATCGGCGCAGGGCGTACGCAAAGGGCTTTTCGGCCTGCTCATCGTGACCGCGCTCATCCGTCGCCGAAACCGATCTGACCCTGCCGGTGCACACCTTCGACGGGGTCGTGGCGCTCGGCTCGCACGACGGTGTGCGGCAGGACAACGGACCCGAGCCGGGGACGCCGGTGCGGCTGCGCGTGGTCAACACCGACAGCACCCCGCATCGCCTCACGTTGGCGGGCACGGCTTTCCGCGTCGCGGCGGCCGACGGCAACGATCTGCACGAGCCGGGCGAGGTGAGCCGGGTCGCGCTGCGGCTGGCCGCGGGCGGGCGCTATGACCTGACGTTCCCCATGCCGCCGGGTGCGGTTCACCGTCGTGAACCGGGGGCTGGAGACCCACCCGTGGCACCTGCACGGGCACCGGTGCTGGTGCTGAGTAAGGACGGGCGCCCGGTCACGGGAAGCCCGCTCTGGCTCGACACGTTCGATGTCCGGCCGGGTGAGGTGTGGCGGGTGGCGTTGCGGGCGGACAACCCCGGGATGTGGATGAACCATTGCCACAACCTGGACCACGCGGACCAGGGCATGGCGCTGCATCTGGCCTATGTGGGCTAGGCCGTCGGCATCACCTCGAAACCGCGCAGCGGCTGGGGATCCTCCGGGAAGATGTCGACCTTGTCCACGCGCGCGTCTCGTGGGCCGCGATGGGCCCACGAGACCATCAGGCCCACGTCGGCGTCGGCGCCCTGGAACACGGCCTCGACCGTGCCGTCGCGGCGGTTGCGCACCCAACCGGACACACCGCGGGCGGACGCCTCGCGCAGGCACGTGTCGCGGAAGAAGACGCCCTGCACCACGCCGGAAACGATGACTCGCCTACGGATCACATTCCGGAAGTGTAGTGGCGCAGGGCGTCCATGGTGGGCTTGTCAGCAACCCGGCAGCTTGAAGCTCGCTATCCGGGTCTGCCAGCCGGCGGGCGACGAAGCCTGCCCGGCGGCGGTGTAGTACTCGTTGACGTACCAGAAGGTGCAGTCGTCAACCGGATCGAGGTTGAGCGAAGTGTAGTCACCCCAACGGGAGTTGGTGGTGGTCTGCACCCCGGTCCCGTTGACGATGGTGCCCTCGCCCAGGGTCAGCTGGCCGAGCCGGTCCCCGGCCCGGCGCCCGGTGTAGCGGATGCCGGGGAAGATGGCGGTGGCATCGACGACGCTGTAGCCGATCGCCATGTTTCCCTTGCGGTCCATGGCGGCGCTGCCCATCCAGCGGTGCACACCGTCGCTCGGGGCGAAGGTGCCCTGCTGGCGCAGCTTGTAGACGCCGCGATCATTGCGCCGGATCTCGTACCAGCGCACCCCGGCCTGACCCGGAAGCGCCTCGACCGACTGGTTGGTCACCATCGTTTCGACCCCGTCGACGAGGCGGTAGGCGAGCCGCCAGGTGGGCCGCTGCCGGTAGGACAGGATGTCCAGGAACTGGCTCCGATCGGTGATCCCCGGCTGCGGCAGGCAGTCCCGCGACGTCGGCGCGCATGGGAACACCGAGTCGAACGCCGCCACGGGCATCTGCGTCTTGAGCCCGATCGACGCGGTCGGGCTGACGCCCCAGTCCACGTCGAACTCCCAGATGTTGAGCGCGTCGGAGGCGGCGCCGTAGGGGCCACCGTCGTCCTGCGAGCCGAAGACCGGCGCCGGCAGGTCCTTCTTGGGTACCTTGGTGCCGTCGATGTCCGGCGGAAGCAGACCGTCACCGATCTGGCTGATCGGCACCCGGGTGGCATCGAGCAGGAAACCGACGGAGCGCGCGTTCGGGTCGCCCGCGATCATCCTGTCGCGCTCGAGGCCGTAGACGCCGATGCCGTAGACGCTCTCGTCGACCACGCCGAACTCGCGCGTGGTGATGATGTAGGAGTCCTGCCACACGCCGTACTTCGGGTAGTCGGGGAAGTTGAAGCCGGTGGTGAACGCGTACCGGAAGTAGCTGCCCGTCGGGTCGCCCGTGGTCGAGATGGCCACGCAGTTGTAGAACGGGTTGGCCGGCTCGTTGGGGAAGTCGATGCCCCGGGTGGTGAACTGGGTCAGGATCCACCGGTCGGCCAGCTGGTCATAGATGACGATCGGGTCACCGGACAGCTCGGTGCACTCGTCGATGGCGAAGCCCTGCCACAGAGCGCCGAGCGAGAGCGGGCCGAGCAGGAGCGGGCCGTTCTTCGAGTACACGGCGAAGGTCAGGTTGACCATCTCGACGTAGTGGTTGGGGCCGACATCGCCCACCGGGTCGGGTGGGTTGACCCGCCCGCCGATGACATTGAAGTTGTCCTGATTGCTCAGCCCCTCGAAGTTGGCCGTGGTGAAGGGAACCGGCCCGCTGCCGGCGGTGGTCTGCACCGCGTCGGTCGGGACCTGAGTCGCGGCGGTCTTCAAGGCACCGGGGGCGTCCCGGTCCTCCCAGCGCTCGCGGTTCGCCATGGTTTCTGTGGATGTCGCCGTTTGCGCCGCCGCGATCTGCGTCAGTGGCGCGGTGGTGTCGAACGCCGCGGCGGGGGTGAACGTCGGATTGATGAGTGTTGGCGCTGCGGCTGTGCTTTGAGCCGCACTGACGGCGGTCAGCATCGACGCGACCAGTGTTGTCGCGGCGATGAGCTTTCCGTACATCGGCATCCCTCTCAATCGATCGATGGCGATTACTCGATCACGTTACGTCGGCGGAAATGCCGGGACAACCCGGCGTACGGCCGGTAACGTCGCGCCTGTGTACGATCAAAACGTCGCCCCTGTATATGACCTGATTTACGGGGCCGGAGTCGGCAAGGATTACGCCAAGGAGGCGGGCGAGCTGGCGGCTCTGATCCACGAGCGCCGCCCGGAGGCATCGAGTCTGCTCGATGTCGCCTGCGGGACCGGGATGCACCTGCTTCACCTGCGGGAACACTTCGGGGCGGTGGCGGGCGTGGAGCTCTCGCCGCAGATGGCCGAGATCGCCGGGGCGCGGTTGGGGCCATCGGTCGAGATCTCGGTCGGCGACATGCGCGACTTCGATCTCGGTCGCAGGTTCGACGCGGTGACCTGCCTGTTTTCGTCGATCGGGTATGTACAGTCGCGCGAGGAGCTGCACCGCGCGCTGGGGCGGCTGGCCGCGCACCTGCAACCGGGCGGGGTGCTGGTGGTCGAGCCTTGGTTCTCGCCGCAGGCGTGGCGGGCGGGCACGGTACACGATGGAAGGGCCGAACAGGACGGACGCGTCGTCATCCGGCTGAGCTACTCCGGCCTCACCGAGGACGGGAAATCCTTGACGGACATGCATTATCTGTACGGCGAGGAGGGGGTGGGCGTGCGTTACTGGCGCGACGTACACATCATGTCGCTGTTCACCGAGGATGAGTATCTTGACGCCTTCGCCGCGGCCGGGTTCGGCCCGGTGGAGCTGCTGCCCGGGTGGCGCGAGGGGCGCGACCGCTTGGTCGCCATCCTGCCGGCGGTGAGCGGCTGAAGATCCGAGGACGGTCCAAGGGAGTGGCATGACGATCTGGTACGGCGGCGACTACAACCCGGAACAGTGGCCGCAGGAGGTCTGGGCCGAGGACATGAAGCTGATGACCGAGTGCGGGGTCAACCTGGTCTCGGTCGGCATCTTCTCGTGGGCCAGCGTCGAGCCGCGACCAGGACAGTTCGAGTTCGGTTGGTTCGATCGCTTGATGGAGAACCTGGCCGAGGCCGGGGTGGGGGCTTCACTGGCGACGATGACCGCTTCTCCGCCCCCTTGGCTTTCTTTGCGGTACCCGGAAACGCTCCCCGAAAAGCAAGACGGCACCAGGCTTTGGCCCGGGTCAAGGCAGCACTACTGCCCGTCGAGCCCCGTGTATCGCGAGCACGCCGCCCGCCTCGTCGAGCAGGTCGCCCGGCGCTACGCCCAGCACCCCGCGCTCAAGCTCTGGCATGTCGGCAACGAGTTCGGATGCCATGTGCGCCAATGCTTCTGCGACGTCACCGCGGCGGACTTCCGGCGGTGGCTGCAAGAGCGCCACGGCACCATCGACGCGCTGAACGAGGCGTGGTCGACCGCGTTCTGGTCCCAGCGCTACTCCGAGTGGGAGGAGATCATGCCGCCGCGGACCGCGCCGACCTTCCTCAACCCGGCGCAGCTGCTCGACTTCGCCCGGTTCAGCGACGACGCCCTCCTGCGGTGCTACCAACTGGAGCGGGACATCATCCGCGAACACAGCGACAAGCCCGTGACCACCAACTTCATCGGGCTGGTGAACAAGCCCGTCGACTTCTATCGCTGGGCGCGGGAGCAGGACGTGGTGAGCTATGACAGCTACCCCGATCCCTTCGATCCGCGCGCCCATGTGGGGGCGGCGCTCGGTTACGACCTCATCCGCAGCGCCCGTGACGGCCAGCCGTGGCTGCTGATGGAGCAGGCCCCGAGCGCGGTCAACTGGCGCGAGCGCAACGCGCCCAAGCCGCCCGGCACGATGCGGCTGTGGAGCTGGCAGGCGATCGCGCAGGGCGCGGACGCGGTGATGTTCTTCCAGTGGCGCCAGGCGGCCGGCGGTGCGGAGAAGTTCCACTCGGCGATGGTGCCCCACGGCGGCTCGCAAACCCGGACGCACCAAGAGATCCGGGCGCTCGGGCAGGAGCTGGCCGGCTATGGGCACCTGGCCGGCAGTCGCGTTCACGCGGAGGTGGCGCTGCTGCACGACTGGGACAACTGGCACGCGCTCGAGGGCGACGCCCATCCCGGTGCCATCGATCTGATGCAGGCGCTTCGCGCGTTCTACGATCCGCTCTTCGACGCGCACGTGACCTGCGACGTGGTGCCTCCCTCGGCGGACCTGTCCAGGTACAAGCTGGTGGTGGTGCCCAACCTGTACCTGATGCGGCGCGAAACGGCGCAAGCGCTGACATCCTACGTACATGGCGGTGGCACGCTGCTGGTCTCCTTCTTCACCGGAATCGTCGATGAGTCCGAGCGTGCCTACCTGGGCGGCCATCCCGCGCCCCTGCGCGACCTGCTCGGGCTGCGCATCGACGAGTTCTGGCCGCTGCCAGCGGGCGCTACGATCGTTGTCAATACGGAGAACGAAACCTATCAGGGGACCATCTGGTCGGAGTGGGTGGAAGTCGAAGGCGCGCAAGTGATGGCAACCTTTGGCGAGGGAGTGCTCGCCGGGCGTCCGGCGGTGACCCGAAACGGGTTCGGCGCCGGGACGGCGTGGTATCTGGCGACCCGCCCGGAACCCACCCTGATGGGCGACATCCTTGACCGGGCGATGGGCAATGCGGGCGTGGTGCCGGTCCGGGCGGATCTGCCGGCGCAGGTGCAGGCGGTCAGGCGCGGCGAGCACCTGATCCTGTTGAACCACGGGGACACAGAGGTGTCGGTGTCGGGGGTGACGCTACCGCCCAAGGACGTGAAAGTGATAGCGAGTTGATTTTCGAAGCGCGGCAACGGATCGTCTTCATCGGCGACAGCATCACCGATGCGGGCCGGCGCGAGGTCGATCCGCCGTATGGCACCGGTTACATGAGCCTGGTGCGCGCCTTCGTCACCGCCCGCCGTCCCGACCTCGGGCTGGTCTGGTTCAACCGCGGCGTCAACGGCAACACGGTGCGCGATCTGGCGGCCCGGTGGGAGGCGGACGTCGTGGCGCTGCGGCCCGACTGGCTCAGCGTGATGATCGGCATCAACGATGTCTGGCGCTTTCTGGGGAACGAGGCGGAAGGGGTACCCCTTGAAGAATTTGAGCGTATCTATCGGCGCCTGTTGAAACGGGCCGTCGAGGCCGCCGGCTGCCGCCTCATCCTGGCCGATCCCTATGTGGTGGAGGCGGATCCGGCCGAGCCGCATCGCACCAAGTCCGATCTCTACGGTCGGGTGGTGCAGCGCCTGGCCGCCGAGTTCGGCGCGGTGCACGTGCGCACGCAGCAGGCGCTCGACCGGGCGCTGGCCACGACCGTCCCGAGTGAGTGGTCGCACGACCGCATCCACCTCGACCTGCCCGGACATGCTGTCCTGGCCCAGGCCTATCTGGACTTGTTATAGATTGATCCACAATATATATTTCTCCCGTGAGCGGTGAGATGCGCGAGGCGACCTTCCTCATCCTGACCGCGCTCGCCTCCGGGTCACTGCACGGCTATGGCATCATCCGCGAGGTGGCCGAGATGTCGGCGGGCCGGGTCAAGCTGCTGCCCGGCACGCTCTACACGGCCCTGGATCGCCTTGCCGCGCAAGGGCTCGTCGAGCGCGAGCGGGAGGAGGTCCAAGATGGACGGTTGCGCCGATATTACCGGCTGACCGGCGATGGCGTCGAGGCGCTTGGCTTCGAGACCGGCCGGCTGCGCGAGCTGGCCACCGCGGCCGAGCAACGGCTCGCCGCGGCGCGTGGAGAGGACGGCCACCCGGGTCCGGTCCGCAACCTGAAGCCGCGCCATGCCTAGGCGCTCGCGATCTCACGGATCGCGGCCCGGGGGCCGGGGCTACAGGATGCTGCTGCGGTTCTACCCGCGCGGCTACCGGCGCGAGCGGGGGCGGGAGATGGTCGACACCTTCCTCGATGCCGGGCGGGTCCGGCCGTCGTTTCGCGAGGCGCTCAACCTTATGCGCCATGGCATGCGGGCGCGCCTCGGGCGGCCGCAGAGCCGGGGCGTGGTGGTTTGGGCGGCGATGTTCTCCGCGATGTGCGGCCTGTTCACCGCCTCGGCCGCGATCTGGCTGGCGTGGGGCACGGCCCGACCCTTGCCCGACCGCGCCGAGACCAGCCGCATCGTTGGCACAGCCTTTCCCGGCCGCGACATCATCGAGGTCTATCGCAGCCCCGACCTGTTCGCCATCGACCGGACCCAGCGCCTCAGCGTGGACAACTTCCACTGGCTGTTCTTCGAGTTCGCCGGGGAGTATGAGTTCGGCGCCACCGCCGTCCGCCTTTATGACGACGACCCGTTCGACACGGTCAAGATCATGGCGGCGGCGGGAGAGCGCATGCGCGCCAACGGCTGGCAGGTCGACGTCAACTCCGTCGGCACCGACCAACATTGCGCCGACAGCCGCTGCGACCCGGCGAAGCTCTCCAAGGACTACAGACTGGTCGCGCACCGGGACGACACCATCATCGAGCTCAAGGTCATGGAGAGTGTCCACCCGGCCCTGATCTGGGTCGAGTTGCAGCGCGCCACGCCAGGGGCTGCGCACCCGGCCGGTGTGGCCGCCGGCCTTCTCGGGGCGCTCGCGGGATGGATGGTGTTCGGCTGGGCCAGCCGCCGCACCGAGGGTGGCTACCTCGTGGTGCGCGCGCTGGCCGGCACGTTCTTCACCGCGACGATGTTCATGTGGGGCGTGCCGATCCCGTTCGGGCTGCAGGCGGTGCTCCGCTGGCAATCCGACAAGCCCAGCCCGCGCTGGTATCCGTTGTGGGAGTGGGTGGGGCAGCCCTACTTCGGCTGGCTGTTCCTGGTGGGCTGCGGCACCGCGCTGCTCGGCCTCGCCTCGGCCGCACTGCCGCGGCGGCGGGCCTTCGCCCAGCACGCCACGCGGGTCCGACGCGGATAGATTGATCGTATGGAGTATGTGACCTCAGTGGACGGGACGAGGTTCTACCGGTCGTGACCCTCATAATCAGACCCGCCACCCCGGCCGACGCCGCCGCGATCAGTGCCATCCACATCGACGCCCGGTGCCAGGCCTACGCCGATCTCATGTCGCCCGAAGCACTTTCGGCCATGATTGCGGAGGTCACTCTGGAGAAGTGGGCCAATCGCCTGCGCTACTGGAAGGGCTGGGGGCTGGTGGCGGTGGAAAACGGCGGCACGATCATCGGCTTCGTCTACACCGCCCCCAATCATGAGGGGAGGCCCGGCGTCGGCGATATCGAGGCGCTGCACGTCGATCCGGCGCACCAGGGCACCGGGGTCGGCGAGCGGCTGCTCGACGCCGGGCTCGAAGTCCTTGCCCAGCAAGGATTCTCAGCGTTTGAGCTGTGGGTGCTGGAGGGCAACGAGCGCGCCATCCAGTTCTATCTCAAGCGCGGCTGGCGCCCCGATGGCGAGCGCGCCCACGAATTCGGCGGAGACTTCCTCAGGTTCGTGTTCTAGGCAGACCTGGATCCCGTTGCTGCCGCACGTGGTCATGCCCCTGTGTCACCAGTGCTGTCCGTCCTTCCTGGCCCTCCACCTTGGTGGCGCTGATCGGACCACTGATAAGGAACATCTCCCCGCCTTTGGACCGGGCGACCGCCAGTAGATACGTGCTCCCCACGGCGAGCAGAGGCTGATCCTCCAGCTCCCACGTCTCGTTGCCGATGACGCCGCCGTGCTGACGCACCACGATGGTGCCGGACCGGTCGCCCTTCAGCGAGTCAAGAATCCTGACCTTGAAGGCGGTGGTGATGCCATCCTCCTTGCTTGAACGCGCCTCGAGCACCTCGCCCACGATGACCGCATCGGCATAGCCCGCGACGAGTTGCGGATCCTTCAGATCGAAGGCCGGGCCGCTTCTTCGTCCGGCACGACCTCGCCCCGCCGGGCTGGGTCGTGCGCGGACGCTGAAAAGGCTTGGTGCGGCGCCCTTTGGGCTATAGCACGTGCTTCCAGGCGCTGCAGCCTTCGGTTTCCTCACATGCCCGGATGTAGGTGATGTACCCGTCCGCGGCCTGTGACAAGTGCCGGTAAACGCAAACCCCGTCGGCGATCGCGTCGAACACGATCCGGTTCTCGACATGCGTCGTTTGGACTTCGGCCCACATGGTGTGGAAGTCGTTCTCACCGTCGCACGCCCACATGTCGAGGTCGGTGCCGGAGTCCGCCATCCCGTAGTCGATGCCGTGGAAGGCGGTGACGTATGGGCCGGCGAGCGCCGGCGTCCCCGTGGACCACACGGCAACGACGGTGGTGACGAAAATGGCCAGCAGTGTTCGCACTGCTCTGGACGCGTTCATGGAGCCCTCCCGTGTCAGCCCCGTATAGGGGCACCCGTTGGACGCGCAAATGGCGGATATCCACAAATATCATTGCGCTGTCGTAGGAAAAATGCTCCCCGAGGCGAACAGTCTTGTCAAGGCGTGCGTCCACATTGGACCTCAGACACATCGACGGCCGCGTTTCGCCGCCGGGCCGCGCCCATCGCGGGCGAGGGCGTTTTCGCGTGCGAACGCCGATGGATTACGGCATATCGCCCGTCAACCCGGAGTTTTTGCCGTAGTGTCGGATCATGGTCGGGACACCGATCTCGGACTATGGCCTGCTCTCGGACCGGCACAGCGCCGCGCTCGTGTCGACCGGCGGCTCGGTGGACTGGCTGTGCTTCCCGCGCTTCGACAGCCCCTCGGTTTTCGGGCGGCTGCTCGACGAGGACGCCGGGCACTGGTCGATCCGCCCGGCCGGGGAGGGATTCAGTGCTGCCCGCGAATATGTGGATCGCACGCTGGTGCTGCGGACCCGGTTTAGCGGCGACGGCGGGGAGCTGGTCCTGACCGACGCCCTGGTGCTCGGACCGCCCAGCGACCCGCATCAGCTGGGCGTCGGCGCGCCGCACGCCCTGGCGCGCACGGTCACCTGCACGCGCGGCACGGTGGCGGTCGCCTTCCACCTCGCCGCGCGCCCGGAGTATGGCTTGGTCAGCCCGCTGCTGTCCGAGGTCGAGGGCGGGGTCCTCGTGCGCGGTGGCGCGACCCGGTTGCTGCTGAGCAGTCCGATCGAGTTCGAATGGCAGGGCGGCACGGCGTCGGCGGTTTTCACCCTCCATAGTGGACAGGCAATGTCCTTTTCGCTGCTTTGGGCCTTATGGGGTACCCGGAAAGAAAGCACCTGGAGTCAAGAGGAGATCGCCGAACGGATCGCGCAGACCGAGGCAGCCTGGCTCGGCTGGTCGCACGCCCACGAGAGCTACACCGGTCCCTGGAAAAGCGAGGTCGGCCTGAGCGGCCGGGTGCTGCACGGGCTTGGCTACAAACCCACCGGCGCCATGGTCGCGGCCGCGACCACCTCCCTGCCCGAAAGCGTTGGCGGGTCAAGGAATTGGGACTACCGCTACACCTGGGTGCGTGACGCCAGCTTCACCATGGACGCGCTGTGGATCGCCGCCTGCCCGGACGAGGCGCGTGAATTCTTCGACTTCGTGACGGTCGCGGCGGCCACGACCCAACAGGACTCCGGGTTGCAGATCATGTTCGGCGTCGGGGGCGAGCACGACCTCACCGAACGCGAGCTGTCCCACCTGGGCGGGTGGCGCGGCAGCCGTCCGGTGCGCGTGGGCAACGGCGCCTGGCGCCAGAAACAGCTTGATGTATATGGGGAACTGCTCGACACCGCGGCCCGTTTCTCCGGCCGGCTTTCGGCGGACGGGATTGATGACGATCCGGCGCTGCGGGACTTCCTGCGCTGGACCGCCGACACCGTGCTGCGGGTGTGGCGCGAACCCGACCAGGGCATCTGGGAGATGCGCGGCGAGCCCGAGCACTTCCTGCACTCCAAGCTGATGTGCTGGGTCGCTCTCGACCGGGCGCTGATGCTCGGATTCGACGACCGCGCGGCGGAGTGGGTCCGGGCCCGGGACGAGATCCGGGCGGCGATCGAGGAGCACGGTTACCACGACGGCATCGGGGCCTATACGCAGTCGTTCGGCAGCGAGGAACTCGACTCCGCGGCCCTCATGGTGCCCATCGTCGGGTTCGACACCGGGCCGCGGGCGGTCTCGACGGTGGATGTCATCGCCTCCCGCCTGACCGACTCGCATGGGCTGGTTTACCGGTACAGCGCGGAATCCAATGTGGACGGCATGGCGCAACCCGAGGGTGTCTTCCTGCTGTGCACCTTCTGGCTCGCCCGCGCCTACGCCGCCACCGGCCGCCCGGCCCAGGCACGCGAGGTCATGGAGCGCGCTCTCGCCTGGTCCAACGACCTCGGCCTGCTCGCCGAGCAGGTCGACCCGGCCAGCGGCGAGGTGCTGGGCAACTTCCCCCAGGCGTTCAGCCACATCGGACTCATCAACGCCGCCTGGGCCATCGGCGAGGCCGAAGGCACGCTGCCCGCATGATCGTCAATCTTGGCATTTTCTGGGATAATGTTGCCTCCCAACGGTTTGAGGCAGCGTTATCCCAGAAAATGCTGGATCAGCCGATCATGGCAGCCCGGTGGCGTCTTTGGGCGCGGATCAAAGCGTGATGCGGGCGGGCGAGGGGAGCGTGAACAGGCATAGGAAGCGTGCGGCGGCGGCCCGATCCCCCTCGAGTTTCAGCGCGCCGTCGGACTCGGCAACCTCCATCGGGTACCCGTCATAAACAAGCCTGGCAAGGAGTGACGGCTCGGTCATGAGGATCGCGTCGGGGTTGGTGGCCGCGCCACGCGCGATGTCGAACCGGGCGCCGTCGACGTCGACCCCGAAGATGTCGTCGGCGAAGCGAAGCTCGAAGGTGCCGCGGAAACCCTTGGCACGCAACGGGTCGAACATGGTACGCAGGGACAGGGCGATGGAGTCGGTGCTCAGGGCGGCGGTGCGGTCGTGGGCGGGGGAGCGGGCGCCCCAACGGCCGAGGATCGCGATGACCTTGTCCAGCTCCAGACCCCACTCGGTCAGCTCGTAAACATAGGTGGCCATCGGCGGCGCGTAGCGCCGGCGCCGGACGACCCCCGACTTTTCCAACTCGTCCAGGCGCTGGGAGAGCACGTTGGGGCTGATGCCGGGCAGACCCTTGCGCAGATCGGTGAAGCGCTTGGGGCCCAACAGAAGCTCGCGCGCCACCAACAAGGCCCACCGCTCCCCGATCAGGTCGAGCGCGTGCGCCGTGCCGCAGGCATCCTCATAGGTCCGTTTCGTAGGCTTCGTAGCCACGCACCCATCCTAACCTGCGATAATCCTAATTTACAATCCTCTAGTTGTTTTTTAGGACTAACCCGTGTTACGTTCACGACCATGAACGGAAAATCGCGCTGGATTGCCCTTTATGTGCTGTGCCTCGGGATGCTGATGATCGTTCTCGACGCCACGGTGGTCAACGTGGCCCTTCCGTCGATCCAGGATGAGCTCGGCCGTCGATCCAGGATGAGCTCGGCTTCACGTCCTCGAGCCTGGCGTGGGTGGTCAACGCGTACATGATCGCGTTCGGAGGACTGCTCCTGCTCGCGGGCCGGCTCGGCGATCTGATCGGCCGGCGGACCGTTTTCCTTGCGGGCCTTGCGGTCTTCACCATCGCCTCGCTGTTGTGCGGCATGGCGCAGACCCAGTGGATGCTCGTCGGCGCCCGCTTCCTGCAGGGCGTGGGCGGGGCGATGACCTCCGCCGTGATCCTCGGCATGATCGTGACGATGTTCCCGGAGCCGCGCGGGCAGGCCAAAGCCATTGGTGTGTATGCCTTTGTGGCCTCGGCCGGCGGCTCGGTCGGGCTGCTGGCCGGCGGCGTGCTCACCGAGTCGATCAACTGGCACTGGATCTTCTTCATCAACCTGCCGATCGGCGTCGCGACCGCGGTGTGGGGTGTTCGCCTGCTGGAGCGCGATCGTGGCATCGGTTTCCGGCAGGGCGCCGACATCCCCGGCGCCGCGCTCATCACCGCCGCGTTGATGCTTGGCGTCTATGCCATCGTCAGCCCCGCCTCCGGCCCGGCCTACGCCGCCCGCGCGCCCTGGGTCGGCGGCCTGGCCATCGCCCTCTTCCTGGCTTTCCTGGCGCGGGAGGCGACCGCGAAGAGCCCCTTGATCCCGCTGCGCATCTTCCGTTCGCGCAACATCTCCGGCGCCAACGTCATCCAGGCCCTCAGCGTCGCCGGCATGTTCGGCGTGTTCTTCCTCGGATCGCTTTATCTCCAAAGGGTCCTGGGCTACGACCCGCTCGAGATCGGGCTCGCGTTCATGCCCGTCACGATCGTCATGGGCCTGCTGTCGATCCGCTACTCCGAGCGCCTGGTGATGCGATTCGGCGCCCGGCGCACCCTGATTCCCGGTCTCGTCCTGATGATGGCCGGCATGATCGGGTTCGCCTTCGCGCCGGTGGACGGGGACTATGTGCTGCACGTTCTTCCGGTCATGATTTTCCTTGGTACCGGTGCCGGCCTGTCCTTCCCAGCGTTGATGAACCTGGCGATGTCGGGCACCTCCTCGGACGACGCGGGTCTGGCCAGCGGCCTGATCAACACCACCGCTCAGGTGGGCGGCGCGCTGGGTCTCGCCGTGCTGGCCGTCTTCGCCGCCGCCCACAGCGACAGGCTGATCCGCGGTGGGCAGTCCGAGGCCGGGGCGCTTACGAGCGGATACCACCTGGCGTTCGGGATCGGCGCGATCCTGATCGCGGCGTGCATCGTGGTCGGCCTGACCGTCATGCGCCCGGCGCCCGCCGCCGCTGAGGAACCCACGATGGGGGCCGAGCGCGAGCTGACCCACGTCGGCTGAGAGATCTTGGAGGATTATGGTCGCCAGGGCAGCCATAATCCTCCAAGATCTAGACGTGGGCGCTGACTCCCCCGCGCATCCGCCCGCCTCCTGGCGCCCGCCGCCTGGCGCCTGTCCGCGCATTTAGGGAAAACGCCAAGATCAACGATCAACGAAGGGCGTCGCGAGGAAGGATGCCGGTCGCACTTGACGATCACCCGCCTACCTCGACGGACTCGACGACCCGCGCCAGCGCGAGCAAGGCACCCGGGAGCTGCTCGACGCGCTCAATCGCTATCTACAGGGGTGAACTCGGCGCGCACCCCGAGCAGCCGCACGGGGTCGCGTTCGGTGAAGCGGTCGAGGGCGGCCAGCGCGCCCTCCTCGATCGCGGCCGCGTCCATGGTCGGCTCGGGCAGCGGGTGCCCGTGCGTCTTGGTGATGAACGGCGCGTAGCGCCCCTTGACCACGACCCGCACCACCGGCCGGTCCTCGGCCCGCACATCGAGCACGACCTGCCCGGCCAGCCGCACGATCTCCTCCCGCACCACATCCCAATCCCGGATGTTGCTCTGGAACGTGACCTCCCTGCTCCTCGACCGCGGAATGTACGGCGTTCCCACCACCGGCGAGGTGTCGCGACCGCGCGCCAGCCACACCAGCCACGGCCCGGTCGTCGGCCCGAAGTGCTTCGCCAGCTCCTTGTAGTCCGCCCGGGCGAGCTCCCACACCGTCTTCACACCCAGATCGGCCAGCTTCTTGGCGGTCTTAGATCCTATGCCCCACAAGGCATCCGTCGACCTTTCACCCAGAATCTCAAACCAGGTGTCGTCGGTGATCCGAAATACCCCGGCCGGCTTCCCGAACCCGGTCGCCAGCTTGGCCTGTATCTTGTTCTGTCCAATCCCGACGGTGCAATGCAGCTCGGTCACGGAAAGCACCCGCTCCTGTATCGCCCGCGCCACCGACTCCGGATCCTCAGACTCGGTCGCCACGAACGCCTCGTCCCAGCCCAGCACCTCCACCAGGTCGCTGAACTGCCGCAGCACCGCCATCACCTCCACCGACACCGCCTCATAGGCCTCCTTGTCGACGGCGAGAAAGACCGCGTCGGGCGCCCTCTTCGCCGCCGTGCGCAGCGGCATCCCGGAGTTGACCCCCAGCTCACGCGCCTCATATGAGGCGGTGCTCACCACACCCCGTTTCGACGGATCGCCGTCGCCGCCCACAATGACCGCCTTGCCCCGCAGTTCGGGATGGCGCAGCACCTCCACCGCCGCGATGAACTGGTCCAGGTCAACGTGAAGCACCCAAGGGCTCATGACCCCATTCTGGCGAACCTCTGGTCCACCTGCTCGCGGGTGAGGCCAAAATCCGCCAGCGAGTACACATGCTCGGCCGCGCCTCGCCGCATCGGCACGGCGTGCTCCACCGGCCGCCCCAGCCGCGCATAAACGCTCCTGAGCACCGCGTCCGGATCCGCGACCAGTTCCTCGTACCGCACGTCGACGAACTGCGCCGGGTCATACTTCGCCCTCGCCCGCGTGAACAGCTCCAGCCCGCGCGCCCACAGCTCCAGCTGATCGCGCCCGATCACCTCACCCACGAACACCGTCGACCATCCCTCGGTCGCCTGCGCGTTGAGGCTGCACACCGACGCGATCGCCTCGTGCGGCGCCCGGTGCGTCTGGATCACGAGCGCGTCTGGATAGACAGCCATCAGCGCGTCGAGCGCGAACAGGTGACTCGGGTTCTTCAGCACCCACCGCTGGCCCAGGTCATTCAGGCCGATCAGCTGCAGGTTGCGGCGATGCCTCGCATAGGCGGCGGTCCAATCCTGCTCGCGTAACCACAGGGAGTAGCCCGGAACATGTGCGAGGCATTCAAAGGACACCGACAACATGGACTGGCGCAACAGATACCAGCACTCTTCAACCTGCTCGGCGGCGACGTGATGCAGCTTTCCCAATCTTTCAGAGCTTTCTTGGTACCCGGAAGAAAGCATTTGAAAAATCGGATGGCTGGACCAGGTTTCCCTCGGGGGCCGGGGCTGCGGAACATCCGCAAGCCACAGTTCAACGCCTTGGTGCGCCGGATCGGCCACCAGCATCCGGTGCAGTGCCGTCGTTCCGGTCCGCGGCAGCCCCGTGACAAACACCGGCCGCTCCACCGCGACCTTCTCATATTCCGGATGGGCCCGCCACGCCGCCTCACTGAACAACCGGGCCATCAAACCCCCCCGCAGGAACGACCGCTTCATGCTCGCCCCCACCCGCGTCAACCCAGCATCCTCATAAGCCTCGGCGAGAACCCGCAATCCCTCCACATAGGACTCGTCGCCAAAATCGGTCAGCCCCGTCACCCGGCTGACGTCCTCATGAAGCCGCCCGATATCCAGCCTCATGTGTGGAACTCACCGCAGTTGACGTCAAGACACTGCCCCGTAATGGCCCGCGCCCCCTCCGACGCCAGGAAGATGACCGCATCCGCCACCTCCTCCGGCGTGGCCAGCCGCTTCAGGTCCGTCGCCGCCGCCGCCTCGTCGTAGACCTGGTGCGGGTCAATGCCCCGCTTCGCCGCCAGATAGCCGAAATACGCCTTCGTACTGTCCGCCCAAATGTAGCTCGGTGCCACCGAGTTGACCCGGATCCCTTGCGACCCAAGCTCCGTCGCCAGGCTGCTCGCCACCGCGTGCAACGCCGCCTTGGCCATCTTGTAAGCCCCGAACGTGCGTCTCGAATGCCGCAGCACAGCCGAGTTAATCATCACCACGCTCCCGTTGGTTGACGCCAAGTGCGGCGCAAACAATCGCGTCAACCGAAGCGCCCCCAGCACAGTCACATCCAGACTCTCCCGCAACGCCCCCAGGTCCACCTTGGACAGATCACGCATCGGCGGCATGGCGAACGCGTTGTTCACCAACGCATCCACCCGTCCGAACTCACCCACCGAGGCCTCCACCAGATGCGCCGCCTGCTCCTCGGACGTCACATCCGTCGGCACCACCAACGCCCGCCTCCCCAGTGCGGTCACCTCCTCGGCCACCTCCTCCAGGAATCCCTTGCTGCGGGCCGCCAGCACCACATCCGCCCCCGCCGACGCCCCGCGCAACGCGATTGCCCGTCCCAGCCCCGGCCCCACCCCGGAAACCACCAATACGCGGCTCATCCGAGCATCCTCCGCGCCACCGCCGCCTGCCTGGCCGCGATCCGTGCTCGATAATCGTGTTCCAACCTCGGCGCCTTCTCCATAGGCACCACCTCCACCACCGGACCGTCCTCTTTGGTCAGTGCCCGCGAAAGCCGCTGCCACCTCAACTGCACATACCCCCGCCGATGCCCAAGTGTCTCGAGCCAATTCGGGTGCCCCGGATCCCGCTCCGCCACCACGAAACGCATCATCCCGTCCGCATCCACATGCGCCTGCGCCGCCGTCGAACTCGTCTGATGATTGATGTAATCCAGCGAGATGTACCACATACTCCCGAGCTGAATCCCTTGGTACGGCGCGTCTTCAGCCGCCGGAACAGTGATGACCATCGCCTCATCCTCGGCCAGATCATAGTGGCCCACAGATGAGTACTGCGACGCCAGCCCTCCCGGCGTCAACCTCGGCTCGGTCAGCGTGTTCACCGGCAACCTCAAGTAGAACCACTCCGGAAACGCCAAGAAAGTCTTGAGCCGGCTCAACAGAATCTTCCCCGCGACCCCATACCGCTTAGCCACCCGATCCTGCGTCAACGACGGCGGTGCCGACCCCTCATTCCCCGCCCGCCGAATCCGAATAATGCCCCGCTCCTCGGTCGCCCAGTCGTTGTAAACCTCCCGCACCACCAACATCGCCGATCCTTTGGCGAGCGGAAAATCCCCTCCACCCCCAAACCGGATCTCAAACGACCCGTCATTCCCCACCACGAACGCCCGATCATCAAAGGCCGCCAAGCTATCCGGCACCTCCACCGGCGAATAATCCCCATTCAGCACCTGAAAGCTCAAATCGACCGCCGTCCCCCTCCTTCCACTCACCACATACTCCGCGTCGTCCCGCAAGTACGAGTGGAAGTAGAGCGTGTCCGGATTATCCAGGCCCATCTTCGTGTACGGGCCGGTCGACTGGACGAAGTACGGGAAGTCCCGCTCATATGCCCAGGCCAGCTGCAGCGATGCCCGGATGCTGCCCGCGAGATAGTCGTACCCCTCGATCAGGTCCTGCTCGGTCCGCACATGCGGGGCACCGGCAATGATCTTCTCGGCCTCCGCGACCGCCTCAACGAACGCCTCCGTAAGCATAGCCCAAGACTAGAACGTGTTCTAAAATTCCGCCATGCGTGCCTACCGGATGACCTCATGGGGCGATGAGCCTCGCGTAGTCGAGGTGCCTATCCCCGAACCCGGCCCCGGGCAGGTCCTCATCCGCGTGGCCGGCTGCGGTTTGTGCCACAGCGACTTCACCATGCGCCGCATGCCCGAACCGGCCGGCCGCGCCCTCGGCTGGGCCATGCCATACACGATGGGTCACGAGACCGCGGGCTGGATCGCCTCCCCCGCCCACGGCTTCACCATCGGAGACCCTGTCGCTCTCGTCTCCCCAAACTCCTGCGGCCGCTGCGACTTTTGTCGAAAGGCACGCGACAACTGTTGCCCCGCAGGCGTTCTCGGCCGCGGCTATGGCCGCGACGGCGGCCTGGCCGAGTACGTCCTCGTCGACGACCCCCGCGCCCTCCTGCCCCTCGGCGACCTCGACCCACGCACGGCCGGGCCGCTCACCGACGCCGGGGCCACCGCCTACCATGCCGTCCGCCGTGCTCTACCTCGCCTGCTCTCAGGCGGCGCGGCCGCCGTGATCGGGACCGGTGGCCTTGGTTCCTTCGCCCTCCAGTTCCTCCTGCTGGCCGAATCCGTCAGCGTGGTCGCCGTCGACACCAACCCCCAGGCCCTCAACCGAGCGACAGATCTAGGCGTCCACGAAAGACTGTCCTCAATAGACAAGCTCGCCCAACGCTCACAGGATGTCGTCCTCGACTTCGTCGGCACCGACGAAACCATCGCCGCCGGAGTGGCAGCCGTGCGCCCCGGCGGCTCCTACGGCCTCATCGGCGCAGCCGGCGGCCGCCTCAACAAGCCGTGGTTCCATGCCCTGCCCCGCGACGGCGAGATCTTCACCTTCCAAGGCGGCACCATCGCCGACGCCCGGGACGTCATCGCCCTCGCCGCCCAAGGCCGCATCCGCAACGACGTCACCATCTTCCCCCTCACCCAGATCGAAGAGGCCTACACCCTCCTCGCCTCAGCCGCCCTCCCCACACGCGCCATAATCGACCCCACCACAACCCAACCGCCCACCTAGCCAATCCCCCACACCTAACCGCCCCACACCTAACCGCAACCGCAATAGACCCCACCCCACCCCACCTAGCCGCCCCCACCACCTTGACCACACGGGGCCCTTCCCCCTCAGTTGCACTGCCGCAACATAGGGGTGGCCGGGGGTGGGCCCGGAAAGCTAAACAAAACCCTGAAAGTCTCGCCCAGACCTCAGCAAGCAACGAAGGGCAACGGAGCATCTTTCCGGGACCCACCCCCGGCCACCCCACAACCCGAAGAAAGCTAGAACCCGTTGTCAGCAATAACCTTCCGAAACCACAACGCGCTGTCCTTCAAAAGACGCTCCTGCGTCGAGTAATCCACGTGCACAAGCCCAAACCGCTTGTCGTACCCATAAGCCCACTCGAAGTTGTCCATCAGCGACCACGCCACATACCCCCGCATGTCCACCCCCGCGCTCAAAGCGTCATGCACCGCGGCGAGGTGGTCGGCGATGTAAGAGATGCGCTCGAGGTCATTGACCTTCCCGGTCCGCACCGTGTCCGGAAAGGACGCTCCATTCTCGGTGATTATGAGGGGTACCCCCGGATAATCCTCGGCCACCCGCAGGAGCGTCTTCCGTAGCCCGTCAGCGTCGATCGGCCACCCCATCCCCGTGGTCGGCACGTTCTGCGGCAGAAAGACTATGCCCTCCGTCCCCGGAAACTGTGGTGACGATGGAGAAGCAACCTCAGCACCGACCAACGTCGGCTGGTAGTAGTTCACCCCCAGGAAGTCGATCGGCGCCGCGATCAGTTCTTCGTCCCCCGCCTCGACGTGGTCGAGCGAGGTAAACCGCGCCGCATGCTCAAGCATGTCCGCCGGGTAGCGCCCGCGCAGCAACGGATCCAGGAACAGTCGGTTGTGCAGCCCATCGACGAGCCGAGCCGCCGCCACGTCGTGCGGATCCTGCGGGTCGCGCGGCATCACATGGCTCAGGATGGTGGTCAGCGAGATCTCTTGCGCTCCAAGCGTTCTCAGCTCCTTCGCCGCCAGCCCGTGCCCGAGCAGCAGGTGGTGCGTCGCCCGGAACGCCCGGGCCGGATCCCGGTCGCCGGGCGCGTGGTCGCCGCTGGCATACCCTAGGAACGCCGAGCACCACGGTTCATTCAGCGTGGTCCAGGTCGGCACTCTATCCCCCAGCCGTCCGAAGACGACGGACGCATAGTCGGCGAAGTGATACGCCGTGTCCCGGGAAGCCCATCCACCCAGATCTTCCAGCGCCTGCGGCAGATCCCAGTGGTAGAGCGTCAGCATCGGCGCGATCCCGGCCTCCAGCAGGGTGTCCACCAGTCGGTCGTAGAAGTCGATGCCGCGCGGGTTGACCGGGCCGGAGCCGTCGGGACGGATTCGCGGCCACGCGACGGAGAAGCGGTAGGTGCCCACGCCCAGGTCGCGCATGAGGGCCACGTCCTCGCGGTACCGGTGGTAGTGGTCGCACGCGATATCGCCGGTGTGTCCAGAGTGGACCCGCCCGGGCGTGCGCGCGAAGGTGTCCCAAATGGACGGTCCGCGCCCGTCCTCCTGTGCGGCGCCTTCGATCTGGTAGGCGGCGGTGGCCACTCCCCACCGGAACCCTTGCGGGAACTGGTGCGCAAGAGTCTGGGCCTGGATCTGCGTCTGAGTCACCTGGGTTTGAGTCATCCCTTTATCGCTCCCTGCATGATTCCGCTGATGACGTGCTTGCCGAGCAGCGCGAAGACTATGATCAGCGGCATCGTGGCAAGCGCCGTGCCGGTGAGGGTGAGGGCATAGTCCGTGATGTAGCCGCTGGCGATGGTGGACAGGGAGATCTGCACGGTCGGGTTCTCCGGGGTGAGCACCACCAGCGGCCAGAAGAAGTCGTTCCACGCGTTCAGGAAGGTGAGCATGCCGAGCACCGCCGCCGCGGGCCGGGCGATCGGCAGCACCACGTGCCAGAAAAGGCGCAGCGTCGTGCATCCGTCGGCGCGCCCGGCCTCGAGCAGCTCGGTGGGCACGGCGGCGCTCAGGTACTGCGTCATGAAGAACACGCCGAACGCACTCACCAGGTTGGGCGCGATCACGGCGTACAGCGAATCGATGAGCTGGATCTTGGCCATCAGCATGTAGAGCGGGATGATACCGAGCTGGGTCGGGACCATGATGGTGATGATGACGATGACGTAGAGCATCGGCCGCCCGCGGAAACGCAGCTTGGCGAAGGCGAACCCGGCGAGGGTGGAGAAGAGCACCTGGCTGAACGTGATCACCGACGCCACGATGAGCGAGTTCGCCATGGCGAGTCCAAACGGGACGGTGTCGAAGACCCGCTGTATGTTCTCCACCAGGTGAGGTCCGGGAATCACCCGTGGCGGCACGCTGCCCAGCGCGCTGTTGTCAAGCGAGGCCACCACGACGCTGTAGTAAAGCGGGAAAGCCGAGAAGAACAGGAAGGCCATCAGGGTCAGGTAGACCAGCGGGCGGTTGCGAAGCTGTGCGAGTCGCATCAGGCCCTCCTGATCAGCCGGATGATGGAGAAGTTGATGGCGCCGACGATGGCGATAAGGAGGAACATCAACCAGGCCGTCGCGCTGGCATAGCCGAACTTGAACAGCGAGAAACCGTTCTCGTACAAGAACAGCGCGAGCGTCTGGAACTGGCGGTCGTTGCCGCCGGTGAAGCTGCCCCCGCCGAACAGCAACGGTTCGGCGAGGATCTGCAACCCGCCGATGGTGGAGATGATGACCGTGAAGATGATGGTCGGCCGGATCGACGGGATGGTGATCCTCAGCAAGCGCTGCAAGGAACTCGCGCCATCGATGGTGGCCGCCTCATGCAGCGAGTCCGGCACCGCCTGCATCGCGGCCAGATAAATGAGCGCGTTGTACCCGGTCCAGCGCCAGATCACCATCACCGAGATCGCCACATGGGACGTCGCCGTGCCCGCGTCCCAGTCGATGTGCCCCGCGCCGAACAGCCCCAGGAGCCAGTTGACGATGCCATAGTCCCGCGAGAACAGCTGCCCGAAGATGATGGCCACCGCGACCACGCTGGTAATGTTGGGCAGCAGCAAACCGGTGCGCCAGAACGTCTCCCCGCGCAGGCGGCTGTTGAGGACGTGAGCCAGCAGGAGCGCCAGGATCAGCTGCGGCACCGTCGAGAGCACCCAGATGGAGACGGTGTTGACCAGAGCGTTCCAGAAGCGGCTGTCCTTGACCAGCTCCGCGTAGTTCTCCAACCCGATGAACGGGTGGGTGTCCTCCAGCAGGTCCCAATCGTGCAGCGAGACCCAACCCGTGTAGAGCAGCGGGAACAATCCGAGCAGACCGAACAGGATGAAAAACGGCGAGATGTAGAAATAAGGAGAGGCCTTGACATCGAAACGGTGCAGCGCGTTTCTCACTTAACTCCTTAATGGAGGAGGTACGGCCTCCGCTTCCTGGACAGCGGAGGCCGTGGCTCTATTTACACTATTTTCTTGACCTCTTCGACCGCTTGCTTCCAAGCGTCGTCCGGACCTTGCTTGCCCTGCTCGACCCGGGTCAGGCCGTTCTGGATGGCGGTGTTGATGTCACCGGCCTTCGGCCCGAGGTACTGGGCCTTCATCGTGGCCACTGACTCGGAGAAGATCTTGCCAACCGGTGCGTTGCTGAAGTACGGGTTGACGAAGTCGGTGATGACGGGGGAGGAGTACAGGGTGGACGTGGAGGGGAAGTTACCCGCCTTGCGGAACACCTTGGCCTGCTGGTCGGGGCTGGTCAGCCACTTGGCGAGGGCGAAGGCCTCCTTGGGGTGCTTGCTCTGCTTCGGGATGGTCAGGTAGGAGCCGCCCCAGTTACCCGTGCCGCCGGGAATCTTGGCGATGTCCCACTTGCCGGACGCGTCCTTCGCCTGCTCCTGGATGTAGGCCATCATCCAGCTGGGGCACGCGATGGTCGCGAAGCGTCCCTTCTGGAAGCCGGCGTTCCAGTCCGGCGACCACGCCTCGATCTTCGCCGACAGGCCGGCGTTGAGCGCCTCAATGGTCTTGTTGAACGCGCCGCGCACGGCCGGGTTGGTCTCCACCACGACGTTGTCGTTGGTGTCGTAGAGGCCGATGTCGGACTGGCCGAGGACGGCGCGGTACATCACGGTCGGGCCGTCGAAGAAGGCCGAGTCGGGAACCTTTGCCGCGGCGTACTTCTTGCCGGTGGCGATGTAGGCGTCCCACGTCGGCCACAGCTTGGAGACCTCGTCGCGGTTGGTCGGCAGGCCGGCCTTGGCGAACAGGTCGGAGCGGTAGCACATGGCCAGGCCGCCGACGTCGGTGCCGAGACCGATCTGGGCGCCGTTGCGAGCGACCGACAGCTTCCACTTCCACTCGGGCCACTGGCTCTTGATCTCGTTGGCGCCAAGGTCGAGCAGGTTGTTGAACTTGTCGGGGTTGGACTTGAACTGGCCGATCCAGCCCTCTTCAAGCGCCTCGATGTCGGCCGAGCCCTGGCCGGTGGCGAGGTGGGCGGCGATGTTCTTATGGTGGTCCTCGGCCTTGGTCACCCGGGCGGTGATCTCGATATTGGGGTTGGCCGCCATGTATTCCTTGTAGAGGTCGTCGTAGCCGAACTCGCCGAACGTGCCGATCACAAGCTTTACCTTGCCGCCAGCGCCCTTGTCGCCGCCGCCGCTGCCGCACGCGGCGAGGCCGGCGACCAGTGTTACGGCCGCCATGGCCGTAATGAGTCTGTGCAGGTTGCGCATCTGCTCCGCCTTCCTTGGGCCTTCGCCTTGGTTTTATTGGCTTCGATAGCTTCAGCACTTAGTTTGTGATGCGATTTAAGGGCCGGAATCGGCGTCTGTCAACCCTCGATTTGATAAAGGTTTCGCCCTTGATCCACGTTCCGGTTCGGACCGTCGCCGCAAGATCGCGCAACTTGCCTGGCAATGGGCCACTCGACGGGACTCAAACGCGGCATTTGCCAGGCAAATTGCGCGATCTAGGCGGGGCGTATCGCGGCGACCAAGTAGCTTGTCTGCTCACGCCACAGAAGCCGGTCCCGGCCGGCGAAGACCTCGGTGGGCAGTGTGACGCCCTCCCCGCTGACGACGTCGTAGACGAAGCCGTACTCCAGATCGGACCCGGGCGGCCGGAGAGCATAGGCGACAAGGCGGTCGCCGATCGTCAGGCGCCCCGCCGCCGCGTCGGGCCCGAACACCGGCGCCCCCGGCAAACGAACCCGCCGCCGCGAGCCGTCGCGCCGGTCGAGGACGGTCAGCGTGTCGCCGCCGACCCAAGCGGCATATACATAGTTGGCGGCGAACGCGTCGGGGGTGGCGGTAATGGCCACATCGGAGCTCAGCCCGGTCTCGAGGTTGAGCGCCCGCACCAGATTCGGCCCGGCGTAGTAGACCTCCGGATAGGTCAGCCCCAGCACGTCGCGGACGTCCAGGGTCCGCGGGGCGCCGTCGCAGCCGCGAACCCAGTGCGCCGAACCGGTTTCGTCCGTCCACACCAGAACGTCGGCCGAGGCGTGGACGGGGATGTCCATCGCCGCGACCCCGGTCCGCGAGACCGGCCGCGGCGCCGGACGGTCGGCCGTGGGGTCGGCGCAGGACAGTTCGAATCGGTCGCCACGAACCTCGACCCAGGCGGCGACGGACCCGCCGGCCACGTACCCCCACGGCTGCCTCGGCGGCGGGTCAATG
>Ga0075418_10001635_pt1 | contig 25491 bp, 23 predicted proteins | sample SoiMetdeltSBSDD2_FD_81776 | JGI IMG/M metagenome (GOLD analysis project Ga0075418, IMG submission 81776) | Bulk soil microbial communities from a Populus tree surrounding site in Tennessee, USA - Soil MetaG P. deltoides SBSDD2 | ecosystem: Environmental > Terrestrial > Soil > Tree plantation...
GAGATCCTCTCTTCGATGGGATTGCATCTCGGGATGAAGTTCGACGAGCAAGGCAGGCTTGTGGACGAAGCGGGCGCCTAACCCGCGCAAAATCATTGGCGGTGAGGGTTATTACGTCCTCTCGGTAACTGGCAGAGTTTGTAGGGATTTGATATGCGACATAGAGTTGCTCATAGAAAACTGGGGCGCAAGACGGAGCACCGCATGGCGTTGCTTCGTAATCTTTGCACTTCGCTGATCACTCACGAACGGCTGATAACCACATTGCCAAAAGCAAAAGAGCTGAGACCCTTTGCAGAGCGGGCCATAACGCTGGGCAAGCGCGCGCTCGCAGCCGAAGCTCCCGAGGGGGCGCTTCACAAGCGGCGATTGGCTGCTGCCTATTTCTTCACTGGAAATACCAACCGGGTGCCCGATGGCGGTTACAAACGGCCTCAAGCGCCGCGTACTGCCGGTGTGGCCGCGCTGGATAAGCTTTTCGACGAGCTCGCTTCCAGGTATGCGGAAAGGCCGGGTGGTTACACTCGCATACTGAAGCTTGGAACGCGGAGAGGCGACGGCGCGGAGATGGCGTTGATCGAGTTACTCGGAAGCGAGACAAAGGAAGTACACGAGGACGAGAAGACGGAGGAGAAAAAGAAGGGCCGTCGATTCTTTAGCCGAGGCAAGAAGAAGGAGTCCGCGGCCCCGGCAGCGGACGACAAGCCGGCCAAGAAGTCCGCGAAACCTACAGCTTCGAGCAAGACTGCGAAACCTGCGAAAAAGAAAGAATCAGCAGACAGCGGTTCGAAGCCACGAGCGCGCCGCGGAAACAAAGCTGGCGAGTAAGCTGATAATTCGAAAACAGAACGAGAGCCTCAGCCGTCAGCGGTTGGGGCTTTTGCGTATCTGATAGCGCGAATATTGGATACTCCTTTTCTCTTGGTTACAATAGGCCGGACAAGAATGCGGCGTTCTGGGCGCGCGCCGGATTGAGGAGGTCAGAATGAATCTGAAGGATATCAAGGAGCTGATCGAACTCGTCGATGACAAGGGCTTTGCCGAGTTCGAGATTAAGCGGCAGGGATTTCGGCTACGCATCAGCCGTTTCAAGGAAGCCAACACGCAGCTCCTTCAGCCCGCTTCTGCGCCGATCATAATCTCATCTGCCATTCCGGGCACCGCGGATATTGTGCCTTCGGCTAAACAGCGAGCAATGATCGAGGCCGAATCAGCGGCGGCCGGGTCGGCAGTTCCTCAAGAGGCCGCGTCTGTCGAAACTCAGCCGGAGCTTCACATCATAAAATCGCCCATCGTCGGGACATTCTATAGCGCACCGTCGCCAACGTCCGAGCCGTTTGTCAGGAACGGAGATCACATTGAACCGGACACTGTGGTTTGCATAATCGAAGCGATGAAGCTTATGAATGAGATTCAAGCCGAGGTAAGCGGGGATATCGTTAGAACGTATGTCGAAAATGGACAGCCTGTCGAATACGGGCAGGCGCTATTCGGTGTGAGGACGTAAAAAAGTCCGTAGCCCGTAGTCCGTAGTCCGTAGCTGGGACTACCGATCGCACGGGCGTCTAACAACAGACGGCAGACAACGAACCACGAACCACGAACTACGAACTAGGAACGACAGACTACGGACTACGGACTACGGACTACGGACAATGTTTAAGAAGATCCTCATAGCAAACCGAGGGGAGATAGCGACCCGAATCATCTGGGCTTGCAGAGAGCTCGGCGTGCGCACAGTTGCTGTCCATTCGGAGGCGGATCGCGACTCTCTTCACGTTCGCTTTGCGGACGAAGCTATTTGTATTGGCCCGGCGCAGTCCGCGAAAAGTTATCTCAATATCCCAGCCGTCATATCTGCTGCCGAGATAACCAATGTTGATGCCATCCATCCCGGCTACGGGTTCCTGGCCGAGAACTCATACTTTGCCGAAGTGTGCGAAGCCTGCAATATCAAGTTTATCGGCCCGAACTCCGCCACAATTCAATTGATGGGTGACAAAGCTGAAGCGCGGGCCGCGATGAAGGCGGCGGGAGTCCCGATAACCCCCGGCTTTGAGGGCGTGATTGAAGATGAAGAAGAGGCCGCGCGAGTCGCGTCCGATATTGGGTATCCGGTAATTATCAAGGCAGCCGCGGGTGGCGGGGGGCGCGGCATGCGCATAGTCCGCGATCGCGAGGAGCTGCTTGCAGCGCTGCCGGCGGCTCAACAGGAGGCGCAAATCGCGTTCGGCAATTCATCCGTGTACTTCGAGAAGTATCTCGAGAACGCTCGTCATATCGAGATTCAGGTTCTTGGTGATCAGCACGGCAATCTGGTGCATTTGGGAGAGCGCGAGTGCTCGATTCAACGGCGACACCAAAAGCTAATCGAAGAGTCTCCGTCGCCAGCGCTATCGCCCGAAATGCGCCAGAAAATGGGGGAACTTGCGGTGCGCGCCTGCCGAGAAATAGGGTACGTCAACGCAGGCACGATGGAGTTTCTGCTCGATCAGGATAACAACTTCTACTTCATGGAAATGAATACACGAATTCAGGTCGAGCATCCGGTGACCGAGCTCGTTACAAATACCGATTTGGTTCGCGAACAGATATTGATTGCTGCGGGCGAGCGGCTCGAGTTCGACCAGGAGGACATCGTGTTCAGCGGTCATGCAATAGAGTGCCGGATAAACGCCGAGTCGCCATTCACTCATGTGCCGTCGCCGGGATTGATTACCGCTATGAATCTCCCCGGCGGGCCCGGAGTGCGAGTCGACACCGCAGCGTATCCTGGATGGTTTGTTCCTCCGCACTACGATTCGCTCATCGCTAAACTTATCGTACATCATCGCACCCGTGAGATGGCGATAGCGCGCATGCAGCGCGCGCTTGAAGCGTACATCGTCGAAGGAATCGAAACGTCTGTGGCGCTGCACCAGCGCATTCTCGCTGAACCGGATTTTGCGGCCGGGAAACTATCGACTCGGTTTATGGAGAGATTCAGCAAACCGTCGAACGCGGCAAAAGCGGAACCCCAGCAGGCAGCCCAGGGAGCCGGCGAATAAAAAGTTCGTGTCACTTATCATTCAGACATAGCTCATTTTTCATTTTCCACTTTTCATTTTTCATTTCTCATTTGAAGCCTACTCACCTTTTTTCGGAGTTGGTATGCCGTTCACGCTTCCTAAGATCTACCCTATCACCGACACTCTAATCAGCGGTCGGTCCCACGCAGAACAGGTTGAGATGCTGGCGGCTGGCGGTGCTTCTGTTGTTCAGTTGCGCGAGAAGCGCGCTTCGCCGCGTGAGTTCTACGACGCGGCGCGCGAAGCAATGTTGATTGCTCGGGATCTGGGTGTTCAGCTGATAATCAATGACCGCGTAGACATCGCGATAGCAGTTAAAGCTGATGGTGTTCATCTTGGACAGGACGATTTGCCGCCCGATCGAGCCCGATCATTGCTCGGTGACACCCGCATTATCGGGTTCTCGACTCACTCCTTAAACCAGGCTCTGGCGGCCGAGTCCGCGCCTGTAGATTACCTGGCGATCGGCCCCATTTATCAAACATCGACGAAAGAGAGAGCTGATCCGGTCGTTGGTCTGGAAGTGATCACCGCAATCAAAACCCGAGTATCGAAGCCCCTGGTCGCGATCGGAGGCATAACGTTTCAAAGTGCTTCTTCGGTCATCGATGCCGGGGCCGACAGCGTGGCGGTGATCTCCGATTTGCTCTCAACGGGAGATATTTCCGAACGGATGCGGCAGTTTGTTGAGCTACTCGGTTGAAGTCGGTGGATAGGCCACCGCGAGGCGGTGGCCACTGGAGTTTGAACATTCGCGCTCCCAAATCCCATCAACTGCACTGGGTCAGGTGGTAGGGCCAGGAGGAAAACCTCCGTCGCAAGAAATGCGAGCGTAACTGCCTCAGCACCTTGTAATGAACATTTTAGTTGACAAGGTAATTGGAATCGCATAAGATCGCGCTCGTTTCAAAGCCCGTGTCCCGGTTGTCGTTTAGGCCCGTTTTAGAAACCACCTCACGCAAATTTAGTTAAATCCAGGGTTAACATTTATGCTCGGCAGACGTTTGCCCAGGAGGTCTCCCCTATGCGGCTGCTCCCTTCCCGACCAATTCAAACTGTCGAGTCAACTGAGGCGACGAAACGCGGCAAAACAAGTCATCTGAACGATCGATTACGTAAGCAGCCCGCGAGAAAACTGATAGCTCTTAGTTTGATTTTGGGCCTATTGGCGTTACCAACTCCCGGATTGGCTTTTGAAGCAAAGCTGGTTTCCTCCTTTACCCTGGATGTCACAACTGGGTCGGTTCGAGTCCTGGCATGGTTATACAGTCTTCTTTTTAGTGCGCAGGAGCCTGATACCGCTGCGGACCGCTTAGCACAGGTTCGCACCATCCGCATTTCCCCAAGCAGGTTCGTTGGCTATGTAAATGACTCAATCAATTTCCGAGCGATTGGGCAAAACTTTGCCGGCGAGACGATTCAAGGTGTGCTCTTTGACAACTGGGAGTCCTCCAATGCGTCCGTTGAGATCGACAGCTCGGGAAATGCCAGGTTCATCCGGCCTGGGATGGCGACGATCACCTGTAAAGCTGGCGCGGCAACGGCGACCGCCAGAGTGTTAGTCAGGTCCGGGCCGCGCTCCAGACAAACGGATCAGGAGTGGAAGGAGGACCAGGACGCGTTGCCCGAGACTGGGACCGTCGGTGGCCTTTTGCCGCAGCTTTTCGATAATCTCTTGCCAACAGCTTACGCGCAAGGAGGAGGCTACACCGCGCCAGACTTCGGATACAACGAACTGTGGAGTGAACCGCGCAATCTCGTCGGCTCGCCGGGAAATCGAGCAATTGAGCCGACCGGGATTGGCCTAGTCCTTCCTGAAGGTAGTAACTTCACCCACTCGGTGCCTCTGATTGCATTGGGCGGACGGGGAATGGGCGCTAGTTTGACGCTCTTCTACAACAGCCGAGTCTGGAGCAGGCACGGAAATGCAGTGACTTTTGGTGGGGTTGGTGGCTTCCCGTTTGCCGGATTCTCAATGGGCTTCGGACGCATTCTAACTTACGGACCACCTTACTCCACCAACCATGTCCTTGTGGACCCGGACGGAACACGTCACTACTTCTACTGGGTGACCGGCAATACATACCAAACCACTGATGGCACTCACATAACATTTGTATCGACATCTTGGGCCGGGTCAACGACGGGTGGCACACTCTACTACAACGATGGCACTCAGATAGCGGTGACTCTCTTCAATAACCGTCTGTTGTGTACCGGGGTTAAAGACTCAAACGGGAACAATGTCTCGATAGCGTACAAGTCCGGCGCCACCTCTCCTCTCGCGATCGACTTCGTCACTGACACACAGGGCCGCCAAATTCAATTCAACTACAATGCCTCGGGTGATTTGATTTCAATTACAGCTCCGGGTTATGGGGGCACTGCGCAGAATCCTATTACTCGCACCGTGGCCCAATTCGATTATCAAAGCCGCACCATCAGTTACAATTTTTCAGGACTGACAGTGGAGAATGTACCTAGTAGTGCAGTTAACGTGCTGCGACACATCTATTTCCCCGGAACAAACACGGGCTGGCAATATAGCTATTCCGACTATGGGATGATTTACAACCTGTCGACGCGTCGTCAGATGACCATAGATGGCAATGGGGTGATCAGCGATGGCGTTGAGAGCGCCAGCGTGGCGTTCAATTATCCAACTTTAGGTTCAACGGCCCTGACCGATGCTCCATCTTTTACACAGCGGACAGAAAATGTGAGTGGGGGTCCATCAGGCACCTACTCATATTCACGCGCAGAGGACCCGGTTGCGTTGACGAAGTCGTTTGGCGTCACAAGACCGGACAGCTCGCTGTTTTGGGCGCTATGGGACGCAAATCCGAGTCACCTTACTAATGGATTGGTGTTGCAATCGGGCATCCTTAACACGGCGGGAACGGTGTTTACATACGCAAATGATCCGGGCGGTTCTGTGCAGATTCAAACAATGGTTAGTATTAATGATGCTAGCCAGGAAACCAAAATCGACTTCGATTATGATCAGTATGGCAACGTGACAAACAAGCGGGAGTATGGATTTAAGAATGGGGGCTCTTGGCAAGTTCGCAGGAGGACCAACTTTACTTACTCAACAGACTCCAACTACATAAGCCGCTACCTGCTAAGTCTAGTAACGGAACAGAAGGTTTATGACGCATTGCTGAACACGAACGACGCCGACGATGTGTTGATTGGAAAGACAGCATTCGTTTTTGATGACTATGCGGCCACGGGAGGTATGACGGGTTACGGAACTTTAAAACCACCTAGCTGGGACTCGAGCTACTCGACAAGCTTTGTCTATCGTGGCAACATTACTGGCATCACCCAATGGATCGATATCGCTGCTGGCACTACCCTCCCTACCAGACTCAGAAAATTCGACAAGTTCGGGAATGTGCTGCATGAGCAGGTCTCTTGTTGCAAGCAGAAAGTGTTCACTTATGTTCAGAATGATTACTGGGCCCAGCCGCCGACCGTGACCGATGGCGATCCGCAGGGCTTACGCCTCATTGGCGCTACAACCTATGACTTCAACACAGGGCTGCCCAAGTACACTGAGTTTGCAAATCTAGGGAGGCGGTGGTTCTTCTACGATTCAGCGTTGAGAGTAGTTCAGCATGATTTGCCAACTGGAGGAAGTGAGAGTGCCACCTATAACGATGCAAACATGACTGCATCCTTCACGAAGCCGGGATTGGGGACGAGCATACTCACTTATGATGGCGTGCATAGAATAATCCAAGCAGTCGATGCAAACAACGGCCAGATCAACACAAGCTACAACGCTATGGGCCGAGTGGCGAGTCGGACTAATCCCTTTACTGCCGGAGGGTCGCCCGGACCTTCGACAGCCTATACTTACGATGCGCTGGGTAGAGTGACCCTTGTAACGCTTCCTGATACCCAGACAGTTCAAACCTCCTACAGCGGAACCACCGTGACGATAAGGGATCAAGTCTATCGGAGGATCAAACGTGAAACTGATGGATTAGGCAGATTAATTAAGGTCACCGAGCAGGATGTCGCCACCGCTTTGTTGACCCAGGAGACCACCTACAATTACAACTTGCTCGACAAACTTATCGAAGTGAATCAAGGAGGGCAGTACCGTACTTACAAGTATGATGCGCTAGGACGAATGCTGTATGAAAGAATCCCAGAACAGACAGCGACGGTTAATGACGGTACTGGCACGTTTTGGACAACTAAGTACACATACACGAACTTTAGCGCGGTTGCGACGAAGACCGATGCCCGCGGAGTGGTTTCGACCTATAGCTACGATCAGTTAAACCGACCCACATCGATTGTCTATGACATAAGTAATGCTCCCGGAGTGGCCTCTGGTGCGGGAGCCGGTTTTGCCTACGACAACAACAACTCCAGCCCAACTAACGGCCTTCTATTGTCCGCTGGAAACGAGAGCTACACTTATGATGGTTACAGACGGCTCAGCTCAATCACTCGCACAATAGACTCAATTAACTACACCACGAGCTATCAATACGGCGCTGGCAGCCTAAGGAGCCAAATCACTTATCCAAGCGGTCGAGTAGTTAACATCAATCGAAGCAGCACCGGAAGATTAACCTCGTTAACAGATCAATACTCGGCGAACTATCTTAGCGGTCTTAGCTACGGTGTTGCGGGCCAAGTGACAGGCCTGACGCAAGGGAATGGAGTTGTAGAGACCTATGGCTATGACGCAAACCGTCTACAACTGACTTCACAGACAGCCACAAAGAGCGGCGGGCCGCAAAACGGCTTGATGAACCTGACCTACAACTATCAAGCAAACCCAGATCAGATGGGCGCGGGGACAACTGGGGGAAATGTAGGACAGTTGTTGAGTGTTAGCGGGACAATCAACGCAACCGCTGAGAGCGCGGCTTACTCGTATGATAATTTGGGGCGGCTGGTCACCTCGAATCAGGCCTCGGATAGCACGTCTGCACAGCGGCGCTTCGAGTATGACCGATGGGGCAATCGAACTGGCGTTTGGAATGCTCTTATCGGTGGCACAAAGATTCAGGGGGTCACGTTGCAGCAGAGCGGAGGAGTGCCGACGAATCAGATACAAGCAGTCGGACTGGTGACCTACACCTATGACGCGGCGGGGAATCTAACAAACGATGGCGCACACACATACACTTATGACGGGGCCAACCGACTTGTGAGTGTGGATGGAGGTTCGACTGCGCAGTATAGCTATGATCAGAATAACCGTAGGATCAAGACGTCGGTTGGGAGCGCGGTGACGCATTATGTGTGGGAAGGCAGCCAAGTAGTGAGCGAACATGACAGTACAGGAGCGTTGTCAACGGAGTACATTTATGCGGCAAATAGAATGCTCGCAAAAGTAACAAGCGGGGTCATGCAGTATTTCGTTAGTGACCGTCTAAGCGCCAGGCTTGTGCTTGATGCAAGTGGCAGCGTTGCCGGGCGCATGGGTCATTTGCCATTTGGTGAGGACTTCGCAGAGAGCGGCACGCAGGAGAAGCACCATTTTACTAACTACCAAAGAGATGTTGAGACGGGCCGCGACTACTCTTTGAACCGACAGTACTTACCAGATATCGGGAGATTTAACCGTCCGGATCCACATTTGGGGAGCCTCAAATTTGAGAGCCCTAAGAGCCTGAATAGATACGCCTATGTGCGTAATAATCCGATCAACCGAGTTGATCCCCTGGGTCTAGTGGATGTCGCTTGTTATCAAGCTGGTATACTCGTAGCGGATGATCCCGACCTTGATGGTGTCACTATAGCGGTAACAGTCTATACCTGCCAATTCGTACCTTCACAAGTGCTTCCGGGAGATTCGCAGACGGGCGGAACACCATATCGTAATCCATGTGAATCACAGGTTGTATCCGACCCTGCTCTCAACGCGCTTCTGAACAAAGCGGTTCAAGACGCGAAGAGCATTCTCGGTAAGCCCGCTTGTGCCTCATTGTTCCAGGGTAGAAATGCTTCACAATTTCTTAGTGATTTAATGGATGGAGGGTTCGTGACCTTTCAAAAGAAGTTCGCAAAGGTGGACAAAACGAAGGTTCAATGCAACAGGTTTACGAGTGACAGAAACGGCGCTGTAACAACACCTGGACTTGCCTTCGTAATGGATGGTGGAGTCAAGATAAGCGCAGGACTGATCCAAATCAATGCTAGTGGGTTTTTTACAGATATGCTTGATGAACGAGGAAGACCAGTCAACGGTAAGGACGATCAGCAACACCCCATTTATGAGCCTTTTTTAGGTCTTTCAGACGACCAGGTGCGAACCACCACATTGTTACACGAACTGCTTCATTCAATGGGCATACTAGGGCCCGACGAGAAGAACAAATCTCTGAGTGATCAGACTAACAGGGACATAGTCTCAAAATGCATCAAGTGAACACGAAACTCAGCATACACATCTATATCGCGTTGATCATTGCCTTCCTTAGCGGCAGCGCTGTTTTCGCGAATTTTGAAGAGAGCGCAGTAATTGAGGGTAACGTGTATGACCCCCACGAAGCCGTAATAATCGATGTATCTGTCTTGGTCGAGAACGTGCGGACAGGTGACACAAAAACAATTCGGACAGATGGAGCCGGTCGATATCGCACCACTGTCGCAGCAGGTCGCTATAGACTAACGATGCTGCCGAAGCCTGGCTATCCGTTTGGTTATGAACATTCGTCGTTTGATATCTCAATGGGCGAGAAAGTTTTGGTGAACTTTCGTCCAACGCCGTTAGCCATCAGCACCTCTCTCGAAAACGGTAGATCGGTCGAGAGATACGTAGGAGACTACCCAATCCTTACGACTCATTTCATTCAGCAAGAAGCTGGTCCAATTAGGGATCTCCGCGTTCAATGTTCACGGTTGAGACAGCACAATCAAGTATTCGAGTATTCGCCTTGGCTAGTTGCGAGCTTCGATCGTCTTACTGTTTATGCAGACACGGGGTTTTTTGATGCCGAGAAGGGAACTTTCGTGGGGCAGGGAAACGTTATCTTCGAGGATGGCGTTCGAGTTAAAAGAGCAACGAGAGTTGAAATAGATCTTATTAGAGGCTCGACGCGAATTCTCGAAGGGGCGGGCAAAATAAAAAGATAACTGCTCTCATTCCTTGTCAATTCAAACCTTAAACCCACCGCGAGCCGAACCAGCGTTATCCAACGTTGTTCTGGGTGCCGGGCCTGCAATTCTGTAATTCTCTGGGGAAGGTCCTGAATTGTCTTATCACTCGCTATTGTTTGCGCGCTACTTCATCCTATTCTCTTGCTGAACCTTCTGTTGCTCCTTTGCAAAGCTCCAGTAGTTCAATCTTTTCCTTGATGGTTGTGTCGATTTTGTCTGGATACTGCCCAAAGCGATGGCTACTTGATAAAAGAACCCTGAACCGGGACTTCGACAACTGGAATATCAGGATCGTTTGTGTTGATACGGATGATCCCCTTGAACTCGCCTGGCTTTATCTTTGTCGGGTCCAGCGATAGCCGTATCCTGTAAGCCTGGCCTTCGGTCTCAGTCATCAAATCAAGCTTGAGAAACGGCAGCGTCGAGGTATAGCTGTTGATTTGAAAACCACGCTCGCGAATCTTGCGCACAAAGACAGAGGGCCAATTGACGGATGTCAGATCGCTGCTAACTGACAACGTTGGCATAAGTATCGACGTCGGCGAAGCCAGCACTTTGGGGTAAACGGTCAGATCAAGCTCTATCTTGACCTCCGGCTGAACCGGGCTGTCGGTAGCCACCCTTATCGTCTGGAGGTATTTTCCGGGCTTGAGCTTGGGATCGCTTGTGACATTGACCTGATAGCGCTTTCCGTCCTCGATTGTGCTCAGCGTTGCGGTGAAGGCAGTGCCGCCCGGGATTACGTTCTTGAGATGAACCGGAGTGGACTGAGGGTTAAAGATATACAGCGTGTTTGAGGCGCTGCTCCCAGTCAGCGAACTGGTTATCATCCGGTCCACCGGCTCAACCATCAGCACCGGGTTTGGGTTCAGCGGTCCGGGAGGAGGAGGCCCAACCGCTATGGAAGGCGATTTGAAGCGGGCTCGTAGAGTCAGATTGAAAGTTGAATTCTTAGGATCATTGGTAGAGACGCTGGCGGACTTTGCGATTTCACCCGCGTATCCCTCGGTATGCTCGACCGCCAGTTCTATCTTCCCCTCCTGACCAGGAGGCACGACTTTATCAAAGTCGCCTTTAGTGCAGCCTCAGCCAGGGCTTACGCTGTTGATCAGCAGGTCAGCCTTGCCTTGATTCTTGATCTTAAAGGCATATCGAAGCGCTGTTCCTGCTTTCACTTCGCCGAAATCGTGTGTGAACGAATCGATTACCAGTAGTGGCGCTGCGCTCGTGGCATCGCCGTTTGGATGGTTTGGCGATTGGTTTTGCGCTGCTGCAGGCATAACCAGCAACGCAACCAGCCCGATCGCACAGATCGCTTTGCGAAAATTCATGATGCGGATTCTCCAACAGTCAGAAGTCGTCGTACCCGAGAGAGTCTAGCAGAAACAATGCGGTGGTGTCACAAGTTTTCTCCAGAATTCCACTCCGCTTTCTTTCGGCGGGCATATTCCAAACACGCCCGCCTGAACATCCGCGATTGGTGTGCTATTGTAAACGCCGATGAGAGTAATTCCCCTCGGAACAAGCTCAGGCAAGCCTACTCTGAGGCGCAACGTGAGCGCGCTTGCTGTGGCTCGCGAAGCAGAATGGCTTTTGTTTGATTGTGGCGAGGGCGCGCAAGTTCAGATCGCCAGAGCGGGTCTTAGTCCCAGCCGGCTCTCGGCCGTATTTATTACCCATTTACACGGAGACCATTTTAACGGGCTGCCCGGTCTGCTTTCTACAATGGGGCTCGACCGGCGCACAAGAAACCTCAGCCTGACCGGCCCAACCGGCATTCGTGATTATCTGGATCTGCTCGAGCGACTAAGAGTTGTGTTCTTTACTTATCCAATCGACCTTTCTGAGTTCAACTCAGTTCCGAATTTGACCGTTGTATTCGACACGTCGGAATACACGGTTAGCGCGTTGGCACTCGATCACCGATTGTTTGCCCTCGGCTATCGCATAGACGAGCGACCAAAACCTGGCCGGTTTAATGTGGATAAAGCTCGATCGCTTGGCGTGCCGGAAGGACCGCTTTGGGGACGATTGCAATCGGGTGAAAGCGTGTCACTGGACGATGGAAAGGTTGTTCATTCCCTGGATGTTGTGGGTCCGCCGCGGCCCGGCAAGTCGATCGCCTACTGCCTGGACACACGGCCCTGCCCGATGTCTGTCCTTCTCGCGCGCGATGTTGACCTGTTGATTCACGAAGCTACCTATACTGAAGAGTTTGCCGTCGAAGCTCAAACATACGGCCATTCGACCGCTGCGCAAGCGGCGCGAACGGCTCGCGACGCAGGCGCGCATCGATTGCTCATTACTCACTTCAGCTCGCGATATCCCGATTCTTCTCCGTTGCTTCAGGAGGCGCGCGCCGTTTTCCCAGATACTATTGTTGCCGAAGATCTGGTAGAAATCGAAATCTGAACACATGATTGTTGCGATAGGAATTGACCTGGTGGAGATCAGCCGCATCGAGGACGTCTTCGCGCGCCGAGGCGATCGGTTTCGCGCGCGCATTTTTACCGAGGGCGAGATCAGTTACTGTGAGCGCCGGGCATCGAAGCTTGCAAGTTACGCCGCGCGATTCGCGGCAAAGGAAGCGGCGATGAAGGCGTTGGGCACCGGCTGGTCAGACGGCGTGGGGTGGATGGACGTCGAAGTAACCAATGAGCAAAACGGGGCGCCCGTTCTGCATCTCCACGGGCGGGCGCTGGAGCGACTGCGCGAGATCGGCGCAACGAAGGTGCACGTCTCGCTAACGCACTCAGGTAATTTTGCGATCGCCGAAGTACTGTTAGAGGGCTAGCCCAGAGGCTGCCTTCCACAGCGGGGCCCGACCGGCCAAATTCACCGAGATAGCGATTCGCTGTTTAGATTTCAGGCGAAGCTGAGAAACTCCCGGAGTGTGCTGCCAATCTCAGGATCGCGCAACTTTGCAAGCGCGCCGGCCTCAATCTGACGAACCCGTTCGCGAGTGACTGAGAGATCTTGTCCGATTTCCTCGAGCGTTCGAGGAATCGAGCCTGCCTCCAATCCGTAGTGCATTTTGAGTATCTTCGATTCGCGCGGCGTTAATTGCGCCAGCGCTCGCTGGATGGCGCTGCGCCTCGACCAATCGAGCGCGGCGTTAAACGGATTCGCCTGGTCGCCGTCGTCTATAAAGTTAACCGCGGTTTCGCCGTTGTCGTTTGCGGGCGCGTCGAGGGTCACGGTGTGCTGAGCGAATCCGAGCGCTTCGCTTATTCGATCCGGATCAATCTCAAGTCTCTCGGCGATCTGATCACCGGTGGCTTCGGCGCTGGTCTCTTCGCGTATCGTGCGTGATGCTCGCGAAGCCTTGTTTATCAAAGCTAGCTCGGATGCCGGAAGCCGTACTATGCGGCTTTGGGTATCGAGCGCCCGGGCCATTGATTGACGAATCCACCACATTGCATAGGTCGAAAATCTGAATCCGCGTCTCCAGTCGAACTTTTCGACCGCGCGCATCAACCCGACATTCCCTTCCTGAACCAGGTCGAGGAACGGCAAGCCGCGGCGCGAAAACTGACGCGCAACTGAGATCACCAGCCTGAGGTTCGCCTCGGTCATCTGCTGTTTTGCAGCGTTCAGTTCGTTGATCGCCGCAGCTGTTTTTTGTGCGAGCTTCCTCAATTCAGTCGACGAGGACAGGCCGTTTGAGACTATCCTGGTGACCGCCGATTCCAGATCGAAGACATCCTGCTCATTCGAAGACTCGATCTTGGGCTTTGACCCTGCCATATTGGCCGCGCTTTCCATTAGCCCAACCAACCGACGCTCCGTGGCCGGGGTGAATGTGATTAATCTTATCGCGCGGGATAGACGCGCTCGCGCTCGAAGGTTTGCCGCGCGCCAGTTTCTCTTGCGCGTGCGTTGACCCGCTGGTTTCGCTTGCGGCCGGAAGACATCTCTATACCTGAGCGCGACCAGCGTCAGCGCGGGATCCGCAAGCTCGGAAACGGGCAAGGCCTTCGATGTTTCGCCCGCGGGCGCTTGCTCGATAACATCGGCGGCGGTTTCTTTCCCGTTTAGAAGCATCTGTCTGAGAAACAAACAGTATTCGGCCACGACAAGCGAACGTGAAAGGAGCTTTGCAAGACGGTTTCGGGCTCGTTCAATGCGTTTGGCTCCAGCGACTTCGCCTTCAGCAGTAAGCATCGACGAACGGCCGGCCTCCCGAAGATAAAGTTTTAGAAGGTCTGTGCGATCGATGTCAGCTGCGTCCTCAGCGGGTTCTTGCGAATCGTTGGGGTCAAGGGATTCTTCGGCGTTCACTTCGTCCTGGTGGCCTTCAAATGTGCGCTCAATGTCGTCGATAATCATTGCCGTTTCTCCAGTCGCGCCTCGTAGCAGGTTGAAGGTAGCGTAGAGCGTGCGCAGAATACGCTACAGCAGGTCATCCTGACTTCTCTCGAGCGCGTCCGAGCAGATGGATACCTGAATTCCGGGGGCGCGTATGACTAGTTCAATTAGTAAAGATCATCAGGGATCACCACGGTTCGGATTGTAGCCCGAGCGTGAATTCAAGAAAAATTAATAAAACTAAAATTGATTTCATTCGGCGCTAATACGGGTCAAAGGTTTTTGAGCGAGGTTATGGTAGGAGTGGCGGAGGCCGCAGTCACTTCATCCAGCGGCTAACCGGCGAGCCTTCTCTAATGATTGTTTCAGATCGGTCAGGTCCAGTGGAAATCAGGGCAACCGGCGCGCCGCAGAGCTCCTCGACGCGTTGGATATAGTCTTTTGCGGCAGTCGGGAGTTCGTCAAACTCTGTTATACGGCTGGTCGTGGTTTTCCATCCTGGTAATGTCTCATAAACCGGTTCGCATTCGGCAAGCACGTTTGCGCCGTAGGGCACACTTTCCAGCAGCTCTCCGCCGCAGCGATAGCCGGTTGACACTTTGATTTCGTCAAACTCATCCAGGACGTCGAGCTTCGTCAACGCGAGCGCGTCAAACCCGTTAAGCATAACCGAATAGCGAACCACGGTGGCGTCAAACCAGCCGGTCCTGCGAGGTCTGCCGGTAACTGCTCCATATTCGTTGCCGCGCTTCTGAAGGTATGCGCCCTGCTCATCCAGGAGTTCGGTAGGGAAGGGACCCCCGCCCACCCGAGTAGTGTAGGCTTTTGCGATTCCCAGAGCCCCGGTTATTTGTTTTGGTGCAAAACCGAGTCCGGTAGCCGCACCTCCAGCGGTCGCATTCGAAGAAGTAACAAACGGGTAGGTGCCGTGATCGACATCGAGCATTGTCCCCTGCGCGCCTTCGATCAATACGGATTTATTATCGCGAGTTGCAGCATTGAGCATCATCGCGGTATCGCGGATAAAAGGTTTTAGGCGCAGAGCTTCCACAAGGAATTCATCGAGCGTCGATTCGAGAGACAATGGATCAGCGCCCAGCGAAACCAGTTCGAGATTTTTCTCCTCGATGTTTGCTCTGATTTTCTCGCGAAGCAGATCGGGGTACATTAGATCGCCGGCGCGAATTCCACATCGTGACGCCTTGTCTTCATAAGCAGGTCCGATTCCGCGCATTGTTGTGCCGACGCTGTTTGCGCCCAGCCGAGCTTCGCGAACGCGATCGAGCGCGACGTGATACGGCAGGATCAAGTGTGCGCGGCTTGAAACAAACAAGCGGCCCTCACACTCGACTCCCATTTCCCGAAGCTCTTGCAACTCGGAATTGAACGCTCGCGGATCGACTACGACACCGTTGCCGATCACGCAGGAACACTGGTCGTGGAGAATACCGGAAGGGATAAGTCTCAGGATAAACTTTCGGTCGCCGATGCGAACGGTGTGACCGGCATTGTGGCCGCCCTGATATCGAGCGACCAGGTCAAAATGCGGCGCAAGGATGTCGACTACCTTGCCCTTGCCTTCATCGCCCCACTGGGCTCCCACTACGACAACGTTTTTCATCTAAACCTGTCCGCGAGAGTAATATCTGAACGGGCTGCGGGCGCCGGTCTCACGTTCGGCGAGGCGCAGGTCGGTAATGATCACGCGCCGGAACAAAACTACAGGCGCACACCGCTGACCGAAATGTGTGCGCCTGCTATTTAGGTGTAGCTATCCTGACGGCGCTTCAGGAAGCACTGCCAAGCGCTTTGTCGATCATGCGGGCTATATTGTCTTTGGACGTCGCGCCGACAACTCGATCCGCCTCGACGCCACCCTTGAACAAGATCAAAGTCGGGATGCCTTTTATCCCGCAGTTCTGAGCGGTTGGGTTGTTGTCATCGACGTTGAGCTTGACTACCTTTGTTTTTCCCTGATACTTCTCAGCCACTTGCTCGACCGCGGGCGCAAGCATCTTGCATGGATGACACCATTCGGCCCAAAAGTCGACCAGCACCGGCTGGTCTGACTTGAGAACTTCCTGCTCAAAAGTCGCATCGGTCACATCACTCACTAACTCACTCATCACATCCTCCGGGATCTAGTGCTTTTCTAAACTGCTGCTGAAGCCCCGACACCCACCAGCTTTTGATAGAGCTCTACGTAATGCCGCGCCGACTGGGTCCAGGAAAAATCGGATCGCATTCCATTCAACATCAGGGCCCGCCACAACTTGCTGTCCGAAAAAACGCGGCGCGCTTCTTCAATCTTTTCGAGCAATCGCTCCGCGTCGTACTCATAGAACTTGAAGCCGTTGCCGCTCAAAGTATCAGCATCGAAGTTTTCAATCGTGTCATCCAAACCGCCCGCCGCTCGCACGATGGGGACCGTCCCGTATTTTAGCGAATACATTTGGTTCAGCCCGCACGGTTCGAACCGCGACGGCATCAGAAACATATCCGCGCCGGCTTCGATCTTGTGAGCCAGCTCATTGGAGAAGCCCAGATATACCCCCACCTGCGAGCGTCTGGCGTCTCGAAGCGCCTGAAACGCGCGCTCATAAGCTTCCAGTCCCGACCCGAGCAGCACGAACGCAAAACCCAGTTCCTGGATTTTGTCGGCAACCGCCAGAATCAGATCGAACCCTTTTTGATCGGAGAGCCGCGAAATGCAACCGATTAGCGGGCGATCAAGTTCTTCGGGGAGACCGAACGTAAGCAGAAGATCTCGCTTGCACACCCGCTTCCCGCTCAGATCATCAGCCGAGAAATTCGCGGGGATAAGCTTGTCCGTTTCCGGGTTCCATTCATCGTAGTCAACGCCGTTGAGAATGCCATGCAGGTCATTGCGCCGGGCGCGCAGCAACCCGTCGAATTTCTCGCCGAACTCAGGCGTCTGAATCTCGGCCGCGTAGCGAGGGCTAACGGTGGAGACGGCGTCCGAGAAAACAAGCCCGGCTTTCAACGCGCTAGCTAGCTGGTAGAACTCGAGACCGCCTTCAGAACGATAGATCCAGTCGGGCAATCCGAACTTGGGTAACTCCTCTGGACGGAACAAACCGTGAAACGCGATGTTGTGGATTGTGAAAAGCGTTTTCGTGCCGTTGAATGCCGGATCTTCAGCGTAGACGGTTTTCAGATAAGCGGCTACAAGACCGGTCATCCAGTCGTTCAAATGAATGATATCGATATGCTCGCCCAGCGCCTTTGCCAGCTCGAGGATTGCGCGACTGAAGAAGGCGAACCTCTCCGGATCATCCGCCTCCCCGTATAGTTTTGCGCGCGAGAAGTACTCAGGTGCATCGATAAAGTAAACCGGGACTTCGCCGGAACGATCGACATACACTTCGACACGCTGTTCCCCAAAGTTGAACGGCACTCGAAGCTCCCCGGGAAGACGTTCCCCCATCGCTTCGATCTTATCGACTTTGTATCGGGGCATCACGACCCGAACCGTGTGACCCAGTCGCGAAAGCGCCTTCGGCAGCGCCCCCGCCACGTCTGCAAGCCCGCCAGTCTTTGCGTACGGTACGACCTCCGACGCCGCCAATAGAATATTCAATCGTGCGCTCCCTTTGTCAGGAATCTATGCTTCACTCGAATGAAAAACAGTAGCCGACGGTAAATCAGCTTGTCAAGAAAGGCGCCAATCAGTGGGTCATCGCATAGATAATGACATTGATACCCACCCTGTACGCCGCAAGCCCATACTTGAGCGGATAGCGTGGGTCGTCTATCCACTCCCACGCATCACCGAGATCGCAGTTGCGCGCGATAAAAGCAAATAGCCGGCCTTTTTCGTCCTGAATGCCCATGTAGTGCGGAGTAACACCGCCTTTCTCATGGGTGACACCACGACCCAGCCACGAACCAATGCCCGGCACTTGTATCACCTCTTTAATATCAAAATAACAATGAAAGAGTGAGTGATCGGCCGGCAGGTCCTTTATCTCATACTCTGGGAAAACACGTCTCATCTGATCACGCACGTTTTCCCACTCATAGGTGCCCCAGAAGTCGTCCAGGAAGAGGAAGCCGCCTCTTAGCGAGTATTCGCGTAACCGCTGAGCTTCCGCGTCAGAGAGATCCATGTATCCCGGCTCCACAAAGTAAATGAGCGGATAATTGAAAAGTTGCTCGTCCAGGATGTCGATCTGTTTTGGCTCGGAAGAAATGTTCAGGTTTGTTCCTGCCCAGTCGCGAATCCCGATGATGAAGTGATAATCAGCCTCCGGAAAATCCACAGCCCAGGATCCATCCCGACGGCCGCCGAAAGGAGAGTGGTACATCATCCGGACAAAAGTAAACTCACCGCGCAGGTTTGAGGGCTTTTTCTCAGGCCTACCAGAAAGGGGCCTATCAAAAGTTGGTTGTGCTAAGGACGAAGATATGACGAGTAGCGAGACAATGATGCCTAAACAGACTGCTCTTGGCATACGACGTAAATCTCGATCAAAGATTTCGGACCCGTTAATGCACTATGAATCTGCCATCTAGACCTGATGCGTGCAAGCTGATCGTGTGGATTCTGATCGTGTGGATTCCCAGCAGATCTCGAAATGTTGACTAACGTGACCAGCAGTAGATACGGGCTCTAACGGCTAGTCGTGCGGTCGTTCAACCTTGCGAATTTAACGTTGCGGAGAAGCGGGTTGCTGTATTCGAGTCCGACGACCTTTCCAGCCTTGTCCCGATTGAAGCGCAAGAGCGAGGCGCCGATTTGGAAGGTGTCGCGCGTCACGGGCTTGAATTCGAGCAGGGCGCGGGGTGAATCATTCGCCCGAACCATCAAGCTGTCCTTGCCGGGCGTCGCCTCGAAGACTGCCATTAGCTCATCGCTGTAATAGCGACCGGTAAACGCTCTCAGATCATCGCCAGTGGGCGAATATCCTTCCGCCCGCCGGTATTGAGTCGTTATCCCATCCTTGGTCTTGATCTCGATCTGTTTCGTCGAAAGAAATTGCAATTCGAACTCCGCCCCCGACATAAAGAAAAGCGTGGGACGCTGATTACGAAAACGGTCGTAGGCCAGAGCGACGAGCGGGCCGCCGCCGGCGATGGCCAAATTGTTGTTGTTGACCGTAATCTGCAGCGGTTGACCGGTCTTTTCGTCGAAGAACAGCCCCGCCCTGCCGCTCAGGTCCGCCGGTGCCACGGCCACGGAATTGGTGGCCGAAGTGTTGGCCGATGGTGTGTCAGGGGGCAGAAACAGGTCGAAGACGCGGCTGGCGTAGGCGGACCGAGCGCCGCCGTCTAGATTGCACATGATAGCTACAGAGAGTCCATGTTCGGGAAGATATCCCGCGAGCGCGCTGTACCCGGCCGCACTGCCGCTGTGCCAAACCAGTTTGCCTCCGCGGCCAGGCCGAAGCTCTATGTTCAACCCGCGGGCATAATTAAGTTTCCTGCCGTTGTTCAGTGTTGCCGGTTCCTGCAGCATTTTGGTGACAAACGCCCCCAGGCGGTTATTGGACAACGCAACGTTCCAGGTGACGAGATCGGCCGCTGTCGTGAACAGGCCTCCAGCGCCGCCGCGATCGTTACCGAGGTACATGTCCATTTTCCACGCGCCCGCTTCCTTCTTATAAGCCAGCGCCCGGTTTTTGATAAGGTAGAGCGGGTCTTCAGGGTGCGTCGTCGACTTCATACCCAATGGCTCAAACAAGCGCTTGCGGGCGAATTCGGAGAACGGCATTCCGCTCACGCGGGTGACGATCTCAGGCAGCAGGACGTAGTTGCTGTTCGAGTAGGCCCACTCATCGCCGGGAACGAAATTGGTCTCTCGTTGACGCAGGATCATCGTCATCGCGTCCGGGTCGCCGCCGGCGAGGCTGAGAAGGGTCTGCCAATCGCGAATGCCGCTGGTGTGGGTGAGCAGGTGGTCCACCGTGATCTTGTGGCCGTAATCAGGCAACTGCGGAATGTGTTTGCGGACATCGTCGGCGAGCGAGAGCTTCCCCTCCTCGACCAGGAGCAGGATCGCCGCGGCGACGAACTGCTTTCTTACCGATCCGGCGTCGAAGACCGTGTTCGGGCTGATCGGAACATCGCGCTCGAGGTCGGCCGAGCCGTAAGCACGGTTTATGACTACCTTTCCGTTTTGCGAAGCGGCGACCGCACAGCCGGGCTCGTTGGGCTTGGTCCAGTTGAAGATCTTGTCGATCTCACTGGTCTTGTCCTGCGCGTAAGCCTGTGTGCTCACAAGGATGGTGGTGACCACGAATACTAGAACGAAAGAGTAATTGTTCGTACTGGTGTTTTTCATTTATGTTCGCGTTACAGTGTTTTCTAATCCTCTCTACCAAAGTAACCGCTGTCGAATTCCGTTGGGCAGGGCACGACGTCCGTACGGCTCTATGACGTTTATTTTTCTTCGTGAAACACGAATAGGGCGAGGACAACAAGCGGACTACGCCGGAACCTCTTCAAGATGCACGCGTCCATAGCGCCGGTCACGCTTCTGATAATCGATCAGGGCGCAGAATAGGTCGCGCTCACCGAAGTCGGGCCAAAGCGTGTCAGTCACGTGGATCTCGGCGTAGGCAATCTGCCAGAGCAGGAAATTGCTGATGCGCATTTCGCCGCTGGTCCGGATCAGCAGATCGGGATCAGGGAGCGCACGGGTATATAACGCGCCGCGGATCAGCTCTTCGTCTATGTCATCCGGATGCAAACGGCCCGCTGCGACGTCGCGTGAAAGCTTTCGAACCGCATCGACGATTTCAGTGCGACCGCCGTAGTTGAGCGCGATGTTTAACCGCATTCCGGTGTTTTGAAACGTGGAAAGCTCGGCCTTGCGAATCTGTTCGAGCACCGAGATATGAAGCTCTTCGCTGCGGCCGATCATGCGAAACTGAATGTTGTTCTCCTTGATCGAGCGCAGTTCTTTTCGCAAGTATTCAACCAGCAGATCCATCAACGCGCGAATCTCGAAACGTGGGCGCTTCCAATTCTCGGTGGAGAATGCGTACAAAGTAAGGCACTCGATTCCAAGCCGCGCGCACGTCTCGACGGTCCTTCGAACAGCGTCTGCGCCGGCTCGATGGCCCGCGACCCGTGGTCTATTCCGCTCAGCAGCCCAGCGGCCGTTGCCATCCATTATGATTGCTACGTGTCTGGGTAGTTTCGCCAGGTCCAGGTCGAGCAGCAAATCTTCGTTACTCGTCTTTTCCCCCGGAATGTCAAACCTTCTCATAGCCATAATGCGTTCACCCCTTGATCAGTCAGACTGGCTCTCGCTCTATGATAAAAACCTCGTTCACTGCTCTTAGAACACTAAAGTCATTCGCCTTTGTGGGGGCTTGTAAGGGAAATCGACGTCAGTCTATACCATCCCCTCGAAGAAAGAATGAGTAATCAGTGAGAAAGTTGTGAGAACGCGTCTTTCGGTTTAAGCACCACTAAATTCGTAGTTGCCTCCGAGATTGAACCTGGTTGGGCGCTGCTCAAATCGCGCGGATTTCCAGCGACTTCCTTGTTCGAATTCGATGCGACTCTTGAAGGGTGAGAACCGAAACCTGTCAACACCGCCTCCAGCATTGGCAGGAGCGCCGTAACCCGCTTGGCTCGGATCACCCAGTCCCAGAGCGGCTCGAACTTCTTCCAGCCCCCGGCGTACGACACGTGTCTCAACCGTTCCTTGAGTTGCTGCTTTGCGCCCGCCCCCTTCCAGATCGAACCCCACTTGTAAAACTGTCTGTAGGCTCTCCAGTAGCCTGCTTCCAGCGCTTCGGCCTGCATTCGGGCCGGCTTGAACACTACGTGCCGGGTGTCGAACAGGTCCCAGTCATCGCTGGTCATTCGTCCCTGGGCCTGCATCCGCTGATACAGAGCCGTACCTGGATACGGGGTAAGAATGTGAAATGTGGCGGTCTGGATGCCTTGCTCAATGGCCCAGTCGACGGTGCGATCGAAAACCGTTTGGTCATCATCGTCCATCCCAAAAACAAAACTCCCGTTAATCATCACGCCCTGATCGTGCAGCCGCCGAATCGCCGAACTGTAGTCTCTGTCAAGGTTCTGATATTTGTTCTGCTCCACGAGGTTATTCCGATTCAATGTCTCAAATCCGACGAACAGGCTTCGAAGCCCGCAATCAACCGCCTTTTCGAGCAGACGCGGCGCCAGCACTGAGTTAATCGTGCCTGCCGCTTGCCACAGCCGCTTCATCCCCCTCATACCTTCAAACAGCGCGGCCGCAAATCGGGGGTCCCCAAACAGATGGTCATCCAGAAAGTACAGATGCCTGCCCGGTAGTCGATCAATCTCGGCAAGCGCTTGATCGACTCGTTGGGTATAGAACCCCCGGCCCCCTTCGAAGAACGCAACCTTGTAACAAAAGTCGCAGGTATGCGGGCAGCCTCGCGAAACTACAATCGAGTTAGGTACCAGATATAGATGTCGTTTGATTAGATCACGACGAACCGGGGGTATCCCGTCGAGTGTGCGGGTTGTCGATCGATAGACGCGGCCCGGCCGTCCGTCACGAAAGTCTTTCCAGAACGCTGGCCAGGTGTCCTCACCGGGGCCAAGAAATATCGTGTCAGCGTGAAGCATCGCCTCATCAGGCAAAGAGGTTACGTGCAGCCCGCCTAGCGCAACGTACGAGCCTTTCGCTCGATAGTGATCCGCGATCGCATAAGCTCGTTTTGCCGATGTGATATAAACCTGAATCACGACCAGTTCCGGTTCGTCTTCCAGGGTGAGCTTTTCGACGTGTTCATCCTGGAGTTCCACTGTGATTTCCTCCGGCAAGTAGCCCGCGAGTGTAGCCAGTCCCAGTGGAGGGAACAGCGAGTACTTGATGGGCCGAAAGAAAGGACTCTTCGCTTCGGTCAACGCCGGCAGGATCATTTTGACTTTCATCACACCTCTTTGGTGCTTGAACCTTGGCTGTGAGCGAGCGTGGGTTTGCGATTAAGCGCGCTCGAGGAACACTCTAGCGCTCGAAGTCAGAAGAAAAATGAGCCACAGGTGATTAAGTTGTGAGAAGTTTCAATATGAATCTGAAGATCCAAGAGGCGGTCGGCGAGCGTAAGGTCCAGCTTGATCTAACTCTCGCCTGGTGTATATCGCGGACCTTAGTTCGTCACTCGGTCGTAATTGGGCTGAACAGCCGTTGAGGCTGTGCGCAAAGTGGGCTTGCTAGGTTCCTGGGCTCAGTAGTGCCTAACCTAGGCTACTCCCGACCGGGATTTTGTTGATGAGGCGATGATCTCGTAGAACTCTGGTCTTCGGTCTGCCAGCCGGTCGATCTCATACGCCCCGGGGACATTCACAATCTTGTTTTTGTTTGACTCTTGAAGATCAACATCGATTATCAGCGTTTCTTCGCCCTCCCGAGAAGCCTCGCCAAGCGTGTCGCCGTTGTAGTCGACGACTTTGCTTCTGCCGATAAACTGCCATCCGCGCTCGACGCCGCAGCGATTTGCTGCCGCAAAGTTCAGATGATTCTCGCAAGCTCGCGTATTCACGATGAACTCGGCAGTGCGCCATGCTCCGGTCGGCCAGTTCGTTGGAAGGATAATTAGCTCAGCGCCCAGCAGCTTCAGCGTGCGGGTGGCTTCCGGGAAACTCGCGTCGTAACAGATATTGATTCCTACTCGGCCAAAAGGCAGCTCTAACACTTCGAAGGGCCTATCGCCCGGCGTAAGAAATCGATCAACACCCAGAAAGGGCAGATGCACCTTTCTATAGTTGCCGATGACTCCTCCGCCTCCGGGCCCGCAAAGCATCGCCGAATTGTAGAAGCTGGGGCCGTCCTTTTCGATAAAGCCGATGACCGCGTGTACGCCAGTCTCGCGACATACTTCGGAAAAAAGGTGTGAGGATGGTCCGTCGAGGGGTTCGGCAAACGGCGCCGCCTCCTCGAGCGATTCAAAGCAATAGCCGGTCAGTGCGCATTCTGGAAAAATCACCAGCTCGGCGCCACCTGCCGCCGCTGCGCGCAGCCGCTCAACAATCCGGCGGCGATTAGCTTCAATGTCGCCGAGTGTGACGTCCATCTGCACACACGCAATTCTAGTCTTCGTCATTTCTTTACAATCCCTCACTTCTCAGAGTCTATCGTGGATGGACATACTATCATCCGTCTTCCCCGGTGCTCCAGATTCTTTTGTTAGAGCTAGATCAGCGAAATGGTCCAGAATGGCGAGAGAGTTGAAAGGGTGGTTGGAGCTGCGAAGATGCTGGCGGAGGCGTGTGGGAATCGAACCCACCCAGGCCGCCTCTCGGAGACCCGCAACGGGTTTGAAGCCCGCGAGAACCACCAGGCCCCCTGCGCCTCCCCGCCGAAGAGAAACTAACAAGGGAGGGGAAGCCGCGCAAGGGAATAGGACCAATAGGACCACTAGGACCTATATTTTTTTGGAGGCGACCTTCCTCAGAAACCGTTGCATTTCCACTGGAGCGCGAACGTGAGTTCCTTCGCCGATCTTCTCGAATCCGTCGTGTGCTTCGACCGCAAAAGTGATTGTGTGATTGCCTACTTCTATTACCTCAGCTCGAGTGGTCACTTTCGCTCCGACCGGGGTTGCCGCAAGGTGTTTGACGTTAACCACGACTCCAACCGTGATCCAGCCCTCCGGCAAGTACTCTCTGATTGCCGCCTCCGCGGTTACCTCGAGGTGGTAAATCATGATCGGCGTCCCGTAGACCTCGGGCATATGTTCATGAAAGTGCGCGACCGTCATATCGCGGGTCACGGTAATCTCCTGCGTCGCTGCGGCTCCGGCGGGTATGTTCGCGGTTGCGCTCATTCAATCACCTCTCAGGTTGTTTTCAAACGAAAGAGCCTCATTCTAGCCGGATCGAATTCAAAAGGCCACGTGCCCGCACGCCACACCCCTGTCGCCTCCGTACAACACTGTCTTAAGCCGGTGTTGGACTCGACCACGGGATTCTTTCAGAATTTGAAGGGTTCAAGATTCGGTTTTCCTGGCAC
>Ga0075418_10001636_pt1 | contig 25479 bp, 23 predicted proteins | sample SoiMetdeltSBSDD2_FD_81776 | JGI IMG/M metagenome (GOLD analysis project Ga0075418, IMG submission 81776) | Bulk soil microbial communities from a Populus tree surrounding site in Tennessee, USA - Soil MetaG P. deltoides SBSDD2 | ecosystem: Environmental > Terrestrial > Soil > Tree plantation...
ATCGAAGACCTCCGACGTGGCGGGCGACGGCACCACGACCGCGACGGTGCTGGCGCAGGCGATCGTGCAGGAAGGCATGAAGTACGTGGCCGCCGGCATGAACCCGATGGATCTGAAGCGCGGCATCGACAAGGCCGTCGAGGCCATCGTCGCCGATCTCAAGAGGATCTCCAAGCCCTGCAAGACTACCAAGGAGATCGCCCAGGTGGGATCGATCTCCGCCAATGCCGATGAAAGCATCGGCAAGATCATCGCCGACGCGATGGACAAGGTGGGCAAGGAAGGGGTGATCACGGTCGAGGACGGCAAGAGCCTGAACAACGAGCTCGACGTCGTGGAAGGCATGCAGTTCGACCGCGGCTATCTCTCGCCGTACTTCATGAACAACCCCGACAAGCAGATCGCCGTCCTGGAAGACGCTTACATCCTGTACTACGACAAGAAGGTCTCCGCCATCCGCGATCTCCTGCCGCTGCTCGAGCAGGTGGCCAAGGCCGGCAAGCCGCTGCTGATCGTGGCGGAAGAGGTCGAAGGCGAAGCTCTGGCGACGCTGGTGGTGAACAACATCCGCGGGATCCTGAAGACGTGCGCGGTGAAGGCGCCGGGCTTCGGCGACCGCCGCAAGGCGATGCTGGAGGACATGGCGATCCTCACGGGCGGCACGGTAATCTCGGAGGAGCTGGGCCTCAAGCTCGAGAACGTGACGCTGAAAGACCTGGGCCGGGCCAAGCGCATCGAGGTCGAGAAGGAGAATACGACGTTGATCGACGGCGCCGGCGAGAAGAAGCAGATCGAAGGCCGCCTGAAGGCGATCCGTGCCCAGATCGAGGAAACGACGAGCGACTACGACCGCGAGAAGCTGCAGGAGCGGGTTGCGAAGCTCGCCGGCGGCGTGGCCGTGGTCAAAGTCGGGGCCGCCACCGAAGTCGAGATGAAGGAGAAGAAGGCGCGTGTGGAGGACGCGCTGCACGCGACCCGTGCTGCGGTGGAAGAAGGCATCGTTCCCGGCGGCGGCGTGGCCTATCTCCGCGCCCGCGCGAACATCAAGGTCAAGACGGACAACGACGATCAGGAAGCGGGCGTCAAGATCGTGATGCGGGCCCTCGAGGCGCCGTTGCGCTGGATTGCCCAGAACGGCGGGGTCGAGTCTTCCGTCGTGCTCAACAAGGTGATCGAGGGCAAGGGCAACTTCGGCTACAACGCCCAGGACGATGAGTACGGCGATCTCGTCGACATGGGAGTCGTGGATCCGACCAAGGTGACGCGCACGGCGCTGCAGAACGGGGCGTCGGTCGCCGGCCTGATCCTCACCACCGATGCCATGGTGGCGGAGGCGCCCAAGGAAGAGACGCCGGCGGGCGGACACGCCGGGCATGGGCACGGGATGGGGGAGATGGATTACTAATCGTCCCCGTTCTCCGGCCAGAGAAAGCCCCGCTTTGGCGGGGCTTTTTCTTGTACGCTAGCCGGTGGTCGGTTCTCGCTTCCCGGGGAAATTTGCACCGCTTCAACGGATACAGCGTCTTTGCTGTCGTGTTCATCGCGTGCCTGCTCGTCCAGGGCTGCACGTGGCTGAACTACTGGCCGCTCGACCATGGCATATGGATCGACGGCGTTCGGCGCTACGCGAGCGGCAGAGTCCCCGGCGAGGACCATGTCGTCGACCAGTACCCCGCAACGACGATACTCGTGCCCGCCGGTGCGCTGGCAGCCGCGGGGCTGACCGGCGACCGGGCGCTGCGGATCACGATGGCGTTCCTGATTCGCTCGTCGCGGCGCTGACGGCATCGACCGCGCGACTGCTTCGACCGTCGACACGGTGATGGATATTCGTCGCCTGGCTTCTCGTCTTCCAGCCCTTGTACACGCTTGCTACGCCGCCCTCGGCCCTGCTCGCGCCGCTGGCCGCCCTGTTCGCGCTGCTCATCCTGCTTGCGCGAGAGAAGCGACTATTCGCTGCCGGCGCTCACGCGCCTTGGCGTCTGCGGCGGGGCGATGCTGGCGACGCGCCTCGACCTGTCGGCTGTTTTCGTGGCTGCCGCGACGCTGTATCTTTCGGGCAAGCGACCCGCGGCGCTCTGGGCGCTGCCGCTCTTCGCCGCGGTCTCCGTCTGGCTGCGCCGGAGGCCATCGGGACCGCCCTCGCCGGCGCTTTACATGGCCTATCAGGTCTGGCTTTTCCTGTTCCGGGTGATGTAATTTGAAGCAATCATTGGGGGGAAAATCATGGCGGACGGCGAGCATTCGGTTCAAACGCACTACCGCAGCGCGGGCCTGCTCGATCGCATCCTGGCGGGGCTCAAGGATGCGGGCAAGAGCCCGGACGCACCGACCATCGAGGACTTGGCGCCTGCCGACGAGTTCCACTCGCTCGGGCGGGTGGCTACGAGGGAGCTGGCCGGGCTTGCCGCGTTCGCGCCGGGAACACGCGTGCTCGACGTGGGAAGCGGCCTTGGCGGCCCGGCACGTTTCCTTGCGGCTACCTGTGAATGCGACGTAACCGGCATCGATCTCATGCCGGAGTTCTGCGCCGTGGCAAACGAGCTCTCGCGCCGGACGGGGCTCGCGGAGCGCACGCGATTCCGGCAAGGCGACGCCCTCTCGCTGCCCTTCGACGACGGTGCATTCGATTGCGCGTGGACCATACAGGCGCAGATGAACATCGCGGACAAGCGGCGGTTCTACGGCGAGATCGCGCGCGTTCTGCGCACGGGAGGAAAGTTCGTCTTCCAGGACATCTGCGCCGGCGACGGACGGGCGCTCGATTTCCCCGTCCCGTGGGCGAGCGAGGCGGGGCAGAGCCACCTGATCCCGCCGGAAGCGCTGCGCGCGCTGTTGGTTGCGGTCGGGTTGCGGGAGCACGTGTTCCGGGACGTTACCGCGCCCATATTCGCGTGGCAGCAGGCCAACATTCCGCCGGCCGGGGCGGCTCCTCCGCTCGGGATGCACCTCGTGCTCGGCGAGCGCCACGCCGAGAAGCGCGCCAATTCCAGCCGCGCCCTGCGCGACGGGCGGATCTCGTACATCCAGGGAGTGTTCGTGCGATGACTACGTAGTTGTCCCGCACCCGGCTGTACTCTTCGGCACGTTGCGGATAGAATTGCAGTGCGCGTGCGCCGCGGGACGCACTGGAGGTCACGAGTTACCGGGAGTCTTGCCATCGCTGCACCCAGTTCCGGAGCTGCCGCCGACGCCGGAAAGCTGCTGCTCCGGGTGTCGCTGGGAACGCTGATGCTGTTCCACGGCATCGGGAAAGTGATCGGGGGACCGGCGGGCATCGTGGGCCTCGTCGAAAAGGCGGGCCTGCCCGGTTCCTTCGGCTACCTCGTCTACGCGGGCGAGGTTCTCGCTCCGCTGCTGCTGATAATCGGGTTATGGACACGCGCCGCAGCAGGCGTCGTGGCGATCAACATGGCGGTCGCCGTCTATCTCGTGCACAGGCACGAGTTGTTCACGCTGTCGAAGGCCGGCGGCTGGGCGCTCGAGCTGCAGGGATTTTATTTCTTCACGGCCCTCGCGGTGATGCTGCTGGGAGCGGGCCGGTTCAGTTTCGGCGGGACCGCGGGCCGCCTCAACTAGGATTCAGGATCCAGGAACCAGGATTCAGCAGTCAGGATCGAGGAGTCAGGGGCTAGAGCGTGTTATGGACTTGTACTTTGAGGCGTAATCTGGCACATAGTGGGGATGAAGAGACCCCCACGGAAGCGTGAGCCCTACCCCAGTGATGTAAGCGACGAAGAATGGTCATTTGTAGCCCCGTATTTGGTCCTGAACCGGCTGGACGGCGAGAACCGACGCCACGATCTGCGCGCGGTGTTCAACGCACTGCGCTGGCTGGTCCGCAGCGGGGCATCGTGGCGCATGATGCCGCACGAGTTTCCGCCTTGGCCGGCGGTGTATCAACAGATGCGACGCTGGCTCGATGCCGGCTGCTTCGAGGAGATGGTGCACGACCTGCGAGCGCTGTTGCGCATGCACGCCGGCCGCGCTGCCCAGCCCAGCGCGATGATCCTGGACAGTCGCACGCTGCAATCGACCCCGGAGTCGGGAGCGCGGGCGGGCTACGACGGGGCCAAGCGGCGCAAGGGTTCCAAAGTGCACGCGGCAGTGGATACGCTGGGCCAGCTGCTGGCGCTGCATGTGACCCCGGCCAACGAGCAGGACCGGGCGCAGGTAGAGCAACTCGCGCAGGCAGTGCAGAGCGTCACCGGCCAGAGTGTCACACTCGCCTACGTGGATCAGGGCTATACCGGTGAGACGGCAAAAGAAGACGCCAATGCGCATGGCATCGAACTCGAAGTGGTTAAGCACACCGAGGCCAAGCGTGGATTCGTCTTGTTGCCGCGTCGCTGGGTGGTGGAACGCAGTTTCGCCTGGGCCGCCCGATTCCGGCGCTTGGCCCGCGACTACGAGCGTCTCGCTCAAACGCTCGCGGGGTTCCACTACCTCGCCTTCGCCTGTCTCATGCTTCACAAAATCGTCCACATCGTCGCAAGTGCATAACAGGCTCTAGGCTTTAGAAGCGCAGCAATCAGGATTCTGAATCCCGAATCCCGAATCCCGAATCCTGGGCCCGTCAGGGCTTGCGCTCCGCCGGAGTCGACGTCGCCGGGCCCATGCCCCAGACCTGGATGACGCACTCCTCGTCCTTCGCGCCGTCGTAGTGGATCTGGTTGGCGTAGTGTATGACGTAGCTGCCCGCCGGGACCGGCACGGTCGTGTTCGGATCGAACACAGGGCCGGTGCCCATCCACCACGTCCCGGAAATTACCACGAAGAAGCGGTCGTTCGGATGGAAATGCGGCCGGCTCATGTTACCGGGCAGCCACTTGATGCGGGCGACGTAGGGGCCCGGCTTGCTGGGGTCCCCGTGCAGTATCGCGCCTTCATTGGTCCCGGCCGCATTTCTGCGCCACTGGATGTCGGCCGGAGTCTTGAAATCCGCGACCGTGCGGTCCAGTTCCGCCGGGTAACACGGAGTTGCCGCGACCATCGTGGCGAGGGCAGCGATGGTAAGCATGCCAACCTGTTTTTTCATGATTTTCTCCCTGATGATTGACGATTCTGCTTTAGCCTAAAGTACGTTATTCCCTCGACGCGGCCTCTGACCAGTCATCACGGATATGAGCTACATCATATCGGCCGCTTCGCGCGTCACCGGGGGTGCCGCTGCGACTCGGTGTGCGCAGCAGGGTGCGGGAGCAGCGAGCGGCCCCGGCAAGTGGAAACGCGCGCGACGCAGCGGCTTCACACCCCGTCCCGCACCACCGTTCCGGAGACCGAGGCCGGGGTGTATCCCCACAAACCAGGGCCCCTGCTCCGCCCCTCGACGCACCCCGTCACTTACGCAGAGACGCGGCAACTTCCCTCCGGATCGTGTCTATCACCGCTTCCTCGTAGGCGCGGATGAACTCCACGCTCTTCTCCGACGCGATTCCGCGCCGTTGCATGACCGCGGCGGGCGAGGGCTTGATCCGGTCCACGTGCCGGAAGAACGCCACGGTGCGCGCGAGATCCCCGTGATGCGCGTCCAGCACGCTCTCGAGAAAAGCGTAGTGACGGCTGTAGGTCATGTGGCTCGCGATGATGACGTTGTTCAACGGGCCGTACTTCCACGACATCGACCAACCGGCCTTGGCGAGTATCCAGGCGCGCTCCCGCATGAGGCCGTCCGCCGACACTTCGTTGCGCGCGTGGCGCGCGTACAGCAGCTCGAGCTGATCGTAATAGTCCTTCGTCGCCCGGGTACGCCGGGATTCCAGCTCGGCATGGCGGCGCGTTGCGCGGTCCTCCCGCGCGTTGGCGCCGAACTTCTCGTCGACGAAGACCGCCATCGCCTTGTAGGCAAGGACGTTGCAGAGGGCTTCCTCGATGCCGTACGGCAGGTCGAACTGATCGTGGCAGTCCTCGTGGATCACGACATAGATGAAGCGGTCGAGCCTGGAGGAGACCATGGAGAGCGTGACCGGGGTGCCGATCTCGCCCATTGCTTCCACTCTGCCGAAGTAGATATCGGCGTCCGCGCCGAGGCCGGCGCATTCCTCCTTCGTCTCCGCATCGCGCCAATGGATCGCGGGATCCTCGTAGGAATAGGGAAGAACCAGGCGCGACGCGTAGCCGCAGAACGGGTAGTGGCTCCGCCCCTCCGAGAAAGTAAGGAAGTTTCCCGTGGGGCGGAAGCCGATGCGCTGCTCGAACCCGCGGATGCCTTCGACGAGCGCGCGCCACTCCGCGGGCACCCGGGGATCGAACAGTTCCTGCAGCGGCGCACACGCGGCCGGCAGTAACGCGAGCAGCGTCAGAACCGCGATGCGGCAGGCAAGTCCCCGAATCACTCACCCCCCTTTAGCGATGTCAACGCGCTCGGCTGCGCGGCGGATGACATCGAAGTGCAACGAGTATTGTCGCCGATAGGCAAACCGGATTCACGCAGAAATTCAATGCACTATTGTCCTCCCGCCGACGCGCGTCGTACAGCGGCGACATCCCGCCTGTCCAGCGCACCATCCTCCGCCCGTCAACAGACTGATTTCGTGCGATTTGTTGCATTTGGCACGGATATCGCTGACCGCACTGCTGGCAGGCCGGTCGCGACCCGTCTTCGACTGCGATCGGCCGGCAATGGGAGGATAGATGAAACGAGATTGTCCGGCATTGCTGCAGCCCGCCCCGGAAGCTGCGCCCGCGAAACGGTCTCCCGCGCCGGGACGACAGCTGCCCGTTGTTTCCCTGGTGACGTGCTCGTTTCAGCAGCGACGCTACCTGGAGCAGACGCTGCGCTCGGTCCTCGACCAGCGCTATCCCCGCTTGGAGTACATCGTGATCGACGGCGGCTCGACCGACGGCAGTGTCGCGATCATCCGGCGCTACGAGCACGCGCTGGCCCATTGGGAATCCACGCCCGACCGCGGGCAGACCGATGCGCTGGTGAAGGGGTTCCTGCGCGCAACGGGCGAGATTCACGGCTGGCTGTGCTCCGACGACCTGCTCCTCCCCGGCGCCCTCGAAGCCGTCGCCGAATTCTTCGTTGCCCGGCCGGAGACCATGGCGGTGTATGGCGACGCGCTCTGGATAGACGCCGAAGGCCGCTTTCTGCGCGCCAAGAAGGAAATGGGGTTCAACCGGTTCGTCCTTCTCCACGACCACAATTACATCCCGCAGCCGTCCATGTTCTGGCGCAGCTCGCTGTACGGGGCGGTGAACGGCCTCGATCCCCGTTTCGATCTTGCGATGGACGCGGACCTGTGGGAGCGCTTCTCGGCGGTCGCCAGGATCGAGCACATGCCGCGCTACCTCTCGTGCATGCGCTGGTACGACCAGCAGAAGACGCGGAGCAGGCGCTCCGAGGGCCGGGTCGAGGACCGCGCCATCCGCACGCGCAGCGGCCCGGCGGCGAGCCATGCGCTGGTGGAGCGGCTGCTCTGGGCGGGCGCGCGCTGCGTGCGCGTGGCCGCGAAGGCCCGCGCCGGAGGCTACGGGGCGCGAGCGCCCGCGGCGCATCTGGCGTGGCTCGAGCGGCATGCCGCGGACAAGGCCGCAGGATGAACGTCGTCGGATCGCTGCGCGGGATTCTCGCTCCCGAGAGCCACCCGGAGCTGCGGGCGCTGCCGCTCGGGCGCGGCCGCTGGCAAGTGCTCTTCGGGCGGGATGAGCGGCCGTTGCTGCTGCCGGCTGCCGACTACCACCTGCAGTCGCGGTGCCTGACCTATTTCATCCCGGGTGGAGCCAAGGCCGCTTACGCGCGCGCGCTGCTGGGCGTGAATGCCGCGCTGCCCGGCCTCGGGCTCGTGCCCGAGTTCCGGATCGAAGACGGGCCGCGCGGCTTCCTGTCCCGGCAGATCCCGCTCGGGCGGCCGGTGTATACCGCCGTTCAGATCGGAACGCCCGGCCCGTTCCGCAAGGCAACCGCGCTGCTGGTTTCCGGCGAAGGCGAAGGCTACTTGAACGCCAAGATCGCGATGGTGCCCGGAGCCGACCGTCAGATCAGCCAGGAGGCGGGCTGGCTGCGGGAGCTCGAGGTGCAGCGGGAGCTGGAAAACCAGATTCCCCGCCTGCTCTCGGAGGAAATCGCGCCCAACGGCCGCCGTTGCCTGGTGACGACTCTCGCGGAGGGCTCCACCAGCACGCGGGAATTCACCACCGCTCACCTGGCGTTTCTGGCCGCCCTGGGCCGCGTCGACCGCAACGTGATGAGCTTCGCGACCTCCCCGTGCTGCGAATCTCTCGAATCGAATCTGGTCGCCATCGAGCCGCACCTGATGCCCGGCGAGCGCTCCGTGCTCAAGGCGGCGCTCGCCGATTGCCGGCTGCTCCTCAGGGACTGGATGGGGCCGTTCGTCATAGGGCACGGCGATTTCGTCCCGTGGAATATCCGCGTTCAGAGCGACCGGATCTTCGTCTTCGACTGGGAGTATGCGCGGGCGGGAGCAAACCCGCTCGCCGATGCTTTCAACTTCCGGATAATGCCGCGCGCGTTGAGCCGGCGCGCGCCCGGCGCGGCATTTCTGGGGGACGCGATCCGGCAGGTGCGCAAGGCCGCGGACCTGCTCTATCCCGAATTCACCTGGCGCGCGCGCGCCGTCTCCGGGCTCGGGCTGGCGTACCTGCTGGATGTCCTTCTTCACTACACGGTGGCGAGCAGGAGCCTGGTGCGCACGCACCCCGTCATTGCGAGCTACCTGCGCCTCATAGAAGAGCGTTCCGCATGGATAGGAACCTGATGACCGGCATCTGGTTCGACTGGATGAACGTCAACAACCGCGTTCACGGGTGGGGCTCGAAGGAAAACCCGCTGAGAAAGGGGCTGGACAGCTGGAAATCCGCGTCGGGGCAGGACGCGCATTCCTGGACCGAGACCCTCGAGATACCGGCCGAAATCCGCGAGGCGATACAGGCGAAGAAGACGATTCCCCAGTGGCCGGAAAACAAGCGATGAAAGCGCCGCGCGTGCTGTTCGTGCACAACCGCTACCGCCTGCCGGGCGGCGAGGATGCCGTCGTGGACGCCGAAATCGAGCTCTTGAAGAACCGCGGACACGAGGTGGAGATCTATATCCGCGACAACCACGAGCTGGAAGGGATGCGGCCTTTCGACGCGCTCGCGCAGACGGTGTGGTCGCGCCGGAGCTGGCGGGACGTCCAGTGGCTGATCGGCGCTTTTCGCCCCGACGTGATACACGTCCACAACACGTTCGCGCGCGTGTCGTCCTCGATCTACTGGGCCGCCGCGCGCGCTGGCGTGCCGGTCGTGCAGACGCTGCACAATTTCCGACTCATGTGCGTGCAGGCGATGTTTCTCCAGAACGACAACGTGTGCGAGGACTGCCTGGGACGGGTCCCGTGGCGCGGCGTGGTGCGCAAGTGCTACCGCGGCTCGCACCTGGAGTCCGCGGCGCTCGCCGCCACGCTCGGCGTGCACCGCGCGCTGGGCACCTTCCGGGACAAGGTGACGCGCTACATCGCGCTCACCGAGTTCTGCCGCAGAAAGTTCATCGAGGGGGGGCTGCCTGCCTCGCGGGTGACGGTGAAACCGAATTTCGCGGACATCGCGCATCCGGGCGACGGTCCGCGGAGCGGCGGCCTGTACGTGGGGAGGCTCTCCTCCGAAAAAGGCATGGCGACGCTGATGGCCGCGCTGGAGCTGCTGCCGGGGATCGTGCTGGACGTGATCGGCGACGGTCCGGAAGCCGCCAGGGTCAGGGACCATCCCGGGTTGAAGCTCCAGGGCTGGCTCTCGCACGAGGAGATCTACGCCAGGATGCGCGGCGCCAGCTATCTCGTCATGCCGAGCATCTGGTACGAGAACTTTCCCCGTACGCTGATCGAAGCCTTCGGCAACGGCCTGCCGATCATCGCGAGCCATCGTGGCTCGCTGCTGGAACTGGTGGACCACGGGTGCACCGGGCTCCTGTTCCGGCCCGGCTCCGCCGAGGATCTCGCGCAGCACATCGGGTGGGCCGAAACGCACTCCGGCGCCATGCGCCTCATGGGGACGAACGCGCGCAGGAAGTACGAGGACGAGTTCACGCCCGACAGGAATTACGAGCGGATGATGGCGATCTACCGCGATGCGATCGCCGCCGCGAAGCCCGCGACGAAACCCCCGGCGAAAATGAGGGCCGCGTAACCATGGCGCCCAGCGAAGGCAGGACCGGGGCGAGCGTGCTCGGATCGCACATCGACGCGGTCGATTGGGGGGCGTGCCTCGACCGCATCTTCGACTGGGCCAGGGCGGGCGAATCGCGCTACGTGTGCCTCTGCAACGCCCACTCCGTCGTCACTGCTCGCCGCGACCCGGCGTTTGCGCGCGTCCTTGGCGCCGCCGACCTTGCCGTGCCCGACGGAGCGCCCGTCGCGTGGTGCCTGCGCCGGCTCGGCTTTCCGCGCCAGCGGCGCATCGCCGGCCCGGACCTCATGTGGAAAACCTGCGCGCGCGCGGCCGCCGAGGACGTCCCGGTTTTCCTGTGCGGCGGCACGGCGGCGACGCTGGAGCGCCTGGCGGCGCGCCTCGAGCGCGAGTTTCCGCGCTTGAAGCTTGCCGGCAGCCTTTCTCCGCCCTTCCGCAAGCTTACGGGAGACGACCACGCCGCAATCGTGCGGGCGGTCGAGCGCTCGGGCGCGCGTATCGTTTTCGTCGGGTTGGGCTGTCCTTCGCAGGAGGAGTGGATGGCAGCGCGCCGCGGCGCGCTGCCTGCGGTGATGATCGGCGTCGGCGCGGCATTCGACTTTCACGCGGGCGCCGTCCGGCGCGCGCCGCGCTGGATGCGCGAGGCAGGACTCGAGTGGCTGCACCGCCTGCTCGCGGAGCCGCGGCGCCTGTGGCGGCGTTACCTCGTCACCAACGCGCTGTTCCTCACCTACCTGCTCGGCGACTCGATGGCGGGCGATCGGCGTCGGAGTGTCGAGCGGTGAGGCTCGACGCTATCGTCGGGCACGCCTGGAGCTGGGAGAGAAAGCGCAAAACGGCGGCGGTGCCGATCGTCGCCGGCTGAGGGCGCTCAGAAGCGGATCCTGGCGTTCGCCATCCAGGAGGTGTAGTCGTAGTCTTTGCCGACAACGTTCGAATCCCGGTCGCCGCGCTCGACGGACCCCACGAGCTCGATGAAGCGCCGCGGCGTCCACCCGGCCGACAACCGGATACCTTTGAAAGTATCCTCGCGCTCCGGGGCGCCGGTAACGACGAAGCCGGGATCGCCTTGGTAGTTGCGTTTGTCGTAGAGCAGCCGCGCCTGGAGGACGATCTTGTCGGTCGGCGCCCATGCCGGACCGAAGCTTGCGCCGCGGCTCACGACATAGCTCGCCTGCACGTCTTCGTACGAATGCACTTCCCGCCATACCGCGAAATTGAGCAGCGTCTTGGCCGCGACGAACCAGTCGTACGCGAGCCGGCCCGTCCAACCGCCGAAATCCCGCTGCGGCACCTGCTCGTGCTCGCGGCTCGTATAGCCCACGCGCGCATCGAACGTGGATTTGCCCGTTACCACCCAATGCGCGACCAGGCTCGTTTCGTATTCCTTGAACTGGTTGTCGACGGTTACGACGGGCCCGACCGGCTGCTGGTTGGGGAAGTTGCCCCTGGTGTACTTGAACTGGCCGCCGACGGAATTCTCGGCCGGCGTCATGTAGTCGAACCCGATGGTGCCGGAGCCGGTGCGATTGTCGAGCGTGGCGCGCGTGGGCTCGCTGTGGTTGTGGTGCCAGAAGTCGAGAGCGCCCCGCACCCTCCAGCGCGCGTCCAGGCGATAGCCGGCGCTGCCGTAGACGTAGTCCGAGGTAATCATGTCCCTGATCGGCGCCTGGATGTCCGCCAGGCTCGACAGGCGGTGGTCCCGCTGGTAGCCGAGATCGCCGCTCCACTCGGGAGCGGCCACCCACTTCCAGCCGGCGCCGAGACGATACGCGGTATGGTCCAGGACATCGAAGCGGTCGAAGTCGCGCCGCTCGACACGCGCGTTCAACTGAACCTTTTGCCGGCTGATCGGCAGGTCGGCGTCCACGCCTGCCCCGTAACGGAAAATAGTGTCGGACTTGCTGCTCGAGCCGATCGTCGTGGCGGGGTTCGTGCTGTCCGAAAGCCGGAAGGGATTGCTGTCGTGGAGCAGGCCGGAGAAAACCGAAAACCGCACCGTCCTGCCGTCGGCTTCCTCGGCCGGGTATGCGGGGAAAATCCCCCGTTCCGGCCAGAGCATTTCATCCACGGCCTGGAAAGCGCTCGAGACAGAGGGCGAGCAGCACGCCGCAATGCCCACGAAGAGAATCATCTGCCGCACCTGCTGTTTCATCAGGTTCTTTCCTTCTTCTTGTGCCATGGACCCGCGTCGCAGATGCTCCGGCAACCATGCTTGCGTGCCGCAATCGACACACAATCATAAGCCGACTGAGATACCTGTCGCAAATTACTGAGTTTTATAGCAATACTTCCTGCTACACCGTGTCACTTTTCTGCGACAAAAAAACCGCATAAAGATCAGGAAGGTCGCGGCTACTGCCCCACGAACGTTGCCCGACAGCGACTTTTCCATCTGATGCTGCAGGGCACCAAGGTCCACCCGAGAAAGCGTCTCGCAGCGCATGATCGAGGCCGTGTAGCCGACACAGAACCCCCAAATCTCTGCGTGTCACGCAACTATAAAGCCTCGACGGGAAGTTGCGCCCCAGACTTTCCCCGGGATGGTGACTCTTCATTCCGGGCTTTCCCCGGATGGTGACTGTTCATTCGCGTGATGCCCGATCGGGTGTTGCGCGCGACAGCCCGAAACCCTGTCGTCTCGTGCAGACGAAAGCGGACCGGGCAAAAAGGCAGCTCCGGCTCTAAGCAGTTGACGATCCACATGTATCCCATCGCTGGTACAGCTGTTGCTCAGGGAGGGGAGGTCGCCCCCCCAACGCATCACGGTACCGGAAAAGATGAGCGCATTGTCCGCGGAATTTGAGCGAGCCGGTACCGAGCTGCCACTCGTGGCGCTGGTGCGATTCCTGCTGGCTCCCACGGTTTGCGTCGCGGTGTTGATGCTGTGCCTGCTCGCATACGGCGAGCCCTATTCGTGGCGCTACACGGTGCTGGGGATCGTCGTATTCGCCGTGGCGGGCCGCATCTTCGGCGAATTGCCGCTGGCGAACGGCGGCACGTTCCTCCTGCCGAGCCGCGGGGTGATCGCGGACTGGGCCGCCGTGGTCGCCGTGCTCCTCTTCCTCGGTTTCGTCACCAAGTTCTCCGAGCTCTACTCGCGCCGGTTGATGCTCACCTGGTTCGTCGTCACGCCGTTCGTGCTGCACGGCGCCCAGGAGGCTGCACGCCGCCTGCTGCACTCGCTCGTCGGCGCCGGTGACGCAGCCCGCAGCAAGGTGATCGTCGGCGCGGACGACCCGGCCTGCGAGCTGGCGCAGCAGATCAACGCGGATCCGTGCCGCGGCGTGGTGCGGGGCTATTTCGACGATCGCTACCACGACCGCCTGTCGGGCGTGAAGCCCGACGACATTCTCGGCGGCATCGCGGACGTCGCCTCCTATGTGAAGCAGCACGCGGTGCAGGTCGTGTACATCACGCTGCCCATGTCGCGCGATCCGCGAATCGTGGCGCTCCTCGACGCGCTGCGCGACACCACCGCCTCCGTCTATTTGGTTCCCCGCACGCCCGGGTTCGATTTGATACAGGCGCGAGTCGATCGCGTCGGCGAGATCCCCGTGATCGCGCTCTGCGAGACGCCGTTCTTCGGCATCAACGGCGCCCTGAAGCGCGCTTCCGACATCGCGCTGGCGACGGCGATCCTGGTTTTCATCTGGCCGGTGATGCTGGCCATCGCGCTCGGCGTGAAGCACAGCTCGCCGGGGCCGGTCCTCTTCAGGCAGCGGCGCTACGGCCTCGACGGCAAGGAGATCCTGACGCTCAAGTTCCGCACCATGACGGTGTGCGAGGACGGCGAGCACATCACGCAGGTGAAACCGGGCGACGCGCGCGTCACGGCGTTCGGCGCCTTCCTCAGGCGGACCTCGCTCGACGAGCTGCCGCAGTTTTTCAACGTGCTCGCCGGCAGCATGAGCATCGTGGGGCCGCGGCCGCACGCCGTCGCCCACAACGAGCAGTACCGGCGCCTCATCGGCGGCTACATGCTGCGCCACAAGGTGCGGCCCGGGATCACCGGCTGGGCGCAGGTATGCGGGCTGCGCGGCGAGACCGAAACGGTGAGCAAGATGGAGCAGCGCGTCCGCCACGACCTGGAGTACCTGAAGAACTGGTCGCTCTCGCTCGATCTGTGGATTATGTTCAGGACCGTTTTCGTGGTTCTGCGCCGTCGCAACGCCTGCTAGGACTCACGGTTTTCCGAAGGAGGAGGTGCCATCATGATCGCACGCATCATTGCATTCGTAAGCGCATTGGTTCTGGGGAGCCTGCTGGCGGCCTGCGCGCAAGCGCCCCGGGGGCCCGCCGCGTCGACGGTCCCGCCCGCTGACAAGCCGCTTGCCGTGACTCCCGCGCTCGTGGAGCCGAAGCCGGCCGCCGCCGCCGACTACCGCCTCGGGCCCGGCGACGTGGTGAAAATCTCGGTCTACAACAATCCCGATCTTTCTATCGAGACGGAGCTCTCGCAAAAGGGGAGCATCAGTTTTCCCCTGGTCGGAGAGGTGCCGCTCGGCGGCCTCACCCGCGCAGCCGCCGAGCAGGCGATCGCGCAGCGCCTCGACTCCGGGGGCTTCGTCCCCAAGCCTCACGTCAATCTTCTCGTCACGCTCTACCGCAGCCAGCAGATCTCCGTGCTGGGCGAAGTCAACAAGCCGGGCAAGTACGCGATCAGCCAGGCTGTCGGCGTGACCGACGTGCTGGCGATGGCCGGAGGCATCACGGCCAAGGGCTCGCAGTTGATCACCGTGACCCGGAAAACGCAGGACGGCCGCCCCGAGCAGCGTCAGATCGACGTGTCGAAGCTGCTCGCGGGTGCTGGCGATGCGGGCGACCTGCGGCTCGGCAACGACGACATCATCTTCGTGCCGCCGGCGGCGGTGTTCTATATCTATGGCGAGGTGCGGCAGCCCGGCGCGTATCCTCTGGCGTCGGACATGACCGTGAGCCAGGCCCTGTCGATCGGCGGCGGCCTCACCGTTCGCGGCACCCAGCGCGGGATCCGGGTGGACCGCAAAGCCGAGGACGGGCGCGTGAATACCTTGACCGCGCAGCTGAACGACAGGCTGCAGGCGAACGACGTGGTGAAGGTCCCCGAGAGCCTGTTCTAAAGACACCGCAAGGACGAGAAGGAGGCCACGCATGAGCTTCGGACAGTTCCTGCAAATACTGCGGGCGCGGGTGGTCCTCATTCTCGGGGTGGCGGCGGCGACGCTCGCGCTCGGCATCGTGCTGTCGCTGGTGTTGCCCAAGCGCTACGACGCGACGGCGAGCGTGATGGTGGATCCCCGATCGGCGGACGTTCTTGCCACGACCAGCCCCATGCAGGCCGGATCCGAGAAGATCGACAACGCGATCTCGACCAATATCGACATACTGGCGAGTCCCGCGGTCGCCCTCAAGGCGGTCGAAACCCTGAGGCTCGAGGAGAATCCCCGGGCGCGCGAGCTGCTGATCGGAGGAGGTCCGATCGGTGAGTTCCGCGATCAGGTGAGCCGCGTGATCGCATGGCTGCTGCCGGACGACGAGGCCGACGACGCGCCGCGCTCGTTGAAGGAGTGGATGGCCGATCGCCTGCGCGGCAACACGCGAATGAGCGCGAACCGCGACAGCCGGATCATCCGCGTCACGTACTCCTCGCCCGAGGCGCAATTCTCCGCCGACGTGGCCAACGCGCTGGTCAACGCGTACCGCGCGACGCTGCTACAGCTCCAGGTCGAGCCCGCGAAGGAAAACACGCAGTGGCTCGACCAGCAGACCAGGGAGCTGAAGCAAACCCTGGAGGAGGCCGAGACGAAGCTGGCGAAGTTTCAGCAGCAGAAGGGTATCGTGGCCACGGACGAGCGCATGGACGTCGAGACCGCCCGCTTGGCGGACCTGTCGGGGCAGCTGGCGTTGGCGCAGTCGCTTTCTTATGAAAGCCAGGCGAAGCAGCGGCAACTGCGCGATTACCTGAAGGGTGGTGGCGGCGAGGCGCCGGCGGAGGTGTCGACGAGCCCGGTGGTGCAGCAGTTGAAGTCGAGCATCGCCGAGCGCGAGGCGAAGCTGGCGGAGATGTCGAAGCGCGTCGGTCCCAATCATCCGCAGTATGTCGCCTTCTCCAGCGAGCTCGAGAAGCTGCGCGGCGACCTGGGCACCGAGATGAAAGCCGCGGCGCAGAGCCACCTGACGAGCCAGACCGTCAATCCGCAGCGCGAAGGCGCGCTGGCCGGCGCCTTGAACGCGCAGCGCGGCCGGGTGCTCGGCATGAAGCAGGACCGCAACGAGCTGGCGACGTTGATGCGCGACGTGGACACCGCGCAGAAGTCGTACCTGGCGGCCGCCCAGCGCATGAGCCAGACGCGCATGGAAAGCCGGCTTTCCAATACCAACGGGGCCATCGTCGATGCCGCTGCGATGCCGCGGCGGCCGGCGTTCCCCAACGTCCCGCTGCTGTTCGTGCTGGCCCTCGGGGTTGGCGTCGTGGCCGGCATCGGTCTCGCGCTGGTGTTCGAAACCGTCAACCGGCTGGTGCGCTCGGAGCTCGATCTGGTCGAGTCTCTCGGCATGCCCGTGCTGGCGGTACTGGGGCCGCAAAGCGCCCGCAAGCGCTTCCGCCGTCTGCCGGCCGCGCCGCCCGTTCAGGCATTGCCGGGAATGAAGGAGCATGCGACATGAATCGACCCGCTTGTGAATTCGTGGATGCGCCCCGGCTCGAGCCCGTGGCGGGAGCGACGGAAGACCGCACTATCGGCCGGATCCTCGTGGACCTGGGCACGTTGAAGCAGGACGATGTCGGCCGGATCTTCGCGCTGCACCGCGAGAAAGGCTTGCGCTTCGGAGAGGCCGCACGCCGGTTGAGGCTGGTCAAGGACGAGGACGTGCAGCGCGCCCTGTCCGTCCAGTTCAACTATCCATACGTCAACCGCAAACAGGCGGCCCTGGGACCGGAGCTCGTCGTCGCTCACGACCCGTTCTCCGCCCAGGCGGAAGCCTTTCGCGACGTGCGCACCCAGCTGCTGCTGCAGTGGATCGGCCCGGAGCACAAGGTGCTGGCCATCGTCAGCCCGGGCCCGCGCGAAGGACGGAGCTACGTCGCGGCGAACCTCGCCGTGGCGTTCGCCCAGCTCGGTGAGCAAACGCTGCTGATAGACGCCGACCTGCGCTCGCCGCGGCAGCACCGGGTGTTCGGATTGTCCGGTCCCCTCGGTATCGCGCACGCGCTCACGGGCCGCGTTGGCATAGATGCGGCCGAGCGCGTTTCCTACTTCGACACCCTCGCGGTGCTCTCCGCGGGCGCCGCGCCGCCCAATCCGCTGGAGCTCCTCTCCCGCCCCGAGTTTCCGCGCCTGGTCGGCGAAGCGCGCCGCCATTTCACTGCCATCGTCATCGACACGCCTTCGGGGGAGCGTGGCTCGGATGTGAAGGCGGTCGCGGCGCGGGCCGACGGCGTGCTCATGGTCGCGCGCAAGGACCGCACGCGCATGGCGGAACTCGAGTCCCTGCGACAGTCGCTCGCCAACTGCGGGGCGCCCGTGATCGGCGCCATCGTCAACGCCTTTTGAACGGACGGACGTCATCATCATGCGCAAGAAGGCGCTCATCACGGGCGTGACCGGACAGGACGGGGCCTACCTCGCGGAGTTTCTGCTCGAGAAGGACTACGAGGTGCACGGCATCAAGCGCCGCGCCTCGCTCTTCAACACCGGGCGCATCGACCATCTGTACGAGCCCCCGGAGCGGAAATCGCGGCGCTTCATCCTCCACTACGGCGATCTCACGGACACGAGCAGCCTCGTGCGCGCGATCCAGGTCGTCCAGCCGGACGAAATCTACAACCTGGCCGCGCAGAGCCACGTCGCGGTGTCGTTCGAGGAGCCCGAGTACACGGCGAACTCGGACGGGCTCGGCGCGCTGCGCATCCTGGAGGCGATACGCATTCTCGGCATGGAGCGCAGGACGCGCTATTACCAGGCTTCCACCTCCGAGCTGTTCGGCAAGGTGCGCGAGACCCCGCAGCGCGAGACGACTCCCTTCTATCCCCGGAGCCCGTACGCGGTGGCCAAGCTCTACGCCTACTGGATCACGATCAACTACCGCGAGGCGTACGGTCTGTATGCGTGCAACGGCATACTGTTCAACCACGAGTCGCCGAAGCGCGGCGAGACCTTCGTCACGCGCAAGGTGACGCGGGCGCTGGCGCGCATCAGCCTCGGCCTGCAGGAGTGCCTGTACCTCGGCAACCTGGACGCGCGGCGCGACTGGGGGCACGCGCGCGACTACGTGCAGATGCAATGGCTCATGCTGCAGCAGGACGAGCCGGAGGACTACGTCATCGCGACCGGCGAGCAGTACTCGGTGCGCGAGTTCGTGGACGCCGCGGCTGCTGAGCTCGGCGTGACGATCAGCTGGGAAGGCGAGGGCGTGGACGAGGTGGGCGTCGTGGCGGCGGCCGGGGAGAGCTCCCCCGGGATGTCCGCCGGCCAGACCATCGTTCGCGTCGATCCCCGCTACTACCGCCCGACAGAAGTCGAAACGCTGCTCGGCGACCCGGAGAAGGCGCGCCGCCAGCTCGGCTGGCGCCCGCGCACGTCCTTCAAGGAGCTCGTCGCCGAGATGATGCTCGAGGATTACGCCGCGGCCCGGCGCGATACGCTGGTGAGGGAGCATGGCTACCCCGTGCTCGAAGCCCATGAGTGACGCAGTCCGCCCGCAGGATCGCATCTACGTCGCCGGGCATCGCGGGATGGTGGGCTCGGCCATCGTGCGGCGCCTGCGCGCGGCAGGTTACCGGGAGGTCGTCACCCGCACCCGCCAGGAACTCGACCTGACCGACCAGGCTGCCGTCCGACGCTTCATGGTGGATTGCGAGCCCGAGTACGTCTTCCTTGCGGCCGCGAAGGTGGGGGGCATCCTCGCCAACAATACTTATCGCGGCGATTTCATCTACGAGAACCTCGCGATCCAGGCGAACGTCATCCACGCCGCGCTGGAGGCGGGCGTGGACCACCTGCTGTTCCTGGGATCGAGCTGCGTCTACCCGCGGGATTGCCCGCAGCCGATCAAGGAGGAGTACCTGCTGACGGGCCCCTTCGAGCCCACGAACGAGCCGTACGCCGTGGCGAAGGTCGCCGGGCTGAAGCTGTGCGAGGCGTACAACGCGCAGTACGGCACGCGCTACGGCTCCGTCATGCCGACCAATCTCTACGGCCCGCACGACAATTTCGATCTTGCCACCAGTCACGCGCTGCCTGCGCTGCTCCGCAAGGCCCATACCGCTCGCGAGGCGGGCGACTCCGTGCTGGAGGTATGGGGCTCGGGGCAGCCGCGCCGCGACTTCCTCTACGTCGACGACCTGGCCGACGCGTGCGTCCTGCTCATGGAGCGCGGGGCGGCGGAAGGGCTCTACAACGTCGGCACGGGCGCCGACCTCACCGTGCGTGAGATCGCGGAAACCGTGATGCGGGTCGTCGGCTTGCGTGGCCGGATCACTTTCGACGCCGGCAAGCCGGATGGCATGCCGCGCAAGGCGCTCGACATCTCGCGCGTCCGGGCGCTGGGATGGGAGCCGCGCCATACCCTGGAAGAGGGGATCCGGCTCACCTATGACTGGTGCCTGGCCCACGATGTCTTCAACGCCGCTGCCGTGGAGCAGGTGTGACGCCCGACTACTTGAGCGGCCCCTGCAGCCCGACACGCGCAGGCAGCGGTCTACGCCCGCCTGGGCCTGCTGGCTCCTGAGGAAGCGAGGCTCGCCGCATGCATACCAACGGGCGCGATGACGTAGCGCGGGCGCTGTTCGAGTTTCTCGAGCGCGACGGGCTGGCTTACTGCGTGCTGGGGGACGCGCGCGACTATCCGGCCTCGATCCGGAGCGATCTCGACATCGCCGTGCGCCACGAGAGCTTCCGCGAAGTCCCGGAGACGATCGCGCGCTTCTGCCGCGAGCGCGACGTACGCCTCGTGCAGCTGATACGGCACGAGCATACGGCCGTGTACTTCGTTCTCTCCTGGGCTGCAGAGTCGGGTGCGGCCCGATTTCTCGCGGTGGACGTGTGCAGCCATTACCTGCGTCACGGACGGCTTCTCCTGGCGGCGGACGAGCTGCTCGAGGAGCGCGAGCCCGCCCGCTCCGCATGCGGCGCCGTTTATTGCGTGCCGCCGGCCCACGTGGCTTTCATCTACTACCTGGTCAAGAAGGTGGACAAGGGGGAGCTCGACGACGTCCACGGCGATTACCTTTCGGCGCAGTGGCATGCCGACCCGGCGCGCGCGTGGCGGCACGTCCGCCGGTTCTGGGAGCGCACGGAGGACGCCGAGTCGATAGCGTTGGCGGCGGGCAACAACGACTGGTCGGCGGTGCGCGCCGCCATGCCGCGCCTGCGGCGGGCTCTGCGCCGTGCGGCGCCGCGCACGCTCGCTGGCCTGTTCGGGGAACTGCGCCGCCACATCGCCCGCGTGTTGCGTCCTACCGGGCTTACGCTCGCAGTGCTCGGCCCCGACGGCAGCGGGAAGAGCGTGGTCATCGAACGCCTGCTCACCGATCTCGTCCCCGCGTTCCGCGGCACGGCGCGCCTGCACCTGCGCCCTTCGCTGCTCGGCCGCCCGCGGGCGGGTGTGCCGGTCACCGACCCGCATGCGAAGCCGCCGCGTGGCGTGGTGCTCTCGCTCGCAAAGCTCGCGTGGCTCCTCCTTGACTACACGGCGGGATATGCCTTTCGGGTGCGGCCGCTGACGGTCTGCTCCACGCTGGTCGCTTTCGACCGCTACTACCAGGACCTCCTGATCGATCCGCTGCGGTTCCGTTACGGCGGGCCGATGGCGCTTGCGCGCCGCGCGTCGCGGCTCGTTCCCGGGCCGGACCTGTGGGTCCTGCTCGACGCTCCGCCGGAGGTGCTGCAGGCGAGGAAGCCGGAAATGCCGGCGGCGGAATCCGCGCGCCAGCGCAGGGACTACCTGCGCCTCGTCGAGCGCTTTCCGGACGCGGCCATCGTGGATGCGTCGCGCCCGCTCGACGACGTAGCGGCCGACGCCGAAAAGGCGGTGCTGGATCTGATGGAGCAGCGCCTCGAGGCGCGTCACCCCGAGCTGCGCGGGTACGAGAATCCGCTCTCCGCGCGTCTCCTGCTGTTCTTCTGCCGCCACCGCGTGCCGGTGCTGAGCAAGCTGTTCCGCATCGCGTTCAACAGCGACATCTATTGCCACATGCGCTCGCCGATCCGGATCCCACACCCCTACGGCATCGTCATCCATTCGCGCGCCGTTATCGGCAGACGCGTCACCGTCCTGCAGCAGGTGACCATCGGCGGGAAGGACCCCGGGCAGAATCTCGCGCCAGTGATCGAGGACGACGTGTACATCGGCGCCGGCGCGAAGGTCCTCGGAGGAATACGCGTCGGAAGAGGCGCGGTGATCGGCGCCAACGCGGTTGTTACCCGCGATGTGTCCGCCGGCTGCACGGTCGTCGGAGTCAACCGCCTCGTGCGCCGACGTGACGTGGACGGCGCCGGCGACGACCCGAAGGCGGCCGATGATGCGACGCCGGCCCGCTTGCGGCTGACCGCCTGACCAACCGCGTGAAGATATGACGACATTCGCCACGCAAGCGGCAACGCAAACAGGGCGCCTTCAGCGCCGCGCCGAATCCAGGTCGATGACCTTGTCCGCCACCGCCGGCCGCGCGCCGCGCTCTCTGATGAGGCGCGCCGGAGCGCCCGCGACGATGGCCCGGGCGGGCACATCCCGCGTTACGACGCTGCCGGCGCCGATGACCGCCCCGTCGCCGATGCGGACGCCGGGTAGGACGATTACGCGCGTTCCCAGCCACACGTCGTTTCCGATCACGATCGGGCGCCGCGGCAGCGCGCCCTGCTGATTGATGGGCCGTGACAGATCATCGAAAGCATGGGAAGCCGACATCAACACGACATCAGGGCCCATCACGACGTCGTTCCCGATCGTGACGTCGTGATCGAGGCGCGCGTTATGGCCGATCTGGGCATTGTGCCCGAGGCGAACCTCGCTCCCGTCGCCGAAGTAGGCGCCGTGCTTGATGAGCACGTTGTCGCCGCAGAACCGGAAAATCCGCTTGACCAGCTTGCGGCGCAGCCAGTATCCGAGGCGCCAACCCGGCACCGGCTGGGTCGGGAGGAAACGGGCGATTCCGTAGTAGGCCAGGAGGCACAGCTTGCGCATCATGAGACAGGGCCGTCAGGGCAGGGGCCAGCCCGTTCGACCGCGTCCGCGGCCAGGGATTCCTGGCCTGTTCCCTTACTTCAATATCCGGAAGAGGTTGTTGAAGTCGTCGGTCCAGACCCGCATTCCCGGGATGTCCTCTATCTCGTCGCGGCCCTCGGCGATCTCCGTTCGCCCGAGGATCGTGGTGTTGCGGGGGACCGCGGTAATAACGCCTGTGGCGGCTGCCGCGTTGACGCGGATTCAGCGCGCCGTCAGCTCGACCAGAACGACGTCTGCGGTCACGCCGCCACTCTCTCCGCCGTTTCCTCGTCCCCGCTCCAGTTGCGAGCGGAGCGCTCGCAGCAGCACCGGAAACCGCCGCACCATGTCGCGCAGGAGCGTCGTTGCGCGGACTCTGCGGTGCGGACCGTATTGCAGGAGACGGAACGTCATCAAGGCCTGTTTCAACACCGCGGACGGGGGGAAAAAGCAACGCATCTTCAGGCCGAGCATGGCGGCGAGCCGCCGATAGGACTCCGCGTTCCAGCGCGTCAGGTGATGCGGCGGGTGATTGAGCACGTCGAACCAGTCGGATTCGAACGACATGGGGGAGTAGGGCGTGCTCACAAACACCCTTCCGTCCGGCGCCGCCAGTGCGGCGAGCGCCCGGACGAATTCGACCGGAGCATCGACGTGCTCGAGGCAGTGGAAGGACGTCACTGCCGAAAATTCCGACGGCCGCACGAAGCGCGCTTCGAGCGCGTCCTCGATCGTGCCGCAGAATGCTTGGAATCCCCGCTGGCGGCACGCTGCGACGCCCGGCTCGTTGAGATCGAGGCCGTAGCGCAGGTCGGCCGGAAGGAAGTCGAGCTTCGCGAGGAAGTTGCCCTTGCCGCAACCCACGTCGAGGACCTTCGTTCGTTCCGTCCCGGCGTCGCGTGCTTCGACGAGGCGCCGGACTTCCCCGTACTCCCAGCGGGCCTCGGGGTAGTAGCTGGCGAAGCTGCTGAGCCATTCGTACAGCGCGACGTTCCCCGCCAGCATCGGCCACGCGAACTCCAGGCCCGTTTCCCGGCAGCGCCACAGCGAGTAATCGCCCTCGACCGCGCCGTCCGGAGGACGGGCGCCGTGGTACGACTCGAGCTGATCGAGCAGGAACGTCCTGGAGAGATCGCGGACTTTCTCCGGTGGCAGACCGCTCAAGGGAGATTCCACGCGGACCAGCCGGCCGTCGGGTGCCATTTTTTACCGACCCCCATTTCGCGCGCGAGTTCCACCAGCGGGCAACCCATCGGCGGCAGCCCATGATGGAGCGCGTGAAACGATTGCTGGCGCGCGGGCATCACCTGCAATGGGTGCTTGGCGACCAGGCGGTGGTGAGCGGCTGCAACCTGGCGATCGCAATCCTGCTCGCGCGCGCGCTCGGACCCTCCGGTTTCGGGATCTATGCGCTCATCACCGTGGCGCAGCAGTATTTCGTGAGCATCAGCGTATCGATGGTCGGCAACCCGCTCGTTACCGCGGCGCCGCACGCGCGCGATGCCGGCGAGGAGCGCCGCATGATCGAAAGCGGCTTTGCCGCGCAACTGGTCCTGGGCGCGGGCCTGGCTGTGCTGATCGCCGTAGCCATGGCGATCTTTCTCCACGCCGGAACGCTGGGCATTTCCGTGCTCACCGTGACGAGCCTCGCCGTCTCGTCGTTCGGGCTGCCGCTGCTGGAATGGTGCAGACGCCTTTGCTTTTTCAATCGCGATGGTCCATTGCTGTTGCAGCTCGACGCCTTGACGTACCTGCCGGTGCTCGTCGGGACGGCGGTTGCCGCGGGTTACGACTGGCTGACGCTGGACGTCGCGGTGGCGCTATGGGCGGGTGCCAGCGTCGTCGCCTGTGCCTGGGGCATCTACCGGCTGGGGGTGTCCCTTCGTTTGGCGGGCGCGCGGGCGTTTGCGGCGCGGCATTGGCGGGCTGCGAGGGATTTCGTCGTGTCGTTCCAGGCCCAGTGGCTGGGCTCGCAGGGGATCGTCTACCTGGTGCTGCCCTGGGTGGGAACTTCCGGAGTCGGCGCGTATCGATCCATCATCAGCCTGGCCGGCTTCATCAATCCCATCGCGACCACGCTCGACAACACGCTCTCTTTCCGCTTCGCGGAGGTCTACCGCAAGGGCGGCGACCCGGCGCTCAGGCGTTATGCTCTTCGCGCCGGTACTGCTCTGATGGCGGGTGCGGCGCTGCTGCTGATACCGATCGCCGTCTTTGCCCGTGGCATCGTCGAGCTGTTTCTCGGGCACGCGTACGCGCCCTACGCGAGCATTCTGTACGTGCACAGCCTGGGCATCGCGCTCGTTTTCGCGACGAAGATCGCGCTTTACCACCTGCGCGCGCGCCAGCAGACACGACCCATTGCCTGGTCCTCCCTGGCGGGCGCCACCGTTTCGATCGTCGCCGCTTCCGTCATGGCGCGCGCCTTCGGACCTGTCGGAATCGCATGGAGCATCGTGCTGGGCGGAGCCGTTTCTCTCGCCTGGCTCGTCTGCTGCATCGCCCGGGACGCGAAGAGTCCCGAACCGATGAGCGTGCCGCTCAAATGAGGCTGCTGCTTTCCGCCTACGCGTGCGAGCCGGACACGGGCTCGGAGCCCGGCGTCGGCTGGAACTGGGCCGTGGAGCTCGCGGCCCTGGGGCATGAGGTCTGGGTGCTGACCCGCGCCAACAATCGGCAGCGGATCGAGCGCGCGCTCGAAACGCTCGACAGCGTCTTGCGACCCAACTTCCTCTATTTCGACCTGCCGCCCTGGGTGGTCTGGTGGAAGCGCGGCGGGCGAGGGGTGCAGCTCTACTACTATCTGTGGCAGATCGGGGCATTGCGCGTCGCGCGCCGGGCGCACGAAGAGCTTCGCTTCGACGCCGTGCAGCACCTGACGTTCGGCGTGTTTCGTCAGCCCAGCCTGATGGGACGGCTGGGCATTCCTTTCGTGCTGGGACCAGTCGGCGGGGGCGAGCGTACCCCGCCGCGCCTGCGCGGCGTGTATTCGCGCAGGGAGCGCTTGTGGGAATGGCTGCGCGACGCCGCGAATCGCGTCATGGTGCACGATCCGCTCGTGGCCGATACCTACCGGCGCGCCACGACCGTGCTCGCCAAGACACCGGACACGCTGGCAGTCCTGCCCGCCGCGGCGCGCGGCCGCGCCCGCTGCTTCCTCGAAGTCGG
>Ga0075418_10001637_pt1 | contig 25477 bp, 45 predicted proteins | sample SoiMetdeltSBSDD2_FD_81776 | JGI IMG/M metagenome (GOLD analysis project Ga0075418, IMG submission 81776) | Bulk soil microbial communities from a Populus tree surrounding site in Tennessee, USA - Soil MetaG P. deltoides SBSDD2 | ecosystem: Environmental > Terrestrial > Soil > Tree plantation...
CGAGCTGCGCCATCGTTTCGCCGTAGCGCTCCGCGTCTTCTAGCGTGTGCTCGTGCAATTTGCGCTCCAGATCTTCGATCGTCGTCATCTCTTGGACGGGCGCGCCTTATACCGGAGCGCGCGAACAATCTCGCTCTTGTGCTTTCCGTGTCTTCGAAAAACAACGATGCGAACGGCGTGCGCGGCTGAGCGAGCCTCGGCCGTGTCGAGGTAATAGCCGTTACTGTCGTAGACGTCGTACGCGCGACCCTTTCGGGATTTGCGCTTTTGCTTCTTTCGCGGCGTACCAAAAAGATCGTTGACAAGTCCCATGGCTTACAAATACCTCCGTCCGACGAAAATTGCTCCGACGATCAGCAAGAGCGCAACGAGCGGCCCCGTTCCCGACGGCTTTCCTTGCGCCGGTGTGGGAGTCTTTCCACCGTTGATCGCGTCGATGGCGTCTTTCGTCGAGTCGGGCTTATAGGGCGTTGCCGCTTTCGGTTGCGTCACTTCCGTGAAGCTCACCGGCGTATACGGCGATTTCGTTGCGAGCCCGGCGACCGATCGAAACGCTGCGTACTCTGCGAGAAACTTTTTGGTGTTCGGAAAGACTGCGCCGATCAAAGCGTCGTTCATGTCCTGCACGTCCACGACGCCGTCCTTGTTCCAGTCTAGGCCGGGGTTCGATCTCGTTTGCGCTTCGTTGTAGATGATCGTTTGCGGTGTCAGCTGGTGATCAACGCCTCGGATCCATGTCCCCAGCGCAGCGTTTGCGAGATAGAGATCGAGCGTGTTCGCGAAGCCCTTTTTTCCCTTCCCGTACTTCTGGAGCGTGTGGAGAAAAAACTTTTGCGTGTAGTAGAGATTGTCCTCGGCGGAGAGATTGCCGATGTTCCACCATTCTTGCGGCGTAAGGCCAAGCTCGCGCGCAGCTTCGGGGCCGATGGTGTTCAAGCCGACATAGCCCTGAGCTTCGCTCCAGTCGACCGGCGGACGATCTTTCGGACGCCGTGACCAGTTTGCAGCGGCCGGGTTTAGCGTGAACGCGCTCTCGGCCGAGAGCACCATCAAGAGATCTTCCGGACGCCTCGCGCCGATGATGTTCGCGACGTCGGTCAGCTTGTACCAAAAGCCATCCGACATGAGGCCCGAAACGTCGTCAAAACCTCCGACGTCGGGAGCGAGCTCGGGGAGCTTTCGGGGGAGCCCCGAGGCTCGAGCGCGATCCGCTTTTTCGATCCACGAGAGCGGAAGGCAAAGCGTCTCTCCGGGAATCAGCGTTTGAAAATTCCCCGACGTCGAGCGGCGCTTGTCGGGGTTCGCGGCGACAAGCTCACGCCAGCGTTGCGGCTCTCCCACGAGGGTTTGCGCAATCATGATCGGCGAGTCTCCCGGCTCGATCACAATGCGCATACCCTTGGGACCGACGCGACGCGGCACGCTTCGATCCTACTCGATTAGCGCCCTACACGCGATCGTTTGGACGCTTGCGGCTTTGCTGGCGCCGGCTTCGGCTTCGGGGCCTCTTCCGTCGGCGGCGGCGGTTCGCTCTCCGCCATGAGCGAAATATTTTCGCCGCTACTTTCGGCTTCGCGCGCCTCTTGCCAGTCCTCGGCGTCGCGATCTCGGTCGGAGAGATCCGCCGCAACGTAGACCGTTACGCCGTCGCCTTCGTCGTGGACTTCGGAGATGCCTCGACGGATGCAAAATAGCTTTCCGCCTCGCGCGACGCGTCCGCCGCGTTTCATGATGTCGAGAGCTTCTTGGAATCGCATGTGACCTCTTTTTTTAGCTCGTCGTCGTAACTTGCCAGTCGACCAGCGAAGCATCGGTGGCAATGACTCCTCCGGCTCCCGCCGCCGAGAGCGCCGAGATTTTGAAGCTTCCCGGATTTCCGTTCACGCGATCCGGTAGCAGCGCCGCGTAGTCGACTACGCCCGCGTCCACACCTGCCGATGATCGTTTGGTGCACTGGATTCGCGAGTTTGCATTGATGAAGGCTGGGATCGCTGCAGACTTTCCCGACGCCCCGTCAATCGCTGCCGTGCCGCTCGTCACCATCTGGAGCGGAATCACTCCCGCTGCAGCCGGCTGCGTTTGGTACGGAGCAAAACCCGCGAACGCCGTCGATGAAACGAACACGTTTCCGGAGACGCCCACTCCGATCGAAAGCATGTTGGTATCGAGCGCCGCTGTATCTTCGATGAAGAGCTGGATCGTTCCCCCGACGCTTGCGCGGATCGCGAGGCTCCCACCGTCCAGCGTGGAGATGAACGCGCCATCTTGCATGTAGAGATTGAGAGAACCGCTCGTCATGTTGAAAAACGAGACGAGCACTCCCGAGAGAACGCTTTGGTAGATCGCCGAAAAGCCTTCCAAGTAGAAATCGACTTGGTTTGTCGACGTCACGGTGATGACGTTCGACGTCGAGCGGTTGTCGAGCTGCACATCTCGAAGCCCGCTCAGGCCGTGAATCGTGACCGCTGCGTTCGCGATCGTGACGAAGGGCGCGGACGTCAGCTTGGAGGCGTTCACGATCTTGACGGAGCCGGAGACTCCCGCCGGACGAAGATCCCACGCTCCCGCCGGGATGACGGCTGCCGCGAGATCGGTGTCGAGATCGATCACCACGTCGCCTTGGATTTTTGCGACGGCTGCAACCACTTCAGGCCATGTCGCGTAGACGTTTCCGCTCGAGACTCCGCCGGGACGCCACACGACCGAGAACGAGAGCGCGCCGAAGAGGAGCTTTAGGAGCGCCTTCCACGGATTCCAATAGCTGTTTACCGGGGGATAGGGACCGCGCGGCATCAAAGTGGAGACCATGATCAAATCCTTTCAGCTTGCACGAGCGCGCCACCGGCGCCGAGCAGGGTAACGGTTGTGGACGTAGACGAAAGACACCAACGGATGCCGGTGACAAACGGAATTCCCTCCGGCTCGAGCGAATGAAACTCGAAGTTTTCAACCGCTCCAGCGGGAAGATGGATCGGCGTCACTCGGAACGCGTTGCCGTTTACGATCGGCACGTTCGTGTCAACGAAGCCGAAGTAACACGCGGCGGTTGCCGGATCTCTCAGGCCGTAGGCTTTCGTCAGTGTGCCCGGCCCCGTTTTGATCGTCCCCTGGACGGCGTAGACGGCCGGATTTGCCGGAGGCGTCCACACGCGGTTTTTCAAACGCGAGCCGTTTGCGGGCGTAATGGGATCGCAGCACGCAAGCCCACCGTTCGAGAGCTTGAGCGTTTGGAGCGAAACTTTTCCGATCGCTCCCGAGGGGCCGTAGGCGAAAACCCTCCAGCCTCGAGCCCCAGGGCATGACGCGAGCGCCACGACGCGCGCCGGAAAGTCTCCCGCATCACGCGGCGAAATCGGCGGACGCGTCGAAAATCCGCCGAGAACAAAGTCACCGTCCGACGTCGTTACCTTGACGTAGAAATCCCAGACGTTTGCCGAGCCCGACTGCTCCGAGAGGCAGATCGAGAGCGAATCGCCTATTTCGTCGTCTTTGATTGCGAGAACGACGTTTCCGGCGACGGTGTTCGGGCCTTTGCCGACGAACTGCTTCACGCGGTCACCCCGCGCCCGGTTGCGGCTCCGGCTTGTAGCGCACTCCGTCCGATGCGATCGTGCTTGCTTTGTTTCGGTCGACCATCACCGCGATGCCGGCTCGCGCTCCAACGGTCGTGAAGTGCTGGATCGCAGAGTGCGCGGTCGGCTCCGGCGCACCGAACACCGGTTTCGTACCTCCGAAATACTGGACTCCGCCACGGCCGTATTTCGATCCCGAAGAGCCGAGCACGCGTACGCCGAAGGACGGCTCGAAGAGCGCCGCTGTCAACCCGAGCGAGAGAAGTACGTCCGCGTCCGACGTGTTCATGATGGCGCCGATCGCGAGCGAACCCAGCATGGTCGTTTGGATCGCGATTTGGTTCACGCCGACGGCGACAGCTTTCGCCATGGCCTTCGCAGTCTTCAGCGCGGTGTTGATCGCATCGAGAAAGAGCGAGCGCGTGTTCTCGGTGCCCGCGAAGGCGATCGAGTACGTCACGGCAGGGCGTCCCGGACGCTTGATCTGGACGTCGAGCGTGTTTCCTGGCGCAACGGCTGCGTAGGTCGCGAGCGCAGTGCCGACGCGCTGCGCGGGCGTCCCCGTAATCTTGAACGGCACGCGACGGCAGCGCGTTGTGTACAACGGCACTCCGACACCGACCGATCCAAGAATTGCAGCTCGCATGCTTTTCTCCTCTTACAGCTCGTATTGACTCGTGACGTTCGCGCTCTCGTGGGGGTGAAGCGGCTTTACGTACATCGTGACCGCGATCAGCGTGTCTTTGAACGTCGCTTCCTGCTTCCACCGAAACGTCATTTCGATGTTGGGTTTCGGTGCCGTCAGCTTCATGCCGAAGAGGCACGGGACTTGGACGCCCACGGAGGCTAGCGTAATGAAGTTTCCGCCACGGATTCCGCCGGACGTCGCGAGCGAGTCTTTCCCCATCTTCGTCAAAAGCTCGGTCTCGTTCACGTTGATCGAGACTTGAATGTCATCGAGCGTTGGAACGATGTCGCCTTGCTGAATGGGTTGGATCACCGAGAGCGAGGGACGCATCCCGACAATCATCATTTCATACGGAAAGACGAACGTCACTCCATCCGATTCCGCATCCGCCTTGTGCAAAAGGACTTGCTCTTCCCAACGCTGCACCGAAATCGGCGCGTGGAGCGCGGCAAAGGAGCCGTCCCAATCGCGATCGAGCGCGCGCTTTAGGCCTTCGATTTCTTCGGGCGATCCGGCCTTCGTCGGGCGAAGCTCCGCACCTCGGATGTAGTCAGCAACGTAACGGCGAAGGCTCATGATGACCCTTTCATGCCCTCAGCCCCTCGGGCGCGCGCGCCGTTGGGGCTGTTCTCGATCGCAGACTCCGCCACGATCGGCGCGTTGGCTCGCGCTTAGAAGTTGTTTTGTCCAGGCTTTCCGAAGCCGATGCCGTGGAGGCGGAGGCGGATGTCGACGTAGATTCGCGTCGGCACCACGAGCGGGGTGTCCGCGCCTTCGAAGGCGACCAGGGTGATGGGGATCACCACCGGATCTTCGACGCGGCCTTGGACGGAAAAATCTCCGTCTGTCTTGTCGACTCGGCGCCACGCCGCACCCTCTGGGATCTTGTAGCGGTTGAAGGTGTTCGGGTCACCGTGCGCGCGGATGATCGAGCGCGCTGCACCCTCGGGGAACTGATCGAGCGTTCCGATCGGGATGTAGCCTTTCTGATCCCACACGAGCTTCGCGGAGATCTTCGCGGCGACGGCTTCGAAGAACACATCCTCCAGGTTGAGGGGCGCTCCGAATTGCGGAGGCGTCACGAGCGAAGCCGGGTCCACGATCTTCACGAGACCCGTGTACGCGCCTTCCACGTCGTCGTCGCCGAGCGTCGGGAGATCGCCTTCCGCGTAGACGATGCGCATCCCCTGGACGGAGACCGAAACGCCTTCGATGACGAAATCCTCCACGCCGTTCGTTTTCTTCGCCTGACCCAGGTTCGTGTCGGCATTCGTCGCCTTTTTCTGGATCTGGTTTCCTTGCGAACCGATTTGGATCGTCTGGTTCACGCCGAAGCTGAACCACTCCAGCTCCTGCTTTGCCTTGCAGACGGCGTGCGCCATCACGGCGTTGCCGGCGCCCGTCGGGAGCGCATCGGCGATGTCGAACGCGATCGACTGCACCGAAACGTACGGACGCGTCGAGCATCCGAAGATGTCGCGCGGGTCCTTCTTCAGCTTCTCGGCATACTCCGCGTAAATTCGGTCACGCGTCGTTTCGAATGCAAAATTTCGGGCGTTCATCGTCTCTCATCTCCCGCGAGACGGATTCTTTTTTCCGCGCTCGCTGTTTTGCTTTCCGTGTGCCCGCTCACGGAAGGCGATTGTCAAAAACGAAATCCTTTTCAGTCCGCGATCGTCGGCACCCCTGACGTTTCTTCGATGTTGCCTGCCTCTCCCGGTCCTGAGCTGTCGTATCCGAAGCCGGCGCCTGCCGAGCTTCCCGACGGGAGCGCCGGACGGTCGTACCATCCGCTGTCTCGTCCGCCTTGCATCGCACCGGTGTCGCGGTAGCCGAAGCCGGCTCCTGCGTCCGGGTGTCCCCACAACGCGCCTGCCGTTTGCTGCGGAGACGAAGAGCTTCCACCGGTCACGCGCTGAAGGAGGCTCGGACCGTAGAGCATGAAGCCGACAGCACCGCCCGCACCTGCGAGCCCGATGCCGGAGGCCATGCGTCCACGACGCGCGAGAAGCACGCCACCGACAACCATCAAGGTTGGCGGGAGCCACGGGTAGGAGTTGAGCTGCGGAATTCGCGGCGCAGCGTACGAAAAGACGGCCACGGCACCAGCACCGACGGCGAGAGCGATGGCAATCGTTTTCAGTGTTCCCTTTTTCATCGTCCTGTCCTTCTTCTCGTGATGTTCGCCTAGGTCGGCTTGCTTTTCAAGTACAAGAATCCGCCGGCCACCAATGCGAGCCCCGCAATGATGATGGTCGTCGGGTCTAGAGGCTTATCTTCCGGCTGTTTTGTGGGTGCCATCGTCTCGCGGATGCCGGCTTGTGCCTTCTCCAGGCGATCGAGAATTTGAAGCTCTTCGGGGGTCCACGGGAGCTTCGGATCTTCGAGATGACGATCCACGATCTTCTGCCACTCCGCGTGGAGGCGGATCAATTCCTGCTCTTGCGCGCTCCTTGCGAGGTAGCTGTCGATCAGCTGCGCAGCTTTCCAGACGATGAGCGCGTAGACAGCGGCGATTGCAACCACCGCGATCACAATCACGATGACCGGAATTTCCGCGCCCGTCGGGTTTTGTTTTTGCGCGCTCGCCTTGATCTCGTCCGCGCTCTCGCCCCTGTAGCCGAGTTTGTTCGCGAGCACGTACCAGGTGCGGTTGAGCGCGTCCGATGCGCGAACGCCGATGTTTGGCATGCTCGAAATCGCGCGCGCGGAAAATCCGGAGCCAATCGCGAGCGCCACGAGATCCGCTCGCGTCGTTGCTTCTTTTTCCGGCCACGCTTTCGCAGCCGCGCGCTTGTACGCGGTTCGGAGTGCATCCGTGAACGCTCGATGCTCGGGATCAAAGACGCGCCACGCTACTTCGAGCGCGAGCAATTGCGGCTGCAGCTTCGAAGCGCCTTCCCACAAGTCGCCTGCCGACGTCGTCTCGACCGGCAACGGAACGCAGTCTCCCCACTTGTTGATATAGAAGCCCGGCGGACAGTAGTAGTAGGGACGATCGACGTAGACGACGTCCACGCCGCGCCTTCCGCCGCGAAATCCTCCGCGTCGGTGCCCTCCGTGGTGATGTCCTCCGTGCGGCGGCATTATTTCAACACCTTCCACAAGACGAACGCGCCGACGGCCAAACCCGCAAGCACCACCGCACCCAAACCTTTGCCGTTCGGACTCGACGGACGCGGAAGCACTCCGCCGAAGGAACCCTCTTCGTCCGCAACAAGAAACTTCGATGCGATCCAGCCTTCTCCGACACTCGCGCTCACGCCCGCGCGAAAGCCGTCCTGTTCGTACGAGCCCGCGAACCGATCGCCGTTTCGCAAGAGCCCGACGATGTTCGTTTGCACGAACTTTGGCGCGGGACGCCCGTACTGCAGCGCTTCGATTTCCAAACGCGCGCGCTCGAGCGGCGGAACGTAGTCCTTTGCGTCGCCGATCACCTTGGGGCTCGAGCGAACCGGCGTTCCGTCCGTTGTCACCGTGAACCACGTCATGCGGAGCCCTTCGTCAGCTTCCGTACCACTAGCACGGCGAGAATGGCGACGCCGATCCAAAGAAACGTCGAGCTTCCGCCCGCTGTCGCTCCTCCGTTTGCGGGGGACGTCCGCGTGGGCTCCGGCGTCGGCGCTGGCGCTTGCGGCGCTTTCGGTGCTTGCGGCGTGTAGACCGGAGCGCTGTAGACGTTTACGACGTCCTGCGGCTGCGGCGACGTTGCCGTGATGAGAAATGGATCCCCCGCTTCACGGCGATCGAAGAGCGCGCGGAAGCGGAGGCGTGGATCCATTACTTCGCCAGGAAGTAAACGACGAGTGCGAGCGCGAGAAGTCCGCCGACGAGAACGCCGGGGCTCGGCGCTGGAGCTCCACCTTTTTGTGCGGGCTCCGAGGGCATTTGATCTTGCTTTACTTGCACGAGATCCGGTTTTGGAATCGGACCGAGCAACGAAGCCGGATCGATGGTGCCTTGTTTCGCGAGGTACTGACGCGACATCCAACCCACGTTGTTTCGGTAGGTGACGTGCGCGAAGCCGTCTTGTGCTTGACCATCCGCGAGCACGGTTTCATTTGCCGGCCCCGTCATGATGATGACGTTTGCTTGGAGGCTCGGCTGATCGCGAAGGTTCACGTTCGAACCCGTCACGGTGTAAACGCCCGGCTCGATCGTCGCGACGTCTCTCGGCTGCGCGCCGGAAACCCACGCGTTCTGTCCGTCGCCTTCCGCGATCCAACCTTCCACGCCGGAATAGGCGACTTTCACCCACGATGCGGCGCCCGGACCCGGCGACGAATCGCCGATCACCGGAACGACCGTTCCTTGGGGGATCGCTCCGAGCTTCGTCGATCCGACGTCCGCGCGCTCGCGAATGTTCAGGCCCGATATCGTGAGCACCTTCACCAAATCGCCAACACGGAACGCCATTGGTCCTCCAGCCTCTTTCCGTCCGAGAATCTCACAGGAAGAACAACAGAGCAAGGAGCCCTCCACCGACGGCCACGGGAACGGCTGCGCCGCTCGGTAAAATCGGGGCTGTCGCTGTTTTCGGCGTGAGCACTTGCATGGTCTTCGCGCGCTCCACCGACGCTTTTAGCTCTTCCACTTTGGATTGCGCGTACGCGCACTCTGGACGTCCTTTGTCACAAAAGATTTTCGCAATCGCGATGGCGTCCGCAAGTTGCTGTTCCAGCGTGCGAAGATCCGGCCCCGTCTGGATCACCACCGATCGGGAGCCTTGCTGCGGAGGGTTCGCAGCGGTTCCGAGCACGGTCGCAAAGTCGTAGGTCGGAAGCGCGTACCACGGAACCGCGCCTCTCTGAGCTGGTGCGCCAGCTCCAAGATTGAACGCGCGATCAAACCAAATCTGAAGCTCGGCGGGAACGAGCGCTTTCGCAGCGGCGACGTCGTTCGGGGAGATCGTCACTTGCTTCGTGCGCGCAAGCTCCACTGCGCGTTGAATCAGCTGACCTACTTCGGATGACTGCGCATCTTTTACGATCGACGCGAAGGATTTCAGCGCGGGATTTTCTGCGAGCTGCTTTAGCTCTTCGGGAATTTTCGGCGCACCCTCCGCCGTGATGGGGAGCTTTGCCATGTTTTGCGTCACGGCAATGAACGACTGCAGCGCCTGATCCCAATTTCCCGTTGCAAGGCCCGTCATCCCGGAGACAAATGCGCGCTGCGCTGCCGTCGCGAGCCCGATCGAAGTGGCCAACGCGACGTTTCCCGCCGCTGCAGCGCCCAAGGAGACCACCGTCAGGATCGCGGCGGCTGCGAGCTGGATGGCCGTCGAGATCGTCATTTTGTTTTGTGTGAGCCAATCGCCGAAGTCCCATCCCGCCTCCCAGCGCGGCGGATTGTCTTTGTAGACGAAGGTGAGATCCTGACTCCACTTGTTGAAAATCCGGAAACGTTTTTCGCTCGTGTCGAACTTCTGCACTTGCATGTGCTTGTAGAGGCGTCCGTCTTTTCCGAAGCCCCAAAAATAAATGCGGCGCTCGCGATTGTCTCCGACGCGCGGCCAGTCGTACGCGACGCTTCCATTTACCGCTTCGCCTTCGGAGTCCTCCGGAAGCGGACCTAGTGCGAACGCTTGGCGCCACCAACCGATCGCACCCTTCACCGCAACAGCATCGAGATCCGGACGCCCCAGCTCGGTCTGTCCGGCGGTTTGGATGTCGGACCACTTCGGATAAATTCCCGAAACGAGCGACGGGCCTCCCGGCCACTGAAACATATTTCCAGGCCAGTCGATCGGGGGAGCCGAGAAGATCGCGACGCGGTCTAAATCCTCCGGCGGCGGAACGAGCCCGGAGTAACCGATTCCTCTTACGGCTTCTTCTCCGTATTTTGCAACGAGCACCGGATCGAGCATCGATGCCGTGAAACTTCGCGTGCGCGGATCCTGAACGCCCGGCGGGAGCACGGTCGGTGATGCGGGCGTTCCGAAACCGCCGGCAGCGTCCGGCGAGTAGATGATCGATTGCCGCTTTGCTGGACGTCCGGCTTGTGAAATCGCTTCATCGAACGAACGCCCACGCACACCCGAGAGCGGACGCTTCACGGCGTAGCTCGCGAGGCGCAAGATCGCCGCTTGCGCACGCTGCGGCGAAATCTCGAGCGCGCGCGCAAGGTCGTTTGGCCGAAGTCCTCGGAGCTGCGGTTCTCGGCAAAGCCGATCGACGTCACCGCCGAGACCGCACGAAACTCCCTCGGTGTCCGGCGTGAGCGCCCACATGGGTGTACGATAACCGCAAATGTACCGGTGTTGCCACTGCGGAAAAAAATCGGGCGTTTACGCCGACGTTTGCGGATGCGGCATGTGGGGGACGCTCGTTCGGGAAGCGAAAATCAAACCGCCGACACTTGCGGATTTTGCCGATCCGGATCCCAAGGATGACGGCAGGGGCGCGCGCATGTCGATCCGTGAGGATTGGGATTTTGCACTCGGCGGCGGAGCCACTCCGGGAATGGTCGTTCTCGTTTACGGCCCTGCCGGTGTCGGAAAGACCGCTGACTTACTTCGGCTCGCGGCGGACCACAACGCGGCGTACGTCTCGACGGAGCGAGAGCCCCTCGATCTTTTTTCCACCGCGCAAGCCATGGGCGTCAACGCGCGCCGAATCTTTCCGGCGAAGGTGCAGACGATCGCGCAAGCGTGCGCGCACATCGTTCGGATCGGATCGGCTTTTTCGGTGCTCGATTCGTGGAACGAGCTTTCGCGCGTCGATCCGGACTACATCGGCAAACTTCGAGACGCGATCGGCGATGGGTGCATTTTCATCATCTGCCACGTTACGCAAGAGGGGCGCGTGCGCGGACCCGAAACGCTGATTCACAAAGTCGACGCCGTGATCAAGATGCGGCAAAAACATCTCTACACTTCGAAAAATTGGCACGGACCCCGTGCGATTCTCGTCCGGAGAAACGTGCCGACGTTCAGCCGGCGGAAGGAACGGAGCCCGGAGCCGACGGAATCCGTGCAAGCCCTTCGCCTTGTTGCTCCTCTTCCGATTGCACCAGCCCGCGCTGCAAAGCCCAAAACGCCTCGGACTCGCGGCCGATAACGAATTTCGTCAGCTGCTCTTTCACGACGTCCACGCCGTACGTTTGCGCGATGATCCCGACGGCTGCGCCGAGGACTCCGCCGACGGCAGCATCCCGTTCGCCGTTCGCGGCTTCGGCAGCGGCTTTTCCCAGCGCGGAGATTGCGCGCTCGAGATCGGCCACGAGCCGCATCATTTTTTCGATCTTTTCCCTGTCGGGCGCCTGGTCGGTCATGACTCGTAATCCTTTTCTTCGTTCGGCGGGATGGGTCCTTCGTCGTTCCACTGGCAACCGAGCAGCTTGATCATGTCTAGGGACGTCACGCGGTTGATCGCTCGTCCGTACTTGCTTCTCGAGCCGCGCTGGCGTTCGATTTCCTCGAAGCGTTCGCGTTCCTTCACGAGACGATTCGCGAGCACAGTGTCCGCTGCCATGCTGAGCGGCCAAAACGCAACGCACATCACCATCACCATGTGCTTGTACGCACCAAACTTTGCCCACGCCTGCCGGGTCGCTTCGTTGGTTCGGAACTGCATCACCATGATCCACACGTAGACCGATCCCCCGACCAGGTACGCTGCGAAAAATGCGTTCAGCACGAGAGCGCTCCTACGTCAGCGGCGCTTTTCGGCGTGGGTGCTCTCCGAGAGCAATCCCTTTTACGATCAGCTCGGCAACCATCCAGCGCGGAGGATTGCCCACGCGCACTTCGGCTTGCACATGAACGAAATCGCTCCCGCGAAAGATCGGAAGAACGCGCGCCTCGATCCCGAGACTCCGACAGAGCGCCACGAACAAACGAACTTTGTCGTCGCAGTCGCCGAAGCCCTGTTGAAAGACTTGCTGCGCGTCGGAGAATTCTTCTCCCGCCGGGTCCCGGATGTACTTGATGCAATCGCGTACAAATTGGTGCAGGTCTCTCGCGAGCGCTTCCTGGTCGTTCGGATCGTGAAGCGGCGACATCGCGACGCGACGCGCGAAGTCCCTCACTGCAGGAAGGCGCGCGTCGAGCGTGCACATCGCATCGAGCCACCGGGCTTTCGCAATGGGTCCGTCCCACGAAACCGATCGTGTGATGCGCGTGTTCACGAAGAGCAGTGTACATCACTCGCCGGTTTCGCTTTTGGGTTTCGATGCTCCGAACAGGAACGGCGAAAGAAGTGGACGCAAGGTCACCGATGGTTTCGCGTCCCCGACTATTCGAGACGCGAGGCGCGAGGTTTCCAACAGCAAATTGTCCGTGCCCGGACGGAGGACTCGTTCCGCTATTGAAAGGGGCTCGTGCTCGATCACTTCTTTTACCGTGTGCACCACGAGAAGAGCGACGGCGTTTCGCAATTCCTTCAGGTGCTCTCGCGCTTCTTTCGGCATGCGAACATCGTCGAGATGATCGAGCGCCTCTCGGATGCGTTCGGCTTGGTCGCTCGCGTTCTTGAAGATCATGGCTCCCGCTTTTTTGCGGAGCGAAATGCCTCCCTGAAAGCGCTTACGAAGTACATCGCCTCTTTCACGGTGACCATGACACCAAGAAAAGTGAACACAACCAAAGCGGCATGCTCGATGAACAGAATCATCCTTGCGGTCCCGTTACGATTGTCGGCGCGCCTTTGCCCGTCAGCGCGAGACTTGCGAACTGTCCGACAGCTCCGGCCACCGCACCGATGATCTCGGACGTCGTTTCTTTCGGCGTTGCCGGTTTCGGCTGCGCTCCGAGATCGCGCGCGAGCTTCGCAAACTCGAGCGCTTCTTTGCCGGCTTGGAACGGAGACTGTTGCGGCGCCGGAGGCGGCATCATCTTCGCCATGGCTTCGGCACCGACGCGCATCGATTCCGAGATCGTTCGGGAGATTTCCGCCGAGCTTTCGGATTTTCCCGAGATCGCTGCAGCCATCACCGTTCCCATCGTCGTCATCATCCCGGTCATCATCGGCATGATCAGCCCGAACATCGCGAGCGCTGGATCGGTATGTTGCTGCACTGGCGCCGGAACCGGCGCGAGCGCTTGCGGCGGGGGTTCTTTTCTCTCTGGGATCGCTACCATGGGTTTCGGATCGCCCGGAATCGTGAACTGACGTTTCGCGTAGATCGATCCGCCTTCGCGACGCGCGGTTAGGTCGTAGGTCCCTCCGCCGAAATGCGCGTAGATGCTTTCGTTGCCGGTCAACTCGGTTGCGAGGTAGCCGCGCAGCGCCTGCACCGGTCCCATCGCTTCGAGTCTCGTAACGAAAATTCTCCAAATCGGCTCCGGCTTGAAGTCCGGCGAGCTGATTCCCGGTTCCGGCATGAACAGGGGGTGAAAAGATTTCTCCGACATCGGCAACGCTCCGTTTCGTTTCATGTCACCGGCGGACTTGGGGGATCTCCTAACTCCAGCTCGGTGTCGTCTTCGTCTCTGTCCAGCGAGAGCATTTCATCCTGAGGGGACATCGAGCGTTTTTTTAGATGTCCCGCCATGATCAAAAGCTTGTCTGAAAAGTCCTTTGCGATGCGCCAATCGACGAACGCCTCGAACGCAGCGCCGTCGACTGTTCGAAGAACGAGCTTTACGAACATCGGATCGGCGCAAAATTCTCCCGCCATGTAGTCGAGCACGAGCCCCGGCTTGAAGTCCGGAGCAAGGCTCGTGCTTGCGGTTTCCGCTTCTTTTCGCTCGCTCTTCGCTTGACTCTTGCTTGCCCGGCTCATGGGGGTCATCCTAGGCACGTCCACGCAACTTCGCAAGGCCCGAAGCGCGTCACGGCGTCGGGATTCGGCGCTCTAGCTCGCGCTGCATGCGTTCGGTGGTGACCTGCCAGGCGTGCACCCACAACGCGAGCGCCGCGAACGCCTCGCAAGAAAGAAGCTTTCCCGCGTCCGCCAGCTCTTCGGGATCGCCGGAGAGGGTTTCGTACCCCGTTCGTCTGATTTCCTCGAAGAGCCACACGAGCGCCTTCGGGAAACGTGCGAGCCGTTCAGCAGCGTGCCGATCGATGTCCGGATATCGGATCACTCTCGGGTCGTTTGGCTGGACGCGTAGTCGCTGCTCAAGATCTTTGCTGTAGCGCTCCCAAAGATCCTGCGAAAGACAGCCTTTCGGCAGCGTGTCCACCCACGGACTGCCCGGAGCCCACAACAGGTGTCCGTCCAGATCTTCGATGATCCAGCACCAGCCTTCTACGTCGATGATCTCGGTAAGCGTTTCTCGCGCACGCGTGATGCCTTTCGGGTCTTCGTCCGACAGCAACCACGCCTGATACGGCTCTCCTTCGTCGTCTCTTGTTGGAACGCGCATTCCTTCTGCCCACGGAACCGGAACGAGCACGCGGCGATAAAAACCGCGTGCCACGTTCAGAGAGTGACGTCCGTACTCGGCAGCGCCGATCGTTTGATCCATCGCGCGCAGCACTTCCGCGATCGGCGCCTCTTGCCGTCTTCCGTTTTTTCGTATGTGGTGAAACCGGTTATTTCGGATGAACGACGTCAGGTCAGGCAAAAGCGCGTGCTGCCACAGTGGAAGCTGCATGTTCGGTCGCTCGCTCAAAACGGGATGTCGTCTTCGGGCGGAGTGCCATCGTCCACCGGGATGTCATCCATTTGCGATTGCGGCGCTTGGCTCGTTTGCGATTGCGGCGCCTGACGCTTGCCTCCGCCAAGGATGATGTTCTCGGCGTGGATCTCGGTCGAGTAGCGCTTCTCTCCGTTTTTTTCGTAGGTCGACGTGCGGATCCGTCCTTCCACGAAAAGCTTGTCACCCTTCTGGAGAAACTTCGCGAGCGCTTCGGCGCGCTTTCCCCAGACCGCGATCCGATGCCATTCGGTTCGCTCTTGGCGAGCGCCTTGCCGATCGAGGTAGCTCTCCGTCGTCGCGAGTCTCAATTTGAGAACGGCGGTTCCGGAAGGCGTGATCCGCAACTCTGGATCTGCTCCGAGATTACCAAAAAGAAATGTTTTATTGAGTCCGTCTGCCATGGTGGTCCTTGCTCCTTCGGTTCCGGTTTTTCATACGCGCGAGGGAACCGGCTTCGCGCGGCGTTGAAACGGATGGCCATGTGCTGCGCGGCTTCTTCTGCCGAGCCCCAACGGTCCACGAGATCCGTCGCAATCTTTTCTAAGCCCCACCCCGTCACGAGCCTAAGCATCGTGTAGAGTTTTTCGAGCGGACGATCTTTGTACGCCTCCGCGCTCTCGGGGAACTGGGGAAGCTTTCCGTGCGCCGCCACGAGCGACGTCATCGCGCCGACGGCTTGCGCGGTCGAGACGTGCGAGCGCTTTCGGTAGCGCCAGATCGGTTGACGATCGCCGGGGAACGGTGCGCGCCATTTTACGTCATGAAGGATTTGCCAGCGCCGATCGAGCGGCGAGCGCGTCTTTTGGAGAAGTTTTCCCGTGCGAGACCTCACCGGACGGATCACGCGAAGCCAACGGATGCACGTCTGCCAAATGCGCGGGAGGTACTCTTCCAGCGTGTACGCGTGCGCGGTCACCGCCGGCATGGTTTCCGGTTTCGCTTCCCACTTTTCTACGGCTGTTTTCGGGAGGAGCGTTTCCAGCGCGAGCGGTTCGACGATGCCGTCAGCTCGGTGGATTCCCATTTCCCGAAGCGGAACGCCGTGCAGCTCAAATTCCACGCGCGCAATCGGCTCGGCGCCGGTCCAGCCCCCTTCCTTCCAGAGAGCTTCCTCGCGCTCGACTTTCGGAACGAGCTTATAACCGTCGGTCGCCGCGTCATCGGGGACGATGACGGAGCCCGGTTTCGAGCGAAGCTCGGCGGGTTTGTCGTAGATACGCGCAATGAAGTCTTTGCAACCGATTTGCAGGCCCGCGACTTTCATCGAGCGATGAAAGGAAATCGGATCGATAAATTCACCCGCGCTCGAGCCCCCGCCGGCACTCGAAGCGTCCCCGAGCTCGCTCCCGACGGCCTTCGCGCCGGCTCCGAGTGGATGCTTTGTCGTACGCGAACGCGTCACGAGACGTTTCAAAAGCGCATCGTTGATTTCGAAACCGGCCACGTCCGCGCAAAGATCCAAACGGCGGATGCGTTCTTCGTAGACCTTGCCGCCGTCACGCTGGTTCGCGATGCGATTCGCCAAGTCGCGCGCCTCGCTCACTACGTCGGAAAGACGGTGCTCGGCTAGATATTGCGCGTAGAAAACCAGCTCGACGGTCCACCCTGGTTCGCGATCGTATTCCGGCATGACGACGTGCGCCGGCTCCGGACGCACCACGGTTTCTGTTCCGTCCGGCATGCGGATCCGCTCCGGTGAACCGCCTTCGAGACGATGTACCTGAAAGCCTGTTTCTTCGATCTTTCCTCCGGGCGCCTGCAAATCGATCAGCGCCCTGACGTGGTCCTTTCGAACGAGTGACCACCTTTTCGGAACGCGGGAGTAGGAAAGCTCCCAATCGAGCGCCGCGAGATTGATCGAAACTTTGCCATGGTGGAGCGCGAGGCGTCCGCGATCGGAAAGCTCTCGCGCGGACTTCGGCGAGAGCTTCACGCGAAAGGCCATCACGAAGGCGTCGACACGGTGATGCACCACGAACGGTTTCATCGAGCGACTTTCAACAGCTCGCGGATCTTCGTCGCGCATTTGTAAGCGGTGTTCGCCCTGCTCGGATTTGCGTCCGCAACCGTTTCACAAATTCTTGCGCACTCTTCGATTGCAGATCGCCTTGCCTCATCTTTCGATTGCTCGGCAACGTCGTCGCGCTTTCGCATGTAGCGCTCTTTCGCCGTGCGGTTCTTGTAAGCTCGGCACTCCTTGCAATACGTCGCACCCGGCGATGGATCGAGGCATGCGATGCAAAGACCTTGGAGCGCGCAGCGCTGCTTTCGGCGCTGGTAGTAGTCGCGTTGGTATTTGAGCTGACGTTCACGCGCTGCGCGATCGTCGCGTAAAGTCTGGAGGAATGGATCGATGTTCGCGCGATCGGAGGAATTCACGCTCAAAACATCACCGCCTGATTCTGACAGGGGATGCGATCGTTCTGCCACGTTCCCGCTGGCGTCCGGAACTGCACGAGCGTTTGGTCCGTCTCTTTGAAATAGTTTCCGTCCGCCGTGAACGCCGGACCCTTGACGGTGACGAAGCGGACATGGGTTCGGCATCGCATGCACACGACGACTGCGCCGCTCGGACGATCGCCCGGCGGGAATGTGTGGAGCGGTGGATCGTTCCACTCGATAGAGCGCGCGCGCTTTTTCATCCGTTTTCGTCCGTGTGCTTTTTCAGGTCCGCGTAAACCTGCTCGCTCATTTTCGAAAACTCGTGATGCGCGATGCTTGCCATCCTGGATGTGAGGAGTCCTTGCATGATCGCCCGCTCGACTTCGAAGGCCTGACGTGCGCGGCGCAACCCGAGCAAAAAGCCCACGACCCAACCGAAGGCCGTGCCGAGACAGAACGCAGCAAAAAGTAAAAGCAACATGTCGATCATGTTCGGCGCGCCTCCTGCAGCAAGTCGATTAGGTCCGCCACGAGCCCCGGCGTGAAATCGATCGACGTACAGAACGTCGTCTCGCGAAGGAGCGTGATGCGGACTCGTGTTCCTTCGTGCGTTTCGGTGAAAAATACGCGCGAGACGCGGAGGAAATAGCCGCGCGGCGTTCGGCGCGTTTCGCCGATCGAAACCTCGTTTTTTCGCGGGGTATCGAGCGGCATCACTTCACCTCTCGGATGCGTGCCGCAACCACTTCTGCAACGCTTGCCAAAATGCCATCGTGTTCGTCTCGCATCTGCTTTGCTACTTCATCGGCGATCACTGCGCACTGCTCGCGGCACTGCTCTCGCGTAAACTCCACGGCCCTAACGCCCTGCTCGGCAACCATCTGAATCCGTTCACCGACGTGCCGACGGCCGGTTTCGATTTCGTCGAGCTGATTCACTAGAGCTTGAAGCTCGGCCACGATCGCGTATCCCGCTTCGCGAAGTTCCTCCACCGCTTCGAGCGGCGCAAGTCCGCCGCTGCCGTGCGTGCCTGCTTTGTCGAGCGCATCACGAGCGACGCGTAATAGACCCGGCGCGGTTCGCCGGAGATCTTCCACAGGATCACTCGGCGCGATCGGCTCGTAAAGATGCGTCACGCGTTCGACGAAGCGCTGAGCTTCTTCCAACGCTCTTTCCGCTCTCGGTTCCCATGGATCAGAGACTGCTCGTGCGCGTGTTATGGCCTCTTCGATTAGCGTGTCGTGTTCGTCTGTCGTGCGAAACCGCTCCTGAACGATTCGAAAGTACACGCGAACATGCGGCAAGATTTCTTCCAACAAATCATGCAGCGTGGCGATTTCTACGAGTGCAAGGTGCGCCATCGATTGCGGGCGTTGCTCGCTCACGACTTCACCTCAGCCCCGAGCCTCGTTCGAATATTGCCGACCAAGCCGACGTGGAGCTCGATGGCTTTTTTGATCGCCACCGGTTCGGACATCCGTGAAAAAATAAGTTGCTCTTCCCTGTCTTCGGCTCCGGAGAACGAGCCGGTCACTTCGCACCGGACGATCAGCGTCGTTTCACGAAACGCGTCATCCGCGTCTGACACCTCGCGATACGCCTCCGTCGCCAGGAAAAGACTTTCCTCAAATTCGACTGGTGCCCCTTGAAGCGGACTCTTTGTAGCTTTCCGCTTGTAGATGAGGGTCGTTCGCTCCGTGTAGACGCGCACGAAAATCCTCGGGGTTGCGAGCGCGATCGGAACGTTGTAGATTTCAGCCATCGGAGTTTGCGCCTCCGGTCCTGGGCTCGGACGTTATCAGCGTCGCGAGCCCGAACCTTTTTCAGGGTTTCACGGCAGGAAAATCACAGCACCACAGGTCAAGGTCGAACGTCAAGCTTTTGAAGGTTTCGGCGGCGGACGAAATCGAAGTCCCATCGAATCGAGAACGGTCCACGCGCACGACGTACAGACGTGCTCAAGCGAAACTTCAGAGTGAAATGCAGCGCCTCCCGTGTAGCGATTCGTTCGCGTTGCTCCGAGCAGACGCCCGTCCGGCAGCTTTCTCGGCTTCAGCCAAGCCGGCGTGATGATGTCGAGTTTTAGTATTCTTGCTGGAACCGACGCGCTGTTTGTTCGTCCGCGCAGTTGATCGATGTCCTCGCTCGCGATCGTCTCGCCGCACAAGTCGCACCAGTAGGTAATTTTCTGAGTCATGTTGCGTTCTTCCTCGCGCTCTTCGCGCTCCGTTTTGCATTCATGCGAGCGCGATCGTGATGTTTTGGATCAAGTTTCGTTGGCAACGTCGCGTGATTCTTGTTGCTGTAGCGTCTCCCTTGCTTGCGAAGGTGCATTCATGCGGGGGGTGATACTCACCCCCGGCCACGCTCTTGCGCGAGCGCAGCATCGGATTTGAAAAGCTCCGTCCCAGTCGGGCAGACAAGAACAAGCGTTCCGCAATGCCCACACCAGTGCAACGCGCGACCATCCGGACGTTGCTCGACGTGACTCAAAACCATCAAGTCGACGTCCGTCACCATTTCGTATTGACAAATCGGACAAGCGCTCACCGCTTTTTCTCCGCCTCGAGCGCGGCAAAATATTTCCGGCTCGGTTCATCGGGAACCAGCTCGATGCGATCGTACCGGATCCAACCGTCGGACTTTTGACCCGACGCGCGAAACCGAATCCCGAGCGACGGGCGTAGAAGCTCGCTCAAGAGCGGCACCGGGCGCGCGCTCATCTTGATCCCATGCCAGCGCGAAAGCCGGCAGCGAACGCGCGCACTATCAACACCTCTTCTTCGAACCGAGCTTTCGGACCGGCTTGCGGAATGCCATTTTGGTCATTCCAGAAACCGATGACGTCGTAACCGCCTCCGATTCCCTTTTTTGATCGAAGCTCCAAGTTCAACCATGACAGCTGTACGTACTTCTTTGCCGTCTCCAGCATCCGACCGGCGCACCCTGCGTCAGCCGATTCAAAGAAATATTCTTCTTTCACGGCTTCACCTCTTTGCAGTTTTGTTTTTCAAGGTCGACTCCGACCGGGATAAACACGTACGTTGTTTTGCTCTCCAGCTCGCAGCGCTTGACCACGAGATCGCCGTTTGCATCGCGATGCATGCCTGTCACGACATCACCGACGTTCGAACGCTGGACGCACGAGACGAGAAGCGCGCAAAGAAGCATTTTCACCGGGTAGCCGATGAACGTTTTCAGCCATCGTGAGGCCTTCGTCGCTCGGTTTCGCAGCCGCATGGGTTTGTTGAGCCACGGGAGCGTAAACCAGTCGACCGATCGCCGATGCTTCGGAAAGTCCGCGCGCACGTTCATGATCCCCACACTTTCTTCATGCCACATCGCTTGGCCCTCGGAGCGCAAAGGCTGACCTCTCAAGACCAAAGGACTTTCGCAGTTTCCTGATCTGGACGGCCGTCGGGTAGTCGCTCACGTGCACACCCGGTTGATTGAGACGTGCGCCGATCGGTTTTTCTCTCGCTCGAGATCTTCGGCAAGCTCTTCCACGCCCAGATCGAGCAAGCGTACGCTCCAGTATTTTCCGCCCCAAATTCTCGTGATGCTCGTGGCCGGCTCGAAGGCTATCAGCCCTTTTTTCGCGAGCGCTTTCCAGTCCTTTTCGGAGCCCTGCGGAGTGCCGATCGATGTCGACAAAAACACGCGGTGTGGCTTCGGGATTTCTTTCGCGGCGTGGCACGAGATGAACGAGTGCACGAGCAGACTTCGGAGGCGCGGCGAAATCATTGCGGCACACTTTCGAGAACGAGCCGTGCGTCTACGATTCCGAGCTTCGCCGCGTCGATCACTCCCCGCGCAAAGCTCTCGAAGTCCCTTGTGTCGCTTTCTCGCAACAGCTCGCCGTACGTGTTGAACCATCGTCCGTCGTGGTCTCGATACGCGATCCGATGCTCGACGCCGCACGGAGCCCCTGCCGCCGCAAATACTGCCACTCGTGTTTTGATTTCCATTTTGGCTTGCCCGCCTTTCACCTTCTAAAACGCCGATCGCTGGAGCCCTATTCCGTGCTCACGACAGCGCGCCGTTGCTTCGCTTTTTGTCCTTCGGTCGGAGGGTTGGCGCTTCGCGCGGACACCGGGGGCTCGGCTTGGCTTGCCCTGGACTTGCCGAATTTTTGGTCAACCGGTCGACCGACGGCAACCCAAATCCAGGGAGGGAGTCTCATCCGGAAAGCTCCCTCGCGAGCGCTTCGCATGCGCGTACGAGCCCGTCTGAGATCTCCCACGGGATTGCGGCACGACGTTCGGCGCGCCTCCGGCCTTTCAGCTTCATTTTATTTCGCGGCACGTTTGCAACGAACGGCGGAAACACGCCCCACAAATAAAACGAGCCGTAGCGAGCGACCGGCGGACCGATCAAGTCACCGATCGCGCGCGTCGCTCCGTGAACGTTCTCGAGAACCCACCAACGGGGCTCCAGCACTTCGATCAAGTAGAGTGCGTCCCGCACAAGCTCCAGGCCCGTTTCTACGTCTCGGTTCTTTTGGTTCACGGTCGAAAGGAGCGTGCACGGCGGAGACGCCCAAACGAGATCGTAACGCTCGCCTAGGTTTAGCCACGCTGAAAACTTAGGTTGCTCTCCGTTCCGAATTTCTTCCGCTAGTCGGTGGATGTCGTCGTGCGACGTTGCGCACGTTCCGATCGCATTGTCGATGCGAACGACGTCCCAACCACGAACCGCTGCAGCGCGCGACGCGGAACCGGAGCCGGAAAAAAGATCCAGCATCCGAAGCCGCTTCGGGGGTGTCTCGGCGATCGCGTGGGGGGTGCCTGGAGCGACGTCGGCGCCGGCGCGAGGCTCGAGCGGGGGCACGTCGGGTGCACATCGAGCGCCGGCGGAGGGCAGCGCGAGCCCTAGCCGAGAGCCGTCGGTTTTCACGCTTGCGCCTCTTTCGCTTTTGTCTTGACGGCGCACGAATGGCAGCACACGCGCGCACTGAAGTCCTTCGGGTTGCTCTCGGTCGGGAAAAGATTTTCTCCGCATTCGCATCGGCCATCTTCGGCGACGTCGGGGAAACCGTCTCCTACGTGAAGGTAGACGCGTCCGCACCTGGCGCACACGATGTCACCGGTCCATTTGACGCGTCCGTGTTTCTCGCACTCGATTCGCTGGCCTCTCGTTCGTGAGGCTTGCGCGCGGCGCTCTCGCCGGTTCATCGGATGCCCTTTAGTAGTCGTCGGATTCTTCGCCCGAAGTGAACGATCCCCGGATCCGTGTGCTTGCATTCGGCTCCTTCGAGCGCTTCGCATCCCTTGTTTGGGCACCTGACGAGCAAATCTTTCTCGTGTTCGTCGGTGATGCTCTCGAGAGCTTCCGAAAACTGCGCATCGTTCAGCGATGCGTGGTAGCGAACCAATGTCGCTGCGGTCCACACCTTTTTGGGCTTCCGCTTTCTTCGCGCGACATGCGCGCGGCGCTCACGTCGGTTCATCGTCCACCCTCTTTCCGCACGCGTTCACGCATGCTCGGCAAACGATCATGCCAGGCGGAAACGCCGCGCGATGCTTCCAAGCCCCGCAATCTCTACAGCGTTTTTTGGTGAGGCGTTTAGTCGTTCGTCGGTTCATCGTCCACCGCCTTCGGAAATACGTTTCTCGGGTAGTGCGTGAGGCCTCCGGCTTCGCAAAGCGCACCACACTCGGGGCAGTAGATCAACGCGTCGATGACGCGCTCCTCTTCCGCTTGCGGCGGCTCTTCGGTCACATCGAGCACGTACGCTGCAATGTGGTCATGCGAAACGCACGCGTTTTGCTGGTAGACGATCAGCTTCCGATTTTCGCACGCCGGGCATTCCTGATCGAGCCTCCGGCGCGTTCGCTCTTCGAATGTGACGAGCTTTCCTTTTGTGCGCTCGCCGCGTGGAACCTGTTCCCACAGCTTTTCACGCTTGCCCATTTTCTGCTCCTTACGTTCGGATTCAGATCTCCAAGTCCGTGGGCTGAGCCGAAGCCTTCGCCCCCGGTGTCCTCCGTGAGAACCACCCCACGGACCTGGAGATCCGAAAAACGTCGAGCCGAACGCGCGGAGTTGTGTGTGTTCTCACCCTCGCGCGTTCGACTCCACGTTTTCAGAACGCACGTTGACGATACGAGCATTCCCTGCGATGGTCAATTCACCACAAAGCTTGCCCGCTGCGTGGTGACCGGCTCCGGCGATGCCTGCAAAAGCGACATCGTTCGGGGCCGCTCCTTTTAGGGGATTTTGTAGCCGAAGGCTTCGAGCCGTGGATCGCTGAAACGCGCCTTCAGTCTCGAGAGCGCTGTAACGAACGTCGGATTTCGAAGCGCTCCTTTTCTCCGCGTTTGCACGAGCCTTACGCAATCTCGGCCGCTTCGTCCCGTCAAGTAGTGGATCGAGAGTGCCGAAACGAGCCCGGAGCGGTTGATCCCCATCGCGCACGTGACGAGCACCGTTTTTCCAGCCCGGAGACGATCGACCACGGCCTTTGCTGCAGCGGTTGCCGTTCGGCCCTGCTCGTCTGTCATTTTGAAACCGTCGTCGTTCGGGGCTCGGATCACTTCGATGCCTGGAAAGCAATCCTCCGACGGTTGGATTTCCTCGGCACAAAGAACGAGCACATCGAAACCATGCTCGCGAAGCGCGCTTCCGTGCGGAGGCTCCGAGCCCTGAAAAAGTTTTCCGTAAATCCGATCGTAGGACATCACGCCTCTTCTTTTCCGTGCTTTTGTCTCCACGCGATAGCGACGTCCACGGGAACGTGCCTCGCGAATCGTTCTTCTTTCGGATCCCAGCACAAATCACAATCGGCGCGCTCGTCCACCACGAGCCTTCCGTCTACCTTGCGCGTGCACGCCGGGCAGTCTGGCCAACCGATCGCCTGAAGCGCGCTCTGACTCGAGCGCCGACGGATGAAGGGCTCCACCGGCGTCTTGTCTTTATCGTCGTCGTCGGGAACCACATCCCATCATCGCATGACGAAGAGCGCCGCGCCCCACGTGATCACCATAACGGCACCGAGTCCGACGATCCAGAAAACGACATCCGGAAAACGTGACGGCGTGGATTTCGGTTCGCCGTTCACGGATGTACGTGCTTCGGTTTCTTGTGACCCAAGGGGCCGAACGTCGGAAGCGCGCCGGTGTCTTTCAGGATCGACGCCGTTACCGCGAGCATGGCCTCCGTCGGAGGCGTCATCGTTTCCAGCTCTTCGATCAGCGCGATGATCCACTCGCCGGTGTTGACGTTTTCCACGACAGCGTACGGGACGTCATACGCGTTCAGAACGTACGTGAAGATCCGTCCGATCCATTCGGCAGGCTGGTACCTGTTTGCGGGAGAAAATGCCGAGCCGCTGAACATGAAATGCACTTGCACGATCGATCCCACTTCGGGAGCGCCGGACGGGAGTGACGTCGCATAGTTCAGGTGAACGAAATCGTTTGAGGCGTCCGCATCCGACATGAAAAACGGAGACGCGCTGTTTCCCGCGCCTCCGCCGATGGCGCAAACGAGAAAGCCTCCCGACTGCTCTAACGTGAGCTGCCAGATGCGACGAAAGTCCAGCGTGATGGTGTCAAGAACGTTTGCCATGGTCTCACCCCTTCGGAAGACTTCCCGTGTGCCCTTCTACTGGGCGCGGTTCGTCGGCTTTGATCAATGCGCGAAGCACGATGATCACGAAGAAACCCACGACTCCGATCCGGAGCGCGTTTTCTATCACGTCATCGCTTTTTCTTCGGGTCTCCACGTTACCTTTTCCGGAACTGACCCTTTCGGGGTCCGCGCTCGATTCTCGGCGGAAGTCTCTTTCCTCCGCGCTTTTTCTTTCGCTTGCCTTTTCGCGCGTTGAACTTCACGCGCTTGCCGGTGCTCGTCTTGAAGGAAACGAGGCTCATCCGAACGGCCCCGGCGGCGGAACACCCGGAGTGAGCCACGCAACGAAAAGCGCTTTTCCTCCGAGCATGTAAACGAGGACTCCGACGGCCACCCAAATCCACATGCGAACGAGATTACCACCGCTCTCGGGGGTCCGTCGAGCGCCGGCGGAGTGCGGTCCTCCGCTCTAGCGATGCGCCAGGAAATGCACCACGAGCCCCGTAATTCCCGACGTGACGAGACTGCAGATCGCAACCGTCAGGATGTTCGGCCAAAACGCTGCACGCCTCTCGAGCCGCGAGACGTCCTGATCGCCCGTTTTCTCGAGCCGCTCTTCGTGTGCCTCTTGCGTTTTTACGAGGTACGTCAGGTCACGACCGATGGTTGCGAGCTGCG
>Ga0075418_10001638_pt1 | contig 25473 bp, 12 predicted proteins | sample SoiMetdeltSBSDD2_FD_81776 | JGI IMG/M metagenome (GOLD analysis project Ga0075418, IMG submission 81776) | Bulk soil microbial communities from a Populus tree surrounding site in Tennessee, USA - Soil MetaG P. deltoides SBSDD2 | ecosystem: Environmental > Terrestrial > Soil > Tree plantation...
GTGGCGAGTGAATAAACGCGCAGATGAGTGACTTTGCCCGGAACGGAAGCGCGAAAAACCGTGCCCAGCTCGTAGTAGGTGTCATCAAAATTGATGTCCCCGAGAATCTTCGTGTCTGGAAACAGCGACTCCCGGCCACCGGCGACACCGCCGCCCTGGACGGTGAACGTGTAGGGATTCTCGGTCGAGTCATTGTTGGCGATGCTCACCGTGGCGGTGCGGAGTCCACGCCCGGCAGGATCGAAACGCACGGTGAACGTGACCGTGCCTCCCGGCGCGATGGACGAATTCGTTGGCTGAGTCACGATGAAATCACCCGCCTCGGGACCGGTGACGCTGACCCTCGGAGTTCCCGTAAGAACAAGCGGCGCATCGCCTACATTCGTGATGATGAAGGTACTGTCCTGGAAGCCGCTGCCCACGTTGAGGCTGCCAAAATGAGTGCCGTCCAGCGCGGAAGGGCTGAGGTCTCCAGACACGATAAGTTTCCCGTTGCCCCTCAAATCCATCTCCGGACCCGTGGCGGTACCGAGCGGGGATCCCTCGGCATAAATGCAGTAGGTCCGTTCCGGAGAATCGCCCGTACCCACCGTCAGCGTGATGGGATCGGGGAACTGCCCTGCGAGATCCGCGTAGGAATAAGTTCCCAGTGAATACGTGCCAAATGTATCGGCCACAACTCGTGCGCCCACGGTATCCGACCAAATAACCAGCCAGTAAAAGTCGCCGCCCACCACATCGAGCGGCGCCGTCAAGGGAAACGTGTTCCAGCCGTTCGTCGCATCGACGACGGCCACGCTGCTCTGCAACAATCGGTCGGCCACGCCGGCGGTGTCGGAGTAGACCGCGCACTTGAACGTGCCCGTCAACTCAAGGACCCGGGCGCGCAGTTCGCTAATCCGCATGTTCACGGGCGCCCGAAAGCGATTCCCGTGAATCTGTGTGGCATCGATGTTCCGCGAGAAGGTCCCATCGCTGTCGTTGCCGATCACTCCCGCTCCGCCGCCCAGGTCAGCGCCACGCACTGTGGAAACGGAGTTCATGGCGAGAAGCGCCAATCCAACGCAGGCCGAAAACGAAACGGCAAAGGTCCAATGAGTTTTCATAGTTGTTTGAGAAGCAGGGCTTTGATTCCCGGCTATCCTCTGTTTCGAGGCGTCTCCCGGCTACACCGTTTGTGCCAAATGCTGAACGGATCGCGCCAGAGGATTCATCCGTCTTGCCGGACGGGGCCGCACTCTGTATGGATCAAACGCTGACCATGACGAACGCATTTGACGAGCTGGTCGCCCTGCCCGGACTGCGCCGGCTTTTTGATCTGGCGTGGCGAACGTTTGGCGTGAATCCCGCGCTCGTCTCGATGGACGGGCAGCGCGTGGTCATCTTTGATGCGGAGGCGCGCGCCCAGCCTTTTTGCCGCGCGCTGAACGCTCTCCCCGGCGGCACGGCCCTATGCGGCATGTGCGATCAATCGAAATTCCTCGAAGCCCGGCGCGACGGCCACGCGCTGCGCTATCGCTGCCACGCCGGTCTCAGAGAGTTTGTCATCCCGGTCATTCGTGATGGACAAACCATCGCCCTGCTGCAATGCGGCCAGGTGCATGACCGGACCCCCTCGGCATCCGAATGGAAGGAGGCGCGCAAATCTCTTGTGAGGGCGGGCATTCGCGCCCCGACACTGCGCGCGTTGTTTGAGCGCAATCGCGTGCTGACACCCGCCCGACAGGACGACTTGTTGGAACTGCTCGCGCTCGTCGCTGCCCGGCTGGCTCGCTCCGACGAACGTGAACTCCATACGGCACCCGGCCAAACCCAGGCCGCGCTTGGCCGGGCTATGACCTACATTGAAACGCACCTCGCCGAACACCTCACGGTCGCGGCGATTGCGCACACGGCGAACCTTTCAACACGCTCGCTGATGCGGCTGTTTCGCAAAGAGGTCGGCGCCACCGTCGTGGACTTCATCTTGCGCCGTCGCATCGCGCGGGCGCGACAGCTCCTCAGGCATCCGGATCGCACTTGCGCCGAAATTGCTTTCGAATGCGGCTTCGGCAGCGTGCAGCATTTCAACCGCATCTTCCGCCGGTTCGAGAACGTTTCACCCACCGAATGGCGCTCGGCGGCAAAATAGCCCGTTCCTCTGGCGGGATCGGTTCGGGTTCTGGCGAAAGACGTGTAGCGAGAAGGCCGTTCCCTGCGTAACCTGACTCGTCGTTTGAAGCCATGAAATCGCTGTCGCACTTTGGCTGCCTTGACGTGGCTGCGTGCTGCCCATCGCTGACCTTCCACATCGGACGTTGCTTGTGCACGGCGGCGCTGGCGTTGTGCGTCTCGGTGCTCACCGGAACTACGCACGCTGCTGCGCCCCAGAGTTTGTTTGCCGCGAGCCGGACCGGGAACGACTCCGGGCCGGAGGGCAATCATTACGAACTTGGCACCATCTTCCGCTCGGACCTGGCGGGCAGCATCACGCATGTGCGCGTTTATGCGCTCGCGTCGGAGACAGGCGATCACGTCGCGCGGTTGTGGCGCAACTCGGACGGGGCGATCATCGCGGGGCCATTCACCTGGCGTTACGGCGGAGCGGCTGGCTGGATCACGCTCGACGTTCCGGATGTGCTCATTGAGGCCGGCACGGATTACACGGTGTCGGTTTCAACCGGCGGTGGCGGGCGAAACTATCCCATCCGCAGTGACGATCTGGCCGCAGCGGGAAGCAATGGACTCAACCTGTTCCATCCCGCGGGCGCGGGCGTGTTCACCACGACGCCCGGCGCGCGACCGACGCAGACGTTTCAAAACGCGAATTACTACCGCGACATCGTCTTCATCTCTGGTCCCGTCGAACCGCCGGTCGACGGGCCGGTGCGAATGACCGAGTTTATGGCCGTCAACGAATCGGGCCTGGTGGATGAAGATGGCCAACATTCGGACTGGATCGAACTCTACAATCCATCGGGCGTCCCGAGGGAACTCGGCGGCTACCAGATCATCGCTGGCACGGACACGTGGACGTTTCCTGCGGTGTCCCTCGGCCCACAAACCTATCTCATTGTTTTCGCCTCGGGAAAGAACCGCACCAATCCGGGCGCGCCGCTGCACACCAGCTTCCAACTCGACAGCGCCGGGGAGTATCTCGCGCTGCGTGATGCCGGCAACAATGTGTTGAGCGAATTCGCGCCAGCCTTTCCGCCGCAGCGCCCGGATTATTCCGCCGGGCGCGACACCAACGGGAGCGTGGTCTATTTCTTCACGCCGACGCCGGGCGGGGCGAATAGTCTCTCGTTCAGCGGCTTTGTTGAGAACGTCGTGTTCAGCGTGAAGCGGGGCTTTTTCGTCACGCCGCAAGAGGTGGCGCTCACCACGGACACGCCCGGCGCGGCCATTCGCTACACGCTCGACGGCAGCACGCCCACGGAAACCAATGGCGCGCCTTACGCCACGCCGATCAGCATCAGTGCCACCGCGACGTTGCGCGCGCGGGCGTTCAAGCCGGGGTTTCTTCCGTCGCGCACGCGCACCGACACTTACGTCTTTCTCTCGAACGTGCTCCAGCAGACGGTCGCCAGCGCGCAGGCTTACGGCTGGCCGGCGGGGCCGGTCAACGGCCAGGAATTCCGCCACGGCATCAAGCCCAACTTTGCGTCCCTTTACGCCACGCAGCAGATGCTCGTGGCCTTGCGGCAAATCCCGTCGATCAGCATCGTCACCGACCAGCGTCATCTTACCGATCCGGCGACGGGTTTGTACGTGAATCCCAGCGGCACCGGGGCGGCGTGGGAGCGACCGGTTTCTCTCGAACTGATTCATCCGGACGGCAGCGACGGCTTTCAGGAGGATTGCGGGCTGCGCATCCGCGGCGGGCAGAGCGCCAGCACGGGATTTCCCAAGCATTCCTTTCACGTGTTTTTCCGCCGCGAATACGGTGGCGGCAAGCTGCGTTTCCCGCTCTTTGGCGCGACCGGCGCGGATGAATTCGACACCATCGATCTGCGCTGCGAACACGGTTACGCCTATGCCGACCCTTATCCGTACAGCGATGAGTTCACCGCCATCCGCGATGTGTTTTGCCGCGACCTCTGGGCAGCGACCGGCTACGCCTCCACGCGCTCGCGACCGTATCATCTTTATCTCAACGGCCAGTATTGGGGACTCTACCAGACGCAGGAGCGCGCGCAGGAGGACTACGGCGCGACTTACTTTGGCGGCGGGCCGGAAGAGTACGACGTCATCAAAGCGACTGGCCTGCCGCAAACCACCATCGAAGTCTCCAGCGGCGATTCCACCAACTGGATGCGGCTCTGGAACGGCGCTCGCGCCGTGGCGACAAGCCCGACCGACGCCAACTACTTCGCCCTGCTGGGCCGCAATGCCGATGGCACGCGCAACCCTGCGCTGCCGGTGCTGCTCGATCCAGTGGAACTCGCCGCCTACATGCTATTGCATTACTACACGGGCCACGCCGACGAGCCGCTTTCCATTTCTTTTAATTGGGAAAGGCCAAACAACTTCCGCGTGATCCGCCGACGCACATTGGCCGATCCGTTCCACTTCTTTGTGCATGATGGCGAGTCGTCGATGCTGGCGCCGGAGTGGTCGAACAACCGCGCCAACGCCGTCAACCTGACCAGTCCGAACCGCGCGAACTTCACCTACAGCAACCCGGAATGGATTCACGAAGATCTGATGGCGCATCCCGAATACCGCACCGTGTTCTGGGATGAAGCGCATCGTCTGCTTTTCAACGACGGCCCCTTCACGCCGGCTCGCGCTCAGGCGTTCTGGGACACGCTCGCCGCGCAAATCGATCAGGCCGTCATCGGCGAATCGATCCGTTGGGGCAGCGACTTTACCAAGGCCCGGCAATCCGTCTGGGCCGCTAAAATTGCGCAGGTGCGCACAAACTTTTTTCCGACGCGAACCACCACCGTCATCACGCAGTTGCGCCAGCGGAACCAATATCCGGCCACGACCGCGCCCACGTTCAATAGCTACGGCGGTCTTGTGCCAGCCGGGTTCAATGTTTACCTGACCAACTCCGTTCCGGGCGGCACGCTCTACTATGCGCTCGCTGGCACCGATCCGCGCGCGCGCGGCGGCGGGATCAATCCTGCGGCGCTCGCCTACGCGCCGGGCAGGCCCATCACCATCAATGCACAGACAACCATCAAGGCCCGCATCCGCAGCGGTACGGACTGGAGCGCGGCGGTGACGGCCGTGTTCTACACGACGCAGGACTTCACCAAACTGCTCGTGAGCGAAATCATGTACAACCCGCCCGACATCGGCGCCACGACGGGTGACAACCTTGAGTTCCTCGAGTTGAAAAACACCGGCGCCAACGCGCTCGACTTGAGCGGCGTGACGTTCACCGAGGGCATCACGTTCACCTTCACCAACGGCACATTGCTTGCGCCGGGACAGTTCATCGTGCTGGGCCGCAACGCAGCGGCGCTCACCAACAAATATCCCGGCCTCGTCGTCCATGGCCTCTACTCTGGCAGGCTCAACAATGGCGGTGAGCAGCTCACGCTGGCGCACGCGTTGGGCGGACGGATTCTTTCCTTCGACTACAAGAACTCCGGGCGCTGGCCGATCACCCCCGACGGCTGGGGCTTCTCGCTCGTGCCGCGCCAAACGAACGCGAACCCGGATCCCGGCGGCCCGTCGCACTGGCGCGCGAGCACGAACCCAGGCGGTTCGCCCGGAGCGGACGATCCTTCCGCCGCCATCCTGCCTGTGCTCATCAACGAGGCGCTCACGCACACCGAGTTGCCGGACGTGGACGCCATTGAACTGTTCAATCCAAACAGTGTGGACGCGGACGTCAGCGGCTGGTTCCTCACCGACGATCCAGCGCAACCAAAGAAATTTCGCATCCCCGACGGCACGATCATTGGCGCGGGCGGCTACCGCGTCTTCACCGAAACCAACTTCAACCCCAACCCGCTCATGGACACCAACAGTTTTGCGCTGAGTTCGAGCGGCGAGCAGGTGTATCTGTTTTCCGCCAACGCAGGCGGCAATCTCACCGGCTACAGCCACGGCTTCATTTTCGGAGGCGCGGCCTCTGGCGTGAGCTTTGGACGCCACGTCGTCAGCACCGGCGATGAGCATTTCGTCGCGCAGATCGCGCCCACGCTCAACGCGTCGAACGCTGGCCCGCGCGTCGGCCCGGTGGTCATCAAACAAATCATGTATCACCCCGTTGACCTGCCCGGCGCGGCGGACAACACGGCGGATGAGTTCATCGAGATCGTCAACATCACCGGCCACGCGGTGCCGCTCTTCGATTCTGCGGCGCCGACGAACACCTGGCACGTTCGCGGCGGGGTGAGCTTCGATTTTCCCGCCGACGCGATTCTCCCGCCCGGCGGCGCGCTCGTGCTGGTAAACTTCAATCCGTCCGACGCCGCAGTGCTCGCGGGGTTCCGGGGCAAGTTCGGCCAGTTCAATTCAACGCCCGCCTTCGGCCCCTACAGCGGTAAACTGGACAACAGCCGCGACACCGTGGAACTCAACCGCCCCGACATGCCGGAGACCAACGGCGTCCCACGCATCGTCGTCGATGAAGTGACCTACCGCGACTCGGCCCCCTGGCCCGTCACCGCCGATGGCGGAGGCGGTTCGTTGCAACGCATCAGCCTTGCGACCTACAGCGACGATCCGATCAATTGGTCCTCTATCGCGCCGCTCACGATCACGTTGCAACCGGTGAGCGTCGCGGTCCGCCCCGGCTCCAACGCCGTCTTCACCGTGGCCGCGCTCGGCGATGGCGCGCTCACCTACCAATGGCGCCTGAACGGAACCAACCTCCCCAACGGGGGCACCTTCTCCGGCGTGAATTCGCCGACGCTCACGGTAACAAATATCGACGCGCACCATCGCGGCGACTACACGGCCCTGGTGACGGACGCCCACGACGCCGCGTCCAGTGCCGCCGCCACTTTGACCGTGCTCATTCCGCCGACCATCGTCGTGAATCCGCAGTCTGCGACGGTCGTGCAAGGCGATTTCGTCACCCTGGGCGTCCTCATCACCAACGCCGCGGCGCTGCCCGCCACTTATGAATGGCGGGTCGGCTCCACCCAACTCCGAACGAACGTGGTCAACGCGGTCACCAACAGCTTCACCTTCCGCGCTGTTGGCACCAACACCGTCATGACCAACAATTACCGCGTGGTGGTCAAGAACGCCGCCAATCCGTCTCCCGGCTTGATCAGCGCCGTTGCCGCGATCATCGTGCTGCCCGACGCCGACGGAGATCACATCCCTGATTTCTGGATGATTCAACACTTCGGCCATACCAACGCCCTTGCCGCCGACCTCTCTCTCGCCACTGACGATGCCGACGGTGACAACATGACCAACCTCGCGGAATACCTCGCCGGCACCGACCCGCGGGACCGAACGAGTTACCTGAGAGTGGACATCAACTGGAACCTGGATGTCGCCACGCTCCAGTTCATGGCCCTGTCGAACCGCAGTTACAGTCTCCAATTCAGAGAGTCGTTAACGTCCGGCTTATGGACCAAACTCCAGGATGTCCCCTCTGTTTCGACCAATCGGGTGGTGATCGTAACCGATCTGCCTCCTCACGCGGAACAGCGTTTCTATAGGCTGGCGACACCCTAACTACCGGCGCCATGAGAGATCGTTTTCGGCCGCGTCTTGCGTGCGGAACTCTCCCCAATTCGCAGCGGACGTGTCGAGTGGACCGCTCAACCTCTGCTGCTTGAATTCGGAGAAAGTCCGCCGCGTCGGCGCTCAGAGCTCTGTTTGCCGATAAGAATGCCGAAATCATCTCAAGACCGGCAAGTGAATCAGGAACTCGCAATCGTACGTCACTTTGGATCACCCAGGCACCACTCAAAGAAGCGATAGACTTGCTCATTCGCTTGTTCTGTGGGCGTATGGCCGTCGCGAGTGGTCAGGGCGACGCGATGGTCATAGCCGAGGAGTTTGTTGACGGCCATCGCGTGGTTGAGGGCAGGCTGGCGCTCCGGCAAGTCAGCCGTGCCGCCGGAGACGAGAAACGGCCGCGGCGCCATCAGCGCGTGCAGTTCCACCAGATCGTGTCCGCCTTCGACCAGCGCTTTGTAGGCGCCGGTTCGTGATTGGCCTTCGGTGGGAAGTTTGCGAAAGGGACCGGCGTTTCTTGGATCGGCCACGGCGCCCGGCTCAAAGCCGAGATACCAGACATCCCAGTAATTGACGCTGCCGTTCGGGTTCTGTTTGCGACGGTCGCGCTCGTCGAACACGATGCCGGGATCTGACCAAGCGGCGCAGGCAAACTTATCGTAAAGGCAGGCGGCAAACATCGCCCACTTGCCACCAAAGGAATGGCCGACGATGCCAATGCGAGCGGGATCGACCTCCGGACGCTGAGCGAGAACAGTGTGAGCATTCGCGGCCGCATACGCGAGCGCCGACAGCGGCTGGACGCGAACCGGTTTCCCGACGGGACCAAGATACGGTTCAGTCCGCGGCTTGTTCGTTGAAGTGAGATCGATGTGCGCGTTCGGCTTTCCGAACGAGAGCGCAACAAACCCGCGCTTTGCCAGTTGCCAGCCGTAGTCCCGAAACGGCACGCCCAACCCCACTCCCGTTTCCGCGTCGTAGTAAGCGACCAACACCGCAGCGCGCCTCGACACGGGCGCTTGGCCCTCGGGAACGAGGAGCAGCGCATCCACCATTTCGCCACTCAGCGCAATTTCGATTCGAAGCTGTTGCTGAGTGATGTTCTCGCGCCGCGTCGTGTTCACCAACTCGACGCGCGGTCTTTCGATGAGAGGCGGCCAGGGACCCATGATCTTGTGCCACGTGGAAAGAATCTCTTCCCGGCGCCGCGACCAATCCGCAGGATTCTGGACGCGCGTCCCATCGGCAAACACGAGCGGTGACCGGAAGTTGCCGAAATCGGAGCGATACTGCTCCGATGGCGCAAAGAATGCGGCGATCTCTGCAGGCGGTTTGCGAAGATGTGCCTCTGCCGACTCCGGAGGCTTGCGACCCGCGCGCTGAGCCAGTTCCCGGACTTTCGCCACCAGGACATCCTGCGCAGCCGGCGCGAAGAAACCCTGCGTCGTATAAAGGCCGCGGCATTCGTAACCGCCTTCTTTGAGCACGTGAGCCGAAGGAAGATATCCGAACACGTCGTTGCAGTAGGCGGAGACCCAAAGTTGGAGCGGCCCGATGGCCTGTTCAATCAGCGGCACGTAATCGACGACTACTTCGCCCGATAATCCGACGAGGGTGAGGTTACTGCCGAATTGCCAGACAGCCACCGGGGCTTCGTAGGTCGTCGCCAGCTTTTCGCCACGATCCAGTTTCGCGAGTATGTCTTTGGCGTTGCCGGTTTGCCAGGACGGACCATTCGTCATTCTTTCCAATTCGGCGCGCGAGGATTGCTGCAACGGGAGGCGGACCTGATCGAACACACACGTCAAGGGGCCGTGCAGTGGCCGGGGAGACACACTCAGAATCCGGCAGACCTCCTGGCCCAGGGACTTGCCGTTCTCGCGAGCGTCGGCCATCGTGCCGCGCGGATAAGGATTCGCATCGCCGCCGCAACCGATCATGAACATCGCCTGCGCACCTGGATGGTGCTCTTGGATGTAGGCTTGCGCGAAACCTGCATAATCACCGCACAGGTTGTAATTCGTTTGGGTCAACGTGGTGTTGTGGCAGGCGTATCCGAACAGGATCGCGCGCAACTTGCCTTCTGCCGAATCGACCCGCAGCACGGGCACAGTCCGATCCACCAGTCCGCGCGGATTCACGCCGAGGATCACGCCGCGCGGAGTGAACTCGCGCCGGTTCATCGCGAAATGTGCGACGCCCGAACTCCACGACAGTTGCGCCGGCTCCAGTCGCGACAACGCTTGCGTGGCGACCTGGACCAGCTTGTCCTGAAGGCTGCGCGTGTAAGCGACGATGTTGCGCGCGTCCTCCGGGGCCACGCCGGACTCAGTGCGATCCTGATCGCCCAGCATGGGAGCGGAGTGAGTGTGCGCCGAGTTGAGAAGAATCTGACTCCGCGCGACTTTGGTTGCTTGCTGAATCCGCTCACAGACTGGTTCGGCCACGGCTCGCGAGGGGCCGAGGAGATCTGTCGTCACCAGGATGGCGCGGTGGCCTTCCCGATCTTCCAGAGCCAAAGCTTTGGCATAAATATCCTGTTCGACTTTCTCGAAAGGTTTGGTCCGCGAAGCGTAACCGGCCATTGGCACAGGTTTTTCCGGCGTGATCTTTACGGTGGCGAGGCCGGCTTTCCATTCAAATTCTGCCGCGTCGGCACAAGGCGCAGCAATGAGCAAAAGCAGCAGAATTCCAACGACAGTTTTCATCGCTTCGAATCTCTCATGAGCCAGGACTGGCGACGCTGACATCGTCTTTGATGATGCGAGAAACTTGCGTCATTCAGCACGGTGAAACCCAGAATCAAAATCACGTGAGCTTCGGCACCACGTACGGTTTTCGGTAGTCACGTTTGGAAAGCGCATTGGCTTGTTTCGCAAAATCGCGGACAAACTTCTCTTGTTTCGCGTCGTACGTCACCCAGGGGCCGAGCGTGGCCGGGGTAGTGCCCAGATCGACGCCGTTTTCGCGCAAATACGCTCGGCAACGATCGAACGCGTCCGACAGTTCCCCGCTCGCCTGAATGGTTGCGTGAATCGCCTCGGGCGGCGCCTGCTTCCCGAGCCGATGGGAGATGTTCGCCATGTGGCAGCAGGCCGCCGAGCGATGTCCCTCCAACGCCTCGCACGCCAGTTCGCTGGACTTCCGGCTGCGAACTGCCGCCAGGAAATTGGAGAGGTGCGAAACTTCCAGATTTTTCCCACTGCCGTCGTCGGGGATGTCCTTGATCTTCTTCCCCTGCTTATCGAAGAACGCGCCGCCGGAAGCGTCGCCGGCGAAATAGCCGCCTTCGCAGTCAATCACCAGGCCACCCGTTCGGTTCCGGAATTTGCCCATCGCGTCCGGACTCTTCGCCGCGCGCACGTTTCGGATTTCGCAGATGAGCGGGGCTGGCTGGTAATCCAACAGTGCGATCTGCGTGTTGGCTGTTTCGCCGCAATCGTCGAACGCGAACCTGCCACCGATGCTCAGAGCACGCGCCGGCGGCTGATTCTGCCCCAGGGCCCAACGGCAAAGGTCCATGACATGGATTCCATTGTTGCCCATCTCGCCGTTGCCGGTGGGCCAGAACCAGTGCCATTCGTAGTGCAGTTGCTTTCGCATGAGCGGCGTCTTCGGCGCTGGACCGCACCAGAGATCGTAATCCACGGTGGCAGGCAACGCCGTCGGCGAACCGACCGTGCCGATGCCGTCGCGAGGACGGTACACCAGCGTATGTCCGTAACGAATGGGGCCAAGCTCGCCGCGGCGCAGGTCGCCAAAGACCTTGCCCAGCAACGTGCTGGAGCGGTTCTGAGTGCCGACCTGGATCATCCGGCCATATTTCCGCGCTGCCGCCACCATTTGCTGGCCTTCCCACAGGTCGTAGGAAAACGGTTTCTCGACATAGACGTCCTTGCCGGCCTGGCACGCCCAGACGGTCGCCAGCGCATGCCAATGATTGGGCAAGGCGACGACCACTGCGTCGATGCTTTTGCCGTCAAAAACTCTGCGCAAGTCGCGGTAGGTGGCGATCTCTTCGTTCCGGTCCTTGAACGACCGAGCTTCGCGGTCGAGATGCGTCTGGTCCACGTCGCACAAAGCGGTGATTCTTGCGTTCGGAATTTCGCGCAAGCGGGCAATGAGCTGATGCCCTCTTCCGCCCACGCCTCCGACGGCTGTGGTTGCCCCAAGCCCAATGACCGCGAGGCGGATGGCGTCGTTGGCTCCAATGACCCGGGACGAACGCTCGGCGCCGCGCACCATTTTCGGCAGACCCAGCGCCAAGCCTGCTGTGATTGAGCTCCTCAGGAAGTTTCTTCGTGTCGTTTGTTTCATGTTCGTTTCCTCATTGGATCTCCGATACCGAATCAGTTGGCCAAGACAAGTGCGTCATTACTGTCGCTTCGCCTCCCTTTCACGGCGTCAGCGTGTAGAGTGCCCTGAGACCGATGAAGCGTGTGTGTGTTTTCATGACTCGGTTGCGGTTGGACGAACCGTTGGCGGCACTAATTCACGCAGGAACTGCTATATCGCCCGTCAGGGCCGGGATTCCAGGTTGCTGTCCGCTACTCGGTCGAAGCGGTAAATCATTCCGTCACGCTGTGGATGAACGTGAATTTAAAAGGCGATAACCTTGTCCAAAAGAATCATGAGAATCGCCCACCGAAGTTCTTTGCACCAATCCCCGCGATTACCGCGCAGACACTTCCTGCAAACCGTCACCGGCCTCATCGGTGGCGCCTTTGGCGCCGGATTTGCGCGAGCCGACGAACTCCCTCCGAACACAAATCCGCGCGCCATCTTCGGTGACACCGTCGAGCCGGACTGGGAACAGCGCTTCACCATTACAGTTGGCCCGAAGAAGGCGGATCTCGTTGGCACTACGGATCGAGTGATCCAGGCGGCCGTCGATTACGCGGCCCGGAAGGGCGGCGGCACTGTCCATGTGCAGCCGGGCACGTATCGTCTGCGCAACTCGGTTTTCCTTCAATCGAACGTCCGCCTCATCGGGAGTGGGCCAGACTCGGTGCTCTTCAAGGAACCGTCCGTCACCACGAGGCTCATCGTCGATGGCGATCATTGGGATCAGGAGGTGACGTTGGCCAATCCCAAAGACTTTCAAGTGGGCGACGGCGTCCGTCTGGTGGCCAAAGACCCCCACGGCAAGGGCACCAACATCGTCCAGCGAACGTTGATTGCCTCGTCGGGCAATCGCTTCAAACTCGATCGCCGCCTGGAGGAGCGTTTCCACCTCGATGGGGATCCGAGAATCGCCACGAATTTCGCGCTGCTTCAATGCACGAGCATTGCTGACGTCGTCATCGAGAACCTCACGGTCGATGGCAATAAGGCGCACAACGAAATGATCGACAAGGGCGCGTTCGACGATGGCGCGATTCGCCTGGACGAGTGCAACCGCATCACCGTGCGGGGTGTGACGGTGCGCAACTTTTACTGCGACGGCATCGTCTGGGGCATCTCCCACGATGTCCTCGTCGAGAACTGTCACCTGTATGATGGCGCTCGGTTGGCGGTGCACTCCGGGTCCGGCTCGCAACGTTCCATAGTTCGCGGCAACCGGATGCAGCGTTCGGCCGAGGGCATCTACTTTTGCTGGGGCGCGCAACATGGACTCTACGAGAAGAACGTGATCGAGGACTGCGGCTATGGAATGACCTTCGGTCACAGCGATTCCGACAATCTCATCCGCGACAATGACATCCGACGAAGCCGTGAGGCCGGCATCCACTTTCGTGGCGGGAACAAGGCATTCGCCCCGCACCGGAATCGTATTGAGGGAAATCGTATCGTCGATAGCGGCGGGGAAAAAGGAATTGGCATCGAGATCAACGGCGAAACCGAGGCGGTCGTGCTGAGCAAAAATGAGATCCGGGAAACCCGGGGCCGGGCCTCTCGGATTGGCATTCTCATCGGAGCGGAGACCCGCGATATTCGCAGCGAAGACAATCAGATCGAAGGCGTCGCCACTTCGATATCGGACTTGCGCAAGAAGTGACTCAGGGTTGTGTTTATTCGAATGAACACGAAGGCTGCGATTTGGCTTGGGCCGTGGGGGGCCTGCGCGATGCTCGTGGTGACCCAGGCTTCTCCGGTGGCCGCGGCGACTGGAAATGAGAAGCCGGTCGTGGACCCGTTCTTCATGCTTTCGGGTGCGTTGCTAACGGATAGTTTTGATGGGCCTGAATTGAATACCAACCTGTGGTCGCGCCCGCGGTGGCTCTTAGATAACCACAAGACCATCGGAGCCAAGCTCGAGAACGGTCATTTGGTAATATCGGGACCGTCGCGTCCGGCGGGTAGAAGCCATCAGTACGCCGGAGTCATCTCGAAATACTTTCGCGATACGGACGTGGTGCTGGCAGCGGACATGCAGGCCCGGTCACCCATCAAAGGGGAGGGGCGAATCCAGCACATGGTTCATTTGTGCAGCGGTGACTACCCGGATTTCTTCACTGAGATTATCTTCGGCAAGATCGCCGAGGTGGAGCCTCCACGCTGGCACACCGCGTATCTCAACAAGGTGTGGGTCTATTCGGGTCACGGGGAATATCTAGGACCAACTCGACCTGCGACCGGATCCGAGGCCAGCCAGTGGCACACCGTGGTGCTGACTCACGATGGACCCACATCGAAGACGCAAAACTACCTTGTCGTGAATGAAGAGTGGGTCCCGGTCGGTCCTTCACACACGGTGCGTTTCAATCACACACACATCGAACTCAAGGTCGATGTGAACATTTCGGACTTGGCGGTGCAGATGGCGGTCGATAACGTTAGGCTGTATCCCAACCCGGCGCACAACCCGGTCACGATTATCGTCAGTGGCGGGGTCAGTGGCAACCGTTCGAAATTGCCCATCCACAATCAAAAGGTTCAAATCTTCGATGAAAGTTCGAATCGCTTGCTCGGCGACGCTCTGACTGACGAGGGAGGCGAGGCGCATGTTTCGCTGAGAAGCGACGTTCTATATCCCGTTGCCGCCGCCATCACGGTCTGGGACGACACGACGATGATCGTGCAGTCCAGGATTCCCCGCCGCAATGTTACCGGTCTCTACCCCGGAGATGTCTGGGCGCTGGACCTGAGACACCGACGACCCATGAAATAGCAAGCAGACCAATGCACTTCGCTCCCCGCCTTTCAATGAGAATTATCCTCTGGTTCACCATTGCGGGCTCGCTCCAGGCCGCCGATTTTCCCGCGCCCTACAACTCCGAACGGTCCACCGAACCGCTCATGCCCGCTGAGCAAGCCGCGCGCGGCATGGCTATGCCGGACGGTTTCAGATGCACGGTGTTCGCCAGCGAGCCCGACGTGCAGAACCCCATCGCGATGGCGTGGGATTCCAAAGGCCGCATGTGGGTCGCCGAGAACTACACGTATGCCGGGAGCGCGCAGCACTTCGACCTGGGGCTGCGCGACCGCGTAATCATCCTTGAAGACAAGGACAACGATGGCAAAGCGGAGTCGCCCAAAGTGTTCACCGATCAGGTGCAAATGCTCACCAGTGTGGAACTCGGACGCGGCGGAGTGTGGTTGATGTGCCCGCCACAGTTGCTGTTCATTCCGGACAAAAACGCAGACGACGTGCCCGATGGCCCGGCGGAGGTCGTGCTCGATGGCTTCACCGTGGCAGAGGCCAACTATCACAACTTCGCCAATGGTTTGCGCTGGGGACCCGATGGCTGGCTTTACGGTCGCTGCGGTCATTCGTGCCCTGGGCGGCTCGGTGTGCCGGGCACGCCGGATGAGTCGCGTGTGCCGCTCAAGGGCGGGCTTTGGCGATTTCATCCCGAGCGTAAAATTGTGGAGGTGCTCACCTATGGCACCACGAATCCGTGGGGGCATGATTGGGATGCCAATGGCGAGTGCTTTTTCATCAATACCGTCACCGGGCATCTCTGGCATCTCATCACGGGATCGCATCTCAAGGACTCAAGTCCGTCGCCGACCCCGGGGATCTATGATCGGCTCGATACCATCGCAGATCACTACCACTTCGACGCGACGGGCGGTTGGGAGAGGTCGAAGGAGCTGACTTCGGATGCCTATGGCGGCGGACACTCGCATATTGGTATGATGATCTACCAGGGCGATGCGTGGCCCGAATCGTATCGCGGCCAGCTCTTCACTCTGAACCAGCATGGGAGGCGAACGAACGTGGATCGGTTGGAGCGGCTGGGTTGTGGGTATGTGGGCCGTCATCAACCGGACCTGTTCAAGTCGATTGATCCCTACTTTCGCGGCCTCGAAATCAGCACCGGGCCGGATGGCAATGTGTTCATCCTCGACTGGAGCGACATCGGCGAATGCCACGAATACACTGGCGTGCATCGCACGAGCGGGCGCGTGTTCAAGATCAGCTACGGCGATCCGCGATCGCCGAAGCCGATGCTCAAACCGGCTTGCCTGATGGGCACAGGCCGGCTGCCGGTGCTGTGGAAACAGTATCAAGAGGGCAAAACAACTCCGGAGATGCTGCGCGGATTGCTCGCGGAAAAGGACGAACACGTTCGCGTCTGGGCGATTCGTTTGCTCACCGACTTCTGGCCGTTGGACACCATCATCGGACCGCGAGAGAACGCTGTTTATCCCAACGATGCAGAGTCACTCGAGGCCTTTGAACGCATGGCTCGCGAAGATCCATCCGGCCTGGTCCGGCTCACGCTCGCCTCGACGTTGCAGCGTTTACGCGTGCCGGAACGTGAAGCACTGGCCATCGCACTCGTGTCGCATGGTGAGGATGCGGCCGACCGCCAGATGCCTGCGATGATTTGGTTCGGGGTCAATCCGCTCGCCAATCACCAGGCGAAAGCGCTCGTGCGCATCGCGACGGCCAGCGAGTGGCCCGAGTTGTATCGATGGACGGCGCGACGGTTGATTGAAATCACATCGATGGATCGCGAAATCGTCGCGGCACGCGAGGTGTTGCTGTCGGAGAGTCGCGTTTCCAGGATCCCTCCGGCGTGTCGCCTCGCCGTCCTGCGCGGCTTGTCAGAAGGCCTCAAAGGGGTGCGCAAGTCGGACGCACCGCCCGGCTGGGATTTGTTTGCGAAGAGCTTCGGTAACGAGCACAGCGCGCTGGTCAACGAACTGCGCGCGGTCTTCGGCGATGGCCGGGCGCTCGATGACATCAAGCGTCTGGCGTTGGATGCCAAAGCCGACGTCGGGATGCGGCAGACCGCGCTCAAGACCCTCGTCGACAACCGGCCCGCCGATCTCCAAACGATCTGCGAAACCGCGTTGGAGACGCGCGGGCTTGACGCCACCGCCGTACGCGGCCTCGCACTCTTCGGCGACGCCGCCATCGCGGAGAAAATTCTGAAGCGTTACCGGGCCTTGTCAGTGCCAGCGCGCCAGGTCGCCATCGACACGCTGGCTTCACGGCCCGCGTTTGCCTCGCTGCTGCTAAAAGAGATCGCTGCGGGCAAGATCGCACGGACCGACCTTACCGCGTTCCAGGCCCGACGCATCCAGGGTTTCAACGATGCGGCTCTGTCGAAGCAACTGAGCGCAGCCTGGGGCGACTTGCGCGAAACGTCGGCGGACAAAGTAAAGTTGATCCATGATCTCAAAGGCAGACTCACTCGTGATGAAGTCTCAAAAGCCAATCTCGGCAAAGGCCGTCTGCTCTACCAAAGCCTTTGCGCGAACTGCCACACGCTTTACGGCGACGGCGCGAAGATCGGCCCCGAACTCACCGGCTCCGGGCGCGCGGACCTGGATTACTTGCTCGAGAACATTGTCGAGCCGAGCGCGGTGGTGAGCGCCGAGTATCGCCTGAGCACGGTTACGATGAAGGATGGCCGCGAGTTGGCCGGTATCGTCAAGGCCCGCACCGGACGCACCCTGACGCTTCGCACCTTGACCGAAGAACAGACCGTGGAACTCAGCGAAGTGGTGAAGGAAGACATGTCAACGCTGTCGATGATGCCGGAGGGCCTGTTGCTGGCGCTGCCACCGGAGCAGGTGCGCGATTTGATCGGTTACCTGATGCACCCGGCGCAAGTGTCGTTGCCGAAGTAGAGCTAGCGTCCAGAATTCAGAGGCAACAGCCTGGCCAATTCCTGCTAGGACTGGCGTTGGTGCACACTTTGGTGCACAGTTCGGATTTGGAAGAGAGGATCGAATCGAACCGCTACCTTTAGTTGATGCTGGTTAGTCGACGGAGCATGCGGGCCATCGGAGCAGTTATGCGTGGTGGTCACGGAGGTTCCAACTCAACAGGAAGATCCCCGTGAGTGCGACGACGTAGCCGTTAGCGGCGAGCCCACGGAAGACGGCGATACCACACGCCAGCGTTACCAACCCGCGGAGAGAACGCAGTAGAGAGTAAACGCAAAGGACACTGGCAACGTGAGGGTTGTCGGCAAAAACGCGCGAGTTGACGGCATCGAACCGCTACGGGAGGCACACTGGGAGTTGCCACGCGGTCCGAGCGAACGCAGGTTACTTTTGATTTCTGTTTTTGGCGACCACGAGATGTGGGCTTGTCATCAATCCTTTGCCGTCGAGTGAGTTGAAGCGCAATTTCGATCGCCGGTAGCGGCCTTCTCTCCTGGCTACGCAGCAACCCGGGAGGGCGTGAGGCGGTGATTACTTTTTCAAGGGTTTCTTCGTCTTGCTCGAGGTTTGGTTTCTTCCTGCGTTCGTGGATCCTCATTTGCTCTAACAGAGACTTTGATACTAGCCGTGGAGCAATGAGCATCGGTGATGATGATCCAGCGATCACCGGTCTGAGCTTCGTCGCTTACTTCGAGCGAGAGCTCCAACCTGGCACCGTTCACTTTTCCCTTAGTGATTGTAATGCCGGGCCCACCATAGGCTTTGATCGGTTCCTTCACGGTCCCGGTGACACCGACTATAACGTCACGGGGCTTTCCTTGTTGCAATTCGATGGTCTCTTGCTGGACCGCGAACCCGCAGGTGCATTTCCACCACCAGGCAGCCGTAGAGATTACAAGTCGGCGGCAGGCGCAGTTGTCGATCCCTTTGATCTGACCGTCGGATCCGATATCAATCTTCGCAAGCACGACCCATGGTTCCTCGGGGCAGGGCGGACAGTCCGGGTTGCATTGTTTGAAGAATGTCTCGAAACGGGTCTTGAGATCCGGCGCATCGCCGCACACGTCCTGCTCATGTGACGTTGGACAGGCGGTGAGCAATCCGAACTCGTAACCGTCACAATAACGGGAATACTCGCACGCCTGGTCATCGCAACCGCAGCCCAGTGGTTGAACTCGCACAGGACGGTTCCGGATTTCCTTGTATTTGACGGCGAGGTAAACCGGGCCGGCCGGGGTGTCAACGTCTGCACACGGGTCTTCACACCACGGATCAACGGGTTCACCGCAGCGATCGGCGGGTTTCTTTTCCTCATTGGGTTTGCGCAAGTCGATTGTGCGAGCGCATTCGATCAGGATCTCGTCTCCGTACGGGCCGAGAATGTAGCCGGGCTGCACTGTGACCTTCCATGGCTCGACTAATTTGTCCTGGCATTTCCACACCGGACAAACCAGCGCGCCGCAGACGACGCCCCAACCGTGAAGGAGGCGATTGTGACGCCGCAGTTTGTTGCGGAAGTAATCCTGCTCAAGCGTCAGGTCTTCAGCGGTGATGATCTGACGCGGGAAGTAACGGGGACGTTCCGCCAGGCAGTAATCGCCCGGCAATTGATGGCATGCGCATTCGGTTTTCATAAGGTGAAGGGGGATCAATCAGGTTTGCCGCCGCGAGGTGTGCCTTCTTCGTCGCGCAAAAGCCCGACGATGATTTCGAACAGGAGGTCGTTCGTATAGACAATGGGCCGGACAGTGATGTCAACGTCTGCTTCCGACAGTCGGCTGCCTTCACTGGGGAGACGAATGTTCGCCAGCGTAATGCATGGATCGTCGGTGCAGGCGCGACAAGGCATGGAGATGTGCCGTGCCAGAACGCCGTAATCAAGTCGGTCACCGCAGACGAGGTCCGGGATCGAACACTCCAGGTGGATTTTCGGCGCCTTGCCTTCCTTGACGCAGATTTTATGACGCTCCCGAATCGCACCGGGCGTGCAGCGTTGCTCTGTACTGCAATCATCGGCCAGAGCGGGGACCGGATCCGTCAAGCACTCGTGATAACAAAGGCGGACGTGCACCCATGCGCTGTCATCAGGGTCGCAGCCGCGTGATTTCTCGGCCGTCTGCTCCGGAGTTGCCGGCGGGAGAGGCGACGGCGGCAGTGACACGCAGATCGAGGGTTCGCCAACGATGATTTCGCGGCCCCATTTGTCCAGCGCGAGGCCCGGTAGCACGACAAATCCCGTGCCGTCCTTTGCCGGCTTCACGTCCAGGCCGCAGATGACACCGTAACCCGTGATGAGTCGATTGAGCAGCCAGCGTTTTTCGTTGAAGTACTTCTGCTCCATGTCGACGTGATAGACATCGAGCAGCTTGCCGTAAAAGTAACGGTTCCTGATTGGGGGATGCAAACCCACGCATTGCGGTTCATGATGATGATGAGACATAACGGACACTCCTTTCTGGTTTAGTGAGCGGAAAAGCGATGTGCTCGGAGCAGTTGTGACCTGTGGTACGATGACACGCGCTCTCGCTTTCGTGATTAACTGGCCAGTTGGATGAAGCCCACTCGTTCCGGCGTAGATGGGCTGCCGGCTCCTGCAGCACTCCCGGTCGTGACCACGCCCAACACAAAGTTTTCGTCCAACTTGCCCGGAGGCGTTGGCCCGGCGACGATGGCATCCATGCCGACGCGTGCCTGCCAGCCCAGTCGTAGCTGCGGTTCGATGAGGCAAAGATGATAAGCAACGTGGGCCGGCTTTTCTCGCTCGATGACGGTGCGGATGAGTTGTCGCCGGGCTTCGCAGTGGGCCAGACCTCGCGGCACGAGCACGCTCACCTGATGTGCGATCGCTTCAAACAGTGGCACACCGAAATCCTCACCATCAATTATGTGCGATTGATCCAACGTCGCGCTCGTGCCCAGCACTGCGCCCTGCGGCGAGGCAGACGCCAGCATCGTCGTGAAGCCGAGCACGGAATCGCCGCCTGCGACCGGTGCGGCGGACTCTTTAGCGTGACAGGCGCACCCGGCCTCCGGGTTTGATCCTGAGGGCAGTATCCACCATGCCGCGTTGAGAATCGGTTCTTCAATGACCGCATCCACGCCGGCGAAAACGCGAAGCGCCTCGCGGAGCCCTCCCGCGGTGCCGCGTCGCCCCGCGCGTGCGAACGCATGGCGAACGGCGTCGCGCTGGCGCGCCTCGTCCCACGTTTCATCCAGGTCGACGGCGAACCACGACGCGAGCCAGAGCAGGAATTCGTGCGGCACGGCGGCCACATCGAACAGCATAGCCAGACTGTCAATCTTGTCCCGGACTTCGCCAAACGTTCCTTCGAGCAGGGAGAGCCAACGCAGCAGGAAGGTCCGAGTTGAGTCGACGTTGACCTGCGAGTCCAATGAAGGTGGCGTACTGCCATTAATTGTAACAGCCCCGCGCGCGTCCACTGTTCCGCGGCCGTGTGGAGGCCGGTAAATCGCGGGCAGGTGTTCGAGATACCCGCGGTGGTTGTATTCGACGCGCAACTGGCGGAGGACGGGGGTTTTGGTGCCGTCGCCGGAAACAAAGCCTCCCACCCATAAGTGCGGTGTGCCGTCTTTGCGAAACGAGTTCCCGACCGCGGCTTGCCGGACGAACACCTCATCAACATTCAAAAAGGGATCCGGCGGGCCGAGTCGCGGACGCCATTTCGGATTGGCGAAGGGATTTTGCGCCGTCTGGTCTACAGGTGGTTCGTCGCTCGGTTTCTGGGCGGTCGCCACGAACAGACGCAGCCGCGCTTCGTCCGAAAGGCCGCGGGCCTGGGCGACGACGCGGTGCCATTCGGCATTCATGGGGCTCGCCGAGACGGCATCGCTCCAGAAGAAACCTGACTTGCTGTAACCTTTGTCCAGGGAAAGCCGCAAGGGCTGCGTCACCGTGCCGGTATAAAGTAACAACCCACCTTTCAGATCGACGGCTAGTGCCGCCACGGGACCGGAGTACCCGATGGCTTCGCCGATCGCTTCGTATTCAATTGCGTCAGGATACGCCGCGTCATAGCTGCGTTTTCTCGAAAACTGAACAACACGCCGGCCGCCATTGTCGCCGACGAAAAGTTTCGAGCCGGCCACGGCCAAACCCATCGGATTCGAAACGCCGTCCAGGTCGATCGTCAACGCCCCGCCCGTGCCCTCATTGGCAACCACTGCGTGGCCCTGCGCATCGAACACGGCTACTTCTTGATTCACGCCGTCCAGGATGAAAATGGAAGTCTCGCCCGCCTCGGCTGCGATCGCGATATCGGCGGGCTGCAGGTCTGGCCTGGCAGCCCGAATGTTTTCCGCGAACGACGGCACGACCTGCCCGGTGAGATCGAACTTCTGGACGCGTTGGTTGCCATAATCCACGACGTAAACATTTCCGTCCTCGTCGCCGGCAAGAGTCCACGGGGTATTAAATTGGCCCGGCGCGGTGCCGGCTTGTCCCCACACGCCTATTAGTTGGCCCGTGGCAATGTCGAACAACTGCAGGCGATGGTTGCCACTGTCTGCGACGAACAACGCCGCACGCTGTTGGGGCACGAGCAAGCCGCGCGGCGTTCGAAATTGTGTCGGCGCGTCGCCGTGGTCACCCGCGCAAGGTAACGGAGCGACGGCCGCGTCACACGCGTCAAGCCTGAAGACTTTGTCTTCGGAGGGCGCGCTGAAGTAAATATTGCCAAGCGCATCCGAAGCAACACCAGCCGGACCATCGGACACTTTCAAGGCGGCGAATTGCGCCGGCAAGTCGCCATCCAGCACGGGCAACGAGCAAAGCTGAAGCGCGCCGTCGGGCCGCAGTTCCAGTCGACGCCAACGGAAACCGGGCCAGCGATTCGCCACGTTGAGGTGAAAGAAATTGGACGAGGGCGGATTCATCGCTTGCTAACTCTCGACGCCGAACCACGCGACCTGCCAGAGCCTGCCAAAAGACTCAATATTTTTGTCCCTCTGCGCCTTTGCCGCTTTGGCTTTGGAAGACGAGAATAGTCTCTTGAACTCGCCAAGGGGCCGGCCGGCGGAGTTCGCAATCAAGCTCAAGTAGGGCGCGTACGCTTTGACGGTAAATCCATTGAGTGTCGAGTTTGCGATTTGCACCACAAAAAACGCGCGAAGAGCGGACAGCAATTGCTCCCTCTCGTCGGATGGCGCTTTGACATCTTCCAGCCGAGCCAGGTAGCAGGGGGTGATGCGAAATCTCGCGTGGGTTGTATCAATGTCCGCCTGAATGCCAATGATCTCTCTGGCGGTCGTCAACCAGGCCCAGTCCGCGTGGCTGCGGCCACACGCGATGTACGGCTGAGTGGCCGCTCGCGCATTTCGACGCTGTGCCGTGCAGAGATCGCGTTCCAACTGGCAGTTGAAGACCTCGGCGCGGGCGATCACGATTCGCAGGCCGTCGCGAATCTGCCGGGCCAGCCGCACATCTCGCGGTTGCGCGTTTCCGTTCTGATCCACGGTCAACTGCACCCAGCAAAACACTGGCTCTTCGCGCAGCCGCACCACGCCGCGCGGCAGGCAAATCCCTTCCCGCGTTTCGCTCGCCGACAACTCGGCGTCGGACGGATAGGAAACCGTCAAATCGTAAAGCACCGGGTTGCCCTCGTCGTCATCGGCCACGGGTGGGACCGGTTCGGTATGGGTTTGTGTGAGGACGATTTCGCGGCCGTAGGCATCAAGGGCGTAGCCGGGGTCGATAGTCACTTCGCGGTCTCCTTTTTGTCCATTCGGCACGTAGCCGCTGCCGATGCCGGGCTGGTGCAGGCTTTGGTTGTGGAGCCAGCGCATCTCGCGGTTGAAGGCTTCCAGCTCTTGAAGATCCGATGCGAAGAGCCGCTGGCCGTTGAAGAACTGCGAGCGTTCGACGAATTGTGTGGTGTTAATGAGCATGATGGTTCTCCCTTCCCTGGCTGGGGGTTGCAGTCTCTTTTGCGGACTGCCGACAATCGCACACTTCCCGGCACACGGGAGCTTCGGGTGTGTGTTCGCAGCCCAGCCAGCAGACGCGCATGCCTAGCTTTCGCGCGCGGAGGGCAAACGACCGCGCCAGCTCCGTGACTTTCGCTGCGCGCCGATCCACGAGCCGCCGAGGTGACAGGATACGAAACGTGAATCCGGTTGACGTCGCCTCAGCAATGTCAGCGGGCAGGCTCAACAGTCGAACAATGAGGTCGTCGTCGTCGCCCCCGGTTTCCGCGGGCGCGAGCCACGCGAAATAAACTGGTGTCTGGACGAATCCCGCCGGCGTCGTATCCACGTGCGTTTGAATTCCATTAGCGATTTGACCGATAAGCGAAAATTCTTCCCAAACCATCGTCCCCGGTACCGTGATGCTGTGGGCCACGCGCGGTCGGGCCAGCGCATGGGCAATGGGCCAGGCGAAAAACCGGTCAAGCCCCGGTTTTCCGGCCTGGAGAGAAATGCGCGCCAGGGGCACACCGTCGGCAGTTTCGCACTGGCCAGGAAGTTTCCACACCAGTTCGGTTTCGGGCTGCCGGCCTGATACAGGCGCGCATTCGGGCCGTTTTCTTGCCGCGCGTGATCGCGTCTGCCTTCTTCGGAGCAACAACAACAGGCCCTGGAGTCTGAAGTGCTCGGGCAGCGTGATGTCGCCGCCTGGACACAACAGCAACTCGCGCCCGAAACAGTCGTAAGCAATTCCTTCGCTGACGTGCAGGCCAATGAGTTGACCCGTGGCGTCCGTGATGGGGGAAACACGCAGCCCGTCCCTCACCCCGAACACGCGATGCAATGCGCGGTTGTGCCACCACCGAATTTCTGCATTCAGCGCCGCTTGATCGTTGAGGTCGCGACTGCGAAGCATCTGGCCTTCCCGGTAGCGCAACCGCTCGAATTGGAAATAAATGGAGTCCATCTTAAATCACTTCGATGCGATGCTCGCTGGCGACCGTGAGCCACGTGGGAGCCAGGCAGATGTTCCCGCACTGCGGTTCGCCGCCTTTGATCACGAGATCGAGCGACAGCACGTGTTCGACTCCGGCAATCTGATCTATCACTTGCAGCACCTCGGAGCGGTAGACGTCACGGCCAAACGGCCAGCCAGTGCCATCCGGGCCGCCTCGTAGCGGATGCAGGAATTTGTCGAGCGCGTCCACGATGGTTTGTTGCAGCACATTTTTGTCGGCGGTCGGGGCGACGCGCACCCTGGCCCGCACGCCTACCTCCAGGTAGGTGGGAGCGACAATCTCGACGCGCGTGCCGAGAAGGCGGCGACCGGCCAGATACGCGGCCAGCGCCCGGCACAGCCCGGGGCTGGGCATCGGTTTCGCCCGCGGCAAGTACGGCAGAACAATGAGGGTCACTACGCCGGTCGCTTTCACACAGGGGAAACTCGGGTGAGAGTTCGCGAGCGCTTCGACGCGGGCCAGTTGCGTGCCCGGCGTCGCGAGTGCCAGCGACTTGAAATCCGACAGGGTGACCGCCCGAAGGGGCGCTTCCCGCAGTTCGATGGCGCGGGCTTCCGCCGCCGACAAGGATTCCGCCGCCGCACCGCCGAGAGCCGGGACCGAATTAGTGATTGTGGCGAAGTGCGTGCGCATTTGGAGGAGTGCTTGCTCACTCCCGAAAAAAGCGCGGTTATGCAAAGAGTTCACCACCGTCCGTATGGCGCCAGCAGCGAGTTTGCCCGCATCCGCCCGAGTTGCGCGATAAGCGGCGTAGATCACGGCCCCCCGGGCCGGCACCTGTCCATGCCCGCCATCGCCGAACGTGATCGTGCCGGTGGCGGCA
>Ga0075418_10001639_pt1 | contig 25471 bp, 19 predicted proteins | sample SoiMetdeltSBSDD2_FD_81776 | JGI IMG/M metagenome (GOLD analysis project Ga0075418, IMG submission 81776) | Bulk soil microbial communities from a Populus tree surrounding site in Tennessee, USA - Soil MetaG P. deltoides SBSDD2 | ecosystem: Environmental > Terrestrial > Soil > Tree plantation...
CCATCCGGAGGCCAGCTCCCACACTCAGACTGACGTACCAGCTTCCAGTTGCGGGTGCGGGACGATTGTATTAGACTGACGCTGCTTTCTGAGATCGTCCTGTGTGGTTCCCGCCGGGCAGGTTCGTTCCCTTCAACGGTGAGTGTAGCTCAGCTGGTAGAGCGCTGGATTGTGGCTCCAGTGGTCGTGGGTTCGATCCCCATCACTCACCCCAACCTCAATAACTTACGGCAGCTAATTCAAACGACTTGCATAACCGCCAAAAACTCGGGTGGGGTGTGGATAGGCTGGAGTTTGGCGCTCGCGGTTACAATTACAGTTACAGGCCACCCGGCTGGGCCTATCGGATGCTGGGCTGATCGGCGGCGTCATTCCCAAAAGCGCGGCGGCCGAACCCAATCTGTTAGCCAGAGTCAACGGAACGCTCAACTGTCATGGTGAGAGTAAAAATTTGTGGAGTCACGAACGCCGAGGATGCACATTTCGCGGTCGCTTGTGGTGCCGATGCAATTGGCGTCCTTGCCGGGCAGCGATATCCTAGCCCGGACTTCGTGTCAAGTGACGAGGCTCAGGCGATTCTGGCCGCGCTACCCCCATTCGTCATAGGCACGCTCGTGACTCATGAAGACGATCCAGCAAGGGTCGCCGACCTGATTTCTGTCGTTCGTCCGAGTGTCGTGCAAATTCATTCTGAGGTGCTGCCGAGTGACTGTGCGGCTCTCAAAAGACAGTTCGAAAGGATCAGGATTATTAAGTCGTACCATGTAACCGGGCCCGAGGCTTTAGATTACGGCTATGCATACGTCGACGTTGTTGATGCGTTTCATCTTGACTCAAAGAATCTTGCTACGGGGCAAGTTGGCGGCACAGGGTTGCTTCACGATTGGAACCTGAGCGCGACCATTGTCCAGCGTTATCGGTTGCCTGTTGTGCTGGCGGGTGGCCTGACGCCGGCAAACGTTCAGGCGGCGATAGCCCGAGTAAGACCCTTCGGTGTTGACGTGAACTCAGGGGTGAAAGCAGCGACCAATCGCCGCAAGGATGTCAGCAAGATGCGCGAGTTTATACGTCGCGCCAAATCCGTTGGCGCGATCTCGTAAGGTTCAAAAATGGGATCACAGACGCTCTCCGTAATCAGGTTCCGTTCACCGACTCAAGAAAGACACAGAGTCTCTGCATGACCACGTTAGGCAAAATCGCTATCGCTTCTCGTCAGATGAGTGAGGCGGCGCATTCAATAGAGGAGTGCGAGGAGCATGGCTCGCTCTGTTTATGCTGCTTTGCGGTAGTAGTAATTCAGGAGTCCACCAAGCCACTGACGCCGCTTTGCCGCCCCAGTTTCGGCCGTCGTTTCCATCGGCCATCTTCGTAGAGACCGGCGATTCCGCGACCTGCTGGGATTAGTTGGATTTCCGCTGTAAGATATCCCGCCAGCGTCAACCCGCCCACAATCGTGACCTAGGTCGAACTGCACTTCTACGACTTGCCCTTAATCCGTCCAAGCGGTTTCGTAAACACGGCGGCGTTAGGGAGGATCCAATCTGCTAAATGTCCGTCAGCAACGGGCGTCAGAACCAAGCCGTTTGTTTACTAAAGAGACTTCAGGAACTCGACCAGATCGTTCTTTTCCTGGGAACTAAGCCCAAGCCCGAAGAAGTTGTCATAATGCGACACGACATCCCGCAGAGTAGCGAAACGCCCGTCATGATAGAACCCTCCTTGCATGTGTGTCCAAAGCCCTTTTAGGGGCGCCGTTCTGTATTGTTTGTCGGGTGCCCGACTTGACTGGAAATCGTCGATCCCGATTTCGGCTGCGGAATGCATATTCCAACCGGGTTCCGTGTAGAGAGGAGGAACGTGGCACTGCGCACACTGTGCCTTGCCCTTGAAGACGCGATCGCCGCGCGTTGCTGCCTCCGCATTGTAGCTTCCCGCGGGAGGCACTGGAGCGGGAATGGCGAGCTGATAGAACTGAAGGGCCGCGAGCTTGGCCGTGATCAGGTCTCGATCATTTCGCACGTTTCCCAGACCCGCTCTCGCGGCGACAGGAAACTGCACGGGATCGTTCAGGCGAGGATCGAAAAACGTTCCCTTGCCGTGCATCTCCAGATTGGCCACGAACGCGTTCCAATAAGTGACGGATCCCCACCCAGTGGAGGTGTGAAGATTCACTCCAGACAAGCCGAAAGCCGGCGGAAGTAAGGCGGCCGCTGACCTGCCATCGGGCCGGAAGGCCTTTCCATCCAGGAACAGCAACGCATCGAATTTTCCCGGCCCCCAGCTTTTGAGAACGACACGGACCGTGGCCTCGTCAACCCCGAGGAGATTTGCGACAGCACTGAGGTCAGGGGAGAGCCCCACAATCGCTCCCACATTCAGGTCGCGGTTAGCCCAACCATCCAGTCTCTTGCCAATCCCTGGAACCAAGGAGTTGTCTACAGTGGAGTGACACAGCGAGCACTGAATGCCGATTGATTTCAAGCCACCCCGCTCGTTAAGAAAACCGGTGACGCCAACTATCGCGTTGAGTTGCAGCAAGGCTAGAGTCGTAACCGGATCATCCAGATTGACAGCACCCCGCTTCAGAGCCTGGACGACTTGAGCAGGCAAAGCATCCACATCTACCTTCAACCCCACAGCCAGCGCTGTTCTGGGACTTACCCCGGGGCCAATGCCTCCAAACTGGGACCCCTGGATTGCCTGGTGCAGTTTAAGAGTGTCCCCCCAGAACGTCTCGTCTCCAAAGGTATCAAAACGAAACGTGTGTCTGCCCTCCTCCAGGAGGTCGAGTGAATTGTTAAGAATCTGTCGATCGAACGCGGATGTGTTTCCGACTCCGGTCAGCGCCGGATGAGAGTTGGCCTGAAGGCTGCTGTCGGCGGGAACTTGAGCAAACACTCCTAGCAAAAGAAGCAATGTGACCGACAACGCAAGCAGGTAGATAATCAGATTTCGTTTCTTAGCCATCGTCCTCCCCTGAGAATAGTGTGGGAATGAGAATCTCTAGCGCTGAAGTTGTTCATTCATCGAGTGCGAGCAATGTCACTCTGATCATGTCTCCCTTGTGGTCTCCAGTCAGCGTGCCTCGAATCAGATTACGTGGTTTGGCAGCCTTCAGGAGCGGAACAGCATTGCTATTACCTAGTCAAACGGGTTCCGTCAGCCGTAATGATTCCAAAAGCCGCTCGTGGCACAAGCAAGTGCACACTGAGCGGTATGTTTTTCAGGATCGCTTTTGACCTTGGGCAGACAGCCAGGGCCATGCGAAGTAGCGCAAAGAATATGATTCTCTTGATTTCGTTTACTCTTCTTGCCTGTAGCCCTTTGAATTCAGGCGGCACGTTGAATGACATTGGTAAAGACCAGTTCACAGGTCTCTACAACGAGCTCTCGCCCTTGATAGCGAATCAAGGACCAGGTCTCCATTCTGGTGATGACTTCCACCTCCAACCCGAAATAAGTGGCTATTGTCGGGCTTGCTTTGGTGTTCATGGGCAGCTCCTCGTTTGTCGTTATTCGAACAGACTGCTTTCAGACCCTGGCACCGACGTGGCTGGGTTCCGGACCTCCCTTAGAAGGAATCACTTGTGAGTAACGAGAAAGTTCCCGTACCTCGGTCAAGCGTGCCAGAGTGAATGCGGCAATGGCAATTTCCAGGTCGCGGACTGCCAGATCAAAGAATAGGCCCGTGGAGACCAGGTTGGCTGCGATCATGACGAGCCAGACCATGGCGACGTAACTGCCAATTCGAGTCCAGCGAGTCAAAATCGCGAGTCCTACAATCATTTCTACAGCCCCAACCGTACGCATGAAAGTGGTTGCGCTCACAGGTAGCAGGCGCTCAGCCAGAGGACTCAGATACATTTGCCAGTTGGTGAGCAGGTTGAAGAACTTGTCGAGTCCGGCAAGGAAGGGTCCTAGCCCCAGACCAATCCGGAGTGCCCACCATGCTGAATTGATTTGTTTGTCAGACATTGTCATTTTCTCCTCCTACCCTACAGAGTCACCGCGGCTGATTTGGTTACAATGCGACCAAAGAAAAAAATCTTGTAACCTTTCTTCGAGAGATGACTCTATTCTTAACGGGGAAGTTTAATGACGAAGGACCGAGAGGAGTTTGACGCGATGAGCGCAGAACCGTCAGTGCTGCCAGCCACGGGCTACGCCATGCCCGACGAAGAGGTGGTACAGCGGGTCCGGGCAGGTGAAGTGGATCTGTTTGAAATTATCATGCGCCGCTACAATCAGCGGCTCTATCGCGCCAGCCGAGCCATTTTGGGGGATGATAGTGAGGCAGAAGATGTCATGCAGGACGCGTACGTCCGTGCTTATACTCATCTTGACCAGTTCGAAGAGCGATCCAAGTTCTCGACTTGGCTGATCAGGATTGCTGTGCACGAGGCCTTGGCGCGGGCTCGACGCCGTAGCCGGCTTGTGGAGATCGATCCCATCTTAGATTCAGACGAGGAAAGCATGAAAATCTTGGGCGCTTCATCACAGGATCCTGAGCAGCTGGTCATGGCTTCGGAGTTAAGAGCAGCCTTGGAAACGGCAATTGATGCTTTGCCGGAGACTTATCGCTCGGTCTTTGTGCTCAGGGAAGTCGAAGAGCTGAGCACTAAGGAAACCGCCGAATGTCTTGACTTGAGCGAAGAGACAGTGAAGGTTCGCCTGCATCGTGCACGGGCCTTAGTGTATCAGCGGCTTCTCGACCGTCCTGGCGCAGCGGCGAAAGAGGCCTTTCAGTTCCATCTGTCTCGCTGCGACCGCGTGGTGGCAGGAGTTTTTGAACGGATCAAGAGATTAGAGCGTTGAGATTCGCCACATTGGCTAATAGCCCTTTGAACCTGGATACCCGCCGCGCAAGCCGCTCACTTCTAACGGCTCCATCAAGACTGCTTCGGGCTCGAACTTCTAGCCTCAAAAAAGCGGATTTTGTCGGAGTCTCGTGCGCATGGGCCGCCGTTCGAGATCCCGTATCACTCAGGATTCCTCAATCAAGAAGTAGAGAAGCCAGCAGATGATGAGTTCAGCCCCTGCTAGCTCGGCACCCCAACCATAGATCCTCATAAGTCGCCAGCGTTTACCGACCCCGCCGGCACTCCAGCCCACGCGAATCAGCAGGGCAGCTCCTCACATTCCTCTAACGTCCTATTTCCTGACGGTGGGCCGCCAAGGTCACCGGCGACGCTCACCACCTTTACTTTGGAGTCAGTGGACTGGTCATAAGGATACAGACGAGGGCTAACCCAAGACTTAACATGCAAGAGGTACTAGGAATGTGCAGGCAAAACACATAAGGAGCTTCCTCATGACATGCAAATTGATATCCAGATGGATAACACTCGCCTCCCTGATGCTGACTCTCGGTTGCTCTCAGAGCAATACGAGTGCTAATGTCAAAGGCGATGTTGAACAAGCCTTGAACCAGGCAGGACTTAAGAACGTCAATGTCACACAAGATAGAGACAAAGGAGTGATCACACTTACGGGAGACGTGCTGACCGAGGCGGAGAAGCAGAGAGCGGAAGAGATTGCGAAATCAATGGCCCGTTCCTCAGTAGTCGCTAACGAAATCGGCGTGAGACCATCTGGTTTCGAATCTGAGGCAAAAAAGGTCGACTCCAGTCTGGATTCTGCGATAGAGAAGAATTTTGAGGCTCTTGTGGTAGGTAGACAGCTCGACCACGACATTAAATACTCCGCAAAGAATGGTGTTATCACCCTCAGTGGGGATGTTAACAGTATCGAAAGGCGGAATGAGATCGAACACTTGGCAGCCTCTGTCCCCAACGTTAAACAGGTTGTAAATGAACTACAAGTAAAGGAAATGAAGGCTACTTCGAGGAAGTAGATCTGGGCCGGCGGGAAAGGGGTATAAGATGATTTCCAGCTCTGGCATACGGAGATCCCTGGAGGATCGAACCGTATTGTGTGCGGACTGCGACGCTACTCGCACATTGTCTCTGTTGATTTCTGGGAATCTGGTTTGCTCGGCCTGTGGTTCCGACAACTGGATGCACGTGCCGATGACTGCGAACATAAAGGAAACTTTTTTTATCAAGGGCGAAGTAAGAGTTGAAGAAGATCTGACCGTTGATGGGCGTGTGGAAGGAAGGATCGTTCTGGGCGACCATAATCTCTGGGTTGCTCCTCATGGGGAAGTCAACGCAGTGATCCATGCAAAAAACGTGATCATCGCGGGCGCCCTAATTGGAAAAATTACAGCCACTGAGATGGTGGAAATCAGATTGTCAGGATCAGTCGAGGCTAGTATCAAATGCCCACGGGTTGTGATCGCTGAAGGCGCCAAATTCAACGGAAGCATCGAAACTGACGCAGGGTCAGAGACTGCCCCCACGCTCTGTTTGCAAAAAACCGATTCTGTTGGAATGAGCCATCGCGCGTCTTCGGTGGGCCTTCCCCTAGTCTCAAATTAACTCGGAACAACACCTCTCTAGATTGAAAGCCTAACCGAGTGGATGTGCAGAGAGCTCGTGGAAGCTTGTCCGTAGCCACCTAGGCCCTTTGAAAAAAGTCAGAACGTAGCGAAGCGGCTTCGAGAAAGTTCTCCAGTTCGGTGAATCGTCGCGAGCTACAATCAGGGCTGCTTCTGGAGCGTTTGTTTCATCGTGTTTAGTCCCTCTTGAATCATCTCACCGACAGGGCCGGCGACTTCGTTTGGCATCAAATCTGCTATCCAAACGACCCGACACTTATCATCACCATCAGAGAACACCTCTATTGAAGCGTTATGGTGAGTGAGTGGCTCGCCGCGAGCCGACCAGGAGTGTCGGCATCTCTTATCATCGACATCGACGATGAGTTCACGGACGACCATTCCATTTGCAAAGGTAACGATTCGCGAGTCGCCTTCGAGCTTACAATCTACGACAAATCCAGGCACCAAGCGCTGATGAATGGCACCCACATCGCGGATCGCCTCCCAAACGAATTCCTTACTTCGCTCGATTTGGATTTCTTTGTGGATAGCAGCCATAAGGTTTCACTCAGTGTAAATCTACATTAGAAGCTCAAGACATCCAGGCAGCAGTTCAATATTGTACTGCTGGTAGTGGCGAATCCTTGCCCAGCACTGAGCCTACTGAAGGGCCGACTGTGCGTGCTTCGAGCTCCTCACCTCCTCGTCCAACCTGGAAGCTGGAATTTGGTGTTTTCAGGTTTTCATCGCGCGTAAATCATTCGATACTCGAAAGACGGATGATCGGGTCACCGGCCGGTCATTCGAAGTATTCGAGGTATCGAGATGAGATTTGTTCATCGCGTCTGGATGCTGGCGGTTTTGTCGGCGAAGGTGGTCTCCGTGCTGGCGCAGGGCGCTGACTCTGGAGCTTGGACCCCGCTGGCACCGATGCCGTTGGCGCGGCAGGAAATTTCCTGTGCCGCGTTGGACGGGAAGATTTACGTGATTGCAGGATTTAACAACAACGGTGCCTCGACGTCGGATGTTCAGGTCTACGATCCGAAAACCAACAGCTGGAGCCTCGCGACGCCGCTGCCCATTGTCAACAATCACAACGCGGCAGCCGTAGCAGCGGGCCGGCTTTACAGCTTTGGTGGAGTTTCCAATCGGGTGTTTGTCTACAACTCTGGGGCGAACGCATGGTCTGAAGTTGCGCCTATGCGCTTCGATCACGGAAACACAGCGGCAGTCGCCGTCATCGATAACCGGATCTATGTGGCTGGGGGTACGGGGTCCGGAATGACGGGCAACGAATTGGAAGTTTATGACCCGGTCGCGAATACTTGGACGACACTCGCTTCTATGGCAGTTCCCCGCAATCACTGTGCCGGTGGGGCCATTAACGGGAGGTTCTACGTTGCCGCGGGCCGAGGAAGCGACAATGCGGCTGATGCCCTGGAGGTCTATGATCCGCTCGCCAATCGCTGGACGCGCTTGCCTTCCATGCCGACAGGCAGGTCTGGGATCGGCGCAGCGGTGGTGAATGGTGAACTCTATGTGTTTGGAGGAGAGATTCCGCGCCTGTTCGGGGAAGTGGAGGCCTACAGTCCGCTGCAAAACCGCTGGCGCACGCTGACGCCCATGCCTACGCCGCGCCATGGACTCTTTGCCGCAGTCATTGACAATGCCATCTACTTGCCCGGGGGCGCCATTCAGCAGGGGGTAGGTGCGACCACTGCCAATGAGGCTTACAGGGTCAACGCCCAGTACACCCGGGTCGTGCCGATTGTCCTAGACGTGAAGAGTGGTTCGGCACACTTCACCACGGAGATGACGCTGATGAATCGCGGCACTTCGCCGGTAACTCTGTCTCTTCGTTACGAGGCCTCTTTAGGGGAGGGATTGGGTTCCGGAACCGTAACCGACAGCATGGCTGGCGGCGAGCAGAAAGTGATTCCGGACGTCCTGGCTTACCTTCGCGACAAAGGGCTCGCGCTGCCCGCTTCGAGCTCTGCTCCCCAGCAGGGAGGTGTTTTGGCGGTGGCGTTTACAGGCGCGACTTCGGAAGCCGTCATCGGAGTACTGGCCCGAACCACTGCCGCCACAGAGCCTCCTCAACCAAAAGGCGCAGCAGGTTTGGCTTATGCAGGGGTGCCTTCATGGAACATCTTCACCCAGGCGGCTACCATTTACGGCTTGAGAGCAACGGCTCAGGATCGGTCCAACCTAGCGATCTATAACCCGTCCACTAACCCGGTGACGGTCAGGGTCATGGCTTTTTCCGGAGTTGGAGATGGCGCTTCGTCGGTCGTGAGCGCCGCCGAGACTCTGCCTGGCCTGGGATGGCACCAGTACAACAACGTTTTGGCGGCTGCCGGGATTGCCGAAGGTTGGGTAACGGTGGAACGAACTTCTGACAGTGGCGTGTTCGGCGTTTATGGTGTGGTGAACGACAACGTGACCAATGACGGGTCGTTCCTTCTTCCTGCCACGGGTCTTGACACTCGGTTGACTGTCCCGGTGATAGTGGAAAATTCCGGATTCCGCAGTGAGTTAATCCTGAGCAACCGGGGTAACAGCACTGCTTCCTTTCACCTCAACTACCGCGAGTCCTCGGCGCCAGCGCTCGGTGCAGGCGGAACCGTCATCGTAACGTTGGGCCCACGTCAGCAACGGATCATCCCTGAGGCCATCGACTTCCTGCGGCAGCAAGGCGCAGCTATTGGGCCCGAAGGAATGGCGAGCTACGCCGGCTCTTTGCAGGTGACTGTCGAAGGGACGAATCCAGCGGACATCTTTGCCGGAGCGCGAGCCTTGGCGCCCAGCCCTGCCGGTGGACAGTTCGGTGTCTTTACTCCTGCGATTTTCGCGGGTCAGGAAGCGTTCGCTGAGGCCTTCCTGTTCGGATTGCGATCCGATGAGAATCATCGGACGAATGTATCTTTGCTAAATGCCGGAGTGGCTGGCAGCGGCAACATTGCCCTCGAAATCCAGTTCTTTGACGCTGACCAGCAAGGTAGTGCCGCTCGTGCTCCGGCTTCAGTGACGCTTACGCCTGGTCAGTGGACTCAGCTCCTTAACCCTCTGGCCGACCGAAGCGTTCGGAATGGATGGGCCACAATTGTGCGGAAAGCCGGGTCCGCTCCCTGGATTGCCTACGGCGTGATCAACGATGGCAGCACACCCGGCCAGCGAACGGGTGACGGCGCCTTCTTTCTTATGACGGTGCCTTGATGAGCCTTGGCTCCCTAATCAGCGTCAATCAGGATTACCGCTCGGAAAGTCGAAGCAGTAACAGTTCTAATGAAACGGGCAGCGGCGCCGCTGCCCGGCCTCTCCGAGTTTCGCTGTGCCAGCATTGAGAAATAGCTTCACCTGGAAGGAGTCATTTGCGTATCCTAAGATTGAGGCTTCCCTTGCCTCAGTTTTCAAATCGAGAATGATTCGAAATGACGAAAACAATCCTGATTGCTGAAGACGATGAACGGCTGCGGCATTCTCTAGCAAGCATCCTCCAAGAGGTTGGGTACTCGGTTGTCGAGGCTTCAAATGGCAAAGAAGTCCTCCAGGACCTCGGGCGTTCCGCCGACCTATGTCTGCTCCTCACTGATATCGTCATGCCAGAGATGGAAGGTCTAGAACTCATTAAGCATCTGAGACAGTATCATCCGAAACTCCCGATCGTTGCCATGTCAGGAGCCTTCGAAGGAAGGTTTCTTGATGCCGCGAGAATGCTCGGCGCTAAAGAAACCCTGCAAAAACCCTTTGAACGAGAGGCGCTCCTGGCTGCTTTGGAATCTGCCTGAGCTTGACAATAATAAGCGGGGCCGTGAGCCCCGCCCGCGGTTCGCTTTTCGAATACTTTCTCCCTGTTTCACGCCTTCAGCAAACGAAAGCTGGATCTCCATTTACTCAACTGCTTCACGATGGAAAAGCCTCGGAATCTTCCCAGCACTAAGAAACCTCAGATTCCGGAAGGCGTTGGAGACGTTTTGAAAGAAACGGCAGAATTGCCGTCAGTTTCAAAAGCCGACGTCTGAATATCCATTCATTGTCCTGCATAAGTTCTCCGGTAGGGTAACCCCCGAAGAGGCCCTCAGGTTTCACCTCATTGGCAAAATCAAATCTGGTGTGACAACTTTCTCACCGGAGGGCTGGACCGCTGAAGAGGTGCTTAAGCTTCGGACGTTGCGCTTCTTGGTCGTAAGACGGTCCAGCTTTCCGCCAAGATGGAAAAAGGACTCAGAGACAATATCAGCGAAGATTGCAAGCGGCTGATACGCGAATCGAGGAAACTCATCAAACGATCGCGGGAGATCCTTGGCTCCGACGGCACCAACGAACGGCCTGACGTCTTCGGCAAGACCACACCAAAGAGAAAGAGCAAAGCCGCTAGCGCCTCATCCCGCGATACCTCCAGGGTCTGAGTCTTTTGCGAAAATTCATTCTGATTTCATCCATTGTTCATGCCAAAAGGTGATCATGGGGGACAGTTCTGACGATGTAAGGGTATCCACCAAAGGGGGAACACAAAATGCGTGAACTTATCAACAAATTCATCCGGGACGAAGAAGGGCAAGATCTTGTTGAGTATGCTCTGTTGCTCGTATTCCTCGCTCTAGCCGCCATCGCAGTTCTGCCCACCCTGGGCAGTAGCGTAAACAGAGTGTTCAGCCAATCAAATAGCTCTCTCAACGCTTCTTAGGCAAAGACAGTAGACACCCTCATCTCTTCATTGCCGCCATTTCCTTCCGCCTCACCTGCCCCGGATCGAGCCCGCCTACAGCACACCAGAATTCAAAGGCCTGGCGAGGAGGAAGAGGAAAACCAGCGAGTTGCTCGATCCTCGATCGCCTGGAGGATCACCGCTGCCCCGAGCTGAGCGATTTCTTTGTTGCGGTAACGGCGAGCTCTCGCGTTCTCTATGTGTTCGTCGTGATGGAGATCGGAACGCGTAGAATGCTGCATTTCAACCTGACAGCTCATGCGACTGCCGAGTGCACCTTGCAACAGTTTCAAGAGGTGATCCCAGGGTGAAGCCTCTTGTGAGTTCGTGATCCACGATCGGGATGGTATTTATTCCAGGCATTGGATTCGACCCTGGAATCGATGGCTGCAAGAGTCCGAAGACACCGTTTCGAAGTCCACGAGCGAATGGTTTCTGTGAGCGCTTGATTGGTAGCATTGGATCCTGAAAGATAGTTCTGGCACGCCGCGATGGAAGGATCGGCGCTCTCACGAAAGGAAGAATCTCTTACGCCATTCAAAGTTCGCGACGCGCAGGTGATTCACGAGGTCTAGCATTTGGACTCAGGCCTTGCGTATGCGACTCTGCTTGCAGGAACCCCTGTCTGGTCACCACCATCAGTCTAGACTAGGACTAGGAGAGTCACGGGAAAGAATTGAAAGAGCGGAGCAAGAGGGAGAGTAGCATTGCCCTCCTTGGAGTCCACTGTCACGCGTTCGCCAGTAAGAAGGTTGTGAAAACTCTTGCCTGTCATTTCATGGGGCAAAATGAGCGATGTATCTCCCCATTGGCCGGTCTTCAGCAGATGTTCCACGCGACCGCCGGTAAGGCCAACAACGAGCCGGGGAACGGCAATCACGACCACCTCATCCTGAAGCTGCCTAATGAAAGAGCAGACGTAATGTGCTTTCTCCCCGACGGCAAGGAGCGGAGTGTAGGCTCCTTGAGAAAACAAATTCTGGTGAGATCGCCGATAGTTCATGACTTGATAGGTCAGATAGAGTTTCACGCGGCCGTCTTCGGGAGTGTCCAGCAGCTGCCGGGCCAGAGCAGTGAGGTCCTGGCCTGCAAGTCGAAGTTGCTGCTTAAGGTCATTCAAGAGAGCGCGACGGTGGTCGTAATCAACGGGTCTCCGATTGTCGGGATCCACCAAACTGAGGTTCCAAAGCTCCGAACCCTGGTAGATGTCGGGAACTCCGGGACAAGTTAGCTTGAGCAGTAGCTGAGCCAGTGCGTTAATCCATCCGTAGGCAGCCACGCGCTGCTGGAGCGTTTGAAAGTGTTTCAGAAAACGGTTCCTTTTGCTCTCGGTCAGAACCTCGTGCACAAAGCGTTGAACCGCGCTGTCGTATTCCTCGTCAGGATTAATCCAGTTCGTATGAACCTTGGCTTCCTTGGTAGCTTTGAGCATGTAAGCCATGATGCGCTCGCGAAAAGACTCCATTTCACTCGCTGCCACTGGTGCTGCGGGCCATGCCCCCATCAAAGTCTGATAGAACAGATATTCGTCGTTGGAATCTGGCGCCATTGTGCCGTGTACTGAAGTCTTCTTGGCGGCATTGAACCGGGTCCAGTGCCTGAGAGCGGACTTCCACTCTCCTGGCATTTCCGACAACACATTGATGCGTGCTCGCACATCCTCGCCACGTTTTGTATCGTGAGTTGAGGTCGCCAGCAGGGAATGGGGCCAGCTTCGAAGGCGCTGGACGTTCCTTTGATGAAACTGTTCGACAGACATTCCGAACTTTGCCGGGTTGCCGCCTACCTCGTTCAGTGACACTAGCCGGTTGAAAACATAAAAGGCCGTATCTTCAATCCCTTTAGCGGTGACAGGCCCGGTGATCTGCTGAACTTTCATCACAAAATCTAGCAGAGCGGGACGATCCTTCTCGTGAAAGTCCTGGAGATTGTTGAGCAACAAGGTTTGCTCGATGAAGTCAAAAATTGCCCTGGCCGTTCTGGGATTCCACCTTCTAGCCTCGGCGACAGCCCGCCGGATATAGGTCTTTTCCTGTTCCGACGGGGGCCGTTGTTGCGATATGTACGTGCGATAGATAGGCAGGCAAGCAATCACTTCGCGTAGCGCAAACGTGAGACCGTTCAGGGTGAAATCGCGGTACCAGCGGTTCTTTTCTGAGATCCGGTCGAGCTGATGAGCCAGGGCATTCATTTCGCCGGCCATTGCGACCAGCATAATCATTTTCTTTGTCGAGTTGATTAAGCTCTTGAAGTTGACCGAAGAGCCGACGAAGTCGCGATAAACTTTGTCGAACACTCTGTCGTTTTTACTGTCTACGAAGAGACCGTTAACGTCGTTCAGGAAATCGTAACCCGTGGTTCCGTCAATGGCCCAATCAGAGGGGAGTGTCTCTCCCTCAGTCAATATCTTCTCAGCCACGACATAAAGCGGCCAGCAACGGCGACCCGCTCGACTCGTCTCCTGTTCCAGCCACATTGATAAACCTTCGCTCAACTGTTGCTGCTCACTGGGCTCCTGTCCGAGGGGAGGTGCTGGCCTCAGGCGATGCAGCAGATAGGTCTCCTGAATTCTGCGAAAGTAACTTGGTGGATCCCACAGACCATCCGGATGATCAGCGCGCAGTCCGGTAATTCGTCCGTCGGCCAAGAGGCGAAACAAGAACCGATGGGTATGCTCAAAGACTTCCGGAAGTTCGACGCGGATAGCGGCCAGCTCATTGATGTCGAAAAAACGGCGGTAGTTAATTTCCTCCGTGGCTACTCTCCAGAAGGCTGGCCGGTAAGGCTGGGCGTCGATCAGTGCATCCAACTGGTCGAAACTGTGTGGCTCTCCGACAACGCCGTTAAACGTTTGAATGACCTCTTCGATGGCGAATCGCACATTCGAGCAGCTGCCGTAGAGAGCGACAATCCGCCTCTTTATGATCTCTTTTTCGCGGAACCTTTCTTCGATCTTGAACGGAGAAACCTCGGTGCGCGGCGGCAGATAACTGAGCGCCGTCAGAATACTGAGTAACTCTTGAAAATGCTCGTTCTGCCGCTCCAGAACTTGATCGAGCTTCTCCACCGCTTTCTCAAGAATCCTGCTGTACGTTCGAGGTGCCAGCGGTAGTTTCGTGTCGTAGTAATGAATTGAAAACGCGCCGTCCTCATAAATCAAGCGCAGCTTGCCACTCTCAAGGACTTTTCCGTATTGGTCTTCCAGAATCGGCAGAAGAACCTTGTTCTCGAGGTCAGGGCGAACGGGATGCCAGTCAATGTCGAAATAACCAGCAAATGGTGAACTGGGGCCTGTCTCCAACACGTCCAGCCACCAGGCGTTGGCACTACTGATGCTCATGTGATTAGGCACCACATCCAGGATAAGCCCCATGCCGCAGTTCCGAAGCGCATCCGTGAACGCCTCAAAATCCGTCTCGCTCCCAATCTCTGCGTTCAGTTGGCTGTGATCACAGATGTCATAACCATGGCTGCTGCCCGCACGGGCTTTGAAAAGCGGAGAGGCATAGCAATCCGTGATTCCCAGCTCATTGAAATACGAGACGAGTGTCTCCGCTTGGCGGAGTGTAAACCCGGCGTTGAATTGCAAACGATAGGTCGCACAAGGAATCCGCTGTCCGGCCAATACTCCTGCAACTAGTTCCGCGACTGTGGTTGTTTCGACGTTGTCTGCTTTCACGTTGCGGTCCCCAAGGTTTTTGAGACTCGCACGGTCCACTTGTCTGCCAACGAACTCAGGCTCCACTCAGCCGTTGACGTGACTGTGCGATGCACACGCTCACAAAACCATTCCCACTTCCTAAAGAGCCGGGGGGCGTCATTCGACCCCCGAACTCATCAAGACACTAGCCAGAGGATTAAAGGAAACGTGAGATATTGCCCTGTGTCTACTGATCCTCATTCAAAGCAAAGACAGTTAGCGCCTTACCTCGGAGTGCAATGGTGACCGTGCCGTTCGAGACAATTGTGCGAGGCGAGCTGTTTGCGGACGGCGAATCGAGGGAAGGCGCTTTCAAGTTCCATCTTGGATCTTCGGAGCTCAATACCTTGGTCCATAACCCTGTTTCAACCGGTAGGTTCAGCAAGGAATCGCGACTTCCGAAATTGAAGGCCGCAAACACCTGGCTGGCGTCTTGCCAGCGTCGGAGGAACAATACTTTTTCTTCCTCGAAGCCAAGAACCTCCACGTTCTCATTGCACACGCTGCCGAGGGCAGGCAGCGTCTTGCGGAGAAGAATCAGATCCCGGTAAAACTCCCTTAGGAGGCGATGTTTTGGTTCTTCCAGCAGTCGGCGGTTGAGCTTGCTTAGCTGAAAGGTGGTCTCGGCCTGTGGGTCGGGCGTTTCATTCTGCCCCGCAAAGGCCGCAAACTCCTCCTGGCGACCGAGCCGCACTGCTTCGACCAGCACCGGGTCGGAGTGGCTCACGAAGTAGAGAAAGGGCGCCGTTTCTCCGTACTCTTCACCCATAAACAACAAGGGTATGCACGGTGAAAGCAACACCACCGCTGCAGCGAGTTTCAAATCCTCAAAAGATACCAGTTGACTAAGACGCTCACCCAGTTGCCGATTCCCAACTTGATCGTGGTTTTGACAGCAGATCACAAATCGGTGAGATGGAACTGCGCGGGCAGAATTACCGTGTCTGCGTTGACGGTACTGCGAGTATTGGCCCGTGTAGACAAAACCTTCCCTCAAGGATTTGACCAGGTGCTCAATCCTCCCGAAGTCCTGGTAGTATCCCGCTTCCTCGCCGGTTAACAAAGTGTGGAGCGAATGATGAAAGTCATCGTTCCACTGGGCGTCACAGCCGCAGCCTCCCTGCTCCCGCGGAAGAATGAGGCGGACATCGTTCATCGAACTTTCAGGAATCAAGTAAACGAGTCGGTGCAATTCCTCACCTCGGCGGTGGACTGCTTCCGACAGTTCTGCCAGGAAAGGCCGGGCCGAGTGCTCGAAGATCGCGTGTGCCGCGTCCAGGCGCAGCGCGTCGAAGTGAAACTCAGTAATCCAGTAGAGCGCATTTTCGATGAAGAAGTGGCGCACCTCATCGCTATGAGGCCCGTCATAGTTGATGGCATCTCCCCATGAAGTCCGATAGCGGTCTGTAAAGTAGTATCCAAACTCTCGGAGGTAGTTTCCTTCGGGCCCCAGATGGTTGTAAACGACATCCAGGATGGCCGCCAGTCCTCGCGCATGACAGGCTTGAACCAGCCGCTTCAGCCCGAGCGGTCCCCCATAGGAGTTCTGGACTGCATAGGGGTAGACTCCATCGTATCCCCAATTCCGGTTACCCGGAAACTGGGCTACGGGCATCAGCTCGATCGCCGTGATGCCCAATTCCCTAAGTCCATCGAGGTAAGGAATAGCGGCGTCAAAGGTCCCCTCCGCTGTGAAAGTTCCCACGTGAAGCTCGTAGATCAAGTAGTCTGGAAGGGGCAAGCCCTTCCAAGTCTGATCCTGCCAATCGAAACGCAGATCAAGGATTTGGGACGGCCCGTGTACTCCTTCGATTTGGAATCGCGACGCTGGGTCAGGCCGTTGCTGCCCGCTATCCAGGCAATAAAGGTAGAGACTTCCCGGGGCCAACCCATCCACGCTAACCTGAAAGTATCCTCTCTCGGTAGAGCGCATCGGTATCCGACAACCTTCGCGCCCAAGCAGCTGAAGATCGAGGCACTGGGTTCGGGGCGCCCAGACCTGGAAGGAGCAATAGGGCCCAAGATAGTTCGAGCCTAAGGCTGTCATCGTTTACCTTTATAGATCGCGTCGCTAATCCTTCGCCCCACCGCAACGCATCGGAATTCTTTCAGCTCCACAGGCTGGGATCAGCTGTTTATTCCACGAATTGCAAAAGAGCACGTAGCGGAATCCTCCCCCACTTCAGCCGATTGTCAAGTTGATAACGGAGTTCAGCTACGCAGGCTTCCAGTAACTCCGCATCCAGCAGCACCTGCAGTTCTTCCTTCGACTTGGGCAGAAAAATGCCGCCAGAGGCCACCCTCAGGTAGGACCTTACAAAAGCGGGGGCCACCCACCCGTACCAAAGGTCCGCCCAGCCTTCGAGTCTGGAAAGATCCTCCTTGCGAGCCACGCCGCGGTCGACTTGCTTCAACAAGGCGGAGTGGGCCGCGTAGTGAAGCGATCGCAGCATACTGGCGATGTCGCGCAACCCTGAACGCTTCACGGTCCGTTCAGACACCGAACGAAACGGCTCGCCTTGAAAATCGGCAATAACGAAGTCTTTGCCCGTGTAGAGAAGCTTACCCAGGTGATAGCTGCCGTGAACCCGTATTCGCTGGCAGACAATTCTCTTGCCGAGCAGGGGCTGGAAACGGCTAAGGACTTTGTTCTTGGCCTGGAGCAATCTTTGCGCATCTCCCCTCTCGGCGTCTTTGAAGTTTTTCAAATTGGCCTGCAGGAGCTGAAACGCTTGGTCTACCAAATTGCGCATGGACTGGTAAAGAGAACGCTGATCCAGCGCAGAAAATGGCTCCGGTGTGAAGCTGCTGTCCGCTGCGCCGGAAGCCAGAGCCAAGTGAAACTCTGCAGTGCGCTGGCCCAGGAGGCGAGCTACTTCCAGATAGATTCCTACAAGTTCATGGACCATGGGTGGGAGCCCTGCATCTGTCAACTCAAGCAGTACTTGCCGCGGCAAAAGCGGAGCCAGCACGTCTGGGGGTTGCACGAGCACTCGTTCGTAGTAGCGGCCGAGAATGTCGCGCGCGTGGCTCCAGCCATCCTCCTCGTTAGCCACGGAACTCTGCAGCAGCGCTAGCATCATCCGTTCACCATTCCGGCTGTGGTACTGGATGGTTCCGCCCAACTCTGCTACGTGAGGAAAGGACACTTTTTCCAGGAACGAAAACATCTCCAAATCGGGCTGGAGTCCCGCTGCAATCCGCCGAAAGATTCTCAGCGTCAACTGACCTCCGCACAAAATAGAAGTTTTCCGTGATTCTGCTTTCACCGTGAACGCACCTGTATCGATAGCGGATACCTTGCCGAGAACACGGCTGAAAGCCTGGGTCTGAATGGCCACCAACTCGCCAGCTGAGCCCTTGAGACGGCGGGGATGGCTGATTAGTTCGAGGACGACCTGGCAAAAATTTCTTTCGCCGGTTGCGTCGTAAAGAATCCCAGCTTTCTCTTTGTTTTTCTGCACCAAATTGACGAAGACCGCTTCCGGAGAAGACTTATAGATTCTTTCCGACTGCTCGCCGACAGCAAACATGTATGGAAGCAAGTAGGTTTCGGCGTCGCCACCAGAAAAACTGACTTCCATCAGTGCAAAGCACATGGTCCCTGCCGATGATCGCACCGGTATTGCATCCTGTATTTTCACTGAAGCAATGCTCGGGGCCTTGCCTTCAAACCAGGGACCTGTTTTGAGGTGTGAATGCAGGACTCTTTCAAGCTCACCCTTGGCGGATCCACGGAACAAATTCTCCCAGGCGCCCGCCAGCACGATCGGTTCTCTGGACGCTGGAGCCATCTCAGTTGTTTGCACGCTTGCTTTCTGCAGCAGCTCCAACGCAAACCAACAAAAACTGTGAGGAGCCATGCTGAGGAAATAGGGTTGGCTGTCGATGGCGGGGAACCGGTTCTGGCCGAACATTTCAACTGGAACCGCCCCTTTGAAGGCTGACAAATCCAATTCGGCGTACTGAAAGAAACGCGAGAGATTGGCGACAACCAGGACGTTTCCCTCACCGTAGTGCCGAATGAAGGCCAGGATCTTTCGGTTTTCGGGATGGAGCAGTTCCAGCGAGCCTCTTCCGAACGCCGGAAAGCGCTTTCTGAGCGAGACGAGCCGCTTCATGAACCAGAGTAGTGAGTGCGAATTGCTTTGACACGAGTCGACGTTCACGACCTCATAATGGCAATCCGGATCTATGATCACAGGCAGGTAGAGCTGCTGAGGGTTGGCCTGTGAAAACCCGGCGTTGCGATCGGGACTCCACTGCATTGGGGTTCGGACGCCATTCCTGTCACCCAGATAGATGTTGTCGCCCATCCCAATCTCGTCTCCGTAATAGATGACGGGTGTTCCTGGTAGAGCCAAGAGCAGACCGTTCATCAATTCGATCCTCTTGCGATCCTTTTCCAGCAATGGCGCCAGGCGACGACGGATACCCAGGTTGAGTCGGGCGCGCGGGTCGTGGGCGTACATTCGATACATGTAGTCGCGCTCTTCATCTGTGACCATCTCGAGCGTGAGCTCGTCGTGGTTTCTAAGGAAGAGCGCCCATTGGGTGTTCTGGGGAATCGAAGGAGTCTGCTCCAAAATGTCCACAATCGGGAAGCGATCCTCCATGCGCAGTGCCATGAACATGCGCGGCATCAACGGAAAGTGGAAAGCCATGTGGCAGGCATCACCGTTGCTGAAGTAGGCAACTGCGTCCTCCGGCCACTGGTTTGCTTCTGCCAGAAGCATGCGATCCGAAAATTTTCGATCCACCCGACGACGCAACTGTTTGAGAAAATCGTAGGTCTGCGGCAAATTCTCGCAGTGGGTGTTTTCCTGCTCGAACAGATAGGGCACGGCATCCAGGCGCAGCCCATCCACGCCTAGTCCGAGCCAGAAGTCCACTACTTGAAATAAGGCCTTTTGAACCTCTGGATTCTCAAAATTCAGATCTGGTTGATGCGAATAGAAGCGATGCCAGTAATAGGAGTTTGCGACGCGATCCCAAGTCCAGTTCGAGGTTTCAAAATCCTTGAAAATGATTCGGGCGTCTTTGTATTTATCTGTCGTGTCGCTCCAAACGTAAAAATTACGCCAAGGACTGCCGGCAGGAGCCTGACGAGCTCGTTGAAACCAGGCATGCTGGTCTGAAGTGTGGTTGAGCACAAGTTCGGTGATGACTCGCAGCCCACGACGGTGGGCTTCGCGCAGAAACAGTTTGAAGTCGCTGAGGGTTCCATAAGAGGAATGGATATTGGTGTAGTCGGCGATGTCGTACCCATCGTCTTTCCATGGCGAGGGGTAGAAAGGAAGCACCCAGAGGGCGGTTACTCCCAGATCTTGAAGGTAGTCCAACTTCTCCGTCAGGCCGCGAAAATCGCCCATACCGTCGCCATCGCTGTCCTTGAAGGCCCGAATGTGCAACTCATAAATGATGGCGTCCTTGTACCAGAATGACTGATTCTGGAGAGCTGTTTGACTCGCTTTGATTTGTCCCATCGTCAGACCTTCAGCGGATTCATCGGGCAACGAAACACTGCCGGGCAAAAAGACAACCCAGCATGGAAGTTTAGTAGCGGCCGTACATCACCGTCATGCGCTTCAGCCGCTCCTGGAGATCCAAAGTCAGCTCTTCTTGCGTGAACCGCCAACGCCAGTTGCCGGTAGCCGTGGATGGACGATTCAGTCGGGCCTCACTTCCCAATCCCAATAGGTCTTGGAGAGGAATGACGACTGTATCCGCGACGGAAGCGAGCAGCGCCCGGATGAACGCCCAGTGGATTTCTCGCCCGTCGGTTCCGAGATAATTGCAAGCAAAACGTCTTTCCTCGTCGATCTGTTCTGTAGTCCGCGTGCTGTCATTGGTGCCGCGACTCGTGAACCATCCTACCGTGGTATCGTTGTCATGAGTTCCGGTGTAAGCCACCAGGTTGCGGGAATAGTTGTGAGGTTGAAAACTCGGTGCCTGCGGGTCGCGACCAAATGCAAACTGCAGGATGCTCATGCCTGGGAAGCTGAAGCGCTCACGAAGCGCTTCCACTTCAGGTGTGATCACGCCCAAGTTTTCCGCAACGATGGGTAGGTCACCAAGCGACGCTTGTAGCTCCTCAAACAGACTGGCGCCTGGCCCTGGGACCAACGCCCGCGAATTGCGGTTGTCTCCGCGGCTGGGATTTCCCAGTACCCCTCAAACCCGCGAAAATGATCCAGACGCACCTGGTCAACCAGAGACAGAACAGTTCGGAAACGCTCAACCCACCAACGGTATCCAGAAGAACTCATCTTGTCCCAACGATACAATGGGTTCCCCCATAGCTGTCCCGTGGCGCTGAAATAATCCGGCGGAACCCCTGCCACCAATGCCGGCATGCCACTGTCGTCGAGGTGAAACATCTCTGGATGCGCCCAGACGTCAGCGCTGTCGTGGGCAACGTAAATGGGAAGATCTCCCATGATACTGACCCCACGTTGGAGTGCGTAGCGTCGCAACGCTCCCCATTGTCGGAAGAATTGATACTGAAAATACTTTTGAGCCTGAATCTCAGTTTCTAATACCACACTCCAATGGCGCACGGCTTTAGGCTCGCGCAAGGCAATACTTTTGTCCCATTCGGTCCATACCTTTCCGCCATGAGCCTCCTTTATCGCCATGAAGAGAGTGTAGTCCGTGAGCCAGGAGTTGTTCTTTTGGCAGAAGTCTTCAAAGTCTTCCCTCATGGCAGAGGCGCCCTTCGTCAAGGCTTCAAATGATCGTTTCAAGAGTGGCAGCTTGAAGTGAATCACGCGACCATAGTCGACAAATTGTTTTGGGAAGTGGGGAAGTGGGTTCAACTCGGAAGCAGAAAGAAGGCCATCCAACACTAACTGCTCCAGGCAGATCAGAAGCGGGTTGCCGGCAAAGGCGGAAAAGCACTGGTAGGGAGAATCGCCGAATCCGGTAGGGCTTAGTGGCAACACTTGCCAAAGACGCTGGCCAGCCCCAGCAAAGAACTCCACGAAGCGTTCTGCTGCCGGCCCCAGCTCACCGATGCCACAAGGTCCAGGAAGAGAAGTCGGATGCAGCAGGATGCCACTCGCTCTAGGGAATCTCATCTGCCTTATGTTTGGACAAGTCGTGGCCTGCGCAGTGGGCAGGCAGCGCCTGACCTTGAAAGCCGATTCTAGTCGGCTACGCAGCTCGAAGCATCTCTCCCAAAGAACTCGGCTGGCCAGGAGTCCCTCGTTCTGTGCTTCATTTGGTGTTTCCCGAGCTTCTCATTGATCGGTGCTTCACCTACATCCCTTCACTTGGCTTCCCCTTTTATCCCCTCTGGAGGATCTAGAAATCCATACTGAAATGATGTTCCAAGCGGCCCCTTCTTTGGAGTCCTTCGTGCTCAATCAAGTTTCTCATCCGGGTTCATAGCGGTACCCCTCAAAGAGGAACCAGGCTTGAGCTCGAACACCTGGCCCGACGAACTTTGGGAACAGTTCGGTCCCGGCGCGGTGGGTATGGGCTGGGACCTCGCCCTGCTTACCTTGATCAGCACAGATCTATCGGCGCGATAGTCGATCCGCAGAAAGCCACGGCGTGGCCCACTTCTGACGAGGGCGGAGAGTTCGTGCATCGCAGCAGCCAGGACGGCGTCGGTTTTGATCGCCGTCGGCACTGAGCTCGCCACGCGCGCGGAGGGCGGACGACGGTTTTTAGACCGGTGAGAGCGAAGCCTCTGCCGAGAGAATTCGACATGCTTGCAGATCCTGCCAAACGTCGCATCTGTCGCCGAGGGCGAACATGCCTCGAGCGCTACGCGGGTCTGCCTGTTTTACTTCGAATGCAACTGAAGGGAAGAAACACCCAGCCAGGCTTCTCTAAGTTCTTGAATTGACAGAAAAACAGGCAAAAGAGTTGGCTGACACCATGGATAAGGAACAGCGGCCACCTTTGCAGTTCTGCGTGTAGGAATTTGGGTGCGACTTCTGGTCGCCACGTAGCGGTGTGCTACCTTTTTCAGCAGCGGTGTTCGTGACGATGTGCGGAGAATCGCATCCGTGCTTCACTAGCCAGTGCCTTGATTGCCTTAAGCCGTTGTATACACCTTGAAGCTACACCCCGTCCGCGTGTACCTGCCGCCAAGACGTCTTCATATTCATCCTGCACAACTTTCAATTTCTCGAGTGCTGCCATGTATTCGCTGAGCAATTCACGTTTTAGGTCACATTTTTTGGGTAGCATGACCTTTTTCTCACAAGGGTCCTGAAGCCGGTACTCTAGCGGAACCAATCTCTGAGTCTGTTCCCTTTTGCTCAGCGCATTGTCAAAATCAACACGACGCTGGATTTAGTGGGGCACGAGCTGCGACAGAGCCGTACAAAGTTTGCTGAAGCAATAGATTGTCCCATCAGGAGTTAGCGCAGCACCGCCGAAGACTTCGGCAGCTTCAACCGAAAGGTGCAAATCGGGACATCTTTCAAACCAACGAATCCTTATCATAAGAATTGTGTCGGAGGGACCGGACAGATAAAACGCACTCGCAGCGTTCTCTCCTCAGGAGAAAAAAGTCGACACGGTTCCCTCCGCACTCGCCCAATTCCGATGCATTAATCAAAATTGAGCAGTTCCTAGTGTCAAAAGTCCCCAAGATCGTCGCGAGGGCTGGGCCTCCAAAAAGGCTCGGGCCGCAAAAAATCTCCTAGGATGGCTTCGAGTCCATCCACAAGCTATCTAGAAAATGAGAAGCAAATGAAACCTTGCAAATCCGATGAGTCACTCAAGAAGTCTCTCAATGGAACAAACCGGCCAACTTCCCAATCCCCAAGAACGCCCATGATCGATCTGAAGCGGTACGCGCTTCTGTTGCTGTTACTCACGCTAGGCACCATTGCGATGCTTCATTTGGCCTATCAGATCGCCCCGGTCCACGGCTTTCCAGGAAAGTAACCCCAGCAGGAAACGCCAACCCTCTTAATAGTCAACACATCGCGACCAGGAGAGTGCGCTTGCCTCTTTCTGGGCTTGCGAATCATCTCTCGTTTCAGTGGGTCCCTTGGTTATCCAGAACGAGCCGCCGTAGCGCTCGACTCGTTTCATCGACGGATGATTCCACAGCGGATCCAATATGGCGCTGAGTTGGGCATCATGACTGATGAAGGCGTTGGGAAGAAGGACTCTGAATGAGTTCGTCTTTGAAAGAATCAAAGCGGCCAGCAGATACTGTTCTGAATAGAATCGATTAGACCATTCAGCGGGGTAGTCATATGGAAGATGTATGTCGTGAATCTGCACGATCACGCCTGGTCTTAAAGAAGGAAACACCTCTAGAAAAAATACTGCTGCATCAGAGTTCGTAAGAACTCTGTGAGATCCATCGAAAAAGACAATATCGCCGGGTTGCAGGTCTCGAAAAATGCTTAAATCTACCTCTTCAAGAGGTGTCCGAAGGCATAAATCGCAGAGGGAATCTACGTCATCGCGGGGGTTGGGATCGACGGATGTTATCTGGGTTCTTAGACCTTGATCACGAATCGCTCTTCTGGCAAATGTTGTGGAATTCCCAGATCCGATCTCAAAGTATCGTCTAGGGTTTGTTTGAGCCATTAGAGAATAGAGTGTCACCGCATCGAGACCAGGAAGGAAGTCATTCCTCCACCTTGGCGTGTCGGCGATTCCAAGTGCCGCATCGCGGCTTATCTGGACGAATGGATCCCTAAATTGCAGGAACGAGAAAAGCGTCTTCTGATACTGCTTTCGATTGGCATTGATCAACGTAAACAGCAGGGGATGCGGATTGTCTGGTGTATAACGAGGACGCACCTTGACTTCGTAATCAAGTGCTATCAGGTTCGATCCCAAGACTTCGCGCAGGATGCCGAAGAGATACGTTCGGGCAGGGCTGCTCCGCTTAACTTGATTGACGATTCGTCGTCGTATGAGATCATTCAGATCATTTCTAAGCAACCTCAGTACCTGGCGTAGAGATACGGGACTCTTGATGTCGCATAAGTCTCCTAATACTTCAGGGTGATGATCCATTTCCTGGGTACCTCCTAATCTTTGAAAGTGAAGGCGCCGAGGCGGGACGGCGTATCAGCGCTCGCGGTGTGAGGCTCAGAATGTGAAATAGATTGAACAGAGGCGCAGTGCTGTTTTGCACCCCATGGGAGTTTTGCTGAAAACAGCGCAGATCGAACCTGCGGGAGTTTTGCCGCTCTTCCGTGTAATTGGCCGACATCGCGCAGTGCCTGAGCGACAGAGTCGTCGGCATGTTGAGCACGGCTGACATATCGCATTTGCGCTCCATATCTTCCCGCAGTTTCTTAACTTCCTCGTCAATCGCGTCTCTCATATGCATTCTACTTTCGACTCCCAACTGTCTTTCTTCTGTTCTCTATTGCTCATCGGGTCATCAAAGCCAGGAATAAGCTTCAAAAGGGTCCATGTTGCGTGGTGAGGCGACGCCTTATGTCAGATGAACCAAGAAAACACGAGCGCGAGGTCCACTTCTATGTTCCGGCCACCTTCAACCGCCCGCGCTGCACGGGTTCACGGTGTTGGAGACGAACCGGGTCACGCTGACAGCTGTTTACTGGGATACATGTCATCGGGGCCTGCTCGGGTGGGGGCATACCGTTCGTCACCGAACAGCCTCGGACGG
>Ga0075418_10001644_pt1 | contig 25425 bp, 19 predicted proteins | sample SoiMetdeltSBSDD2_FD_81776 | JGI IMG/M metagenome (GOLD analysis project Ga0075418, IMG submission 81776) | Bulk soil microbial communities from a Populus tree surrounding site in Tennessee, USA - Soil MetaG P. deltoides SBSDD2 | ecosystem: Environmental > Terrestrial > Soil > Tree plantation...
GTGAGGTGCCGGCGAGTCTTGGATTTTTCGGCGCGAAACGTCGGGCCGAAGCAATACACACGGCCAAGCGCCATCGCGTTTGCTTCGTTGTACAGCTGACCGCTCTGTGTCAGATACGCCGTTTCGTCTTCAAAATACTGGACCGGAAACAGCGTCGTTGTCCCCTCGCAGGCCGCGGGCGTAAAGATCGGTGTGTCAGCGAGGATGAAGCCGCGTTCGTTGAAGAAGTCTCTGACCGCGTTGATCACTTCGTGGCGCACGCGCAGGATTGCCTGCTGACGCTGGGAGCGGATCCACAGGTGGCGTCGATCCATCAGGAAGTCGACACCGTGTTCTTTCGGTGAAATCGGGAAGTTCTGTGACTCGGAGACGACCTGCAGGCCGGTGACGTCGATCTCGAAACCGCCAGGCGCCCGCGCGTCAGCGCGCGGAGTTCCTTCGACGATGAGTGAAGTCTCCTGGGTGAGATGGTCCGCCTGCTTGAACGCTTCGTCGCCGACCGCCTGTTTCGACATGACGCACTGGATGAAGCCGGTGCCATCACGCACAGTCAAAAAATGGATTTTGCCGCTCGAACGCCGATTATGCAGCCACCCCTTCAGCGTGACGGGCTGTCCGGCGTGTTTCGCGATGTCCTGGATATAAGCAGTCATGACTGTGCAAGCGTCCGCTCGAATCGTTGCCGCGCGCGGCGAGCATCGTCGAGAACCGTCTCGGGGGCGCTGGTATTTGCGAGTTCCATCAAATACGTTCCTTCGTACCCGATCTTCTGCATCGTCATCAGCGCCATGTCCCAGTTGATCGAACCGCCATAGGGCACCAGATGGTCGTCGTTGCGCTTGCGATTGTCGTGAACGTGGGTCGCGATGACATGCTCGGCGGCGGTTTCAATCGTGTCGGCGACATCGCCCATCAGATGGGCATGCCCGAAGTCCAAGCAGATGCCGGCATGGTCGGCGTTCAAATCCTGCTCGATCAGCGACACGAGAGACGGAGCCGACGACAGATCGTTGGGGATCACCTCGAGCGCGACACGAACGCCGAACGGTTCTGCGAGGCGGCAAATCTCATCGGCGCTGCGAAACGCGGACCCGCGATTGTTGTCGCCCGTCTGGCTATAGGCGGTCGGCGTCCCGAGATGAACGGCGAGAACCTGAAACGGAATGTGCCGGGCAATCCGGAGCGCAGCCTCCGACTCGCGAACGGCCTGCTGTCTCTTCGCGTTATCACTCAGGGCATTCGAGAGGGGCCCGTCCCACTGGCCGTTGAGGTGGCTCTCAGCGATCGGTGCATGCACACTCGCCAATGTCAGGCCGGTCTCCGACAACCACGCAGCCAGGTGCGCGATCGCCGCCTCGTCGTGGTAATCGAAGTGACTCCGGGTCGCAAACAGCTCGATGGTGTCGAACCCGTAAGATGCGATTTGCTCGAGGTGCTGCCGATCGAGGCGACGGTCGTGGTACAGGTGCGTGCTTATCCCGAAGCGCATAGGGAGAACCACTAATTGTACCAGCAATCGGGCTGTATTCCGAAGCTTTCACACTCACGCTGCGATCGTGACAAGAAACAGGAAAGGAGAACTCCCTTCTCCCTTCTCCTTTCCTATCTCTAAGCTGTGATTGGCGCCCGGCTCTGTTCTCCCTACCGGAATTCCTCCACCAACGTCCCGAGCAGTTCGCGCATCTTGCCGAATTGCGGAAGCTGGTCGAGGTTCGTGCGGACGTACCGGAGTGTGCGTGGGATGTACTGAATGTAGACGGGATTGCGTCGAGCGGTGGTCTGGTATCCGAACGTGCCGAGCGCTTTCAGATTGCGCTGCACGGCCATCATGTCAAAACGCTGCCGAAACTCGCGCTCCTCCCCGGTCCGTCCGTTGAGGGCGAGGAAGTACGCGATCAGTTCGCTTACGGTCTCTTCGGGAAGATCGACGTAGGAGTCGCGCAGGAGCGACGCGAGATCGTAGGTGTCTGGTCCCATTCGCGCGTCCTGGAAATCGATGATGTAGAGTTCGCCGCTGTGCAGCATCAAGTTCCGGCTGTGATAGTCGCGGTGGCAGAGGACACGAGGCTCGGCGGCCAGCGTTTCGACGATGGCGGCAAATTCGCGCCGCAACTCCTCTTTGAGTGGTGTTGCGATCACCACACCTCGATATGCCTCGATGAAGTGCTTGATGAAGAAGTCCAGCTCCCACGTCAGCTTCTCGACATCGAAGGCGATCGCGTAAGGCAGGTACTCCGGCGATGCGAGGTCCGCTCCCCGGCGCTGAAGTGTGGCGATGAGAGCGACGGCCTGACGGTACAGCGCCGCGTGTTCGGCAGCACTCGCCGCGCCAAGGTGCGCCTGCAAGGTGACGTCGCCAAGATCGGCAAGGGCGAGCACGCCGAGATCGTCGGCATGACCGAGTACAGTCGGAATCGGCACAGGCATCGTGGCGAGAAGTCGCGCGACGTTGACGAACGGCAGTTTCTCGAACTCGAACGGTGCCGCGTGCAGTGAAAGGACGATCGAGCCGCTGTCGGGCAACAGGACGCGGAAGTAGCGGCGATCTGATGCATCACCGGTCAGCGGCACGACGCGCGGCGCGCGCGACGCGAGTCCACTGCGCGTCAAGTAGCCGTCAATCTTTTCCTTGGCTTCGATGCCGTCACGCTGATCGGGAATGGTGGCCATGCTTGGTCCTTCCTTGGTCCTTCCGCTAAAGGCGGAAGCCACAATGAAGTTAGAAATCAGCGATCAGTAAGTTTCCTTCGACCCGCTGTCGCCCCGTGGGCACATGATCCCGAGCTGGCACGATCGCGGAGCGCTGATACCGCGCTCCCGCGGGCACCATCACACCGTCGCAGAGGATGCATTCAATGAGTTCGGCGCCGGCGCCGATCTTCACATCATCCCATATTGCCGTACCGACGACCGACGCCGTTGGATGAATTTCGACGCGGCGCCCGCCCGCCAGGCGGTCTCCCTCCAAGCCGGCCAGATGAATCGACGTCTCCAGGTAATCCGCGGGCGTGCCGATGTCGCGAAACGTCGCGTCGCACACAAACGCTCCGATGCTCTGTGGATGAGCTGCGAGCAGGCGGGGGTAGATTTCGTTCACCGTTTCCGAGGGCACGCCATCGGTCAACGACTCGAAGACGCGGGCGTCGGCGATCTGAACACCCACGAAATGATACGAGCGGTTCGCTGATCCTGCGCGGGTGAAACCTGTCACCCACCGCTCATCAGAGACCAGCACGCCGCCATACTTGTCCGGCCGCGGATTAGGGATCAGCGCCATCGTGACAATTGCGCCAGACGTGGTGTGGGCGGCGAACATGTCGGCGAGGCGCACGTCTGTGAGCGTGTCTCCGTTCACGATCAGAAACCGCTGCCCGCTGCTCGTTGCTCGCTCCTGGGTCTTGGCTCTTGTTGTGTCAACCAGCAGTGGCAGGGCGTGTCTTGGACCGCCCGCAGATCCAAGGACCGGGTTTTCCCATGAATAGCGCACCCGTGCGCCGAGGTCCGACCCGTCACCCACCGATGCGGTGATCGACGCCGGCTGGTGATGAAGGTTGAGCACGAGATCGCGAATGCCTTCCGACACGAGCCATCGGATAACGCGTCGCGCAAGCGTGTCGCCGTTGACGGGAACGGCTGCCTTGGCGCGCACGCGGGTCAGCGGCGTCAGGCGTGTTCCGAGACCGGCGGTCAGCACGAGTGCCTGCAGCGCAGTATCCGCTGCCTCCGGCACCGTCATGCGCCCGGATCGAACACCATGTCGGAGCCGTTCAGGCCGTACTTCTCGCGATGTTGAAGGAAAAGAGAGCGATAGGAATCGACAATGTAGTCGTCGGAGGTACGGCCGATTGCGACGGTCATATCGGCAATGCCCTGCTCGGTGCCTTCGATCTCCACGAACACGCCGACCGGTGTTTCATCGATCGCGACGATCACATCCTCGTGCGAGAACTCTTCGCGATACTTCTCGTACCGGAACCAGACGTGAAGCCCGATCTCGCCAAAGACGCGCACGAGCATCTCGCCGTCGCCGACGACCGTCTCGAGCTCTTCCCGCACCTTCATGGTCGAGGGCTGCACCGGGCCTTTGTAGGTGATGCGACTCTTTCCATTCTCCATCCGCACACGGAGCACACACCGTTGACGCCGTAGTTGTTCGTCTTCGGTGTCGAGCAGCGCATCTTCCTGCAGCCTGCGGCCGTAGAGCGGCAGCGCGCCGGCGGCGACAACCGCCTCGCGCGCTTCGCTCGCCGAGCTGAATCGCAGCTTGATTTCGCGCTCGAGAATCGTCGTGCTCATGAAGGATGGCTCCTTATTGCAATGTTTCCGACGACGGCGACGACGGAGACTACTACTAACGGGGCGCTCCTGTCATTCTCAACTTTCGGCCGATGGGAGAATTGACAAGCCTACACCGCGATCGGGCGTGACGCGGCGCGCCACAACAGCCGCCGCACAGTCACGTACATCACGAAACACTCGACCGCAAACGGCGGGAACCCTCCGAACCCGAGAATCGGCATCTCGAAAATTTTGAGCTCGGGAAGAATCGGCACGTTGTAAATCCACTTTGTTCCGTTCCAATAGTTCCAGAACTCCCAAATCACGCCGCAGATGAGCCCGGACAACATCAGATTGATCAATCGTCCTGGTCGGCGTTCTCGCAAGTCGCCGAGGATTGATTCGCCGCCTGTTCGCGCATTGACCGGATCCAGCAAGAAGATGAATCCAAGCCAGATCGGTGCCGCGAGATACGTCGAATGCACGACCATCGGAATCACAACCATGACAAAACCCGCGACGACCGCGCTCCATGCGGCGGCCCCTAATCGCTGCGGTGTCGGCGGATGTCGAAGAGCTTCGGACCGCCGCCGGTTGCGAAAGGAGGCGACGACTTCAGCGGTTTCGAAGATCGCCGGCGTAATCGTCGCGAACGACCAGATATATCCGAGGTCGCGCACAACGCGGTTTTCAGGAAGTCCGACGTAATACCAGTTGTGAATCGAATACCTGTTGTAAAGCTCGAAGACCACCCATAGCGGAACCGACGCGCAGGCGACAAACAACAGCTCGGCGCGGTTGTCGTTGAGCCAGGAATTCCCGCGGCGCTTCCACACGAGTGCATCTGCGAGAAGGATGTAGCCGGTCCAGGCGATCGGCGTGTGCCAGTGATAGAAGGGTTCGACGCGCGCAAGCACGCCGATTTGCGAGACAACCATCACGACGAGACCGAACCAGCCGTAAAACGGGAGTTTGCGCATAAAAAAAGCCGGCGGACGTGAGTCCGCCGGCCCTGATTGTAGCGTCTCCGGAGCAGCCGGCGGCGAGCAGCCAACCGCCAACCGCCAACCGCGGTTATCGCTTCGTCATCGTGACGAAGATTTCCTGCCCCTCGCGCCAGACCACCAGGAACACCGGACGTCCTGCGGCCGCGTTCTGCAGCGCCCGCGTCACCTGGCTCACGTTCGCGACCGGCTGACGATTGACTTCGACGATGACGTCGTTTGGCTGGACGCCGGCATTGGCCGCGACGCTCCCGCGATCGACGTCCGCCACGATTGCGCCCCCCCGGCCACTCGGCAAATCCAGGTTCCGGCTAATCTCGGGCGTGATCGGCTCGAGCTGCATGCCGAAGTCGGTCGCAGTTGGCGCTTCGCGATCCGGCCCGTTCTGCCGCGGCGATCGACCACCGTTCGCTTCCGCCTCGAGATCGAGTTCGTCGGGCGTGATGCTCAGCGTCTTCTTCTGGTTCTCGCGATAGCGATAGATGGTGACTGGCACGGTCGTTCCCGGCTTGGTGGCGACAACCATCGACACGAGCGAGTCGCTGTCGGTCACCGGCCGGCCGTTGAATTCGACGATCACGTCACCGCGCTGGAGCCCGGCCCGCGCCGCCGGCGACCCCTCATTGACCGACCCGACGACCGCGCCGTTCGTGTTCGGCAATCCGAACTCTTTGGCCAGGTCCTTGGTTATCGGATCGCGATTGATCGTCACGCCAATCACGCCACGCGAGATCTTGCCCGTTCGCAGCTGCGGCAGCAGTTCACGAATCGTGTTGATCGGCGTCGCGAAGCCGATCCCGATGTTCGCCGAGCGCGTCGCGTCGGTGTAAATCGCGGTGTTCATGCCGATCACTTCGCCGCGAACGTTGAGCAGCGGTCCACCGGAATTGCCGGGATTGATCGCGGCGTCGGTCTGAATCATCGGCTGCTGACGTGTCGCCGTGCCGCCGAACGGCCGATCGAGCGCGGAGATGACGCCGACGGTGACGGTGTGGCCAAGGTTGAATGGGTTGCCGATGGCCATGACCCAGTCGCCCTGCTGCATCTGCGCCGAGTCGCCGAACCGCGCTTCCTGGAGCGCCGTCGACGGCATTTCCGTCAGCTGGAGAAGCGCGCTGTCGGTCAACGCATCGTGCCCGACGACCTTTGCCGGGTATTCCTCGTTGCGCGCCGCGCCAACGAACGCCACCGTGATCTTGTCGGCTCCTTCGATCACGTGATTGTTCGTCAAAATGTATCCACCCTTGTCAATCACGAAGCCCGTTCCGGCTCCTTCGGTGAGTTGCCCCTGCGGCGGGCGGCGGCGAGGCTGTTGCCGTGGTGCGTCCGGCATCTGCCCGCCAAAGAACCGGCGAAGCAGATCGTCCCCTCCGGGGCCGCCGAAGAACTCGGTCAGATCCTGCGTGCGCTGCCGCGACTCGGTGCGAATGTTCACGACCGTTGGAATCTGCGCTTTGGCGATATTTCTGAACGTGGTGGCGTCGATCGGGCCGCCGAGCGGCGTGCTGTTCATCGCCGGCATCGCCACCATCTGCGCCGAAGAAGCGGGCGTCAAATCGAGGCGCGACGCGATGACCATCCCGACGGCGAGCGACGCAATCGCGATGAGAACGGCGTAGAAGAGTGTGGTCTTGCGCGTGGACATTGATGTTTCTCCGATGTGCATGTGTTGCGGATGTTCGTTCTATGTTTTCGGTTGATCTTTCCCGTTTCTTAAACAAGTGCAATGATTTCCGTCTGCATCGGCCCGGTCACTTCGGCACTGCGTTCGCCAACATACATGTTGATCTCGGTGCGCACGCCGAACTCCGTCGTGTAGATGCCCGGCTCAATCGTGAACCCTGTTCCCGGGATCAAGCGGCGCTCGTCGTGCGTTTCGTAGTCGTCCATGTGAACACCGTTGCCGTGCACGTCCTCCCCGAGGCTGTGACCGGTGCGATGGATGAATTGAGCGCCGTAACCCGCGCGCTCGATGACGCTCCTGGTCGCACGGTCGACTTCGAAGCCGCGCAACTCGCGCCCTTCGCGAGCCGCGCTTTTCACGAGATCGATTCCGGCGTCTCGTCCATCGCGCGCCGCCGCAAACGCCTTCGCATACGTCTCCGGCACGGCGGATCCGGTAAACCCGACCCAGGTGATGTCAGCAAAGACTGCGCCGGGCGTTGCAAGCTTGCCCCAGAGGTCCAGCAGGACGATCTCGTCTCGTCTGATTTCACGAAATGCGGTGGCCGTCGGTTGATAGTGCGGGTTGCCGGCGTCTTCCTGAGCCGAGACGCAGGGCGCCGAGTCGCTGATCAAGCCTTCTTCTTTAAACCATTTGACCATTGCCTGTTGTACGTCGTACTCCGTCAACGGCTGACCGATGCGCAACCGTATCAAGTCGAACGCGCGGTCCTTGATCCGGTAGAGCCGGTCGGACGCGGCGCGGTGTGTCCCAAGTGCCTCATCCGACCAAACCGCCTCGAATCGCTGGATGAGATCTCCTGAGGACACGACGTCCACCCCGAGTTGCCGAACCGCCTCGACCGTTCCGGCGTCAACGCGAGAGACGTAGGGAATCGCGTTGCCGGGCGAGTATTCCATCGCGACGCGCTTCATGCCCTGCAGCAACCGCTTCAGCCCTGCCGCCAGTTGCTCGCGGCCGGCATACGGTTGTTTGTCCCCGGGAAGCCTGTCCAGATTGTGACGCTCGATCGCGTGCACGAGACCCCGCGGCGCCCCTTCCGCAGGCACGAGGTAATACCATCGCCGTGTCGAAAGTTTCGCCGACGACGCGAGATCGGTCAGCCGCCGTGCGATCGGATTTGAGCCGTGAAAATCGTAAAGCAGCCAGCCGTCGAGCCCGTCTTTCTTGAGCGCCTGCTGCACTGCTGGTATCGGCAACGCCATCGGTTCAGTATAACAAGTCAGTTCCGGGGGGTTCCTCCCCGTGGCGCGCGTAACTTTTGCCACGAGTTCTGATGACTAAGACGACGAAAGTCTTCGTATAGTTGTTAAGTTTGTAAACACTCGGCCCGTATAATCAACACAGTGAACAAGCCGGGATCCGGGGTGCGGGATCCGATCGGATCCCGGACACCGGACTACGGATCCCGACGTCATGGACCGCGATTGCAGACTCATGCCACGCAAATTTCACATCCTCCCACTCGCGGCGTTCCTCGCGGGCGTTCCTCTTGCCGGCCAAACGCCGCAATCGCCGACTCAGACACCGCCGACGTTTCGAGTCGAGGTCAACTACGTCGAGATCGATGCGCGCGCAATCGACGCGCAGGGCAACTTCGTGGCCGATCTGAACGAGAGCGATTTTCAGATCCTCGAGGACGGGGCCCCGCAGGCAATCAAGGTATTCACGCGTGTGAATCTCCCCGTCGAACGCCAGGACCCACCGCTCTTCAAGACCGCGCCGATCGAACCGGATGTGCGCAGCAATCGCGAAGAGTTCAATGGTCGCGTGTTCGTGCTCGTCCTCGACGATCTGCAGACCGACTTCCGGCGCTCGACGCGGGTGCGGCGCGCGGCACGGCAATTCATCGAGCGCTACGTCGCCGCCAACGATCTTGCGGCTGTCGTCTACACCGGCGGCGTCGCCGATCACGGACAGGAATTCACCAATAGCCGCTCTCGCTTGATCGCCTCGGTCGAGAAGTTTTCGGGCAACAAACTTCCGTCGGAGTTGATGTCGAAGCTCGACGACTACTATCGCGCGCAGCAAATGCGGGAGCCGGTCAGAGATACCAACCTCGCCGAACGGGGCCACAAGGCGCGCAATTCACTGATCACCCTCAAAAATCTGGCGGAGTACCTGTCGAGTGTTCGCGGACGGCGAAAGGCTGTGGTGTGGTTCGGTGAAGGCATTGATTACGACATGGACAATCCCTTCACGCCGGACAGCAACATCCTGCGCGATACGATGAAAGACGCCATCGCCGAAGCGACGCGCGCCGGCGTCAGCTTCTATGGTGTCGACGCGCGAGGACTGGGCGCCGGCCTCGACGATGTGATCGACATCGGGAGCCTACCGCCCGACGATCCGGCGTTTGCGTCGCCGTCGACGATCATTCAGAACGAAGTTCGCCGCGCGCAGGACCAGATTCGAGTGCTCTCGGAGCAAACCGGAGGCTTCGCCCTCATCAATCAGAACGATTTCAGCTCGGGGTTCGAGCGGATCGTTGCCGACAACAGCAGCTACTACGTCCTCGGTTACTACCCCACCAATGACAAACGGGACGGACGCTTCCGCAAAGTCGAAGTGCGGGTGGCGCGACCCGGCGTGAAGGTGCAGGCGCGCAACGGCTACACGGCGCCTAAGGGGAAGCCGGCGGCGGCCAACGCCAAGGTGGATCCAAAGGTGCCACCGGAGATCATCGATGCCCTGGCCAATCCGATTCCGGCAGCAGGCGTCGTCTTTTCAGTATTTGCCGCACCGTTTGTCGGTCCGGGCTCGAAAGCGTCGATTGCGCTGGCGGTCGAATTCGCGCCATCAACGCTGCGGTTTGTCGAGCAGAACGGCAAATTCAATGAAGACATCGAACTGCACGTGCTCGCGATCGATGCTTCGGGAAAAATGCAGGACGGCGGTCCCACAACTGTTCCTCTTCGCCTCAGCGCGGCGAGTCGCGACGCCGTCGCGGCAAATGGCTTCCGCGTCCTTCGCCGCCTGACAGTGCCTCCGGGGCGTTACCAGATCCGCGTCGCCGCAAAGGAATCGAACGGGAACACGGTGGGCACGGTAAGGCAGTTGATTGATGTGCCGGACTTTTCAAAGGCGCCGCTGCTGCTGAGCGGGATCGCGATCGCATCCAGATCGGCGCTTCGCACACCGACCGCGAATCCAGATCCACAGTTCAAAGATGTCCTGCCGGGGCCACCGACGGCGAGCCGTGAATTTCCCCGCGGCGACACACTCGCGATTTTCGCTGAAGCGTACGACAACCAGCCGGCACCTCCGCATCGCGTGTCGATCGCAAGCAGTATTGTGACCGACGATGGGCGTGAGCTCTTCGCCGCGGCCGACGAGCGATCGAGCGATGACCTTCAGGGGAAGAAGGGCGGGTACGGGTACACGCGTGAACTGCCGCTCGGCGATCTTCCATCCGGCCGGTACGTCTTGCGTGTGACCGCGAAATCGCTGGTGAGCAATGGCGGAAGTGCAACCAGGGAAGTGGAGTTCCGAATTCGATGACCTCTGCCGGGATCACCACGGTCGCAAAGGGACACAGCAGTGAGATCGTCGACGCGGCCCGGCACGTAATCCGCGACCCCGGGGCGTGGCAGGCACTCTGGTCGGCGCACGCCGGATCGGGTTCAGAACCTCCGCATGTGGACTTCGCCACCAAGATGGTCGCGGCGGCATTCGCCGGCGAGCGCCCAACTCCCGGCCATGAAATCGAAATCGTCGACGCACGACATGGGTCGGCCTCGCTCGCCGTCCTCGTCCGCGAAGTCCAGCCGGCACGCGGCACGACCGCGGCGCAGATGATCGTGACGCCGTTCCACATTGTGGCGCTGCCGCGTTATGAAGGTGACGTCCGCTTCACAGATACGTCAGGAACACCCTTCCGGCAAACGCACCACGAGGACGTCACCGTACGGCAGCAGCCGAATCACGATGTGGATCGCCTCTTTGTTCGCGCCGCGGCTGAAGCGGCCGCGCCGTCGTCAACGGGACTCGACCCGAACTTTGCGGCGGCGCTGACCTATCTTGCGGGACCGTTTTCAGGGATTCTCATTTTGCTCGTCGAGCGCAGCAACGGCTTCGTGCGCTTTCATGCGTGGCAGTCGATTCTCGGTCTCGGAGGGTTGGGCCTGTTGTCGGCGGGCACACTGATCTTTTCGTTCCTCACACTGCTCATCTCGCCGATGGTGTTCACGGTGATGTATCGGCTCTCCGAGGTGCTTGCGAACGTGTGGGTTGTCGCGTGGGTGGTCTGCCTGATCAAGGCATTCGGCGGGTCGCGGTGGCACATGCCGGTCGCGGGCCGCTATGCCGAGCGGCTGGCCACGGATCGACACGGATAAGCAGCCATGGAAAAACGCGGCTCACAAACAAGCCACGGAAAAACACCGATAAACACGGACAAAAAAACAAACACGGAATGACACAGATCCGATCCGTGTTATTCCGTGTTCTTCCGTGGGCTAATTGTTTCTGTGTTCTTTCGTGGCGTTAATCGAATTTCTTTACTCGCTTCAGCTTCACCTCGCCGCCGGCGTGTGAGAACTGATACTGGCTGGCGCCGACACCGTCTTTGTACGGCGACTTCATCGTGATGTCGATGATTTCTCCGGGCATGAACGGTTTGCGATACGCCTGCTGGTCGCCGGTGATCACTTTCGGCGGATTGCCCTTGTCGTACCAGTATTCATCGACTTTGAGCAGCGACACAGGAGCAGTCGACAGGTTCTTGACCTTCAGCACCGTGACGATTTCGTTGCCGACTCTTTTTGATTGCCCTACCTGCATGAACTGGATGTCTGCGGTGCCCTTCAGCGGCTTGATGAACTTTGCGGGCGCCGCGGGCGGTGTCGTGGCTGGAGTCGGTGCCGGGGCTGCGGCCTTTGCCGCTGGGGCCTGTGCCGGTTTGGACTGAGCGAAAACTGAAACCACGCCGAAGGCGAGGAAAACGATAACGGAGGACGCAAACGCGAAGCGTTTCATGACCACCTCCCTGGGGATGGGGAGAACCGGGAACGGGGGCATTATAGGGCCTCTACATCTCTCCGTTCCAGTCCTCCGGTTCGGGACTCGAGGAGCGGAAAATCTCGAGGTGCCATTTGCCGCCACCCCAGGGTTCGATGACCTCAGCAGCAACGACGTCGACCAAGATTTCGGCGAACATCCGCCCTTCAGGGTCTCCCTCGAGATGGTACGCGGCTTCATCCCAGGCAAACGACGGGTACAGCACCATCGTGAGGAACAGGTCGTATCCGTCGTCGACGACGATCAGCTGTCCGCAGGGGCGTTTCACCGTCGAGTGGTAGATCAGATACTTCTCGGCGCTGTGCGCGCGGATGTATCGCTTGAGCGCAAACTCGCGCGCAACGATCTCTTCAACCGCAATCTTTTTGTCCCAGCAGTCGCGGCAATATCGTTCTTCACCGCGAGGCTCGGAGATTTCCTTCGCGCCGCAGAGCGCGCATCGCGTCTGGACGACCGTTTTGCGGGACATTGGCCAATTGTACTACGTCGATTGCGGATTGCGGATTGATGAGTGCGGATTTCGGTGATTGTCGATTGTCGATTGAGATTGCCGACTGCGGATTTCGGTGATTGTCGATTGAGATTGCCGACTGTCGATTGTCCGGTCCCAATCAGCAATCGAAAATCTCATCCGCCAATCCGCAATCACAAAATCCGCAATCGCCAATCCGCAATCACAAAATCCGCAATCGCCAATCCGCAATCCGCAATTCTTATTGCGGCTGCGGTTGTCGCTGCACGACCGGTCCGTACATTTCTTCGGCGTACTGCTTGACCATTCGCCGCGCGCTGAAGCGAGGCGTGACGCTGAGGATCGCTTGGCGGACGACGTCGAGCCATCGCCGTGGGATCCCCTCGCCATCGCGATCGTAGAAGGTCGGAACGATTTCATTTTCGAGCAGTTGATAGAGCGCCTCAACGTCGGCCGCGTCAACCGCCTCGTAGTCTGGCGACTTGGGGCTGCTCTCAATCAGCCAGCCATTCCGGCCGGTAAAGCCTTCTGCCCACCAGCCGTCACCGATACTGAGATGCGGAACGCCGTTGATCGACGCTTTCATCCCGCTAGTGCCGCTCGCTTCGAGTGGTTTCCGCGGATTGTTCAGCCAGACGTCGCAACCCTGCACCAGGAAGTGGGCGACATGCAGATCGTAGTCGTCGACGAACGCGATTCGACCGGCGAACATCGGATCAGTCGCTCGCTTGTAGACCTGCTGAAGATGGTGCTTTCCCATTTCGTCAGCAGGATGCGCCTTGCCGGCGAAGATGATCTGCACTGGCCGGCGCGATGCGTTGAGAATGCTGAGCAACCGCTCCGGGTTGCGGAAGATCAGTTCCGGCCGTTTGTAGCCGGTAAAGCGGCGCGCGAAGCCGATCGTCAGCGCGTTGGGATCGAGAAGGGTGCCGGCGGCGACGACGCGCGCGGCGGTGACGTGTTCTTCCTTCCACCGCGATCGCGCACGCTCTCGCAGGAATGCGAAGAGATAGTTCCGCAGTGCCTGACGCGCGTTCCACAAGTCATCGTCGGGGATTTCGAGCACGCGGCGCCACACGGCCGGATCATCGTGCCGGTCGCGCCAGCCGGCCTCGAGATAGTCGTCGAAAAGCTTGGTCATCTCCGCTGAGAGCCAGGTCGGAACGTGGATACCGTTGGTGATCGCGCGGACCGGTCGGTTCTCCTCGGCGACGCCGGGCCAGATCGGCCCCCACATGTCGCGCGTGACTTGCTGATGCGTCTGGCTGACGGCGTTGGTCGCGCCGGCTGTGCGGAGCGCGAGCGCGGTCATGTTGAACAGCGGTCCGCCGCCATTGTCGTAATGACCGAGGGCCATGAAGGCGTCGCGATACGCGCCGAGAGTTCCCCATGCGTTGGCGAGATGCGTTTCGACGAGATGAAAGGGAAACGCATCGTGGCCGGCCGGAACCGGCGTGTGCGTCGTGAAGATTGTCGTCCGGCGGACTTCGTCGAGCGCCGCATCAAACGATTGGCCGTGTTCGATGAGATCACGAATGCGCTGCAGGACGACAAACGCGGCGTGGCCTTCATTGAGGTGCCACGCGACCGGCCCGGAGCCCAGGGCCTTGAGCGCGCGCACGCCGCCGATCCCGAGAATGATTTCCTGCTGCACACGCGTTTCACGGTCGCCGCCGTACAACCGCGCTGACAGTTCGCGATCCCAGGGCGCGTTTTCCTCGAGATCGGTATCCAGCAGGTACAACTTGACGCGACCCAGACGCACCCGCCACACCGACACGAGGACGCTGCGGTTGCCAAGCGGCACCGCGACGATGCACGGTTTCCCTTCGGGTGTGGTCGCTCGCTCGATCGGCGCGTGTTCCCACGACAGCTTTTCATAGATCTCCTGCTGCCATCCTTCAGGAGACACGCTTTGATGGAAGTAGCCCTGCGGGTACATGAAGCCGACGCCAATCAAGGGAATTCCCAAATCGCTCGCTTCTTTGCAATGATCGCCGGCGAGCACGCCAAGGCCGCCCGCATAGATCGGCAACGACTGATGAAGCGCGAACTCCGCCGAGAAGTAGGCGATTGGGCCTGGCGTGTCGGGATAATGATGGTGCCACCACGTCCCGCGCGCGCTTCGCGCCGCCTCGAGCGCTTCGACGGCGGCGTCGTAGATGGCGAGGTATCGCTCGTCGGCTGCCGCCTGATCCAAGGTCTCCTGCGGAACGAGCTGCAGCATCAACGCCGGGTTGTGGGCGGTCTGCCGCCAGAGCTGATAATCGATTTTCCGAAACACCACCCGTGCCTGTGGATTCCATGTCCACCAGAGATCTCTCGCGAGCTCGGGAAGGCGATGCAGTCGTTCTGGGATCGTCGGGGTACTCAAGCCGTTTATGCCCTTTCAGTGCGCGTGCCTATGTTCAAACTGACGCCATCGTTATGAGCGCGTGAGCTCGGCGAACTTCGCAAGGTCGATATTGCCGCCCGAGATCACGGCGACGATCTTGCGATGTCCCCGGGCACCCATCGTCTCGGAGAGCGCGGCGGCGGCGGCACAGGCTGCCGCGCCTTCTGCGATCACATGGACGCGCTCGGCCACTGTTCGCATCGCGCGCGCGGCGTCCTCCAGCCGCACGACGATCGATTCATCTACCCACGTCTGCAGCAGCGGCCACATGCCTTCGAGCACCGATTTGCCACCCGCGCCGTCGACAAACGACGGCTGCCACGCGTCGAAGCGGCTGGCTTTTCCGGCGCGCAACGACACGAATAACGGGGCCGCGGTTTCAGGTTCGGCCGCGTAGATCCGCACGTCCGACCGGATGGCTTTGGCGGCGACACCGATGCCGCTGAGCAGACCCCCTCCACCAAGCGGCGCGATGATCGCGTCGGTATCGGGCAGATCCTCGAGAATCTCGAGACCGATCGTCCCATTCCCCGAAATGAAGTTGTCGTCATCGAACGGGTGCACGAATCGGCCGCGCATGCGATCGGAGCCATGCTGTTCAACCGTTCGCCAGCACTCGTCGTACGACGCCTTGACGATGGTTGCGCCGAGCCGTTCGATGGCGCGAAGTTTCGTTTCGGGCGCCGTATCCATGACCATCACGCTGCACGGCACGCCCGCGAGCCGTGCCGCGAGGGCGACACCCTGCGCGGCGTTGCCGGCGCTGACCGTCCACACACCATCGACCAATTCAGGCGGCGGCAGCCGCGCGATCGCGTTCTGCGCGCCGCGAATCTTGAAGGACCCAATCGGCTGCAGCGTTTCGAGCTTGAGGAAAATCTCCGGGTCCGCACCGCTTCCCGGCAGATCGAGCCGCACGAGTGGAGTGCGAACGGCAGCACGGTAGACCGTTCCTACTGCCTCGCGTATCGTTTCGAGCGAAATCCGTCGGGTGATGGCGGGGCCGGCGTCACGAAACACAGACGGCAATCGTACCGGCTCATCGGCCGCTCGTCAATAAACGCGCTAACATGTGCCCGTACTCTTGCTGCACTAAGTGCCCGACTGTTTCAATCAAGCGGCGCGAGCGAGGGAGCGAGCGCTGGCAGGCGCTGGGGGTGGGGCCCCAGCGCAAAGTGAGAAATGCAGACAAGATGTTTCGATTTGTGAACGGAACGGAGCGCAAATGTCGCCGAAAGTGAATCGTCGAGAATTCGTGAAGACCGGCACCGCCGCCGGCATCGCCGCCGCCGCTGCACCCACCGTGTTTGGTCAGGCGCCGGCGGTGATGACGTCGAGCAAACCTGTCGTCATTCCGTCGGCGAACGGACACCGGTTCAAGAACGGTGGCGACAAGACGTGTGTCGAAACGGCGTTCGCCAAGATCACGAAAGGCGAGGACGTTCTCGACGCGCTTATTGCCGGCGTCAACATCGTTGAGCTCGACCCGGAAGAAGACAGCGTCGGTTACGGCGGGCTGCCGAACGCTGACGGTGTGGTGCAGCTCGATTCCTGCTGCATGCACGGGCCTAAGAAACGTGCTGGTGGCGTTGCCGCACTCGAAGGGGTGCGCACGCCGTCGCTCGTCGCGCGGGCGGTGATGGAACAGACGGACCACCATCTGATCGTCGGCAAAGGCGCCCAGGACTTCGCGCGGAGTCTGGGATTTAAAATCGAGGACGACCTCAACACCGAGAAATCACGCGCGGCGTGGCTGCGGTGGAAGCGCGAGACGGATCCTCTTCACTACCTCGATCCAATCAAGCGCCAGGAAGCGATGCGGCGAATCGAGCTGCAGATGATTGCCGAAGGCATCATCGATCCGAATCATTTCTACGGCACCATCAACTGCGACGGTGTGAATGCCAGGGGAGAGGTCTGCGGCGTGACCACTACCAGTGGTCTTGCCTGGAAGATCCCGGGTCGCGTCGGTGACTCACCGATTCTGGGTGCGGGCCTCTATGTCGATAACGAGATTGGCGCCGCAGGTTCCACCGGCCGCGGCGAAGCCAACTTGTATAACCTCTGCTCGTACCTCATCGTTGAGGAAATGCGACGTGGCGCACACCCGAAGGACGCCGGGATGGCGGCTCTGCGGCGCATCAAGAGCAACACGATCGAGAAGCGCCTCCTCAATCAGCGCGGCGAGCCCAACTTCAACATCAGCTTCTATGTGCTGAACAAGAAGGGAGAGCATGCCGGCGTCGCCATGTACGGCAGCAAAACAATGAACTATGCGTACTGCGACGAAAACGGCCCGAAGATCGCGTCGCTCGAGCCGTTGTTGCAGGGGCAAGCGTAAGACAGCGAGCAGCCGTCAGCGGCCGTACTTTGCCAAGAGCTCCTTCAGGGTCTCGATCGGGAGCGCGCGCACGGTCTGCCCGTTGCCGGTGGTGTCCACTGCTTTGAACAGGGAGTTGTAGACCGCTTCTTCCGTCGCGTCGAGGGCCGCCTCGAACAGCGGCGACACGCTATCTGTTGGCAACAGCGTGCGCGCTTGCGCACCGTTCCCGGGACTCACGCGCAACGTTTGATTGGTCGAGAAGGCGATGGCGAAGTCGCCGCTGCCGTTCGAGTAGGTCGAGCCGGTTCGCGCAAGCGCGAAGATCGCTCGCGCCGCGAGCCGTTTGAGATCGCGCGCGTCGAGCGGCGCATCTGTGGCCACGACGATCATGCACGATCCCGCCTCGGCCGGGGCTGCGGCGGGCAGGCCCCGCGGCAGCGGTGGCAGGTGCTTCCACACTGGGACGCCGTTCATTACCAGGCGCCCTCCGTAATTCGTCTGGACGACGACACCGACTGTCCACGAGTCGTTTTGTTGCCGCACTCTCCGCGACGACGTGCCGATGCCGCCTTTCCAGCCGAAAGCAATCGTGCCCGTGCCGGCACCGACTGCGCCTTCTTCGACGGCACCTGATTTGGCGCCGGTGATGGCGGATGCGACCTGCTCGCGTGTGACGTGCAGGCCTCGGATGTCGTTGAGTGTTCCGTCATTCGTTTCGCCGACGAGGGCGTTCACCGAACGCACGGTGTCATTTCCCGGTTGCGCCATCGTCCAGCGCACAACGGCATCGATCGCGACGCCGACCGAGAGAGTATTCGTTAAAACGATCGGCGACTCGATGGTTCCCAGTTCGTCCACTTGCGTCGACCCTGCAAGCTTGCCGAACGCGTTGCCAACGAAGACCGCACCCGGGACCTTGTCGCGGAAGACGTTGCCGCCGTGCGGCAGGATCGCGGTGACCCCAGTGCGGACGTTCGATCCTTGAACGATCGTGGTGTGTCCCACGAGCACCCCGGTCACGTCGGTAATGGCATTGAGTGGGCCTGGTTCCATGATGCCCGGCGCAATTCCGAGTTCCCGCGCCCGTGGACGGGGTGGGGTCGCCTGCATGTCAATGGCAAGTATGCCGAAGAGCACAAGTCCCGCCGCTCGCATCGCCCATATAATACGCGCGCGTGGGAGCGATAATTTCCGTTCGCATTAAACGACTCTCTTCATTGGTGCCATTGCCACGGTATGAGAGTGACGGCGCAGCCGCATTCGATCTTGCCGCTGCTGCCGACATGACTATCGAAGCGGGGCAGGTCGCGCTTATTCCGACTGGACTCGTCATCGAAGTTCCACCGGGAATGTTTCTTGGCATCTTCGCGCGCAGCAGTACGCCCCTCAAGCGCGGATTGATGGTCGCCAACGGCGTCGGCATCGTCGATCCGGATTACTGCGGCCCTCACGACGAGGTGAAGATCGCAGTGTTGAATTTCACCTCCGCCGCGGTCCGAGTCGCGGCCGGCGATCGCATCGCGCAGGGAATGCTTTTGCCAGTCAATCGCGTCATGTGGGAAGAAGTGGAATCGGTCCGGAGCGCTTCGCGCGGAGGTTTTGGGTCGACCGGATGATCAAATCAACATCGTCCACCGTGATCGAGACGGATCATCGCAGACGGTAGAGCCGCAATCCCCGCGCACCGACACCCATCAGTTCAAGATCCGACCGACCATGAAGAGTGCGGATTACATCCTCCGCCTCGTTACCAAACCGCGCTGGGTGCACCATGACGTGCGTGACCCCGGCGCGGCGCATCGCATCGATGGCATAGTCTCTGGGGAAATACCAGAACGCGTCGGCGAACTTCACGTACGACGCCGGAGTGTAGCCGCTGTACCCATTCATCAGCGGACGCCAGTGCGCCGTCGAATTGAGCACGTATTCACCGTTCTCGAACGTCGCCTGTCGCGGATAGAAGGGCACTTCAGCCAGGACGACGTGTGGTTCGGTCGCGAGCAAGCTGTAAAGGCGCGGGATTCCTGTGAATCGCTGGTACCGAATCGGCGCGCGCAGCGATTCGAGATTCGCCACGATAACGAAGGCGGCCGCTGCAAGAGTGGCGTACGACGAAGTGCCGCCGCGCGACCGCAGCATTTGGTGAACGTAGGCGAGACCAAATCCTGCTAACCCGGCCATGCCGAGCAGGAAGAGGTTTCCAAATCGCGCGGCGACGCGCAGGCCGTGCATGGGTGGAAACACTCGATACAGCCAGCCATAGACGGGCGTGTGAGTGCCGAGCGACAGAACGAAACCGACGATGACGATTGCCAACAGCATCGTCACTCGACGGCGCGAGGGGGTGGCGAGGTGCGGGATGCTCAACAGCCCGGCAATCGCCAGAGTGATGACGACAAAGCCCGGAAAAAAACTGTTGACGGGATCCTTGAAGAAGGACCGACCCCAGGTCGCGAGGTGAACACGGCTCGAGGCCGCGAGATAGCCCACCGGCGTCGCCGAGTACTCGGTCACCGCCGCAAGTAAACGCACCATGCCTTGTTCGTTCGCTGCGCGCCGATACGGCAACGACAGCGGAGCGATCGCAACGATGGCCATGAGGGCCGCGATCGCGAGTCGCACGCCGACGGTTCGCATCCGCGGCAGCCATTCAGGCGCTCGAACGATCATCGCCACGCCAACGAGGACAACCCCGAACACCAGGAGATAGCCTGACGTGTAACCGAGCACCGCCAGCCACAGCGCGATCAGCCAGGCATCCCGCGTGCGACCCGACGAGATGAGACGATCGACGGCGAGCAGCGCAAGCGGCAATCCGTACATGTGCAACGCCTGTACGTGCGGAAGGCGTGTCAGTGTGTGCGTGTTGAAGGCGAACACCGACCCGGTCAGCAACGCGGCGATCCGGTTTCCTGTCCACGCGAACATCCAGGCGTAGCCGGCAAGTGCAGTTAGCGCCAGCCCTGCGATCGCCAGCAGGTTGAAAACCAGAACGGGCGAGCCGCCGAGCCACGCGATCGGGGCACCAAGAATTGCCGGCACAATCAGCGGTTCGGAAAAGGCGAGCGAGTCGTTGGCCGGATAAAAGATATTCGCCTGAAACAAGTGAAACGGCGCGCGCGGCAGCGTGTGCTGAACCCACGCGAGTATCCATTCGTTCAGTTGCGCATCCGCGTTGTCGTTGCTGGACAGCGTCGCCGGATTTGTGGCGAGCGGCCAGGTGTGGACGACTGCAAGCGCTGCCATCAGCACCAGCGGAACAGTCCATCCATGGCGTGGAAGCGCGTGAGATCGTAGCTCGTCCGGCGACGACATGCGTGGGACGCGAGCATATGACACCGGGGCCAGCGGGTTCTACAGGGTTCTAAGGAGTTCCACGGGGCTCTACGAGGTTCTACACGAGCGCCTCAAACAGCCTGTCGATGATCGCAACAGTATCGAAACAGCTGGGCGACAGTGGGAGCATGCGGCTCGAGCAGCATCGTGTCCCCTTCGCACCCGTCAGGACCGCACCGTTCATCTATGTATCGTGCATGTGTGCGCCAGTGAAGCAATCCATCCGCTGGCCGACGCGCTTTCGCACTGGGCAGGAACAGGATCAGCCGGCCGTCGAAATAGCCGGGCGTGTACGAGCAAATAGCTTTCATTGTCGCGTGCTGAACGTTGGTGACAAGGGCGTCGTCCGGCGCCGAAGCTCCCGTTGGACCCGCATGGGGCGACGCGATCACGTGGCTCAGTATCTCTCCGAAGTAACGACGGCGATCTTGAAACGAGCCATTCGCGAGAGCGCGCGCATGGACGTGAAGGCGATCTATGAAATGCGCCGTGCGGTGACGAAATTGTCCGAGTCGACGGAACCAGGCGGGATATCGTCCGGCGAAAAGCGCGACGAACTGGACCCGTGTTCCATTCCGGACGAGATGTTGTGCGACCTCGAACGCGATAGCACCGCCCGCACAGTAGCCGGCGATGACGCATGCATCAGACGTGTGAACGGACTGGATGGCTGCGGCGAAGTGGGCGGCGAGTTGCGGGACGGTTGACAGCGGTTCGATCTCCCTGTCGAGTCCCGGCGGCCTGAGGCCGAAGAAGGGTTGGTCTTGTCCAAGCCATCGTGCGAGCGCGCGGTAGCAAAATACGTCGCCGTTGTGTCCGCCGATGGCAAACACCGGTGTCCGGGTTCCCAGTGGTTGGATCGGCACGATTGCGTGTGGTTGACGCGCCGCGGCCTCGGCGGCGCGGAGGAACTTGACAATCTCACTCTTGCGTTCGCGCAGCGTGTTCCTGATTGCTGGACTGAGTGAGCCTGCCGGCGCATTGCAGCGAAGCTGCTCCCCATCCGGCCAGACCTCGATATCGAGGTTTCGCAGTTCCGCCAGAAATGCGGCGACGCTCACAAGGTAATTTCCTCGCGATCGTTGGTGCCCGTCCGCGGCGTTGTCGAAACCCACAACAGGCCATCGATGAGTTCAGCCAGCCCGCCGAGGGTTGGCTGTTCGAAGATATTGCGGAGTGAGATGTCGACGTCGAACATATCGCGGATTCGCGCCACTGCCCGAATCGCGACCAATGACTGACCGCCAAGATCGAAGAAGTCGTCGTTCACGCCGATTTCAGGGACCTGCAGCAACTCCGACCAGATCGCTGCAAGTGTCCTCTCCGTCTCGGTGCGCGCCGGCTCGAAACTCCGGCACGCTGCAGCTGGCTCGATCGCTGATGGCAAGGCCTGTCGATCGACTTTTCCGTTCGCCGTGAGTGGCAACCGTTCCATGAGCACAAACCCGGCAGGAATCATGTAGTGAGGAAGACGCTCTTTCAGATAGCGGCGGATCGTCGCAGTCGTAAGGACGCTGTCGTCCGCCGGTGGTAAAGACCGCACGTGGGCGCCCGGAAACTGGTGCTTGACCAACTGAGCGCGTTCGTCTGACTGTCGAATCGCATACACGTAACACAGGTGCGTTCGCTTTAAGAGGTCGTCCTGCTCGACCGCGACATCAAATCCATGATCGGTCAGGAGACTGACGATTGGCGGAAGATTGGCCTCGGTATCAACTTCGATGACGAGCTGACGAATCTTGCGCCAGTCGTTCGCCGACAGCCCCCGCAGGACGTCCAACTCGCTCTTCTCGACATTGATTTTCAGAAGGTCGATTCGCTCGAGTCCCTTCTCCTCGATGACCCCTGATAACGTTCTCAACTGCGCTGCAACTGTCGCGCTTCTTAACCGTTCGTCGATCAGATCTCCAACCTCCGCGGCGACCCGATCGGTCTCACTTGCATCAGTTTGCTGGTTGAGGACGTAGGTCCTCACGACCTCGCGTTCGGTTTCCGCATCGGCGTAGAAGCCTGAGAGCAGCGACAGTCCAGCAAACGACGTCAGGTCGGCCGCCTTGTCTTCGGACGACAGTCCGAACGAAAAGCAGGTCACGCTCGCACCATACGCCCGGGCGTTCGCCTCGAGACACGCGAATGCGGCCGGGTTCGGCTCGAACGCGAGGACTGTCAAATTGCGCGCGACGCGGTTCATGAACACCGTGAACAGCCCGATGTTCGCGCCGGCGTCGACGATGACATCACCGTCGTCGACGGTGATGCCGTGACGCAAATACGCTTGAAGGACGAATATTTCGTTGTAGATATAGTCCGTTTCATTCTTGTTCAGATGCGCGACCGTCGATCCGTCCGGTAGAACATGCACCGATGGGTTGCTCCACAACGGCTGCTCGAGTCGACTGGGCACGACGTACGCGGCGAGCCGTAGATCGCCGGAGTCGTCAGGCCGTGCCACCACAATCGCCTCTCGAACTCCCGGCGTTTCCCTCAACGCGCGCTCAATCTCTGCCGGCTCGATGCGGTTGCCGTGTAACTTGATCTGATCGTCGAGTCGCCCGAGGAATTCGACATTGCCGTCCGGCAGATACCGCGCGCGATCGCCGGTTCGGTACACTCGCGGCCAGCGGTCATTCACGCGCTGCGGATCCAGAATGAACTTTTCGGCGGTCGGTTCCGGCCGGTTCAGATACCCGCGGCCGACACCGGCACCGCTCACGCACAGTTCGCCTTCCTCGCCAATTGGCACGATCGTGCCGTCGGCGTCGACGATACGAACGACGTTGTTGGGCAGTGGGCGCCCAAGCGGAATGGTCAACGCTGACGCCGGCAGCCGGCCGTCGACGTGGTAGGTGAGCACGCCGACTGTGGTCTCGGTCGGACCGTAGTGATTGTAGATCTCGCATTCGGGGCGTAGCCGGCGAAGCTGACGAACCCAGTCCGGTCGCGACGCCTCTCCACCAAGAATGAGTCGTTTTTGCGGCATCAGCTGTTCCGCATTGCCGCCGGTCTGCAGAGCAGCGAAATGGGATGGCACGATCTTCAGAACATCGATGCGTTCGCGCGCGAAATACTCCCCGAGCAAGGCGCCGCTCTGGGCGCGTTCCTCTGAAATCACGTGCAGGCAGCCGCCTGTGGCCAATGACGGAAAGAGAACGGTGTTGCCGAGATCCGCGGCGACGGTGGAGACCGTGGCGTGAGTCATTCCCGGTTCGAATTGGAACCGCTCGGCAACACCGAGGACGTAATTGACGATATTTCGATGCTCGATGCAGACACCCTTTGGCTGACCGGTCGAACCGCTCGTATAAATGACGTACGCGAGATGCTTGGGGGTCACGCCGACATCGTCACGCATCGGGCGCGAGCGACTCCAAGCGAACGTATCAAGGCAAATGGTCGACGGGACCGTATGCGGCAGGTGTTCCAGCAGCGTCGATTCGGTCAGGAGGACCGTCGGATGGGCGTCTTCGAGGACGAAGTTAACGCGTGCTGTTGGATGCCGGGCGTCGATCGGCAGGTAGGCGCCGCCGGCTTTGAGAATCGCGAGAATCCCGACGACCATTTCCAACGAACGATGAACGAGCAGCGCAACCAGAGTATCGGGCCCGACGCCAAGCTCCAGGAGATGCGAGGCCAGCGTGTCAGCACGGCGGTTCAGTTCGGCGTAGGTGAGGATGTGTCCTTCGAAAGCGACGGCGGAGTACTCAGGCGTTCGTCTGACCTGCTCCTCAATCAACCGGTGAAGAGTCCGCGTTTCGCAGGCTGGAAGGTTCGCTGGCTCGTGGTGACGATTCATAACGAGGCCCCGATGACTTCTTTCATGATTTCGTTGGTCCCGGCATAGATTCGTTGAACCCGGCTGTCGGTCCACATCCGTGCGATGGGATATTCCGTCATGTAGCCGTAGCCGCCGTGCAATTGCAGACACTCATCGACAATCCGGCACTCCGCATCAGTCAGCCAATACTTCGCCATCGCGGTCGTGACATCGTCGAGATCGCCGGCGATGAACCGCGCGATGCAGTGATCCAGAAACACTCGGCCGACGTGAGCTTCCGTCCGGCATTCGGCGAGTTTGAAGCGCGTGTTCTGAAAATCCATCAGTGGTTTACCGAACGCACTCCGCTCTTTCGCATGCTTCGTCGTGATGGCAACAGCGCGTTCTGCTGTTGCGATCGCGCTGACAGCGACCGTGAGCCGTTCGTAGGGGAGTTGTTCCATCATTTGCGACAGACCGCGTCCCTCGGCGCCGCCGAGCAAATTCTGCTCCGGCACCCGCACCTCATCGAAGAACATCTCGCAGGTGTCCTGCGCGTGCATTCCGACTTTCTCGAGCGATCGACCGACGTGATAGCCATCAAGATTTCGTGTTTCGACGATGATCAGCGAGAGGCTTCGCATCGGTGACGCCGTCGTGTTGGTCTTCACCGCGAGACAGACGAGCCCCGCATTGCACCCGTTGGTGATAAACGTCTTTGATCCGTTGATGACGTAGCAGTTGTGCTCACGCCGCGCCGTCGTTCTGATACCCTGGAGGTCCGAACCCGCCCCTGCCTCGGTCATGGCAATCGCACCGACGAGGGTCCCGTCAGCCAGTCGTGGCAGCCATTTCTGCTTTTGTTCCCCCGTCCCATACGCGAGAACGTAGTTGCCGACGACGCTCTGGATGCTGGAGGCGAAATCGACTCCGGCACGCGCGAGTTCTTCGAGGACGACCGCGTCGTGGGCGAACGTGCCGCCGCCACCGCCGTATTGTTCCGGCACCGCAGCAAGCAACAGCCCCGCCCGTCCTGCGGCTGCCCACGCCTCGGGGTCCGGGCGATGCTGCTCTCGCCATCTGGCTTGATGAGGCACGAACTCCTGCTGGATGAACTGACGCACCATCGTGCGAAAACTGCGCACGTCGTCGGTCGTCCA
>Ga0075418_10001650_pt1 | contig 25371 bp, 18 predicted proteins | sample SoiMetdeltSBSDD2_FD_81776 | JGI IMG/M metagenome (GOLD analysis project Ga0075418, IMG submission 81776) | Bulk soil microbial communities from a Populus tree surrounding site in Tennessee, USA - Soil MetaG P. deltoides SBSDD2 | ecosystem: Environmental > Terrestrial > Soil > Tree plantation...
ACCGACATCGGCGGCAGCTCGTACCAGACATCGCGCGCCGGATCGTACGCCTCCGCATTGCGGAAGACGCCGACCATATCGCGATTCAGGTACTCGCCGCCGGACATGTAAATCAACTTGCCATCGCTCGCGAACGCCATCCCGCTGCGCGGATAGGGCATGCGCGAACGGATACGCCACATGTCGGTCGCGGGGTCGTACTCTTCCACCGCGTCCGTGCTGCTCGCGCCGACGAACGACGAGCCGACGCGCCCGCCCATCACGTAAATCTTTCCGTTGACGACCCCGCCCGCGAGGTGGTTGCGCGGTACCAGCATCGGCGCCTTGCTCTCCCACATACCTGTGGCCGGATCGAACACCTCCACGGTGTTCACCGTGCGATGCGGGACGTTGGCCGCAATCGAAACATCCTCGGTCTGGAGCGGGTGATACCCCGCTCCGCCGATTACCCAGATCCTGTTATTCAGCACGAGCGCGATCCCTCCGCCGCGTTTGGTCGGCATCGGGCCGAGCTCACGCCACGCGTTCGTGGCCGGCGTGTACTCCCAGACGCGGTTGGTCGGATACCAGTTGTCGCTCGTCGGCGAAATCTTCACGCCGCCGCCGAAGACGTACACCTTGTCCCTGAAGCCGGTCATCGCCTGGTGATGCACGGGCATCGGGATGTCCGTCTTCTTCGTCCATTTGTCGCTGGCCGGGTCGTACTCGTTGAGCCAGCCCGCGAGGCCACCGGGCGCGTTCGCGCCGTAGGCGCCGAGGATGTACAGCTTGCCGTTGACCACCGCGCCGCCGACCTCCTGCGTCGGCTGCGGATACGGCGCGAAGTTCTGCCAGTGCCCTTCGGGGTACTGCGCGGACGTGATCGTCGTCGCAGCGACGATGGCAAAAGCGCAAAGCAACGAACGTTTCATATCAGTCCTATAGTCTGCCGGGTCCGAAAGGACCCGGCCTCCACTACCGGGTTTCAGTGATTGGACGTGGCGCCGGGGCCTGCACCTTCCCCTGCACCTTTTCCGTGAACTGGCTGAATGGCACGACCGCGCGCCCGTGCGAGGGCGCGAGCTGCTGCACGTCCAGCTTGAGTTCTTTCACCCGCGCGTCGAGCGCGGCGTAATACGGGCTGACGAGGCCGGGCGGCGGATCGTTGGGACGCGGCATGCCGAAGTCGTTGAAGATGTCGGTGATCATCAACAGCTTTTCCTTCGGCAGATAGGACATCAGCAGGTTCCTCGCGTGGCCGTTATCCACGTGATACACCTCCATCGTCCGCGCGCCGTCAGTGATGACGTACTTGCCTTTGTCCTTGACATAGACGAATTGCGCCGGCTTCGGCGTTTGTGTCAACGCATCCGGCTCCAGCGTGTGCGGCGCCTTCAGTACCACGTCGTCGTAGAACTTCTTGTTCATCTCGTGCGTCACGATCGTCGATCCTTCGGCGACGAACGCGCGCAGCCCGGCCGAGTGATCCGAGTGGTGATGCGTATTGATGTGGTACTTGATTGGCTTGCCCGGAGCGAGTCGATGTGCCTCGGCGATGTTGGCGAGCGCGCGACCCTCCGTGACAGACGATTCCACGAGCACGAGGAAGTCCTTGAATTCGACGAGCTGGCTGTTCGGATCCGGCGTGCCGGCGAGATACCAGACGCCGTCAGCCACCTTCGTCGATTCGACGCGCGCGGCACCGCCGCCGCCGGCCGGTGCCTGCAGGTTCACCGCGGCGTTCGGTTGTACGTCGGTGACGTTGAGTTCGAGCATCGGATAGATCCACTGCTTCTGGACGATCCGTGCCGGGAACTTCACGCCGTTGAAATCGCGATAGTCGCTGAAGGTCGTCTCAATGGACATGTCGCCGAGCGTCGGCTGCGGCGTCCATGTTTCGATCTTCTCGATGAGATGCTGCGCGTTGATGTAGCCGTTCACCTTGTACTTGTCTCGCACCATGAACGACACAACCGTCGAGCCCCCGGCACGCGACATCGTCGGCTTCGCTGCGAGCGCCGCGCGGACGAACCCCTGCGGCGTGAGCAGCGCCGCGCCGCCGCCCCACGGCGAGTTCTCGCCTGTCACCGCCGCACCGGTTGTATCCGTGTACAACGGCTGCTGGCCGCCGCCGCTCGGCGGATTCTCGAACTGACTCCGCGTGGTTTCCTCGCGCGAGACACCCTTCTCGAAATCAATGTCGCGCGTGTACTTCGCGTAGAACTTCGGATAGCGGACGCCGGGGCGCGGATTCTGAAGGAACGCGTAGGCGAACCCGGTCCCCGAGTAGCGGATCGACTTCAGGCTCGATGCGCCCAACGCTTTGTCGGCTTCACGGAGGATGCTAGCAGCGTCCTGGCTGTGGCTCACGGCCGCAAAACAAAGTACCAGCGTCACTGCCAGCAATCGGCCGTCGCGGAAATTCATACCGACCTCATTGGAGAAATCGACGGAGTGTACCGTACAGAAATGCAGCAGGCAGGCCTAGACCACCCCTGAAACCTGATACCTGATACCTGAAACCTTCAGTTCGATTGGGGCGAAGCCGATTTCCTTACACTGGCCGGAATCGGCATCACCACATACAGGTTCCCGGTTTCAGTTTCAGTCGTCGTCAGATCGCGCACGACCACGCCATTCCGCTTTTCAATCATTGTTCCTGGCATGAACGCTTCGATCTTGTTCAGCGGGTTGTTGTAGTCGTCGTACTTCGCGTAGTCGAAGGTCGTCACGACGGCGCCGTCGCGCACCTCGATGTGCTCCGCCTGGTTTTGCGCGCTCAGCGTCGCCTTGGCGATCGCGGCGGAAACACCCGGGATTGGAAACGTGACAACTGCCTTGCCGGTATCCCAACTCACGCTGGCGTTCTCCTTCGCGGCCGCCGCAGCCTTTGGTGCGCCCTGCGGACTCGCCCACAACCGAATCAGCCGCTCGCGCAGCAAATTCGGTCTCGGCGTCGCCTTCCCTTTGCCAGCGACGATCTCCGCGCCTGGGATGTCCTCATCCCACGCGTACTGTCCGCTCACGACTTCGACGTTCGAATAGGTTTGCCCGTTGGCGCGCGTGCACGCGATCTGAATCCGTTCGCCGGGGATCTGATAGTTGTTGCTGATGCGGTACTTCGTCAGGCGGCACGGCTGCCCGTCGACCTGGACCGTGCCGTTCGCCTTCAGCTCGAGGGTCGCGACCGACTCGTTCTCCAGCGGTCCGCGCAGCATGCCCATGTACCAGGCCCAGTTGAAGAGCACCGCGCGGAGATCTCTGGCTCCTGGCGCGGGTGTGTAGCGCGCCGGTGCGCCTCCCTGCCGCTGCGCCGCGGCGCCGGTCACAAGGAGGGCGCCGAATGCGATCGTGATCAGAATTTTTTTCATGACGATTCCTGGGGCGGAACTAAAAGTCCGCCCCTACAACTTCGATGTCTGCTCGGATTTCGAATCCCGAATCCCGAATCCCGGATTAGTGGCGAATCTGCGTCACCATGTTGTCGTGGTCGTAGTCCTTGCACGGTGTCCCCTCGGGCAGCCACCCCGCGTCGGGATTGGGGTTCAGCCGCAAGACGCGCGGCGTCAGTACCCATGGCTCGGCCAGCACCTCCGGATCCTCGACCGTTACCTCGTACCGAAGCGTGTTGCCCTGCCGCGTGAACTTCTCGAGGACATGCAGCTTGTCGGAATGGAAGTAACCACCCTTCTCGAGCCAAGTGAGATCGTTGAACGCGATCGAGTCGACGACGAGCGTGTCGCCTTCCCAGCGTCCGACGGCATGGCCCCAGAAGTACACGTCCTGTGACTTCACCGGATCGTGCTTCCGGCCGTCGGTCGGAATGACGCGATACTCCGCCGGCTGCGTGCTGGCGCCGCCCCCCACATAGAGGAAGACGACGTCGTTGGCCGTCTGCAGGATGCGCGTGGGCGCCCCGGCGCGTGGGACGCCAAGTGGCTGGCACTGGAAGATCGGATCGTATTTGTTCGTCCACATGTCGAGTTCCTGGACTTTGTCCCAGAACTCCGGCTTGTAGACGGGCCGATTGGCGTTCTGGCGCGCGGTGAACTCGCCGTCCTCCGATTGGTTCGTGTACTCGCTGCACTTCACCTGGTTGGGCGCGCAGCGCCGCGACGGGAACACCTCCGACAGGTTGCCGCTGCCGTCGTCTTCGGCTTGACGGGCGCCGCCGCCGCCGAAGCCGCCGCCCCAGACGCCGCTCAAGTCGGGATGACCATCGGGCATGCGCGGGGTCGGCACATCGGCTGCCGCCTGCGCGCCAGCAGCGGCAGCGCCACCACGCCCTTGCGCGAGTACGAGAGATGCCGCCGTCAGCACGACTGACGCAGCTACGCAGACATAGAGAAGTCGGCGCGTCATGACAGTTTTCCTTAGTTACCGTTCGGGTCGCCGAACCAGAACGTCAGTTCCTTGCCATCAGGGAACACGAGCACGCGGAGGAATCCCATCGGGTTGCCGTTGCGCGCCGCAAATCCTTTGACCGTGTACTTGGCGCCGACTTCCAGCGAGCCCGGGCCAGTGCGCGCAAGGCCGCGCGTGCGGAGCGTGCCAGCGTTAGTGGTCTGGAACACCCACTCGGTGGTCTTGCCATCGGGCCCGGTCACATCGAGATGCAGCATCGAGTGCGGATTGATGAACTCCATCTTCTTCAGCGTGCCCGTCCACTGACCAGCCTTGTCCATGTCGTATTGCGCCGCGATCGCATGATGTGCGGCGACCGGCACGGCGGCAAGCAGCAGGCCGCAAACGGCCAGGACAATCCAGGATGACTTGCGGATCATTGCGAAACCTCCTCGAGATGAAAATGGTAAATCCCAAGCTCCAAATCCCAAAACCCAAATCCGAAGCTCAAATCCCAACATTTGGGATTTGGGATTTGGGATTTCCTAGAAAGTGGTTCTGAACCCGAACTGTGCCGTCCGCGGCTGGAACGCGATGTTCGAGTCGTACTGCGGCTGGCGATAGTTTGCCGCAGCTTCGTTGGTGACAAACGCGTTGTAGTTCGCGTGGTTGAACATGTTGAACACCTCGGCAATCCCGTCGAGCGTCACGCGGCCGTTCAGCCGGAATCGCTTCTGGATGCGCATGTCCACCCGGTGCAGGTCGGACCGGTTGAAGCTGTTGCGCGCGATGAGCGTCCCGTCGCGGCGCAGTCGGTTGGCCGAACCCGTAATGCCCGCATTCGTCCCAACCAGGCTCGCCGTGGTCGACGCGGCCAGCCCGAGCACGTCCAAGCCAGAGGTCGGCGTCATCTTCCCGTTATCGGCGAAGAAGTACAGGCCACTCAACTGGAACCCGGCCGGCAGTTCCCAAATGCCGTTGACCGTCGCGCGGTTCCGCTGATCGCCGTTCAGGAAGCGTTCGTCGACGAGCAGCGGATGCAGTGTCATCGGCGCGTCGCACGTGAAGACGCCCGGCGACGGGTTGGTCATGGGGTACTTGCAGCCCTTGTCGCGGTTGATCGGCGCGTACTGATACTCGTAGTTGAGCTGAAGCAGATAGGTCGCCGAGAGCTGCCAGTGATTGGCCATCCGCTTGGTGAAATCCATCTGCAGTGCGTAGGACGTGGGTCCGTTCGGCTGCAGGACGTTCTGGTTCACCGCGCCCCACCCCCTCACCGGCTTCCGTGTCAGATCGGTGAACGGATAGTTCGCACCCGTCGCCGGGTTGTACGCCAGGTTGACGTCCATGATGCTGACGACGTCCTTGTTCTTCGTGTAAACGACGTCGGTCGCCAACGACATGGCGGGTCCCAACTGCCGCTGGATGCCGACGTTTGCCTGGTGCGTGTACGGCAGGTTCGAGTTGATCGACGGCAGCGTCAGGAACGGCGAGCGCTGCGTCGCGGTGGCCACCGCCTGCTGGTAGGTTGGAATCGGACCGTTGAACGGGTTGGTCGCGAAGTCCGGACGGCCGTCGTAGTTCACCTGAATATTGGCAACCTGTGCGTCGACGCGATACGCGTGCGATGAGTTGATCGCGCCGCCGGCGAACATACCCCACCCGCCGCGGGCGACCGTGCGGTCGTTGAGGCTGTACGCGAACCCGAGACGCGGCTGGATATTGTTCTTGTCCACAGATCTCACCGGCACCCACTGATCGAACGGCAAATCCTCGGCCCACGTACCGTTGATGTAGTCATAGCGCACGCCAAGATTCAGCGTGAGCCTGCCGCGCGTCCAGTCGTCCTGCATCCAGGTCGCGAAGCTGCGGATCGGGCTGTCGACATGGAAGTCGCCGACCGCCAGCTGATAAAAGCGAACGCGCTGCGCCGCGGCCCCGGCAGGACTGATCAACGCGTTGAGATTCCAGCTCGAGACGTCGTTGTAGACGGGGAAGAGCGCCTCGAGGTTCGCCGGAGCGGCATCACCCTGCGCGTCCAGCGTGCCGCCACAGTTGATGCACAGGAAAATCGGCGAGTCGCTGTGAATGTACTCGGCGCCCGTCTTCATGTCGTGACGTCCACCTCGGACGAACGAGAACGACAGATCGTCACGCACGCTCGGGCCGCCGTCGGTCAGATCCTGCGGCGATCGTGTGTGCGCCTGGCCAATGGTGTAACCGCGCAGCAGGATCCGGGGCGTGCCGTGCGTGAAGCCTGCTGATGCCTGCGGATGGTTCGGCCAGTTCACCACCGGATTCGTCTGCCACCAGTAGCGTCCCCAGCTGTACGCGACTTCGTTGACCGCCGACGCGTTGATGACACGCGTCAACCGTGCCGTGATGTCGTTGGCGGTCTTCGGGACCGAGCTCGGTGATGACGGATGAATCGTGCTGCCACCCGCCCACCGCGCATCGTACGGATCCCATGAGCGCTGCAGGTTCTGACGGTAGACGAAATGGGTTTTCGGCGAGAACTGAACGTCGATCCGCCCGCCACCCTTCTTCTCGGTGTAGGTGCCCTGGAGATTGATGTTGAAGGCCGGGTACGGCGTCGTGTACGGCCGCGTATATGGCGACCGTTCGTACTCGTAATTGAGGAAGTAGTGGATGCGATCCCGTTTGATCGGGCCGCCCCAGGTCGTCGTCAACTGCTGGTCGGAGTACGGAAGCACCTTCTTCTGGATGAAGTCGGCGGCGTTGAACCGATCATCGCGGAAGTACCCGGCAAACGATCCGGCCGGCGTGTTGGTACCTGACTTGGTGACCGCGTTGACCTGGATGCCCGTCGAGCGTCCCTGCCTCGCGTCGAACCGGTTCGTAATCACCTCGAACTCCGCGATGGTGTCCTTGCTGAAGCGCGGCTGGCCGAAGCTGGTCGCGATGAGCTGCGTGACCTGCTGACCGTCCACGTTCAACTGGAAGCTCGCCGCCGGCGTCTCCGCAACGAAGTTCTGACGGCTGCCGGCCGCCAGCAGCGTCAGGTCCATGAAGTTGCGGCCGTTGACCGGCAACTCCGAGACCTGCCGTGAATCGATGTTGCTTCCGAGGTTCGATTGCGTCGTGTCGACGAGCGGCGCTTCACCGGTAACGGTCACCGATTCCTGCAGCGCCGCCGGAGCCATCTGCAGGTTGAGCGCGACCTGCTGACCGACCTGCACCGGTACGCCGCGACGTTCAACGGTCGCAAACCCGGCGAGCTCCGCGGCCACGCGGTAGTCGCCGATGCGAACGGTGAGCAGATACTTGCCGGTCGAGTCGGTCACGGTCTCGAAACTGTTGCCATTTGCTTCGTTGACGGCGCGGACCACCACGCCCGGCAGCACGCCGCCGGTCTGGTCGGATACGGTGCCGCTGATGGCCGCTTCCTGGGCAAAAGCGGACGCTGGCAGCAAGAAGAGCGGAAGGATCAGTAAAGCAGCGGCAACAAGCCGCCGGAACGAGAAGTCGTGTCTCAACACTTCCTCCTGGGGATGCTGTGGGCCCAATAAGGTATCAGGTATCAGGGGTGGTCCAGGTATCAGGCTGATACCGATCACGCCTGACACCTGACACCTGATACCTGCTGTGATTCTGCCGCGACTACAGCGTCAGAAGGTCGTACGGAACCCGAACTGTACTAGCCGCGGCATGAACGCGATGTTGTTGTTGTCGGTCGGCTGTCCGTAGCGCGTGTTGCCCTCGTTGGTCACCCACGACCCGTAGTTCGTGCGGTTGAACACATTGAAGACTTCGATGATGCCGTCGAATGTGTAGCGCTTGTTGACGGAGAACTTCCGCTGCAGGCGCATGTCGACGCGCGACAAAGAGCTCAGGTCGAAGCTGCTCCACGGGATCAGCGCGCCCTGGCTGTAGAACGGCGAGTTGGTCGGACGCACGCGGCTGGTCGGCCCCGTTGTGCCACCCGTCGCGAGCACGTCCTGTCCCGTCGTTGGCGTGGCCCATCCGTTGTCGCCAAAGATGTAGAGGCCACTGAGCTGGAGCGCATACGGGAGTTCCCAAATCCCGTTGAACGTAAAGCGGTTCCGCTGCACCCCCGCGTCGTACCACTGCGCCTGGAGCGCGGGGTGCAGTGTGATCGGCACGTCGCAGATGAAGTTGCCGGCAGGATTGATGGTGAAGACGTACTGGCAGCTTGGCGCGATTGGCTCGCGCTGGTAGAGACGATCGGCGGAGATCGAATAGGTCGCCGATGCCTGCCAGCGATTGGCCATCCGCTTGGTGAACGACATCTGCACCGTCTGGTAGTTGTCCTTTCCTTCCGTGAGACTCATCGACACCTGGTCCCACCCGAACGACGCATACGGCTTCTTGGTTCGATCCGTGAACGGGTAATTGATGCCGGTCGCCGGGTTGTACGCGAGGTTGATGTCCTGCTGAACCGTCTGGTGCCGCGAGGCGGTGTAGATGTAGTCGACGTCGAACGCCATGACATTCCCGAGCTGCCGCTGCACGCCGATCGACGACTGATAGCTGTAGGGCATCTGCGCGGTTGGAGACGCGAAACTCGTCGTGATCGAGCTGAAGTACTTGCCCTGGGCCTGCAGCATCCTGGCCTGCTCCAGCGTCGGCCGAGGACCGTTGAACGGATTGGTCGCGAAATCGGGTCGACCGTCGTTCAGCAACACCGGATGGACCTGCCCCGCCCAGAGATTCGTCCAGTGGGCCTGCGAGAAGCCGTTGTCACCGAAGTACTGACCGAAGCCGCCGCGAACGACCGTCCGCGAGTCAATCGCGTAGGTGAACCCGAGCCGCGGCGCGATGTTGTTCTTGTCCGCGTGACGATGGCCGTTGAGCCATGGCTGCACGACGACGTCCTCGGCGAACATCCCGGTGCTCATGTCGTAACGGACGCCAAGGTTCAGCGTCAGCTTGCGTGACGCGGCCCAGTCGTCCTGCAGCCAGGCGCCAACGCGGTTCTCGATCGGCTCGACCGAGAAGTCGCCGATCCCGATCGTGTACGACCGGATGACCGGATTCAGCGCGTTGAGATTCCAGCTGTCGACGTTGTTCCACACCGGGAATATCTGCTCGATATTCGCTGGTGGCGCGCCGCCGGTTGCGTCGTACACCCCCTGACACCAGGTGCAGTGCCAGACGGGATCGTAGGTGCGGAAGTACTCGCCGCCGAGCTTCAGGTCATGACGTCCGCCCTTGTCAACCGAGTACGTGAAATCGTCGCGGATGTTCCACGGCTGGTACTTGATGTTCTGGTACGAGAAGCTGTGGGCCTGGCCGACGGTGTAACCACGCAGGTTGATGATTGGCGAGCCATGCGTCAGCTCCGGTGCCTGCGGATGGTTCGGCCACCGCAGAATCGAATCCTGGAACCACGAATAGCCCGAGTAGCCACCTTTGATCTCGTTGATCGTCTTCTGCCCAAGCACCTGCGTCAGGTTGACCGTGAGGTTGTCGTTCTGACGACCCACCTCGATGCCGGTTGACGGATGCCGCGTGGCGCCGCCCGAGTAGCGCGGATCGAGCGGCAGGTGCACCCGCGCCCAGTTCCCGCGGAACGACAATCGCGTCTGCGAGGTGAACTGGAAGTCGAGCCGCACGCCACCCTTCTTTTCCGTGTTGTTGCTCTTTTCGTCGAAGTTGAAGGAGGGCCACGGGCTCGAGTGGCTGAAGGTCACCGGGTTGTGTTCGTACTCGTAGTTGGCGAAGTAGTGGATTCGATCCTTTTTGATCGGACCGCCGTAGGTGAAGCTCAGTTGCTGGTCCTGGTACGGGAGGACGCGGTTCTGCACGAAATCCTTCGCGATGAACCTGTCGTCGCGGAAGTACCCGGAGAAGGTGCCCACCGGGACGTTGGTGCCCGACTTGGTGATGGCGTTGATCTGCACGCCCATCGAGCGGCCCTGGCTCGCATCGAACCGGTTCGAGACGAACTCGAATTCGGCGATCGAATCGCGGCTGAATTTCGGCTGGCCGAACGACTGCACCATGTTGTTGGTCACTTCCTGGCCGTCGATGTTCAGCTGGAAGTTGCCGGCGCCGCCCATCGGCGTATCGCTCGACGTGTTCTGCCGCGATCCAGGCGCGAGCATCGTCAGATCGATCCAGTTGCGGCCGTTCAGTGGAAGATCCTGCATCTGCCGTGGATCGACGTTCGCGCCGACCGTGGAGCTCACCGTGTCGATGAGCGGCGCTTCACCGGTCACGGTGACGGATTCCTGCACCGTCGATGGAGAGAGCTGCAAATTCAAAATAGCTGTTTGCCTGACGAGCAGATCAACGGTCTGCGTCACCGTCGCGAAGCCCGGAAGTTCAGCAGTCACGCGGTGCGGCCCGGTGCGCACGGCCAGCCTGAATACACCGCTTATGTCGGTGATACCCACGAACGTATTGCCGGTCGCTTCGTGGACGGCGGTTACGGTGACGCCGGGCAGCACGCCGCCCGTCGCATCGGTGATCGTCCCGGTAATGGTGGCGTCCTGCGCAAACACCCGGGCCGGTATCAAAAGAAGTGAGATCAGGAACAGCGAAGGGATAACGCGATGTCGGATTGAGATGTGACCCATCCGTCTTCCTCCCTGAGAGTGCGCTGCTTATAACACAGGTGTCACACGTCAGGTATCGAGGTTTCAGGTTTCAGGGCTGGTCCAGGTAGCAGGCAGTCAGAAAGCGCCTCCGATATACGGAAGCATGCGGCCGAAGTAGATCACGCCTATCCACAGAAAGATCTGTGAAGCCGCCAGGATTTTCGCCGACATCGGCGCGGTATCCCCCGTCTCGAGTGTCCACACATCGTCGAACAACGTGAGATACAGCACGTTGGCGCCCGCCAACAGCATGAACAACACCTTCAAATGGAAAGCGGGGTTGTCGATGTACTGGAAGGCTTGTCCGACGAAAAACAGCATGCCGGTGACTGAATTGATGACGAACCCCCCGACGCCCCACGGCAAGAGTCGGTGGATGTCGATGAAGGGCGCATTCCGCATGAAGCCGAGGATGCGCAGATTGCCAACGAGGACCACGCCGAAGAGAAGCGAGAGTCCGATGAAGTGGAGCGCCTCCAGCGTCGGCCAGGCGTTGGGATGATGGAACTGGTAGTACCGGATGGCCGCGCTGCGCAGTGACGCGGGCGCGAGGGCACCCACCGCTGCGGCCGGCTGCTGGCCGGGTCCGAGGATTTCAGGATGGGTGATCTCGCCACCGATGTTGGCAGCGTTCGCCATCAGCGCAATGGTGACGACTGACAGCAGCAGTACCGACGGCACTGCCCACCTCGAGCGCCCCGCAGGCTTGCGTGCCTGCCATAACCCAAACCACGCAGCCACGCCCGTTGCTTCCATGAACGTGAGTGCCAGCAGCGCTGAGCTCTGATGAAGCGCGATCAGTTCGGTATTCACCCCGGGGCGCCCTTTGACCACCGCCTCTGCGGAATACCCGGTCATATACGTCGGCAGGGAGATAAGTGCGATGGCAAAAAAGAGCGCGAGCGAACCGCGCATCAAATCGTCACTCTTCTGGGCCAATGCAAGCAGGAGGACCCCAAACGCGATGATGGTGCCGACTGTGGGGACGTGATTCAGCAGCAGATGAAGATGTACGAAGTTCATGGTTAACACCGAACGTAGAGGCGGACCTTAAGGTCCGCCTCTACTGTAGATAGGCTATGAAGCGGCCGGTCGTTATGACGCCGACCCAGACTGCAAGCGCCACGGCAGCCATCCCCCTGACGCTGGCCGGAATGAGTCCGTCGCTGCCGTCGCCCCTGACGAATTTCTGCAGTGGAACCGCGAGGACGACGCCGATGGCGATCAATGAGAGCTTGGCATAGTAGATCGGCTGGTTGCCGGTAATCGTTGCATGCGCGGCAAAGAGGAGGCTGCCGGTGATGGCATTCAGCACGAAGCCCCACCAGAAGATCCTGAAGAGCATCCGCATCGACGAGACAGGGAGCGGCCGTCCGACCCCGACGAGCCTCAGGCAAATAATGAACATCACGCCCGCCGTCAATCCCATGCCGACGCTGTGAAAGAAGAGGATGGTCGGAAAACTCCAGATGGATTCGTCGGTGGCGATCCAGTTGGAGATGGACAGCCCCTGCAGCCATTCAAAGAATGATTCCATTGGACCCTTTTACGATTGTGAGATGAGCGGCGCGTAGTCTAGCGTACGCTGAGACGCGACAAATCGAAGGGTGAACGGACGCTGCCGCTTACTTACTCGCGGCAGCCTTCCGTACGCTTGGCGGGACGGGCATCACGACATACGGATTCCCGGTTTCCGTCTCGGTGAGGGTCAGATCGAGCACGGTGACGCCGTCGCGCTTTTCAACAACACGCGCGGGGTACCACGCATCGATCTTATTCAGCGGCTCGTTGAGGTCAGCGTAGTTGGAATACAGAAACTCGGTCACGCTGTTTCCCCGGCGGACCTCGACGCGTTCGGCGCAGTAGCTCGAACAGGGAATGTCATCGTTGGTGCCGTTGGTCAGCGTGGCCTTCGCGGTGGCGCCGGGCACGCCGGGAATCGGATAGGTCGCCACCGTCTTGCCGTTCTCCATCGCGATCTTCAGGTTCGCGCCGGCCGCCGCGGCCGCTTTCGCGGCCCCCTGCGGCCCGCTCCAGATGCGAATCAGTCGTTCGGTGAGCGCACCTGACTTCGCGGTCGCGGTGCCCTTCCCCGCAACCAGCTCGGCGCCCGCCATGTCCTCATCCCACGCAAACGTGCCGCTCACCACCTCGATCGCCTTGTGCATGCGGCCATCGGGCGTCGTGCAGGTGTATTGCGCGCGCATGCCGGGCAGCCAGTAGTTAAGGCTCGCGCGGTAGTTCGCGACGGTGCATGACTGGCCGTCGACGCGGACCGTGCCGGTGCCCTTCTTGATTTCGAGGGCGGCAACGCCATCGACTTCGTACAGTCCGCGCAGCATGCCCATGTGCCACATCCACTTGTCGGGCACGGTTTGCAGCGCGCGGCCCGAGTGGATGCCCGGTGGCAGGCGGCCGGCAGGTCCTGCCGCCTCTTGAGCCGCCAGCCCAATTCCAACGAGAAAGATGGTCAGAACAACGTAGGAGATAAATCGCATGGTCAATGGCGGATGTGTGAACCGGCCGCGAGCTCACCCGTTTCGTACTCGGAGCACGGCGCGCTCTCGGCGATGAAGCCCGCATTCGGATTCGCGTTCAGGCTGATTGCACGCTCGGGGAGTACCCACGGCTCGAGCAGCACTTCCGGGTCCTCGACGGTCACCGCGTAATGCAGCACGTTCCCCTCGCGGCGGAACCGCTCGACGATGCGCAACTTCTCTGAGTGGAACAATCCGCCGCGAGCGAGCCACGTCAGGTCATTGAACCCGACAGAGTCGATCACCAGCGTGTCGCCTTCCCACCGGCCGACGGACCGGCCCCAGTAGGTGACGGCCTCGCGATCCGCTTTCGTGTGCATGCGGCCGTCGGTCGGGATCATACGGAAGTCGCGCGGCGACGTGAAATTGCCCGCATAGAACAGGATGATCTCGTTCGGCAGCTGGACGATTCTCTCCGGCATGCCGACGCGGGTGAGGCCCTGCGGCTGGCATTTCAGGATCGGGTCTTCGGTATTCGTGTGCTGATCGAGCTCCTGAATGCGATCCCAGAACTCCGGCTTGTAAATCGGTTTGTTGGCGTCCCACCGGCCCGAGAACACCACGTTGCCTTCGACGACGTCTTCGCGGATGAACTCCTGATCGAACGTTTGGTTGACGCAGTTGCCTTTCGGCAATCCCTCAACGTGCTGCCCCGGCGCACATCGCCGCGACGCGACTTGCTGGATGATTTGTGGGTCGCTGTTGTCCCGGTCGGCTCGGCCACCGCGCGCACGTCCAGTCCACGTGCCGCTCAGGTCCGGATGTCCGTCGGCCAAGCGCGGCGTCGGCGCCGCCGCGGAGGTCGCGTTCTGAGCGCCCTGACCTGCCGGGCGCGCGGTCTGTTCGGCCTGTCCGACGACCTGCGTTGCGAACGCAACGGCGGCGGCGAGAATGACCGCGGCAGCGCCGCGGAGCAGAAGACGACGCATAAGCCCTCTCCTTCTCAGTTGCCGTTCGGATCGCCGAAGTACGTTTTCACGGCGCGTCCGTCCGGCATGATCAGGTTTTCGAGGAACCCGTATGGATTTCCACTGCGCGACTGCAGGCCTTCGACAGTGACGACCTGCCCCGGCTTGACCGCGCCTTCCGGACCGAATCGCTGACGCAACTGGCCGGCACCGAGCGTTTGAAGCTTCCAGACGGTCTTGGTGCCGTCGGGATTCGTGCGCTCCACTTCCAGCACCGAGTGTGGATTGATCACGACCAGCTTGATCACTGTTGCCTGAAACGAGAACTTCTTCGCGTAGTCGAACTCAGAGCTCACGGAGTGATGCGCGATGGCTGGCGTCGCGACCATGATGCCTGAAAATGTCAGCGCCGCAATCAATCGAGCATAGGACATATCGTGTCTCCCGCTGTGCCTAGAACGTGACCCGGAACCCGAGCTGGATCATCCGGGCTTGATAGTTGAGAGCAGGGTTCTGCGTCGGCTGTCCGAAATTGGCGTTGCTGACCTCGGTGATGTACGTGCCGTAATTGGCATGATTGAAGGCGTTGAAGAGATCCAACATGCCGTCCACTCGCCGCCGGGAACCCAGCGGAAAACTCTTGAGCAGACGCACATCGGCGCGCTGAATCGGTTTGCCGACGAAGCTGTTCCGTTGAATGAAGCTGCCGTCTGCCTTCAACGTGTCGTTGCCGGCGCCCAGACGTAGTCCGCACCCACACACCGTTGCGAAGCGTTCCCCGGAACCGAAGAAATAGACGCCACTCAACTGGAACCCGTATTTCATCTGCCAGATCCCGTTCAACACGGCGCGGTGACGCTGATCGGTGACGGCGAGACTGTATTGCGCGCCAAGATCGGGTGCCAGGTTCGGAACGCCCGGAGCAGGATTCTTGTAGCCATCGTAGAAGTAGGCGAGCGTATAGGTCGCCGACGCCTGCCAGTTGTTGCTCATCCGCTTGGTAATCGCCGTCTGCAGCGCGTGGTAATTCGAATAGCCGTCGGGGAACTCGAGCGACACCGTGCTGAACTGCGGGTACGGGAGATGCGTACGATCGGTATTCGGGTAGTTGACACCAGTCACCGGGTCGTAGGAGAGGTTGATGTTCTTCGCCGTGGCATCGTCGCGGATCCCGGTGAAGACGTAATCCGCCTGGATTCCGGTTGTCGGAAGCAGCTGATGCTGGAATCCAATGGACGTTTGATAACTGAACGGAGTGATCGACCGCGTACCCACCAGACCGCTGAGACCGATCTGCTGATTGTGATCGACGACATATCGATACGCTTCCTCGTAAGTCGTCGGCGCCTTTCCGTTATAGGGGTTGGAGGCGAAATCCGGGCGACCGTCGTAGTTGATCACGACGTTCACCTGCTGCGCCGCGCGCAGCGTAAAAAATGCAACGCTGGAACCCCTTTCCGCAAAGAACCTTCCCGCGCCACCGCGGATGACCGTACGGGGCGTCACGTTGTAGGCGAAGCCGATGCGCGGAGCCCAGTTGTTTGTGTCGTCAGGGCGATTCTTTTTCAGGAAGGGCAGAATTTCGACGTCGTTCGCGTCGGCATTGTGGGCGAGGTCGTAGCGCACGCCCAGATTGAGCGTCAATTTCCGGGTCACCGCCCAGTCGTCCTGCGTCCAGCCGGCAATGGTCGCGCGCGGCCAGTCCTGATTGTTGTTCCCGATCGACGCACTAAACCGGCGGACAATCGGCCCCAGCAGGTCCAGCTTCCACGTGGTGACGTCATACAGGTTCGGGAAGATGCTCGCAACATTCGACGGCAGCGGTCCGCCTTGCGCGTCGAGCGTCCCGACACACCCCTGGCACACGTATCCCCAGTTGTGCGTCTTGATCACATCCCCGCCTATCTTGAGCGTGTGCTGCCCCTTCGCGGCGAACAAGACGGAGAAGTCGTTCCGCAGACTGAACTCTTCCTGATTGAAGTTCTGCGGCTGACCGGACCCACCATTGCTCAAGCCCCGGAACGTGACGATGGCGTTGACGGTCAGCGGTTTGGGCGCCATGACAGGGCCAAATTCCTTCTCGTAGTTGGGCACCCAGTTCGACAGGAACGAGTTCGCGTTGAAGGGTGTCTGCGTGTTCCGCAGCCACCAATACGAGTTGTAGCCAACCCTTGTCTCGTTGACGACCGAATTCGTGAACACCTTGGTCAGCGTCCCCTGAAGCTGCCGGGAGTGTTGATCGTTCGTGATCCGCCCGTTCGGCGTCGCATTCCCGCTGCCGTGCAACGACTCGTTCGGGGTAAATGGGTGAGCCGTCGAGCCGCGCACGGACAGGTGCATCTGTGGCGAGATCTGCCCGTCCAGCCGAAGCAGCGCCTTCTTCTCCGTTCGCTTCTCCGTCAACGTCTGATTGAACTGCGGAACCGGCGTGTTGTAATAGCTCGTGTTCGGCTCGCGCTCGTACTCGTAGTCCCCGAAAAAATGGAGACGATCTCTGCGAATCGGCCCACCGAATGTCATCGCCAGCTGCTGATTTTGATAGGGCAACACCTCGCCGGCGACGTGGTCGGCTGCGTTGAACTTGTCGTCCCGAAAGAAGCCGGAGACTGTCCCGAGCATCACGTTCGTGCCCGATCTCGTGATCGCGTTCACCTGTACGCCCATCGATCGGCCCTGGCTCGCGTCGAACCGGTTCGACACGTACTCGACTTCCGCGATGGCGTCCTGGCCGAAGCGCGGCTGTCCAAACCCGTAGCGATCGCCCGCCGAAATCGTCTGCGTGACCTGCTGGCCGTCGAGATTCAATTGCATCGTGCCGGTCCCTGCCGCGATACTGTCGCCTCTCTGCTGCGAGTTGTACCGCGCGCCGGGCACGACGGCGATGAGGTCCTGCCAGTTTCGACCATTCACCGGCAGCTCTCTCATCTGTCGGGGGTCGAGGTTGGCGCTCATTGACGATGACGTTGTTTCAATCAGCGGGGCCTCTCCCGTTACTGTCACGGACTCCTGAATCGTGGAGGGTGACATCTGCAGATTCATCGTGACCTGCTGGCCGACGAGCAACTCCAATCCCCGCCGCGTGACTGTCGTAAAGCCCGCGAGGTCTGCGGTGATTTCATAGACGCCAACGCGGAGCGGTATCCGAAACGCTCCGGAGCCGTCGGTCACCGCCTCGAAGCTGTTGCCCGAGGCCTGGTTGACCGCGCGTATCACCACGCCAGGCAGCACGCCGCCAGTGGCATCGGCAACAGTGCCGCTGATGACAGCTTCCTGAGCGAAGACTGAGATTGGCGTCAGCAGAGCGGCGACAAGAACGAGCGAACGGAGGGAGATGAGGCGCATCGAAAATTCCTCCAAGTCGAGAGGGTCCGATGGGTTCGCGGCGTGCCGCTTATACCATTGCCTATACACAGCATGTCAACACATTGAGGACCGAAATGAGAATCGGATTCATCGGACTCGGGACGATGGGCGGACGCATGGCCACCAGCCTGCGCGCGGCGGGTCACGAGCTGTACGTGAACGACATTCGTCCGGAGGCTGTGGCGCCGCACGTCGCCGCCGGCGCGGTGGCAAAGGCGACTGCGCGTGAGATCGGCGAGTCGTCCGACGTCGTGTTCACCTCGCTGCCCGGACCAGCCGAGTTCAGCGACGTCACCGTTGGCGAACGTGGATTGCTCCACGGGATGAAGCAGGGCGCAGTGCTGTTCGACCTGACGACGAACTCGCCAACGGCGATTCGGTGCATTCACGCAACATTCAACGAGCGCGGACTCCATCTACTGGATGCTCCGGTCAGCGGCGGCCCCAAAGGCGCGGAGACCAGGAAACTGGCGATCTGGGTCGGCGGCCACGAGACCATCTACCGGAAATATGAAGCGCTGTTGCGCGACATCGGCGATCAACCGTCCTACATCGGACCGATCGGGGCGGCGTCGGTGGCCAAACTCGTGCACAACTGCGCGGGCTATACGCTGCAGGCGGCGCTCGCTGAAGTGTTCACGATGGGCGTGAAGGGAGGCGTCGATCCGCTCGTGTTATGGCGCGTCGTTCGACAGGGGTTCGTCGGCCGCGCGCGCGTCTTCGATCGCCTCGCCGATCAGTTCCTCCCGGCCGTCTTCGATCCGCCGAACTTCCGGCTGCATCTCGCCCACAAAGATGTGTCGCTGGCCACCGCGCTCGGGCGCGAGCTCAACGTCCCGATGCGGCTCGCCAACGTCGCACTCGAGGAATTGACGGAAGCCGTGAATCGCGGCTGGAGCGAACGTGATTCGCGCGTCGCGATGCTGCTGCAGGAGGAACGGGCGGGGGTGCAGATCAAGGTCGCGCCCGAGCGAATTCAAGAGGTCCTTCGGCAGGACGGTTAGTGGCTCGTTATTTCAGAAGGCCTTCCTCCCGCAGGACCTTACGTGCGACGCGAAAGGCTTCGACCCCCGCAGGAATCCCAGCGTAGATCGCCACCTGAAAAAGCGTGTCCCGGATTTCTTCGGGCGTGCAGCCATTGCGGAGCGCGCCGCGCACATGCAACTCGAATTCGTGTGCACGGTTCAGCGCGGCAATCATGCAGAGATTGTTCAGGCTCCGCTGCTTGTTGGTCAGCACAGACCGCGTCCACACCTCGCCCCAGCAGTACTGCGTCACGAGGCGCAGAAAATCCCGATTGAAGTCGTCGGCGTCCGCCATCGTCTTGTCGACGTAGTCGTCGCCAAGCACCTGCCGGCGCACGGTCATGCCTTTGTTGTAAAGCGTCTCGTCGGCCACTGGTTCTCCTTTGCCATTCAAAATTCAAAATGCAAAATGCAAACACGGTTTTGTTGCGGCTGAGAGGTGAAAGTCGTGACGACTTTCACTTCGTTGCCGCGCATCAAGTAGTGTTTGAATTTTGAATTTTGCATTTTACGCGCCTTCACCATCGCCGAGATGCGGCGCAGCCAACGGCGCATTCGGATCGCCGCGGAATGCGCCATCGATCGGCACGTGCATCGCCGGTATCGATCGGTCCTGGTCACCACGCAACGTGTGCTGGAAGAGACCTCGCGCGATGAAGTGAGGGTCACCTGACGCCTCTTCGATCGTGGCGACGATCGTGCAGCAGCAGTCGCGTCCGGCGATCCGCCCGGACCACGTTGCTGCGCTTTGACCGGCAATGATGTTGCGCAGCCGCGCGATCGTTGCCGCGGGATCCCTTGTGTCGTCTCGCCACTCTGGATGCAGGCCTACGATGTCGCAGAACGTGTCCCAGAACCGCTGCTCGATCGCACCGACGGCGAGCATTCGGCCATCGCGGGTCTGATACAGCTGATAACGAGGGCTGCCACCGGTCACGAGATCCGTCCCGTTGCCGGGCCACTGCTCTGTTGCGAAGCCGCGCCCAAGCGCCCAGTAGGTCAATGTGAACAGGTTGTCGCTCATCGACACGTCAAGATGTCGCCCGCTCCCCGTGCGCTCACGTTCGCGCAACGCGAACATGATGTTCATCACTGCTGGATACGCTCCGCCGGCGATATCCGCGATGAGTGCCGGCGGCAACACAGGATGCGACAGCGTTCCCATCGAGAGCGACAGGAGCCCTGACTCGGCGATGTAGTTCACATCGTGTGCGGCGACATCGCGTCTCGGACCTGTCTGACCGTAGCCGGTGATTGAGCAGTAGATGATGCGCGGGTTGATCGCTGAGACAGACGCGTAGTCGAGGCCAAGACGCGCCATCACGCCTGGGCGAAACTGCTCGACCAGCACGTCCGCACGCGCCATCAAGGGCTTCAGCTGCTCGCGATGCTCGACGTCCTTGAGATCGAAGACGACACTCTTCTTCCCGCGGTTGAGAAGAGCGAAGTTGACGCTCTGACTTCCCCATCGCGGTTCCCATGCGCGCATCTCGTCGCCACCCGGGCGCTCGACTTTGACGACTTCGGCGCCGGCTTCGGCGAGGATCAGCGTCGCGAGCGGGCCCGGCAGCAGCGTGGAGAAGTCGAGGACGAGGCATCCATCGAGTGGTCTCATGATGGAAGATAACACTCCTTCGAGCCGCGACTTCAGCCTCGAACTCGGGGCGCACAGGCTGCGTGCGAAATTTTCCTGTACGACCGGACATATTCCCCAGACTCGCGCGCCTCGTCGCAAGGAACCTGCCTCTCCATTACGCGACGCAGATGGCTCTGACGTTGGGCGCACGGCTGTATCTCATGCACGTGCCGGGGAGGACCGGCGAACACTTTGAGGCAAGCTTTCCGGTCGGACAATTCGAGACAACCGAAGGCGAGCGTCTTTCGTCCATCCTAACGAAGGAAAGAAGTCGAACGACTGCGCCCGGAATACGGACTCGAACCTGCGACCTCCTGGTCGTAGTTACGGCGCGGAGATCCCGCGACATCACTTCGTTGTAACGATGCCGGGGCGAGAACGGCTGGCTGCTTCCCTCAAAACGCACAGCTGTTCATCTGGCGTTCATAAATCTATATTTGTCAAACCGTTACGCCTCCGTCGCAACCTCGATACACCTCGCCACTAGGGTCAGAGTCGAACCTGACCTGGAATCATCGACTGCGAGGTATCCATGTCCGATGTTGTGCTGCGTTTGCGCTATTTGTGGGTTGTTCTCTTCCTGATGGTCCTTCCTGGCGTTCGTCCTGCAATGGCGCAAGTCGATAGCAGTGCACCACTGAAGGGCGTTGTTACTGATCCAGAAGGCAAAGCGGTTGTGAACGCAACCGTTCTCGTTCGCAGTGAGTTAAGCGCTTCGAGCGCGGATTTCCGGACGACGACCACGGATGCCGCGGGACGATTCGCCGTGGCCGGTCTGCTGGCCGGCACCTACACGATTGAAGTAGCGGTCCCCGGTTTCGACCTGATCCAGCGGAACGGCATTGTGTGACCCCAGTCTCGAAGACATCAAATCTGCCCGCCCCCGGCGACGTGTTGACGTTGATGGCGGGCCGGAGTGTGGCAGTGTCGCTGACGGTCGGCTTCTTGCCAAAGAACCCGTAATCACGCGCGCGCAGTCTGTGGCTCTCTCATCGGTCTTCGGGGTGGTGTCTGCGCCCTGCGCGCCGTCACCACGCGAAGTGCAGTTCGTCTTCACATCCGACTCGCACTATGGGGTGACGCGGGCAGAGTTCAGAGGACGGCACGTGGGTCAATGCCCCATGTGGTGTACGCCGCGCCCGTCAGCCGGCTGAAATCAAGCCGCCTATATCGCCGCCGTCGCAAGCGACAGGTCGAAAACGTCAAGCGATCACTGGCTCTCGCGGTCGACGTGGGTGAGTTGGAGTGCGAATCCGCCGGGCGCCGCCGTAGGGGGCCAGCGCGTCATCGAATCGCACGCCTTTGCCTCAACAATACGCGGGTACATTCCGTCCGGCATGGATCACGCGTGTTTCATCTTGCTTGGCGCGATCCTCTTTCTCGACAGCGCTCGGTATGCGCGTCGCAGCGGCTCAATTGGGCACCGGATTTGACCGACCGTGTCATGACGTTGCAGTTCATCGTGCATTCATTAATGCTCGCGCAGACTTCCCGTGTTCATCGCGCATTCATCCTGCGCGCACATGAAGGAGGTCCGAATGAAGTTCGTCTTATTGAGGGCCTTGGTCATTTCATCCTTACTCTTGCTCTTCCCTATAACCGGTTATGCCCAGGAAGCAGTACTGACGGGTACCATCACCGATTCGACGCGAGCGGTACTCCCCGGCGTCACGGTGCAGGCGGTCAACGAAGCGACTGGGAACAATTACCAGACGGTCACGGATGTTGCCGGTGTTTATCGCATTCCGGTGCGTGTCGGGTCGTACAAGCTCACCGCAGACCTGACCGGCTTCAATAGCGTCATGCGTACCGGCGTGCAGCTGCTCGTCGGACAGACGATCACGGTGAATCTGCAGATGGCGCCGTCGAACATTCAGGAGACGGTCACTGTCACTGGCGAGGCGCCGTTGATCGAAACGCAATCGTCCGAACTGGCGGGCAACATCGATCCGCGCCAGGTGCAGGACTTGCCATCGCTGGGGCGCAACTGGATGTCGCTGGCGCTGCTCGCGCCGGGCAATCGTACCAACGCGGCGGGCGCACTGCCCGTCCAGGACCGAGTCGACGTGCGCGAGTTTCAGCTGAACGTCGATGGCCTGCAGGTCACGGCGAACCTTGGCACCGGCAACCAGGCGCGCTACAGCAACGATGCGATCGCGGAGTTCCAGTTCATCTCGAACCGGTTCGACGCGACCCAGGGCCGCTCCTCAGGTGTGCAGGTCAATGCTGTCACCAAGTCGGGCACGAATCAGCTGAACGGCACCTTTGTCGGCAACTTCCGCAACGCGAACTGGAACGCGGCCGATCCTGTGCTGAACAAACTGCTGCCGTACAAGAACCAGCAGTACAGCGGGACCGTCGGCGGTCCAATCATGCTCAACAAGCTGCACTACTTCGGCAATTACGAGTACGAGCATCAACCGCTGACGTCGCAGTGGACAACGAATTACCCGGCGTTCAACGTGGCGTTGAACGGCACGCATCACGTCGATCTCTCGGGCGTCCGGCTCGATCAGGAGCTGACGTCGAAGATGCGGCTGATGGGGAAGGTGAATCACTCGAGCCTGCTGGATCCGTTCGGCACGGGCAACTCGAACTATCCGGCGGCCACAGCGAAGAATCAGGAACACTCGACCGATGTCGTCGGCGAGTTCACCTCGGTGCTGAGCAACAGGGCGGTCAACACCGCGCGCGTGGGCTACGCGTCGTACGGCATCAAGCAGTCGAGTTTGACGACCTGGTCGAATCACTGGCAGGCAGCCAACGGAATCACGAACGGGGGACCGAATCTCACGTTCCGTGGCTTCCGCAGCAACCGCAACGGCAACATTCCTCGATACCGCAATCAGAACACCTATACCATTCATGACGACTTCACGTACTCGTACGACGTGAAGGGTCATCACGACCTGAGAGCAGGCGGCGAGTACCTCCACCTGCTCGACAACACGCGGAACTGCAACCAGTGCGGCGGCACCGCGACGGTCAACGGCGGTCCCGTCCCCGCCAACATCACCGCGCTGCTGCCGGATCCATTCAATGCCGACACGTGGCAGCTGGCCAACCCCGCCTTTGGGGCGATTGCGACGCGTTACTCGGTTGGCGTGTCCGACTCATCGAACTTCCTGACCCCGGTGCACATGTGGAAGTACGCGGCATGGGCGCAGGACGACTGGAAGATCGGGCAGAAGCTGACACTGAACCTCGGCGCCCGTTACGACCTGATCTGGAATGCGTTCGCGCAAAACGTGACGTTCCTGCCCTTCGAGCTGTCGAATCGGCCGCAGGACGCCAACAACATCCAGCCCCGCCTCGGCTTCGCCTATACGCTCACCGATCACACGGTGCTGCGTGGCGGCGCAGGCCTCTACTACAACGATGAGCTGAATACCAACGTGCTGTGGCCGATGAGTCCGCTGACGATCGCGGTAGTCGCCGTGGACAACGTTCCGCCGCGCGCCGACTTCGTCGCCAACCCGTTCAACGGTCCGCTGCCAACGTACGATCAAGCGCTCGCGCGCTTCTGCAATGCCGGCGGTGGCCGTCCTGACAATGCGGCGTACACGGCGTGGGCGGCATCGAACTTCTCAGGTCCCGCACCCTGTCTGCTGCGAGACCTGCAGGAGATGGCGCCGATACCTGACTACTCGCATGTGACACACAGCTGGCAGAGCTCGATCGGCATCGCGCAGCAATTCGGCTCGACGGCCGCGCTGCAAGTGGACTACGTGCAGACCAACAGCCGGAACGAGAAGTCGATCCAGGACAACGTCAACGTCACGTTCAATCCAGCAACCGGTGTTCCGTATCCATACTCCGACGTTGCGCACCGGGCGTATCCGCAATTCGGCGTCGTTGGCGCGATTCCGCATATCGGCCGGTCGGATTACTACGGGCTCCAGAGCAGCCTGACGAAGCGTCTGTCGAATCGCTGGCAGGCGAACATCACGTATACGCTCGGATGGCTGTACGACGAGGATCCGTCGCCGCTCTCCGGACTGCAGCAGTACACGGGTCCGGTGCCAATCGACATGGGCAACGAGCGTTCGCTCGCCTTCACCGATCAGCGGCATCGCGCCGTGTTCAACGGCATCTATGACGTCGGTCACGGCTTCCAGGTGAGCGGAATCTACTTCTACGGCTCCGGACAGCGCGATCAGATCGTGTGCGGGTGCGATGCGCGCGGCCTGCAGATCGGCAGCATCGATCGCCTTCGCGGTGTGGGAGATACACAGGGGTCCGTCGCCAGCATCATCCCGCGCGAAAGCTTCGTCGGCAACCCGATCCACCGGGTCGAGCTCCGCCTTTTGCAGCGCGTGCCGCTGCGCGGGAAGGCGAATCTTGCGGGTAGCCTCGAAGTGTTCAACCTGTTTAACCGGAAAAACTATGGTGCCTACGATCTGACCGAAACGAGCGGCACCTTCCTCCAGCCGCAGCCGAGCGCGAATCTCTCGTACGCTCCGCGGACAGTGCAGCTGGGATTCCGATTGACGTTCTGAGGCTGCGCACCGGAAACAAACAACTTTTAATCGGCGGTCCCCACGATTTCACCGCTGTGCGGCTCGATCGCGGCGAGCATTCCGATTGGACGGCTGTGATTCGTGAGGATGATCTTGTCGTCCGGCTCGTCGGACATGATGCCGTCGAGTCCAGGGTCGACCCTAACGCGCTTGATGACGGCGGAGCGCTTTCAGGTCGAACATCGTCACCGTCATGACGCCACCTTTGTCGGTCCGAGGGCGCGGGCTGCGCAGCCTGGGAATGATTCTGACGCACGCCTTCATTCCTAATGTGGCTGTCACGCTGTACCTCGCACGGCGACGAGGTCTGCCGTTTCCTGGCGCGAATTCATCATGGATTCATGGAGCCTCTCTCATACTTGCGGCGGCTCGTTCACTACCGCTGTGAAGCATGTCAGCCCGAAGACCATGCCTGTGACTAACGATAGTCGCCAAGCGGTCCCAACTCGGCGGCGTCCGCCGAACAGAATGCCTG